>JAABUK010002552.1_pt1 | contig 32477 bp, 23 predicted proteins | sample 5559141 | NCBI WGS metagenome assembly JAABUK01 (sample SAMN10711869, study PRJNA513367) | rock metagenome | isolation source: Antarctica rocks | place: Antarctica: Victoria Land, Pudding Butte nord | collected 2016-01-03 | reverse complement strand
ACCATGCCTGAATTCAATTCTCTGCCCGCGGGCAACATTCCTGGCGACAATCTTGACCGGCTTCTAGCACCAGATACCGAAGAGCCATGGTATCGGACGGTGTACCAGAACTTCATTGATTGGCGAACCCCAGTGACGATGCCGGAAGGCATTACGGCCAAACCGGTCGCCGTTAAAGACATCTGGGGAATGTACGAGAAGGATAAGAAATCCAACTGGATTTCTCTAGGGATTCACACTGCGGTAATCGTGCTCCTGCTGACCGTGCTTTCGCAACACGCCGCAATTCAAGAAAAACTCAAGGAAGCGGTTCATCTGGTAAACCCGAATCTTACTCCTTATAAGCCGAAGGTGCCCCCCAAAGCACAAACCGCTCAGGGTGGAGGTGGAGGCGGCATGAAGGCGCCTATCCCCATCGCTAAGGGCGCTCTTCCCAAAATTGCCCGTAAACAGTTCGTGCCCCCTTCCATCGTGGTCAACCAGAACCCGAAACTGGTGGTTGTTCCCACGATTATTGCCGATACACCGCTTCCTAACGTGAAAATGAACAACTACGGCGATCCTTTAGCCAAACTAGGTCCTCCGTCAAACGGTATGGGTGAAGGCGGCGGCATGGGAAGCGGCTCAGGCGGCGGAGTAGGATCCGGACGCGGCGGGGGCTATGGACCAGGAGAAGGGGGCGGTGTGGGCGGCGGGGCTTATCGTGCGGGCGGTGGCGTTTCCAACCCTTCCGTGCTTTTCAAGGTAGATCCCGAATATTCCGAAGAGGCTAGAAAGGCTAAGTTTTCCGGAACGGTTTCCTTGCAGATTGTAGTCGATCCAGACGGAAAAGCCCGCAACATCAAAGTAACGCGCAGTTTAGGTATGGGACTGGACGAAAAGGCAATGGAGGCGGTCGCTCGCTGGAAATTTAAGCCTGGTATCAAAAATGGTGCCGCTGTACCGGTAATTGCGAATATCGAAGTTAACTTCCGGCTTTTGTAATAACAATTGCAAAGATTAATCTTTGGTGTTCACGGCCAAGCGTGGCACAAGCGTAGCAACAATCGGCGGAATTTCCGATTGTAAGCCCTTGAGCTGAGCAAGGTTTCTGTAAACATCACCTGCCACGCCCGCTGCTACCGGCCCAATAGTAGGTCGCCCACCAGTGAGCATCACAACCACTACCAACTTCCGCTTACCGACTTCGCTAAACGAACCGAACCAACCGAGGCGGGTTTTGCCTTCACTACATGTTCCTGTTTTGCCGTACAGAGTGGCTTCCTGTTTAGCCCGGCGAGCTGTTCCGAATTCAACAGCACCTTGCATCCCCGGTTTGATGTCCTCAATCAGGGGAGTGATCATATCCAACCGCCTCTTCACTTTTGGTTGAAACCCTTTTACTTCTTCAGCGTTTTTTGGATATTGCAAGTAGTAAAGTGTCCCACCGTTAGCAATAGCAGTCATTAAACCAGCTAGCTCCAATGGAGTCTGATGAATTTCCTCTCCAAAGCTGGTGAGCATGCCCATGCCGCCATTCTTTGGCGGAGCATCAGGAAAGCTTCCTGATTGTTCACCAGCAATATTCAGGCCCGCTTTCTCTCCGTAGCCGAAAAGGTGGGCATAACTTTTTACCCGGTCGTACCCGAGCTTCACTCCCAGGTTAGCGAAATAGAAGTTGTTCGAATGCGCGAGAGCATTCGTCAGATCCATGTGAGTTCGTCCAAACAAGTTAACAGGATTGGTACGACCGATAATCTTCTCGTGCAATGCCGCCAGCGCGATAGACACTTTTATAGTGGAACAGGGTTGAAATCCTGGGCCAAGGGCGGTTTTTTGGTTCACCATGGTCAACACGCGACCATTGGTGGAATCAACCACGACTATGGACCCGTTATACGCACCTAATGCTGCCACTGCAGCGCGGCGAACCTCTAAATCTTCGCCATCCAGATTGTCTCCGGCAGTGGATTCCCGAAAAGATGGCTCGTCCCAAGTTTGAACCCAAATTGGATGCTTTCTGCGGCGACCGTGTCCGGAGGCAGCCAAAAGCTTGCCATGCCGGGAGCGACGGGAAGCAGCCGCAACTACGCCTCGGCTCCGCCCTCTTGCAGATCGGCCAGACCCGGCCCGCCGTGAAGCGGAAATCCGGCTCTTCGACGTGGATTTCTTCTTAATGCTTCTTGCACCGAGCAGCGAGGGGCAGAGCAGAATCAGGAGCAGTATCGGGAGTAGTTTAAAGTTTTTCATCGCGCGCTAAAGTCCTGTGTGGAACTTACAGCAGAAGACGCGAAGATGCCAGTGCCCCTTGCGGGACGTATCCGGGGAGCAACCGGAATCAGTAGTGTCGCGGAAATACCTGATCGTCGTCAAGCGCTTGTTGCAATTAGCTTACCGTGATTTATGCAGGCTCACTATACCCCATGGACGGTGAGGGACTACCAAGCGTTCCATTCTAGTGCTAGCCCGCAGTCCAGCCCCCATCAATCGGCAGAATACTGCCATGCATAAAGTCGCTGTTCGGGCTAGCCAGATAGAGCACAAGATCCGCAACTTCTTCAGGCCTCCCCATACGACCCACCGGCTGCCTCTTGTGCAATTCTGTGCGGGTTTGCTCCTCCTCGCCGGGGTGATACTTATGAAGATAGGCGTCAACAAAAGGAGTTTCTACTGTTCCCGGGCATATGCAGTTGGCACGCAATTCCGAGGGATAATCCACCGCAAGCTGCCGAGTCATCGCAATCACCGCTCCTTTTGTCGCGCAGTAAGCGAAACGACGTTTGACTCCAATCAAACCAGCGACAGACCCGATGTTGATAATTTTTCCAGGCCCTGGCCGCGATTTTTTCAAGAGAGGGATACAGTGTTTAGTGACTAAAAAGAGACCCTCTACATTCACCCGCAGCAAACGCTGCATCTCTTCCAGTTGAGTTTCCTCAATGTTGCCGACCGCCCCAATACCCGCGTTATTCACCAGAATATCCAGGTGCGGTACGGTGGCCAGCCCATTTTTAATAGCAGTCTCATCGGTTATGTCCATAATGACAACTTGCGATTGACCCAACTCCTGCGCCAGCGCTTCTGCTTTCGGCGCGTCCACATCGGCAATCACAAGAGTGGCTCCGGCACCCCGCAATGCGCGGCAGGATGCTTCGCCAATGCCGCTTGCGCCGCCAGTCACCAATGCTGATTTACCAGTAAGCGAAAATGATGAATTCACCACGAAATTGTATCTCTATTCTCTGGGTTGAATTCGTATGGCTACGGCTGAAATGAGGGAACTGGAACTTCTGCAAAACGAAATTGTCGACTGTACCCGGTGCCCGCGTCTGGTTGCTTACATCAGGCAAGTAGCTATAAAAAAACGTAAACAGTTTGCATTAGAGGATTACTGGGGCAAGCCGGTGCCGTCCTTTGGCGATCCGGAGGCGCGCCTGTTAATCGTCGGGCTTGCACCTGCCGCTCATGGCGGAAACCGAACTGGGCGTGCGTTTACCGGTGACCGTTCAGGCGATTTGCTTTACAAAATTCTTTACGAAACGGGTTTTGCCAGCCAGCCTAACGGACGCACGGCTCACGACGGACTCACGCTTCACGGATGCTGGATCAGCCAGGTAGCTCACTGTGCTCCTCCCGACAACAAACCCTCCCCAGGTGAAATCCTAAATTGTCGGCACTGGCTTCAAAGCGAACTTCGGATACTCTGGCCAGGGTTGCGGGTCGTCATTGTGCTGGGCAAAATAGCTTTTGACGGCTACTTGGCAACATTGAAAGAAACACACGAAGTAAATCGCTTCATGTTGTTTGGGCACAATACCTTGAACGTTACTGGAGCAAATGACCCAGTACTTCTGAGTTCCTACCATCCCAGCCAGCAAAATACTTCAACGGGCCGGTTAACCGAGGCTATGTTTCGCAATGTATTTGAGCGTGCGCGGCTTATTTGTGGCTACTCTCCGGTTGTGCCGGAAGGTTCATTGCAGCCTTAAAGTTAACTCTGATATGTTATAGAAGTATTTGACTGGCCCGCAAACCCGGCGGCGTTTCCGCTTGCGCCTTGATTAGCTCGCTTTCAAATCAAAAGGAGAACAGTGAAAAACATATTCGTGGGCAATCTGGATTTCGGCGCCACCGATGACCAAGTTCGCACCATTTTCGAGGCATATGGCACTGTGGATCGCGTTAGCATCAAGACCGATCGGGAAACTGGGCGATCGCGGGGCTTTGCGTTTGTTGAAATGTCTAATGAAGCCGAGGCAGAACGAGCGATTGCGGCCCTTAATGGAACCAATTTAGGTGGCCGGGCACTTAATGTAAATGAGGCCCGTCCTAAGACTGAAGGCGGTGGTGGTGGCCGTCCCTTCGGCGGTGGTGGCGGTGGCCGTCCTGGTGGTGGGGGCGGCGGCTATGGCGGGGGTGGTGGTGGTGGCTATGGCGGCGACCGCGGTGGTGGTAATGATCGCGGCAGTGACCGTGGCGGCGGCGGTAAAACGCGCCGTGAGCCCAGATGGTAAATTTGCGGCGCTAAACGCGCCGATTCAAAGGCATGGGAGAACTTTATGGCTGGAAGATCTAGCACTACTTTTCAAAAACGTCAGAAGGAACTCGCTCGGCAGGATAAACAGAAAGAAAAGGCTGCAAAGCGGGTGGAACGTAAAGTCGAAAGCGTCAATGCCGGTCCTCGTAACCTAGATGACGATATCGATTACAGTTTGCAGTACCAACCGGATGCCGAAGTGTTAAAAGAGTTCGACGCAGAGCATTTGGCGGAAGAACAGCCGCCCGAATAACTGCACTGATTGAAGGTTTACTGGCAGCCCAAAAAGGGCTGCCTTTTTTTTTGCTGCCATCAAAGCCGTTTGCGTTCCTTTCTTTCCTCATATACCCTAACCAATTGTCTCTGCGTTTACCCTGCGTAGACCATTCGACCCTATGACCATGAACGTCGCTCTGTGGTTACAAGCCACGGATAACGGAGCCCAGACCGGCCAGACTTACCTTGTCGCCGCTTTGTGCATCGCACTTTTAAGCTTAGCCGCTGCCGCTGCCTTGGCGAAACACGTGATCTCGCAAGATACGGGCACGCCTCAGATGCAGAAGATTTCGAACGCCATCAAGCAAGGGGCCGAAGCCTTCATGGCGCGCCAGAACCGCACGATTTTGATGCTGTCGCTCGCGGTGGCGATTGTAATTTACCTGGGGTACTTCTTTCTTAAAGACGATTCCGTTCTTGCTAGGCGCATGACCATCTCCTTCATTGCCGGGGCGCTGTGTTCCACCCTGGCGGGCTTTAGCGGAATGTGGGTCTCAATTCGCAGTAATATCCGCACTGCCTCCGCCGCCCGCACCAGCATGAACAAGGCTCTGCAGATTGCATTGCGCGGGGGAGCAGTGACCGGGTTGAGCGTGGTCGCGCTTTCGCTGCTTGGTGTCGGTTCGTTATTTTTCCTTTTTGACGGCCTGGAGAATCCAACCCAGGTACCCGGTCAGATTGTGGCATTCGGATTCGGAGCGAGCTTCGTCGCCCTATTTGCTCAACTAGGGGGCGGCATCTATACAAAAGCAGCCGATGTCGGCGCGGACTTGGTCGGTAAAGTAGAAGCCGGCATTCCTGAAGACGATCCGCGCAACCCAGCAGTAATAGCCGACCTTGTTGGCGACAACGTGGGCGATTGCGCCGGTCGCGGTGCCGATTTGTTCGAATCCACAGCTGCCGAAAACGTAGGCGCCATGCTGCTGGGAGTCACAATGTACCCGGTGTTCGGCCTCAAAGGCGTGCTGTTCCCCTTGATTGCACACGCGTTCGGCCTGATCGCATCGTTAGTTGGTATCAGTGTGGTTTCCACCAAGGAAGATGCGGACCCCATGAAGGCGCTGAACAGAGGCTTTTTCGTCAGCACCGGCGTCGCGATCGTTGGATTCTATCTTGCGGTGCAGCTTCTGCTGCAGGGCAACCTATTTTTCTTTGCTTGTGGCTTGATTGGTATTGCAACAAGTTTCCTTTTCGTTTTTATTACGCAGTACTACACGGAATATAAATACAGGCCCGTCCAGACTATCGCCGCTAGCTGCACCACAGGACCCGCCACGGCGATTATCTCTGGGTTCGCCATCGGTCTCGAATGTGTCGCGATGCCTGTGCTAGTGATCTGCGCGGCCATCCTGGGCTCTTATTACCTGGGAGTGCATGCTGGGCTGGTGGGCGTTTCCACAACCGCGGCGGGCCTCTACGGGACAGCCGTCGCTACCATGGGAATGCTCTCGACAGCCGCTTATATTCTGGCTATGGATACGTTTGGGCCGATCACCGATAATGCCGGCGGCATCGTCGAAATGTCCCATCAGCCCGACGAGATCCGGCAACGCACGGACCGTCTGGATTCCGTCGGCAACACCACTAAAGCACTCACCAAAGGTTACGCAATCGGCAGTGCGGCATTAGCGGCTTTCCTGCTGTTCTCCGCCTATATCGATGAAGTGAAAACGCTGTTGCACCGTCCGCTCGATTCCGTGTTCACCATTGATATCGGGCACGTGCCGGTCTTCACCGGTGCGCTACTCGGCGCCATGCTGGTATTCCTTTTTAGCTCCTTCGCCATCAAAGCAGTGGGACGGACCGCGCAGACCGTCATCGAAGAAGTACGCCGCCAGTTCCGCACCAATCCCGGCATCATGCTCCGAACGGCGGATCCCGATTACGGCGCTTGTGTAGACATCGTCACCCAATCGGCACTGAAAGCCATGATCGTTCCAGGACTGCTGGCAGTCGCGAGCCCGATTGTAGTCGGCTTAGTGTTCCGCAGCTTCAGTGACCCCTCAGACGCCTTTCCCCTTGGCGCGGTAGCCGTGGCAGCGTTCCTGATGGTGGGCACCATCACGGGCATTCTGCTAGCCATGCTGATGAACAACAGCGGCGGTGCTTGGGACAACGCGAAGAAGTATATCGAAACCGGTGCTCATGAAGGCAAAGGCTCCGACGCACACCGGGCTTCGGTGGTGGGCGACACCGTTGGTGATCCGTTTAAGGATACAGCCGGCCCGTCGCTGCATGTGCTGATCAAGCTGCTGGCGACAATTACGCTGGTAGCTGCGCCGCTGTTTTTGTAACGCTACGCCAGAATATCGCGGACTACTTCACCAGCCACATCGGTCAACCGGAAATCCCGGCCGCTATACCGGTACGTCAGCTTCGTATGGTCGAAGCCCAGCAGATGCAGCGCCGTCGCGTGCAAATCATGCGGATGTACCGGCTTCTCAACCGCCTTGAATCCGAAGTCGTCGGTGGCACCATGCACCATGCCGCCTTTTACACCTCCACCCGCCAGCACCATGCTGAACCCGTGGCTGTTGTGGTCACGGCCATTCTGCACCTTCACTAATCCGCTCACTTCCACCACCGGAGTGCGCCCGAACTCCCCGCCGATGATCACCAGCGTATCCTTCAGCAGACCCGTCGATTTCAAATCCTGTAACAGCGCCGCAATCGGACCATCGGAAGCCGCCGCATGTTTGCGATGCAGTTGGATATCGTCATGGTTATCCCAAGGCTGGCCGTCGCCGTAGTACACCTGCACCATGCGCACACCGCGCTCCACAAGCCGGCGCGCCATCAAACAACCGCGTCCGAAATCGCCGTCGCCATAACGTGCGCGCACCGCCTCGGGCTCTTTCGAAATATCGAATACTTCCGGCGCTTCGGTCTGCATGCGATACGCAATCTCGGCCGATTGAATTGTCGCTTCCAGTTGAGAATCTCCGCCCTGCCTGCTGGTGTGTAGCTGGTTCAACTTGGCCAGCAGATCCAGTTGCTTGCGCTGGTCCGCCAAGCTCATGTCCTTGTTGCGAATGAACGGAACCAACTGCTCCGGCTTGCGCTCGCTATTCGGAATATAGGTGCCCTGGTAAACCGCAGGCAGAAAACTCGAACTCCACAACTGATGCCCAATCACCGGCACGCCTGGGCAAAGCACCACAAAGCCGGGCAGATTCTGGTTCTCCGTGCCAAGCCCATAAGTCACCCACGAGCCCATGGAAGGCCGGCCTGGCATTTTATCGCCGCAGTTCAACATCATCAGCGAGGGCTCATGATTTGGCCGATCCGTATACATCGAACGAATCACGCAGAGGTCATCCGCGCACGCACCCAGCTTCGGAAAAATCTCGCTGAACTCCGTACCGCTCTTCCCATACTTCTTGAACGCGAATGGAGACTTCAGCAGGTTGCCCGTCTTGCGCTCCGTCTTCAGATTTCCAGCCGGCATCGGCTGACCGTTGAACTTCGTCAGCATCGGCTTTGGATCGAACGTGTCCACTTGCGAAGGGCCGCCATTCAGAAACAGAAAAATCACATGCTTCGCTTTCGGAGTAAAGTGTGGGGCCTTAGGCGCAAGAGGATCCACCGGAAGCACGCTGCCTTGCGCCAGAACCTGCGCCAGTGCGGCAGATCCGAAACCAGTGCCCATCGTATGCAGAAGCTGACGCCGTGTCATAAAGTTTTACTCAATAAACCCGAATTCATTGGAACTCAATAGCACCTGCGCGTACCGCACCCAACCGCCATCCGGAGCGGCCACGTAAGCTTCACCAAGCTTTCGCTCGTCCACTGTGGGCGCGCGTTGCAAGACGATTCGATAAACTCGATCGATCTTTGCGGCATCGCTCGGCGCAGCAGCCAACCGAGCGACCAGTGCTTTCGATTCCACCTGCACAAAATCGCTATTCATGAAAAATAGACGTTGCAGGGGAACGTTCGTCTCCGTACGGCTGTCGCTGGTGTTGTTTGGATTCGGAAAATCGAAAAGGCCTAGAACAGTATCCAGCTTTCTGCGGCTGACGAACCCATAGGCGGTGCGCGCATGATTCTCCGCCCCGAACTTAACAGGAGCGCCGCCATCCCGCTTGTCCAAATCACCCGAAACAAACAACAGCGCATCGCGCAAACCTTCGATATCCAAACGGTGCCGGCTGAAGCGCCATAGCAGTCTGTTTTCAGGATCTTTCTCGTAGTTGGCCGGCGAAACTTCCGTGCTCTGCTGATAAGCCGCGCTCAGCATCATCTCGCGATGTAGCTTCTTCATCGACCAGCCTTCGTCCATGAACCGCGCGGCAAGGAAATCGAGCAGTTCCGGATGGCTGGGCGTATCGCCCTGCAAACCAAAATTGCTGGGCGTGCGCACCAAGCCTTGCCCAAAGTGGTGCTGCCACACGCGATTCACCATCACGCGCGCTGTTAACGGATTGTCCTTGTTCGCAATCGCGCCGGCTAAATCCAAACGTGCTTTGCCGAATTTCTTCGGCTCTCCCTTGCTCAGAATCTGCAAGAAATGCGGCGGCGCGGCATCGCCCAGGTTGTCCCGGCTGCCCCGTAGCCACACCCGCTGCTCATTCAATTTTTCGTTGTCAGCAATCGTATGCAAGAACGGATACGGCGCGGGTAGCTCCTTCTTCATCGAAGCAAGTTCCGACCGCATGTCGTCCAGATGGGTCTTCCAAGCGGCGGAAAGAAACCGGTCTACTTTGCCCAAGCCGTAATACAACACGCCGTGCTTTTCACCGAAGATGTCTTCCCAAAGCACATAGCGGTCGCGCTCCACGGAAACCAGATTGGCGCTCGAAAGATCCTGACGGTTCGGGTTTGCGCCCAGCGTAATGTGGTTCTTGTCGTCCACCATTTTTTTTTCGGCGCTGACGGCAAGCACCAGCGCACCAAACTCCCTGGCAGCGGCGCGTTGCTCTTCGGGGCTCTTCGCCAAACCCCACGCTTTTAGAAAGGGATGGTCTTTGACTGGCTTTTTCAGATACTCTTTCCAACGAGTGACCGTCTCACTGTCTAACTGATCATCGTTGTTTAAACCCGCTGACGCAAACAAATACCGCTCCGTCCGCGCAGCCAGTATGTCGCTCAATTGCCTCGCTTGCTCTGCGGCGAACTCATTCAACGCCTTCTCTTTCTGATTGACTGCTTTCAGCTTGCCGTCGTAATCGGCAACTACGTCCGATGATGCTAGCGGAGTCTGGTGCAATTTCGTATTCGCAAAGATTCCCAGCAGCGAGTAGTAATCGCGAGTCGGAATCGGATCGAACTTGTGATCATGGCATTGCGCACATGCCACGGTGAGAGCCAGAAAACCGCGCGTAGTCGCATCGACGCGGTCATCCTGAAACTCCGGACTTAACGCATAGAACCCTAACCCCGCGCGATACTTCTCAGGCTCGGGCAAAAGGTCCCCCGCAATCTGCGCCTTCACGAAGGTGTCGTACGGCATGTCGTTGTTGAATGCCGCAATCACCCAGTCCCTATACCGGAAAGCATTCGGATACGGCTCTTCCTGCGTGGAATTCAACTTGTCATCCGAATAGCGGGCCACGTCCAGCCAGTACCGGCCCCAGCGTTCGCCATAGTGGGAGGAAGCGAGCAGCCGGTCCACCACCGTTGCGAACGCCACGGATGACCGGTCCGCTTCAAACGCCGCGACTTCCTCCGGCGTGGGCGGCAGCCCTGTCAGGTCGAGCGTTGCCCTTCGGATAAGCGTGCGCTTGTCCGCAGGCCTAGCCGGATTCATCCCTTCCTTGTCAAGACGCGCCAAAATGAAGCGGTCTATCTCGTTCTTCGCTTGTCCCGCTGGCACGGGGACGCGTGCCACAGGCCGGAAGGCCCAGAAATTCCTTTGCGCCTCGCTAATCAGATACGGTGCGGCGGTAACCGGCTTCGAGCTTGCGGGCCACACCGCGCCGGCCTTCACCCAAGCTTCCAGCGAGGCGATCTCCTCCTCCTTTAGCTTCCCTCCAGGCGGCATCTTGCGTGCACCAGTGTAACGAATTGCCTGGATCAGCTTGCTCCCTTCGGGGTCGCCAGGCACAATCGCAGCTCCCGATTTTCCACCGGTCAGCAAGTGTTCACGCGAATCGAGTTGCAATCCACCCATTGCCGAATCTGTGTGGCACGCGTAACATGCCTTTGCCAGCACAGGCCGCACCCGCATTTCAAATTGGTCGGAATCGGCAGCGAACGCATGCGCAACCAAAAGAACGTGCGCAGCCCAGAGAAAACAACAGGTGACCGCGCGACGCATAAGTCCAGTTTACGCCCGTTTCCCGGTACGTTCGTATAGTTCCGCAAGCTTCCGCAGGCGGTTCGCATGCCCGCCCGTCAGCGCTCCGGATTCGTACCGCCAAGCCCAATTTCCGGCTCCCTTGCCTGGGGTATTCATACGCGCCTCACTGCCCTGCCCCAGTACATCCTGCAAAGGAAACACAACCGTATCGGCCACCGACGCCATCAGTGCCCGGATAAATGTCCAATTCATTTCCGTGCCATCGGTATCCAGGTATTGAAGCGCAACTTCCTTTTCTCGCGCTACTTGGTCCGTGGTGCGGGTGCTGTCTGCCGTGCCGCTGCTGGCCCACCAGCCTACTGTCGTATCGTTATCGTGCGTGCCGGAATAGGCGACACGCTCTCGCGGGTAATTGTGCGGGCGGAAATCGGGCGCTTGCGGATCGCTGCCGAACCCGAACTGCAACACGGCCATGCCAGGAAAGCCGAAGCGCTCACGAAGAGCTTCCACTTCCGGCGTGATCACGCCCAGGTTCTCAGCCACAATGGGTAGCTCGCCTAAGGCGGCCCGGGCTGCTGCAAACAGGGCCATTCCCGGCGCTTTCACCCATCTGCCATTTACTGCGGTGGCTTCGCCGGCGGGCACTTCCCAATAAGCTTCAAAGCCCCGGAAGTGATCCAGTCGAATCAGATCGAACGTCGCAAAGGAGGCCTTCAGCCGTTCGATCCACCAGCCAAAGCCATCCCGCTCCATCTTGTCCCAGCGGTAAATCGGATTGCCCCACAACTGCCCGGTCGCGCTGAAATAATCGGGCGGTACGCCAGCGACAACCGTTGCATCACCGCGCGCATCCAACTGAAACTCTTCCGGATGCTGCCATACATCGGAACTGTCATGCGCCACATAAATCGGAACATCACCCATCAGCCGGATCTGCCGCTCGTGGCAGTATCGCTTCAACTGCTCGTATTGCCGGAAGAAAACGAACTGCATCCAGCAGTGCGCATCCGTCCGTGCACTCAAGCGTTCAGCTGCCGCGGGTTCTTCGGGCCATTCCGTCCAGGAGTGCGCGCCCCCGGCATCTTCCTTCCGTGCCATGAACAAAGCGAATGGCTCAAGCCACGCACGCTCGCGGGCCAGAAACTCTTCGAATACGGTATGCTCCGTCCCTGCCGCTAGCGACGCGAAGTTCCCATATGCTTTTTCCAGCAGTCTGCTTTTCCATGCAATCACGGCCCCGAAATCCACGAGCGATTCCGGTAACGCGGGCACCTGCGCCAAGTCGGCGGATGTTAGAAATCCATCCTCAGCCAACTTCTCCGGACTGATCAGCATGGGGTTACCGGCAAACGCCGAAAACAGTTGATACGGCGAATCTCCGTAGCCCGTCGGCCCGAGCGGCAGCATTTGCCATAGCGTTTGCCCTGCTTCCTGCAACCAGTCAGCAAAGCGAAATGCTTCCGGACCAAGATCGCCAATCCCAAACTTGCCGGGCAGCGATGTCGGGTGCAGCAGTATGCCGCTGGAACGGGGAAACTTCACATTCCCACGATAGCGCTTGGGCTGCAATTCAATAGTGATAACGGGCTTGCAGAAAGTCTACGCGTTCGTCGGCGACGCGATAAACCAGCCGGTGTTCTTGCGATACCCTCCTGGACCAACAGCCTGCCAGCGCATAGCGGAGCGGTTCCGGTTTGCCCAGACCCTCGAAGGGGTCGCGCATCACTGCCTCCACAAGTTCCAGCACTCTGACCGCGGTAGACCTGTCGCACTTGACCCAATACTTAAGGTCGTCCCGAAACTCCGGCTGAAAAACGGCGACTCTTTTAAGAACCTTTGACACCGAGGATCTCGCGCCGCAGTTCAGCAACGGGGGCGGGCTTTGTCTTTCCCTGCACCGCGCGATTAAGCGCCGCCAACAATCTCCGCGCATTGGCGGGCGATCGCAAAAGATGCGCCGTCTCCATCAATCCCGCCAGTTCACGAGCAGGAACGAGAGCGACGTCCTGCGCTCCGCCCCGGCGCCGCACAATGACCGTTTCCTGCTGATCGGCCACCTGATCCAATATGCTGGCCAGATTTTCTCGCAAACTTGTATATGTGGTTTCGGTTGGCATCTTGCGTTCCTATCTCATACTGTACAGGAGTCCTGTACGTTAAGTAAACGTCAGCGGCAGAGTCTGGTCCGTCACCGGGAACCCGGGCCTAAAAAAGCTGACGATCACGCCCATCTCGCGCAGGTCGCCCGCCGGATTGGTAAACGCTTCGCTCAACTCGAATTCCACTATCACGGCCTGCTTTGCCAGCGCGCTCGAAGGCACGTCTGCTGTATAGACATGCTCACCTTTGCTTGCGAACTTCCGTGGCTTGGTTTCACGCCCTTCCACCTTGCCGCGCAACGTGATCGGAAACTCATGAACGTGATGAAAGCGGAACTCAAGCCGGTTCTCAAGCGGACTCACCGGTGCCGCCACTCGCACACTGAACTTGCGCTCCGTCCAGCGCCAGTTGTCTTCCACCTCGTGCCAACCTTGCAGCAATTCGACAGGCACTCTCGGCGGAGCTAACCGGCTCTCCAAAAAGCAGTACGCCCTCTCATCGCGGTCGCCGTCTTTCGGGTTCGATCCCTTCAGATAGCCGCGCGTATGAAATCCCTTTACGTCCCACCCGGCACGGTCCGCGATTCGACGCAACCCGGCTTCAGAAAAAATCCAGAAGTTCGTGCAGTCGTTGTTAGTTTCATCCTGCGCTAGCAAATACGCCACAGGCTCATTCTTCATCGGCTGCCCTGATGAAGTCACGGCCGCGATGCGGGTACTCAACAAACAAAAGCGCGCATGCCGCGCCAGCGTCTCCAGTGCATAGAACGGATTCTTCAGATGATACAGAATCCCTAAGAACAGAACTAAGCCATAAGTTTTGTCCAGATCAAACTGGCGATCCAGATTCATCTCGCGAATGGTGATGCTCGAGCGGAAAGCTTCCTTCAAGAGCCGGATGCCCTGCATCTGGTTATAGTTCGTTTCAGGCAGATCCACCGCCTCCACCTGCGCGCCCTCTGACTCCAGAAAGAACGCCGTCGCGCCATCCGCGCAACCGATGTCCAGCACCTCGCCGCCCCTCGCTAGATCCAGCACCGAGCGCTTCGGCCCGATCAGTTCCTCCCACTGCTCCACGTTGCCCAGTGAATCGTACGGGTACCACGGGAACGCAGGCTGCAGGCTCTTCTGCATCCGTGTGAGCTTCTTTTGAAACTCCGCTTCCGCCCGCCTCACTTGGCCGTATCCCGATACGCAAAGTAATCGGCCACCTGCTCTCCCACGCGCCCGATCGCATCTTCCAACATCGCGCCCGAACCGAAGTGGTTCGCTGTAAACACGCTCACAATCACGTTACGTTTCTTGCTCTCGAAAATTCCGCAATCGTTAGCGATGTACGGAAGAAAATCCCCTGTCTTATGCGGAATGGTGAACGTGGAAACATACTTCGGCAGCCGCGTGCGGTACAATTGGCCGCGCATAATATTCAGCATCTGTTCACTCGCCGCCTTGCTGACCGCCTTGCCGCTCTTGATCTTTTCGAGCAGCATTCCGATCTCGCGTGCGGAAGACAAACCATACGGATGCTTTGCCTCGCGATGGAAGTCGTCCGCGCTTTTGGCCTCCCGCAACGCGCGGAACCACTCCGAGGAAGGCGCTGTGGCGCGCGTTGCCGTCAGCCCATACTCCGCCATCAACTTGTTCACGGGTTCCACGCCCCCTACTTTGGCAAACAGCATATCGGTGGCGGTATTGTCACTGACGATGATCATTAGCGTGATCACGGACTTAATAGAAACCACCGTGCCCGTATCGAAAGAACGCATCACTCCCGTGCCCGGCCGCTTATCTTCTTCGCGAAGCTTCACCAGATCCGTCAACGCGAACTTGCCCGCCTCTATCTGCCGGAACACTTCCATCATCAGCGGAATCTTGATCACGCTCATGGTGTCCATCTGCTCCACCGCATTCAACTCAATCTGCTCACCGGTTTCAAGGCACTTCACGTACACACCCCACTTCGCGTTGATCGATCTTGTGATTCTCTCAAGGGAAGCTCGCAGCAGGTCCAGCGGCGCGGTCTGGCCCAAGGCCAGTAAAGCGGGTGAAAGAAGCAGCGTTCTTCTGAGCATAATCAAGGGTAAAGCATGCGCCCCTCTCTGCTTCTCCTCGCGTTAAGTCTGTGTTCCTGTGCTCATAAACCCATGCCCCAGCCCCTTGTCAAAGACATTCATTCGCACGGAAATCCCGAGCAAATTGCCGTCAGGCATGTCGATCTCGATCTCGCCGTTTCTTTCGAAAAGAAACAACTCGCGGGAACCGCGGTGCTCTGGCTTGAGCAGGTGGATCCCTCGGCCAACAAACTGGTGCTCGATACACGAGACCTTCTGATCGAATCGATCGAAACATCGCGCGACAATTCGAAATTCACCACCGCTCCCTATCAACTCGGCGGCGCCGACAAGATCCTCGGTAGCGCGCTGACCATAGAAATCCCGAACGGTGCCCGCTTCGTTCGCATCCGCTACGCAACCTCCCCCAACGCCTCCGGCCTGCAATGGCTCACCCCCGCACAAACCGCCGGCAAGGCGTCTCCCTTCCTGTTTTCTCAAAACGAACCTATAGCCGCACGTAGTTGGATCCCGCTGCAGGATTCGCCGGCCGTCCGCCTCACTTACTCAGCACTTATAAATGTGCCTAGCCACCTCACAGCGGTAATGAGCGCGGAGCATGACCCGACTTCCGAGGGGACCTTCCGCTACCACATGAACGAGCGCGTTCCAGCGTATTTGATAGCGCTCGCCGTGGGAGACATCGCGTTCGAATCCACAGGCACACGTACCGGAGTTTATGCCGAACCATCGGTAGTCCACAAAGCCGCCAAAGAATTCGAAGACATGACGAAGATGCTGGAAGCGGCAGAGCGGCTGTTTGGCCCGTACCGCTGGGGCCGCTATGACGTCCTGGTGCTCCCGCCCAGTTTCCCTTTCGGTGGCATGGAAAATCCGCGCCTCACTTTCGCAACGCCCACCGTGCTGGCTGGCGACAAGAGTCTTGTCTCGCTGGTTGCTCATGAAATGGCCCATTCGTGGTCCGGCAATCTGGTCACCAACGCTACCTGGAGCGATTTCTGGCTGAACGAAGGCTTCACGGTTTACATTGAGCGCCGCATTCAGGAAGCAGTGTATGGCCGCAAGCGCGAAGAGATGGAAGCGGAACTGGGCCGCGCCGAACTCTTGCACGAGATGGCCAGCCTGCCCGCGAAAGACACCATGCTGCATATAGACCTGACGGGCCGCGATCCCGATGACGGCATGACATTGGTGCCCTATGAAAAGGGTTACCTGCTGCTCCGTCAGATTGAGGAACAATTCGGACGCGAACGCTTCGATGCCTACCTGCGCGGCTACTTCGACCACTTCGCATTTCAAAGCATCACAACCGCACAGTCGCTCGCTTACTTGAAGCAGAACATGTTCTCGAAATCACCGGAGATTGCATCCAAGATCCCGTTGGACGCCTATGTGTTTCAGCAAGGCCTGCCGCCCGGAGCACCAGATCCAAAGTCTGAAGCGCTCGCGAAAGCCACTGAGGCGGCGCACAGGTATGCATTAGAAAATGCATTGCCGCCGACACAAGAATGGAGTACACAAGAACTGCTCCACTTTCTGCGGGCGTTGCCGGCGACAATGACTGAGCAGCAAATGGCTATGCTCGATGCCAAGCTTCACCTGACCACCACCGGCAACAACGAAATCCTGCAGCAATGGCTTTTCATGTCAATTGCGAATCACTATCGCCCGGCAGACCGCGCACTTGAAGACTTTCTCTTGACAGTTGGCCGCCGCAAGTACATCAAGCCGCTCTACGCGCAACTAGCCAAGACACCTGAAGGCAAAGCCCGCGCCCAGCACATCTACGCAAAGGCCCGCCCCGGCTACCATCCCATGGCGCAATCGACGCTCGATCCACTGCTCAAGTAGATTTGAACCGGTTCATGTAAAATATTTTTCGTGAACGAACACAGTAGACGAACTTTTTTTTCTATCGGAGGCGCCGCCCTCGCCGCCACTTCCAGCCGCCTTCGCGCCGCGGACGATAAGGTCAGCATCGCGGTGATCGGGCTCGGCGGCCGCGGCAAGGCGCACATGAGTGAATACGCGAAGCTGCCCGATGCCCACATTGCGGCAGTTTGCGATGTAGATCAGGCTGCTCTCGAGCGCGGTCAGGCGTTAGTAGAAAAGGCAACGGGATTTAAGCCGAAAGGCTATTCAGATATGCGCCAGGTCTTTGACGATAAGTCGATCCAGGCCGTCTCCATGCCCTTGCCGAATCACTGGCATGCGCTCGCTACCATCTGGGCCGTTCAAGCGGGAAAAGACGTGTATGTAGAAAAGCCCGCGTGCTACAACCCGTTCGAAGGAACGCAGATGGTTGCCGCCGCCCGCAAATATGGCCGCATGGTGCAAATCGGTTCCCAGAGCCGCACCATGGAACACAAGCGGAAGGCCATGCAACTCTTGCAGGACGGCGTGATCGGTAAAGTGTATCTCGCCAAGGGGCTCTGTTTTAAGCGCCGCCCTTCCATTGGAAGTAAGCCCGATACGGCGACGCCGCCAGGAGTGGATTGGGACAAGTTCCTGGGGCCAGCGCCGCTTCGCGCCTACAACGAATTGCGCTTCAGGTACAACTGGCACTGGTTTTGGGACACCGGTAACGGCGATATCGGCAACCAGGGTGTCCACGAAATGGATATCGCGCGCTGGGGCCTTGGTGTCGAAGGCTTGCCACAAGGCGTCAGTTCCACTGGCGGTAAGTACGTCTACCAGGACGATCAGGAAACTCCGAATACTCAGATGGCCACCTTCGATTACGGCGATAAGGAAATTATGTTCGAGGTGCGCGGGATCCTGACAGGCCCGGAAGGCAATCTGCAAATTCGCGGCAACAATACCGTTGGCAATCTTTTTTACGGCAGCGATGGCTGGATGGCGGTGGATGGAGCGGGCTTCCAGGTCTACAAAGGGGAGAAAAACGAGAAGACCATGGATGAGAAGAATACTGGCAAAGGCGATACCGGCCCGCACATGGCTAATTTTCTGAGCGCGGTGAAGAGCCGCAACATGAAAACTTTAAACGCCGATGTCCAGACCGGCGTGACTTCGGCCGACCTCTGCCACTTGGCGAACATCAGTTACCGCGTCAAGCGTTCACTGAAGTTCGACGACAAGACCCAGAAGTTTGTCGGCGACAGCGAAGCGAATGCACTTCTGACGCGCAGCAAATATCGGGCACCGTACATCGTGCCCGAAAAAGTCTAGGTTAGCGGAACAAGTCTGAGATTGTAAGTATTACCCCGGCGACGCTGAACGTATCGCCGGTGACGCTTTCGCCATTTAGCCCGACAAAGTTTGTTTCCGGTTGCAGGAACACAACTTCGGGCACTCCTAAATCACGGTAATCCGTGAGCAGTTGGGCAACATTACCTTTTCGGTTGGAAGGCGACAAAACTTCAAACACGGACACTGGCGCGAAGCGGTCGTACGGATCGCGTAACGTGCGCTCATTCAGAAATCGCTCCGATTTAAGCGCGTCCACAACCGCCAGGTCTGGAATGCAGTATCGAAGCGGCCTCTCAGCGAACTTTCAGCCCGCAACAACGACTCTTCGTAACTCACCAAAATAGTTACCGGCATAGTTCGCGGAGCGATAAAACGACACCGGCGACGATGACCTTGTCGCCGGTGATTGTTTTGCCATTGATGGTGACGGTCTGCTTCTCCGGGTTTATAAAGATAATTTCCGCGGTGCCGAGATCGACATAATCCTGCAAAAGCTGCGCGGCTTCGCCTTTGCGGTTGGCGGGAGATAGGATCTCAATTACCGCGAAGGGGCTCGTGCGAAGGTAGGGATCACGGCCCTCAATATTCTCCCAAAGTGAATTGGCCCGCTCAACAATCGCAAGGTCGGGAATCCGATAACGAAGCGGACGTTCCGAAATCAGAAATCCGGTATCCCAGATCAAATCAAGCCGCGAATCAAGCTGGCGGTCAATCTCTGCCTGTATCCGGCGCATAAGCCTGTTATGCGGAACGCTGGCAGGAGGCATAATATGCAATTCGCCGTTGACAACTTCTTCAAGCTGACTTTCAGCCCGCAACAACGACTCTTCGTAACTCACCAAAATCGGAGAGGCCGTCACCATGTCATGAATTATAGCCTGCAGCTCCATGCGCCAGGCCCCAACTTCCCCGCCCCAGCCGCAAGTAAAAAGACGCGTCCTGCTGAGGCCATCCGCAACTCGCGCCCGCTCACTATCTCTGCGTTTAACCAACTGCGCGGCACCAGAAAGTCGCTGCGTGGGTGAGCCGTAACCAGCCGTTGAAATTCCGCCACATCGTGCCCAAATATTGAGGTTCCAACGGGTTTTGTATCGGGCAATCCCCAACTTTTTAATCTCTCCCCAAACTGGCCCCAATTGCCTAATTCGAATTCCGGCACACTCAGAATCACGCCCAGCCAATGCAAGTGCGGCTCCAGCCGGAAGTTGCGCTCCTCCGGATCTACAATCCCGTACCGTACGTACTTCAAGGGCAGAATAGCTGAATAAAACTCATCATCTGGATCAAGAATAATCAAGTCCGCGTCGCGGCGTTCTTCGCAGTACGCGGAAAGAGCGCCCGCAACAGGCAGAGTGTTTCCGCTTGCGAACGGCAGCCCCCACGCCGCGCTCGGGCTCGCGGCCTTCACCACGAAAGCAGCACACAAAATTACCGCAGTGAGCGGCCGGCCTAGAGCGGGAAGATAACTGGCTGCCACAAGCGCCAGAGCTGGAATTAAGGGCAGCATATATTGGACGCTGCGGTACTGAAAGATCATCAGAGCCGAGCCGAATACAGCTAGCCAGCATGCGAGCAACAAGGCCAACGGGTCTTTCCGTTTCCATACAGCCAGCGCGAATGCAGGGACCGAAATGGCGCTCAGCAGCATCAGTTCCGGATCGCCATACCAAAGGCGCGATAAATAGAAAATAACCTGATTTTCTTGGGAAGTTTGCGGCGGCTTACCTCCAAATGCTAGTAACTGCACCCCCAAATACTCGGCCAGGAACCATTGGGTATGCACAATGCTTTGATACACATGCCAGGGCAAAGCAATCGCCGCCGCAATTGCTACGCTCAACAACACGCGCGGCAAACACGGTCTGCTCTCGCCCCGCATTATCAGCCAGAACAGCCCGACCACCACAAAGGGCAACAACCCAGCAATGCTCTTGGTCAGAATCGCGCATCCCGCCGCTGCGCCGAACCACCACACCGTGCGGCGCTCCTGCATGGCGGTGTCCCGCGCGAATGCGGCGAAGCCGGCCACAAGACAGGCGCACAACAGAATGTCCGTCAGGTTGGCACGCGCCAGGGTATGGAACAGCCTGTCCGAGACCAGCAGCACCACTGCCGAACCACCCGCCCACACAGTGCTACCGCGTACCATCGCGAACGTCAGCAGACAAATCGCAACACCCGACAGAATTGCCGGAAGCCTTACGCCCACTGAATTCACGCCCAGCAGTTTCACTGAAAGGCCAGACAGCCACATCAACAAAGGCGGCTTAAATAAAACGAAGCGATCCAGGAATGTTTGTGTCATCCAATCGCCATAGAGGGCCATGTGGATTGCCTCGCGCGTATACACTGCCTCATCCTGCGCGCCCAGTTTGCGTACGGGGTCAATGTACCCGGTCACCATCCCGGCGTTCCAGATATTCCAACCGATGGCGATTAACGCAATCAGCACCACCGCGGCTTTTACTGCGTTCGATCGGGACAGAACCGTTATCATAGAAGTTTCCGGTGCCCGGTATCTATATCTCATACCCGTTCTGCGCCCAGAAGTGCACGTTTTGCAACTTCGCCTCGGGAGTTTACAGTTCGGAAACGGAGCAGCGCTATACAGAATCGCTGCTGCAGGAAATTCACGCCGCTGCCCTTCCTTTTACCCCGGACACCATCTATCTAGGCGGCGGAACGCCCAGTTCTCTCAGCGCCCCTAGTCTAGATGCCATTTTTCAGGCTCTGCCGTATCGTTTTCAAGAGTCGACAATCGAAGCAGCTCCAAGCACCCTGACGCCCGCCCGCGTTCGCCACTGGCAAGCGCTTGGAATTAGTCGCGTGTCGCTCGGTGTTCAATCTTTCGTCACCGAAGAACTGCGCCGAACCGGGCGTCGCCACACCGCGGAAATGGTCGCCGCTGATGTGGCCCTCCTGCGCCAAAACGGCATCACGAATTTTAATATCGATCTGATCGCCGGCCTTCCTGGGCAGACTGCAGCTTCCTGGGCTGAATCGCTCGCGTGGCTCGAGCGCCTTGCTCCGCCCCATGTCTCGGTTTACATGTTTGAAATTGACGAAGACAGCAACCTGGGCCAGGAAGTTCTGTTCAACGGCAAACGCTACGGCGCACCTGATCTGCCCTCCGAAGACCTCACCGCGTCGCTCTACGAAACAGCCGTTACTACCCTCGCCGCTCTTGGCATCCCGCGCTACGAAATTTCAAACTTCGCCCGGCCTGGATCGGAATCCCTTCACAATCTGAAATATTGGCAGCTCGCACCTTACCTGGGTTTCGGGGCCGACGCGCACTCCTTCGATGGCAAGCGCCGCTGGCAGAATCCGGAATCGATCGAGGCCTACCTTTCCCGGGCCACGCCGGCCCCCACCGAACCCGCTGACCCAACTGAGCGCTTCTGGGTGGGTCTGCGCCTGATGCAAGGAATAGCACCCACCGCCGAAGAATGGCGTACTCACACGCTGCCCATCAGTCGTCTGGTACAACAAGGTCTGCTCGAACGCACCGCTTCCACGCTGAAACTCACCCCACGCGGCGTGATGCTATCGAACGAGGTTTTTGAGGAGTTTCTTCCCGCATGATTGATCTACGCAGCGATACCGTCACCAAGCCAACTGCCGCTATGCGCCATGCCATGGCAAACGCCGAAGTGGGCGACGACGTTTATCGCGAAGACCCCACCATCAACGCTCTCGAACAGCGCGCCGCCGAAATTACCGGCAAAGAAGCCGCGCTCTTCCTGCCCACTGGCACCATGGGCAACACCATCGCCATCAAGCTCCACACCACGCACGGCCAGGAGGTCATCTGCGATTCACGCGCGCACCTGCTCGATTGGGAACTCTCCATGCTAGCCTGGTTCTCCGGCTGCCTCATCCGCGCTGTCCCAACTGAACACGGAATTCTGAGCTGGCAAGATATCAAGAAGGTCGCCAAACCTGTTGGCCCTCACTGGGCACCCACAGGCTGCATCGAAATCGAAAACACGCATAACATGGCTGGCGGCCGAGTTTACCCTCTCGATACGATCGAGGAGATCTGCAATGAAGCTCATGAGATGGGAATCAAAGTCCATCTGGATGGTGCCCGGGTCTTCAACGCAGCCGAAGCTTCTGGCGTGATGGTTCGCGATGTCGTGCGCAATGTCGACACCGTGACGTTTTGCTTATCGAAAGCTTTAGGTGCTCCGGTCGGTTCCATGCTGTGCGGGACTCTTACTGCTATGGAGGAGGCTCGGCTGCTGCGCAAACGCCTGGGCGGCGGCATGCGTCAGGCAGGCGTGCTCGCATCGGCTGGCCTGATTGCGATGAACGACACGCCTCAACACCTAGGCCAGGATCACCGCAACGCTCAATACCTGGCTCATGAAATTGCGAAAATGCCAGGGGTTTCGCTCGATCCCTCTGCCATCCAGACCAACATCGTTATTTTCGACATCTCCGGCACCGGCCGTACGGCCCAGCACATTAGCGCTGACCTAAAAGCCCGCGGCGTTTTGATGAACGGCATTAATCCCACTCACCTGCGCGCAGTAACCCACTACGACGTCAGCCACGGTGATTGCGAAACGGCCACCTATCAGCTCTGCCAAGTCCTCATGGAATCCCGGTAAAAGAAAATCGCCGCGACCCATGAAGGATCGCGGCGACTTCACCATATACTTTTCCTTTGGCTCTAGAAGCGAACTCTTCCGCTCAGAAGTACCTCGCGTCCGCCAGCATTTGAAAGATTCAAGCCAAAGTTGACGCTGCTCATATTTACGACAGGGATGCCAAAATTCCGGTGATTGAAGAGATTGAAAAACTCTCCCCTGAATTCCAGGTTCACTCGCTCCGTAATGCCGATTTTCTTGAACAGCGTCACATTCTGAGTGTCCAAGCCAGGACCGCGAAATGTGTTTCTGCCAAGATTGCCGAACTTGACTTGCGAATAGGCGAGAGGCAAACCAGAAGAACCAAGATGAGTGGTGACAATTCCTGTCCCGTCCAGCGGGATTTTAAAAGTACGGTAATCGTGCGACACCGGGTCAAGGGTAATCTTGCCGCCGGGGTTGTAGTCCGGACGTGCCGCCGTACTTCCCACGCCGTACGTATCGACGCCCGTTAAAAGAGTGAACGGCTGGCCGGATTGCGCCTGAGTAATACCATTCACACCCCACCCGCTAAACACGCGCTTCACAATACCGTTGCCCAGAAAGCCGCTGCCGTGAAACCAGGGAATTTCATAATTGAAAAACGCTACATATCGGTTTTGACGGTCAAAGGCAGAAAGGCCATACTCGCTACGCCGGTCACTAAAATCCTGCGGAATTTGCGGAGATCCGGCCGTGATTGCGCCAATACCCAGCGATTCATCGTTATCGCTCAAATTCTTGCTATACGTGTAATTAAAACCCACAAGCAAATTGTGACTGAGCTTTTTATCGAGCTTGACGTATAAACCGTTGTAATTGCCAGTTGCGTTGGACGAAATTAAAATTCGTGATCCGAAGGGATAAATCCGGCGGTTTAGAGTGGAAGGAATACCGTTCTGATTCTTAGTCGTATTGACTGTATCCGCCTGCGCCTGAGTCAACACGCTCGGGTTTGCCTGCTCTTGACCGATACCGTGATAAGACCGGTTGCCTGTGTAACCGATTTCAAATATGTAATCGTGCCCGAATTGCCGTTGAATGGAGGCACTGTAGAAGTGATTCGTGGGCGATTGTAAATTAGTCGGGCTGTTAACAAATGTCGCTTTCGGATCGAAAACCGCTGCCGAACCGCGCACCAGATTCGGGAACTGATTCTGAACTTCCACTCCCGTTGTCGTTAGAGAAACTACACGCGGGTAATTACTCGCGTTCACAGTAAGAATGTTGTAAAACAGAAAATCGTAGGCGATTCCATAACCGCCGCGGAGCACAGTCGCGCCATCACCGAACATTTTGCCAAGCAAGCCGCCATGAAAGGAGGGGCTATATGCCACGCCCGCCCGAGGAGCCCAATTGTTTGTATCGGTTTTCGCCGGACCCGGAACAAGAGCCCTAAGGGTCACAGAGTCGGTCGCACCAAAAAATCCGAATGGCGCACCGGCTCGCTCATAGCGCAAACCGAGATTGAAAGTCAGGTTCTTGGAAGCTTTTAAATCGTCCTGAAAAAAGAAGGATTGTTGTATTTGGCGGGCATCGAAACTGGCAGTGTTGAGTGCCAAGGTAAGAGAAGCTGCCTGACTGTTCAGGAAATCAGAAAAGTTATTGAACGAGTAAGTGCCCTTGGAATCGAAAGCGGCCTGATTAAATAAACGTTGCCGCGTTATGTTGACACCGAATTTTAAAGTATTCCGGCCCAACACATAAGATCCGGTGTCTAGAATCTGAAACTCATTAGTTGTCCGGCCTTGCGGGAAGTTTGCAGCACCGCCAATAGAAAATGCGCCAATGATGGTCGTTGAGGGACTCGTCGGGTCATTTTCCGGAAAACCCAGAATGCTGCGAATAAAGGCCACACTTACCTGGTTCGTCAGGTTCGGCGTAAACACATGGGTGCCACTAATTACGTGGTTCTGACGGGAAATTGCTTGCGACCCGCTGAACAGAGTTCCGAAGCCTAAATTGCTTGCTACGTTGGCCTGATCGCGCCGGTCCACACTGCTTCTCAGATAAAAACTGTCACGCGCACTCGCAATGAAGTCGAGCCGTGCCGTTCCTAGCCAAAATACATAGGGTGAGGCAATCGGAATCTGAACTGTTCCGAAGGGAATCGCAGTCCCGTTCACCGTTACATTCTTCTGATTAAAGAAGACAGGATTTTGAGCATAAACTCCCGACAGAAAACCGATGCTCTTTAAAACAGCGGCACGTGCCGCGGCAGTTTCCCCAGGCCCAAGCGGCACAGAGGAAAGCTGGGCGAATCCAGCAGCCGTTGGAATAGTCGAGGAAGTCGTGCTCGGTGCGGCACCCTGCGCTTGCCGGTCGGTTTCCGCATTCGCAAAGAAGAAGAGCTTGTTTCTCAAAACCGGTCCGCCAAAACTGGCCCCAGGCTCATTTAATGTGAAGCGAGGCGTGCTGGTAAAGCCGCTTCTCTTATTGGCAAGGGTCACCGGCGTCAAACTGTTTCCCTGCCAGTATTCATAAACTTCGCCATGAAAGGCGTTGGTGCCACTCCGCGTGATTACCTGAATCTGGCCACCGCTGTTGCGCCCGAATTCGGCTGAAAACGCTTGTGCCTGCACCTGAAATTCGCCCGTCGATTCCGGGGTCACACGATTGTTGCTGATCGTCACGCTTGCATCGTTATTATCGATGCCGTCCAGTAAGAAATTGTTGTTTCGCGCTCTCTGCCCATTGATCGAAATGCCCGACGAACCCGGTCCCACAACAGCAGTCGGGGCCAATAGCGCCAATTGATTCACATCACGGTTCTGAGCCGACGCGGGAGCATTAGCAATAAATGCCTGCGATAGCGTTCGCTCCACGGTAGCTGTCGTTTTCGACAGTTCAACTCCTTGCGGAGAATCCTGTACATCTACCGTTGTCGCTGTCGAGCCTATCGAAAGCTGCTGATTCAACGTCACTTCTTGTGATGTAGTTACCTCAAGACGGTTAATTCTGGCGTCTGCAAATCCGGAAGCCGCAAACAGGACGGAGTAAAGTCCTGGATCTACACCGGGCAAACGGTAAAATCCATCGCTATTCGAGGTGGTAGACCGGCCTGCCCCGGTAGCGATATTCGCGATGGTGACCGTCGCGTTCGATATCGCCGCACCGGAGGGGTCCTGCACCGCACCCAGAATTGTTCCACGCGTCAATTGCGCGCTAATGGGCGCTGCTAGAAGAGCGAGAGATAGGAATAGCTGAAAAGTTGTTTTCACTGGTGCCAACCAAAAGCACGCAGGTGACCATGCTAAGTCCTTTCTTTGTAACAGGTGACGCGCAATAGTCTACCGATTTCTGAATTCACCGTAAAACTACTCCACAAAACTGAACTTTATTCCACGCGCGCTGCCAGATCCAACCGCTTCGGCGGGTTCCCCCCATCCAGCTTCACGCACAACGTGCGCACTGCCTCATACCCAATCTTGAACGGATCCTGTACCACTAAAGCCTGAATCACACCATCCTTCTCATCGGCCTTCAAACCTTCCGTGGAATCGAACGCGACAAACTTCACCTTGCCCGCGAGCCTTCGCGCTCGAATGGCCCGCGACACCCCGACAGAACTCGGCTCACTCGAAGCGAACATGCCGCCTAATTCAGGATGCGCAGTCAACATATTTTCCGCACCAGCCATGCCCTTCGCCGGGTCCGCCATGCTGAACTGCGTCGCAACAATCTTCAGAGCAGGATATTCCCTCGTCAAAGTCTCCGTAAACCCGCGCTCGCGGTCCATGGTAGAAAAACTGCCCGGCGCGTGGCCCATCACTGCAACTTGACCCTTGCCGCCCATCAGTTCAGCCAGTTTCCGGGCTCCCATAGCGCCCGCTGCATAATTATCGGTCGCCACAAACGTCATGTATTTGTCTGAATCCACGCCCGAATCGAATACCGTCACGGGAATATTTTCCCGCGCCGCCCGCTCCAGCGACGCCGTCAAAATCCGCCGGTCCGCAGCCGCCACAGCCAGTCCATCCACGTGCCGCGCAATCATGGAATCCACAATTTCTATCTGGCGCGTATATTCCGTCTCCAACTGCGGCCCGCTCCATAGGATCGTCGCGTGAAATTCCTTACCCGCTGCCCGCGCGCCAGCCTCTACCTGTAGCCAGAAAACGTGCGACGTCCCCTTCGGTACCACTGCAATCGTCCGCTCCTTGCCCCGCCCGCATCCGGCAATCGTCAGGAGGATTAATGCTAGTGCCGCTTTACTGCGCACACCAGCCACCATCGATCAGCACATCCGTTCCCGTAATGAATCCCGCCCCTTCCGAACACAAGAACACCGCAAGCGCCCCAATCTCCTCAACTTTTCCCCATCTTCCCAGCGGAATCTTCGAAATAAACATCTGGTTCGCCGCCGCATCATTCATAATCGACGTATTCATCTCTGTTCCAAACGGTCCCGGGCTGATTCCGTTTACCGTAATCGCTTCCGTAGCCAGTTCCAAAGCAAGCGACCGCGTAAGCCCCAGCAGCGCCGTCTTGCTCGAGGAATACGCACTGCGTCCGCCCAATGAGACATGGCTCATGATCGACGTCATATTCAAAATACGTCCATAACCCTTGCCCTGCATATGCGGCACAAAGGACCGGCACATCAGAAACACACTTGTTAAATTGGTCCGCTGCACGCTTTCCCATTCATCCAGCGTAAACTCCGTAATGTTTTTCCGGATGTTGATGCCCGCGTTATTGATCAGAATATCGATCCGCCCCGCCTGTGCCGAAATCTCCTTCTCCACCCGTGCCACGTCGGCCTCACTGCCCACATCGCCGACAAATACAAAAGCCTCGCTTCCCGCGGCCCGCACCTCTGCCGCCACACTCTCCAGCTTTTCTTTATCCCTCGATACCAGGGCTATTCTCGCCCCCGCGCCAGCTAGTGCGATCGCCATCGATCTACCCAGCCCTTTACTTGCTCCCGTAATCAGCGCCAGCTTGCCATGCAATTCTTTTTCGTTCATAGTGTGTTCGGATTGTATCCTGCTTAAAAGTGGCTGAACTTCAAATCCTAACCCCAGACGGCAAGCGCCGCACCATCACGCTGCCCGCTTCCCCTCTCGACGCCCCGCTCACGCTCGGTCGCGCCGTCACGTGCGACCTCAGCTACCCGGAGGATGCGGGCCTTTCGCGCCAGCACCTCACTATAGAAAATAAGGACGGCAGTTTCCTGCTTACCGACCTTGGCAGCAAGAACGGCACCGTGCATAACGGGAAGCGGATCTCGCTTCCTACGCCACTCTCTCCCGGTGACCGCATGATGGCCGGCCATCTCATCCTCTCGCTGCCCGGCAACAACCCGCGCACCGGTTCCCATTCCGTTACCGCTTCCTCATCCGCCTTCAACTCATCCGCAACTGTCATCTTTACCGAAGCCGGAGAAACACCTCCCAACTCCACGGTCACCGCCGATTTATCCCGTATCATTCAAGGCAAAGAGCCAGCTAACCAGAACCCCACTTCGTTCGATTCCGTCGGTGCACTCATCCGCGCGGGTAACGAACTCTCCGGCCAGCGGCCTCTTGAAGAGCTCTTCCCTTTCATATTGCAACTCGCCATGGAGTCGGTAGGTGCGGAGCGCGGTGTTCTTTTCACGCTGGAAGGCGAAACGCTGCTTCTGAAAGCCACGCGCGGCGAAGGCTTCCGCATCAGCAGTTCCGTGCGAGACCGCGTCCTTCTTAACAAGGAATCTCTCCTGGTCCGCGACACTTCGGCCGATGACGCACTGCGCGACAGCCGCTCGCTTATCGATTCGAATATCCGCACTCTGATGGCTGTCCCGCTCCAAACGCGCGATAAAATGGTGGGCCTTCTCTATGTGGATTCCCCCTCCCGCCTCCGCGAGTTCACCAAAGACGATCTGAATCTGCTGACCGTGATGGCCAACGTCGCCGCCATTCGCATTGAGCAATCGCGTTATGCCGAAATGGAAAAATCGCGCGAACTCATGCAGCGTGAACTCGATCAAGCTGCCGCCATCCAGTGCCAGTACCTTCCCACTTCCGCCCCGCAGATTCCCGGGCTCGATCTTGCCGGCTTCAACGCGCCTTGCCGCACCGTCGGTGGCGATTACTTCGGATTTTTCCCCTACCCGGACGGCAGCATCGCCCTTATTTTAGGCGACGTATCGGGAAAGGGCATGCCAGCTTCTCTGATGATGATGGGCTTGCAGGCCCGTGCCGAAGTACTGCTGCGCGAACCGGGCACGCTCTCGCAAACGCTCACGCGCCTGAACCACCTCACCGCGCAGCACTGCCCCGCGGGCCGCTTCATTACTCTTTTTCTGTGCTGCCTGAATACCCACTCAGGCAAACTGACCTACGCTAACGCCGGCCATAACCCCCCTGTCATTTTGCGCGCTGATGGCTCGGCCCTGAAACTTACCGACGGGGGCCCCGTGCTAGGCATTCTGCCGAACATCTCGTACGAACAGTTCGAAACCGATTTGAACCCCGGCGACCTCCTCGCAATCTACAGCGACGGCATTACCGAAGCCGCCACTCCCGGCGATGAAGAGTTCGAAACTGAAAATCTCATCGCAACCTTGCAGGATTACCGCGCGGCAACCGCCAAGCAAATGATAGAAGGCGTCATGTCCGCAATCACCAAATGGACCGAAGGCGCGCCACCGGCGGACGATATCACATTAGTGCTCGCGCGGCGGATCGAGTAACGCTCCCTTTTGCGCACGTTTTCCTTGCGCCAAAGAGCTTGCCGGCGCAATCCCTAACAACCCCGGTAACCTTTCGTCCGTGCAAAGTATGTTCCCGTTCCTCGGAACGAAAAACAATCGCAAAAACAAATTGTTTGCCAACGTCCGTTCAGCATCCGCGTCAAAAGAAGCAAGAGAATTTTGGCCACCAAAAAATCCCACCATGTTGCGAACAAATCTCCCACCGTCAACGTTCTTGCTTAGTAACTTACTGAGATGGCCAGCCAATTGAAGCCGGAAATAGGAGCAGTTCCCGATCGGGTAAGTGCGGGAGAACTGCCGCCCGCGTGGCGGGAGTTCATTCGCTTCTGCCATGAACTTCGTTTTGGCGAAATCGAATGCTTAAGTATTCAAAACGGGCTTCCCATGTTAGCCGAAGTCACCAGAAGAAAAGTGAAATTCAATGGCAATCCTTAAATAACCGTTCTCAAACTTGAACCGCTAACCGAAACACTCGGAGGCCGTCGCCGGATACCATCCCGGCGGCGGCCTTTTCTCTTGAGGGGCAATATGACGCGCATAAGAGTGACTGTGGTAGAAGTGTCTTTTTTTCTTGCAAGCGGTCTTCACGCTCAATCTCCAAACTGGCGTTCGGAAATGGAGAAAGGCGATGCGATGCGTTTGGCGGGAAACCCTTCCGGTGCCGCTGAACTTTACCGGAACGCCATCAAGATTTTCGAACAGCCCCGCGCCGACCCTCTGGCCCTGGCCTCCGCCTGGAATTCTCTAGCGACCATGCAAGTTGAATTGAATCGCCCCACGGAAGCAAGGCAAAACTTCGAACATGCTCTCGCGGAGACGGAGAAAGCGGCTGGACGCAATAGCGTCGCCTTCGCGCAAATGCTTCTCAGCTTTTCCGGCAACTACGTGAGGCAAGGCCAGTACGCAAAGGCCGAGCAGCAGATTCGCGAAGCCATCGCAATTATGAAGGTCTTGGTTCCTTCGGGGAGCATTAGCTTGGCTCTGGCGCGAAGTTACCTTAGCGAAACACTCCTTTGGCAGAAACAATATGCCGAAGCCGGCGCGGTGCTGGAGCAAGCTGTTGTCGTTTTCGAAAAACAACCTGCGCGCGGTCAAACCGAGTTTGGCATGTGCCTGAACAATCTCGGTTTGGTACGCGGGGCCCAGGGCCGCGGTCCCGAAGCCATCCGCGCATTCAAGGAGGCATTATCGGTGCTTGAAGCGCAAAGCGGTTCTGATAGTGCTGTCCTGCTCCATGTCCTCAACAATCTTGCGGTTGAGGAACTGCGGGCCGGAAACTTCACAGAGAGCGCGGCCCTGTTCTCGCGGGCACTCCAGATCGCGGATACCCATCCCAACACGGCCCCTGTTGTTAGTGCAATCCTCGCCAACTACGCTCATTGCCTGAAGAAAATGGGCCACAAACAAGAAGCGAAGAGCCTTGAGGCGCGTGCCGGTCAAGCAAGAAAAGAGCGCGCTATCAGTACAGGGTTTGGCTATACGGTGGATGTGGCGACTCTCCGTTCCAAATGACATTGCATTAGTGCGGCGCCACCGTCACAAAGGCTCCGATAAGATGCGCTCGCTTTCGTAAGCTCAATGAACAATGGATCGGGCGTAAATTCAGTCTCGAAGCCAAAGATTGTGAAACTCTCAGCGATCCTCAAGCCGCAATTCTCCGCGCAAGGGCCGCCATGTTTTTATCGTGGATTCCCCGGGCGAACCCGTCGGATGTGCCGCGCTCATTCCGATGGGCGGCAAGCGTCTTCGACCTATCCAAAATTGTAGTTTCGCCCGAGTCCTTTGCCAGGGCATCGGCCGCACTCTAATCCGTACACGCGCGCCAGCGTCTTTGTGGAAAAGCAGTTGTGATTCTGTATGATCAATTAGTCTTGACAGTCACAGAATCCTATAACGCGATTCGCTGCGCTCAAAACTCCGGAATCGCCCTGTAAATGCCCGCTTCCCCACTGCGTGTTGCCGTTGTTGGCCTTGGTTTCATGGGCAGAACTCACATTTCTGCGTGGTACAACGTGACTGGAGCCGAACTCGTTGCTGTTGTGAGTGCCAATCCCCTCAAGCTTGCCGGCGATCTCTCGGAAACTGGCGGTAACTTACAATCAGCCGACTCTCAATTCAACTTCACTAGCCTGAAACGATATACCCAACTCGCAGAAGCTCTGGCCGATCCCGAAATTGATGCGATCGATCTCTGTCTCCCCACCCACTTGCACGCGGAAGCCGGTTTAGCCTCGTTACGCGCTGGCAAGCACGTGCTCGTGGAAAAGCCGTTAGCCCGCACCAGCGCGGAGGCTTATTCTCTGGTTGACGAAGCCCAAGCCTCACGGCGTACGCTGATGGCCGGGCACGTTCTTCGCTTTTTTCCGGAATGGCAGGAACTTTCGCGGGTTCTCGCGAGCTCCAAGACGAAATTGGGTTCGTTTCGGAGAAATTGCGCCAGCCCCTCCTGGTCCCCCTGGCTCGCCGATTCATTAAAAAGTGGCGGCGCTCCCCTTGACCTTTTGATCCATGACGCCGATTTCGTTCTGAAATGCTTCGGCGAACCACAAACCATCGCCGCCCAGGGCTTCTGCGATCCCGCTCTCGGCATAGATTGGATCTCTGCCCATAGTTCGTTCTTAAATTCGGGCCCTGTCGAAATCACTGGCGGCTGGCATCCCGCTCCCAACTACCCGTTTTCCATGGAATTCAACTTTATAACTGAATCCGGCACGCTGGATTGGAGTAGC
>JAABUK010002551.1_pt1 | contig 32485 bp, 23 predicted proteins | sample 5559141 | NCBI WGS metagenome assembly JAABUK01 (sample SAMN10711869, study PRJNA513367) | rock metagenome | isolation source: Antarctica rocks | place: Antarctica: Victoria Land, Pudding Butte nord | collected 2016-01-03 | reverse complement strand
CTTCAAAGCCAAGCTTTGTTCGGGTATACGATATGATGTTAAGTTGGCCATAGATATATTCATGGACACAAAAATTACACAACAATGCCTCTATGAATTTTGCATAACTATAGAAGATGAGGTGAAGAAAAATCCTGTCGCCACTAACCGCGAACCTTTGAAGCACTACTTGGGTGTGTTTCTGTGCTTTGAGAAACGACTTCGCTGTGCAATATTAGCAGCTCCAAGTGCGAAAGGGAGAACTCTACAGACCGAACGGGATGCTCTAACGTCTTCTTGAATTCCTACGGTCCTGCAACAAGAAAGGGAGAGATCGAAAGTGGGCATGAAAAGTCGCTACCGAGTTTCTCCTGCTCGACCAAAATCTCCCTTCCATTCCATCGTCGCCCTAGTTAGATATGCGAGGGAAGCATAGACGCGCTCCTACACCTACCTCGCTGATCCTGTAGCTCCTCCCCATCAACACCCTACACCTGGATGCATCAAGGTCCAGGCACAAGCCGGAGAAGGGTTAGTAATGGAAGATATGAAGCATGTGCAGTCTCATTGGTTGAATGCAATAGTATGTTGACTATTATGGATGTGCATGTAAGTATGTAAAAGAACACGCATGACTGAAAACTCTGCATATGCATGCCAAGACATTGCTTAGTCATCTGCCAAGGCCGACTCGGTCTGAATTCCAACATTTAGTAGATTCCAAAGAAATTATTGAGCCTCCGTATGCAGCACCGCGAGGCTTAGTGTGTAAATCGCAAGGGCCTTGCGGCTAACTTGTAGTTGAGAACGGAGTTGTGGTGTATTGTGGTGTGTCCAAGCACTATTTTTAGAGGGGCAGGGGGAGAAAGTTGGCATTTGGCACTAGTCTTTAGCCGTCGATCTGCCGTCTGCGGGCCTGAAAGGCCTCGGTCCTGTCAGTCTCACTAAGGTATCGTGGTCTTCACCCATGTGAGCTCTCAACACTGTCATCCGTACCATAAGCTCTGAGTGTTCCGATTAGGTACCACAGGAGAAGACGACACCATGTTTCTTTGACACGAATATCTGCTGAAGAGGCCAAGATCGTTTTCATTCCTTCCACCATCCATCCAATCATCCTTGACCAAAGCCGTCCAACACCTCATTCTTTCCAAGGAACTTCCTCCCATAATCACTCCATCCAAGCTACATACGGTTGTCCTCCTCACCGATCAGCAACGATGTCTGAGCGTATACTACTCAACGAGTTTAAGTCCCTCTCTCAGGAAAAATGGGTCGAAGTCGAGGTCAACTTTGACATCCACCCCAAGACCAACGATATCTGACATTGTAGCAGCTGAACGATGACGATATCTTCAACTGGAACGTTGCCCTCATCGTCATCAATCCCGACTCACTATATTACGGCGGCTACTTCAAAGCCAAGATGACGTTCCCCAACAACTACCCCTACTCGCCACCAAATTTCCAATTCAACCACCCAGTCTACCACCCAAATATCTATGCAGACGGCAAGCTCTGCATCTCCATTCTCCACGCTCCAGGTAACGACGAGATGTCTGGCGAATCTGCCGGCGAGCGCTGGTCGCCAGCTCAACGTGTCGAATCCGTCCTGATTAGCATCATTTCGCTGCTCGATGACGCCGAATGTTCCTCGCCAGCAAATGTTGATGCAGGCGTGATGCTACGCAAAGATCCCAACGGATTCAAGAAGAGAGTGAAGGAAGACGTCGAGAAGAGCAAGGCAGACATTCCGGCCGGCTTCGTCATGCCTACACACGAATCTACAGCAAAGAAGCCCGAGAAGCCCCAGGATGACCAAGATTTCTGGGTCGACTCGGACGAGGAAGACGACTTTGGGGGCAGTGATACAGATGAAGAGATGACGGAGGATGGCGATGATGGGCTGCCGGATGACGAGGATCAAGAAGACCAGGAGGAAGAGGAGGCTGGAGAAGAGGGGGCTTGAGCGGGACAGTTCAACTTGCTGATCGACATGCTAAGGCACAACGTCGGATCCATCTTGGTTCTGTTGCACCGTGATCATCCCTCCTCGTGGCATAAGAAAATGGATATATCGGTCTTTCGAGGCGTATCCGGGGCATAGCGACGGTGTTCCGGTGGCGCTGGCGGTCTTTCTCTGGGGATGTTTTCGGCAGGTGGCAGGCTTTATCCATGGTCTAGTATGGTGCTCGGGCGCCCGCTGCGAGATCTTCCTCAATAGGTATTTGGACAGATCTCTATGCTGGCATTGCTTGGCGTTCGGCCGGTCTTGATAACGATCAGATACACGAAGCTCTATTATCTAATGTATCTTACAGCGATGTCTTAATACAGCTCACGCCCCTTGCTCTTTGAGCAAATATGCTCAATAAGCCCATAGTTTCACATTCATGACACTTCAACATACTTGATCTGAGCTCGCTGATCACTAGACTGTTCCAATCATCGCTACTACAGGTACACTGCTTTCACTCCGACACTTGCGCAAAGACAAGCATCGAGCTCCTACATGCTCACCTCTCACCGCCCTGCTTTGTCCTCTTCTCCGCACTTCTCCTCGCCAACCTCGCCTTCGCAGCCTCCGCCCTCTCCAAAGACATCGACGACACCCTCCCCGAGCCCATCGTGTTCGTCCTGCTTCCCGCCCTCGACTTCAGACTAGCCGATCGCCCCATGCTAGCCACCGATGGCTTCAGAGCCTCATTATCGATCTGCGTTGGATGCGAAGGCTCCGGTAGTTTCGCAGGACTAGATGCTACATTTATCATCGAGGGGCGTGGTGAGGTGATTGTTGTGCGTCGGTTGTGCATGCGGCGGGTGGCTGAGGCCATTGTGTTGCTGAGTTGAGGAAGGGGTGGAGGTGGCATTCGAGAGGATATGTTGGGCTTGGTGGGTTTTAGGTCGAGATGCTGAGTCGTCTCTGGGACCTGTTTTGGGACGAGGTTTTGATCAATCTCTTTCAGGGTGCGCTGGATGTCGTGTTTGACACTGGATGGAGCGAGGACGGTGGGTTCTTTGGAGGGTGGTGCTTGGTTTTCATCCTCGCGTGGGCTGCTGAGTGACCAGATATCCACAACAGGCTTCTGTAGCCGTCGTTTGCGAGGGGAGATATATGGTGACTTTGCCTGTTCATCGATTCGAAAGGGTCTGGCGTTTCCTTTATCACTCGTTGGAATGCGATCGGTTTCTGTATGACCCTCAAAAAAATCTTGCATCCCTGCGTCTTTCTGAATCGACTGGATCTCGGCCATCATGTCCACCACTGGGAGCTCACCCGAGGTCCGTAGCAGTTCCTCGTGCTCGATCGTGAGCTGCGCCAGCCGCTTTTCGCACTCTTCTCTCGCGGCTTTGTGCTTAGCTTCTCGTTTCTTCAGTCGCTCTTCCCTGGCTTGCCGCCTCGTTTCATAGCTCATCATCTCTTCTTTCACTCTCGCCAAACTACGCTTAAGTGCAGCATTTTCCTTCTCAAATTTTATGGCTTGATTTTCTGCTGCACTCGCAGTTGCACGCAAGCTTTCGAGCTCAGCACATATTGACACGACTTCAGAAGGAGCGTCTGACTTCGCTTCTGCGACGGGATTTCCCTGTGGCTCCTCGAAGGCTTCCGAAGAACCTTGCCTTTGTAAGGCCGTTTTGAGCCCATCTGCTCTCTGCTTGTGTTTGATGGTCATTGCCGTCTGTTGCGCCAACTCGCTGACCAGCCTGCCATGGCCATTCTCTTCGTTTGGCCCCTCGAGTTGGGCACTGTCCAATTGTGTCGCTAGATTTGATACCTTGGTCTCCAGAGCGGCTACCTTCGCTAATTCCCTATTCAGCCTCTCGCTCAGGCTTGTGGCTTCGGTGTCTTTCTTCACAGCATAGGATTTCACGTTCTGACCGTACTTGATCATCTTTTTCATTTCTCGGTGCGATCGTTTATGGTATTGGTCGTACCTTGCCTTCCAGTGTTGTTCCGATCTTGAGCGTGGTTGACTTAGATCCACGGTAACATCAGCGTTGGATCCAAGGATACTGTCCGTACAGAAGTCCATGCTAAACGCTTGTCTGCCACTCTTCTCTTGAAGATCTGTACCAGCTGAGGATTGCACTCTCGCCGGCTTCTTCTTCGACAACTCTATCAAAGTCCTGGTGAGCGTCGAATGGCGCGGGTTTCCCTCTGGCGCTGTATCATACCCTAATTCATTTGATGTAAGGGGAAGATCGGTCTTCGCTTCCGCAGTGCTATTCATGGGCTGTTCTGCTTCTCCCCAGTGCTTCGAATCCATGTTCCCGAACGAAACTGTCTTACGTCGAGTGGTCGCAGTACCTGGAGTTAGGAGAATGCCTTTGGCTGGAGAAGCCAGTGGGTCAAGCCTGTCCGGCACGGCAGGCTTATCAGCGTCGCGAACAGGGTCGCTGTTGATCCCGTCACTTCCTTCGAAGGCATGGTTGCTCTTTGGCTTCACTACTGGAGCATTGAGTTTTGTATTACGGTCCTCCGTTTTCGGCTGAACAGGGCGTTTGACTTCTCTCTGATACGGGTGCGGGGTTCCAAAGATTGCCGTCTTGAAAGCACGAACGGCAAATAAGGGCGCTGGGGTCTCGGGAGGCTCTTCCAGGTACGAGGCGCCATTGTCTGCGAATTTATGAGCATAGGGTAGTGTGACATGCTTAGATCCACTCGAACCAACCTGCCCCAATTTGCGCGTCAGCGGGTCGCAAAGACCCAGTAAGCCATTCTAGCATTTTCCAGAAGTGATCTTTGCTTTCATCAATAGTTGACACTCATGTTTGGCGTTCGGAGCCTAACGTAGGAAACATTATGTCTGAGCTGAGTTTCAGTCGTTGTTTACATCTCGGCTGATCTGCGCCAAGCCACGTTAATCTAGCCTTATCGATAAGGATTGCAGGGATTCGTCAGATTTTATGCTATCCCAGTTTCTGCACCGCATCACATCCCAAGCTTTGAATTTTAGCGACGGTCATAGTACTCTGGACTCTAAGTCAATCCTCGTCATTATGAATGTTGTACGATAAGCTGCAGCTGGTCTTCCAGCTGCAGCTCGAGATCTTCCTTGGTGTGCGAGCGTGCACTCCAAAACTGAAGCCATCCAGGCCATGATCCATGCTTCTCGAGCTCTCAGCCCATTCAATCAAACTACCATCGGCATCTTTCGCCTTACGATATGCCTCGTGAAATTGTGATCTGTGGAATTAGATTAGTGAAATCATGAAATCACGGTCTAGATGAAGCCATGGCTCCCTATGCAACGAATTACTCGGAGATTCAGCAGGATGAGATTGAAGTTCTGCGCTCCATTTACATGGACGACTTTGCCGAGGAAGAAGCAAGAACCGGAGCGTGGAATGTAGGTGAATAGAGTCTCCTCATATAGACGTATTTGTTCGTCTATGTGCGGGTTGTAGGTCACTCATATGCACACTGCGGTAGCTGTTATCCCGTGTACTTGCTGCTAATGCATGGCAAATCGTGTCCTTCCAGAAAACTCTTGATCGATCATTCAAAATCAAATTCAGAGCCCCCAATGGCGACGAAAATGGGGGTCTTACCCTCACTACCTCGCTCCCACCCACATACCCAAAGACTTTGCCACGGTTGACGTTGCTTTTCGGCACTGAAATCCGCCAGACATCAAGGAATGAGGCCGAAGAAATGTTGAAGAGCAAGCCGCAAACCCTTCTTGGGTCGGAAATGATCCACGAAATCGCTGGCTCCCTCCAAGAAATTCTGGATAAAACGTGGCGCGATCCCAAGGAGACACTTCCTCTGGATGAAGAGCGCGCAGTGAACGAGCAAGCTGCAAGGATTGAAGTAATGCAAGAAGAAGAACAGCGACGGCAAAGAGACATGCTGGCACACCAGGAAGAAGAGCAGTTACTTCAAGAACTGGTCATACAACGGCAGACTCAAGCTACAAAACGTAATGTCAAGCCTATGCCAACGCCTCATGATGGTGGCGTTGATGGGGCTGAGTTCCCTGGAATGATCGTGTTCGAACGGCAGTCTCGTGTCAAAGACCCCAACGGTAGAATAGTAGTCTTCACCTCTGTCCATAAGAAGGTTAGATACAGTCTGGGACCGGTCTGCGAAGTATCAACTGTCCAAGCAATCAGCAATTCTCAAGGCGATGCTAGTGTAGATGAGCAACCATTTTTAATCATGAAGGAGTGCCATTTCTCCCCTTCCAGTGGAAACGAATCTTCTATGAAGAGACTCATACAAAATCTTGAGTCGAAATTGGAGTTTCATATGGGTCTAGCTTCTCACCAGAACATCACTAAACCTATAGATTTTCGAATCCAGAGGTCGTTGGACGGTTGGAGCGTCAGCATACTGATGGAAATGGCAAACCGGAAGTCGTTGAGGGAAACACTGGACATTGTGGACAAGCTGGACATTAAGTTGGTACGGGCCTGGTCTATTCAGCTGATTGAAGGCCTCCAGCATTACCATCGACACGGTTCAGCTCACGCCAACTTAAACCTCAGCAACATTCTTCTGCTGAGAGACCGTGAAGCCGAACGAGGTGACAGAAAGATCACCGTAGCAACGCTTGCAGATGGTGGGTATGAACGAGACTTGCACAGCCTGAAAAAGGGAGCTGGCCCGAATTACTTTCCAATTTCGTGGACTGCACCCGAAGTTGTCAATGCAAATGCTTCAGAGGATCCTGTGCCGGCGACTGACATCTGGGAATTTGGCCGTTGCTTTCTGCAAATGGCTTTTGGCGTCGGTATCTTAAGCCAGTACTCTGCAGGCCCGGTCCCCATGATTGACGAGCTCCGACTGACATCGAGCCTGAAGGCCTTGCTAAGTCAGATCTTCAATAGCAATCCCAAGAAACGGCCTTCAGCCTGGGATTTACTGCATTTCGAGTTCTTCCGAAATGAAGATGCATTGTTTGACAGGGAACAGACCAAAGATTTGTTAACTTTGGAGTCGTCAACTCAGAGTTTGTCCTCACATCTAAGTCGATCTCGACGTGAATCGGTGCCAGCGTCGCTATCCAGCTCCAGGTATGCGAAAGATTTTGTGGAAGACGGCCGCTTAGGCCGCGGTGGTTTTGGAGAGGTCTTTCGTGCTAGAAATAAAGTGGAGTACGTGTACTCCGCGCTTCTTTTCCTCCTCCTTGTCAAACTCCGGATCAAAGTCGGTATTCCGCGCGCAGCTGCTCCTGCCATACTGCCCACACATGTGTCCTCCTCCGCTACACACATCTAATCATAACACCGCTTACTCTGTACTGGGTACAGTGGCCAGCCTTATGCAATCAAAAAGGTCAAGGCGCGCTCCAAGGCTGCGCTTGACCCTGTGTTGAGCGAGGTAAGGCATCATCCTGAGTTGTCTACTTTCTAGTTGCGAGACATGCTTCGAATGCACGACACCTTTCTGGTCGCTCTTTCATTTACTTACTTGTCTATGATTGTACCTTTCTTCTTCCCTTAGCAGGCCCATTTTTGAGCCCTTCTATGCTCTTAGCAATGTATCTATTACTTCGGGGTTTTCGGGTAGTATTACCTTCTGTCCACCAAGATTGGCTCCGCAGCCATTTCTATTGCATTCGATTACTAGGAGAGCTTGCCTTTCTCTCCGGCCGCTTCCTGCACCGTTGCGACTCTCATGGCTCTGTCCAAAATCTCGATTAGGCAATGCTGACTCCAAAGAATGCGCAGGTAACGGTCTTGTCGCGTCTCAACCATCCAAACGTAGTTCGGTATTTTGCCTCATGGATCGAGGATGGAATTTCGACCGATGACAAGGAACCCTCTGATTCATCTGATGATGACTCTACATTATCAATAACAAACAGCGGACACGGACAGGGACAGGTCTTGCCAGCCAGTTCCAGGGGGCTTGACTTCATTAGCTCAACCAATGCACAGATTGTATTCGCTAACGATGGCGATAATGGAGAAGTAAGCAGCGATGACGACGAAGAAAACAGCTCTGATAGCGTTGACGAGGGCAGCGATATGATAAGCCTAGGGAAAGACAATGACAGGACAGAGGCTGATGACAAGAATTTAGTGCTTTCCCACAGCAATGATGCGGCACCATTAGGCACTCGGGAAAAGGCAACTTGGACCATTCTCTACATACAGATGGAGTATTGCAAACAGGAAACGTTACGTGATCTGATCAACTCCGGCATACAGGCGAATCCTGTTGAAATATGGAGGTTATTCAGACAGATTGTGCAAGGACTGGCGCACATTCATGGGCTATCCATCGTACATCGTGATCTCAAGCCCGAGAATATCTTCATTGACAGTGATGGCGACGTACGCATTGGTGATTTCGGTCTCGCGAGACCTGGTGACTATCGCACAATCGGCAATCGGGCTCCCACTACCGGAATGACCCAAACGGAGATCTTTGGTAGTTTTACCAAAGATGTAGGGACCGCTTCCTACGTCGCGCCGGAAGTACGATCGGCCGGAAATGGGAAGTACAATGAGAAAGCCGACATGTTTTCCCTAGGTGTGATCCTTCTCGAGATGAACGTACCCTTCTCAACGGGCATGGAGCGGGCAGGGACCCTTGCGCAATTGCAAAAGGAGAACCATATCCTACCCACAGTACTCGATGTCCCAGAAAAATCTACGCAAGTAAGGCACTTTTCTGGATCATTTCTCGTAGATAGGCGAGGCCATACCACTTTTCGAGCACTTTGTTGCTTACACGGTCTCTAATTATGACCTTGGTGTTTGCAAGCACTCACTCGTGTTGAGCCATCCTTTGTTCATAAGTTCTTGATTGTTGCTTCGTGTCTTTGGAGCGACCTCTTCTGTTGGTCCATCTTTCACTCACAGCGATCTTTCATAGTTGGTTTGGTTAAACGTTTAGTTCAGACAATGCTGACTCCGGAATATGCGCAGGCCAGGATATTCATGTCACTGGTACAGCACAAACCATCTCGACGACCAAGTAGCTCAGAGCTGCTTGACAGTGGGGAGATTCCGGTCCAAGCTGAAGACGAGTCATTGCGTATGGCACGCCGGCTTCTTAATGACCGCACATCACGCTTCCGATCACAATTCATCAGTAGCCTCTTTGCTAAGGGGGAGAAGGCCGACGCGATTCAGGAAGCAGCTGTCCGAGACCCGATGCAAGCAGTAACGTTACTCGAAGATGTCAAGGCTATGTCAAGGACTTCTCTCAATGACTTAGACCTTCAGGCATTGGTTAAAGCAAGACTGACCGCGATCTGTCACCGACATGGGGCCGTTGAGCGGACCGATAGCCCTGCGTTGTTTCCTTACCACTCATACTATTCTTCCGAAGACGTCGTTACGTTCGTGAACCACACTGGCAAAATCATGCAGCTTCCGTATGACCTAATCCTACCAAACGCAATGCTGCTTGCACGGCAAGTACGACCGGAACGCAAGACTTTCATATTCGACAACGTCTATCGGGTCGATCATTCAAGAGATCAACCTAAGATCTTTGGAGAAGCTAATTTCGATATCGTTTCCGGGAAAGGCGTCGACATCGCATTTCAGGAGGCGGAGGTTCTGAAAGTTATTGAAGAGATCATTGATGTGAGCACATTTCTAAACTAAACCACCTTGATCTTATTCACCTTCCTTCTACGAAGACTATTCTTACTTACGACACTTGTTGATTGACTTCTTTGTGGGAGGACTAAGTCTCTTGGCCCATGTCCTTGAAAGGAGAAGCTGACTCTGAAATGTGTCCAGGCGTTTCCCAATGTATCTACTGTGCAAATGTGCTACCATATCAACCATTCACGGCTTCTCGACGCAATACTACATTTTTGCGATATAGACACCGTGATGTGGTCTGCTGTCAAACAAACAATCAGCAAGCTTCATACTGGAGAATGGACCTGGGGCAAGGTACGACACGAGTTGCGTGGGCCACCCATTGCTGTTCCGGCCACTGCCCTTGACGAGCTCGAGCGATTCGACTTTCGAGATTCACTCGATAAGGCTATTCAAAGACTGCGATCGATATTGAAAGACACTACAAACCTTGAACCGATATTCGCCCACATGCATGCAGTAACAAAATACCTTGCTCGTCTTAATGTTAGACGCAAAGTTTATATCAGCCCACTCAGCAGCTACAACGAAATGTTCTACCGTGGGAACCTACTCTTTCAGTGCTTGTACGATCAGAAGAGACGATCCGTCTTCGCGGCAGGAGGTCGCTATGACCAACTGGTTCGGGATCACCAGCCTATTACATCGAGGAAGGTCCATGTCCATGCAGTAGGGTTTCAGCTCGCATGGACCGGGCTCTGTGCGGACATGATGGCTTATCTCCACAAATCCTCAAAAACGAAGGCAAGAAGGAAGTCACTGGCTTCGCTCAATGCTTTGTGGCGTAAACAAAATCGTGATGTTCTCATTGAGAGCTTCGACCAGGACTTACTTGCTTCAGCCGGTGTTGATATTTTACAACAGCTCTGGGCGAGTGATATCAGTGCACAGCTAGCGGAAAACAATGCTGAGGACGCTGCTGACAACATGTACACCAAAGTTCAGGAACCCCTTGAGGATTACACGTGGATTATTCTGATCAAGTCGGAGGAGTTCTTGCGGGTAAGAAATACCTTGCGAGAAGATGAGACTGAGGTACGGATAACAGAGCTAGATGCTTATATGAGGTACGTATATGGACCCCTTATTCCCCTCTTTCTATCCAGTTCTTGGGCGGCACCTAATAATAAAGCGTGTCCCCACCCGATTTATTACCCAAGAATTTCCATATCTCGCTACGCACCGTCTATCATTGAGTCCACCTCTTACTACTCGCACACCGACCCTCGCATTATACGTTTTGACTCGGTATCGTTTACTGCTAGCGAGCTTCCTCCACATTACAATGTCATCTCACAAGTGCTTACAAAAGGTCATACTGACTCGACATTTCCATGCAGGAACGAGATCCGCGAGCGTGACCGCAAAGAAGAGCGTACAGTGAAGGCACCAATGTTGCGCCAAAGCAGTCAACCAGAATCAACCATGCTTTCAAAGGACCGTGAGATAGACATCAAAGTGCTAATGTCCCAGAACAAAGGCAAGAAGGTCAACCGCAAGACGATCATCGAAGAAGGTAAACATCCCCACCTCAAATAACATTAACCAAAGGGCCTACTCTGACAAGACAAATAGCCCAATACCACAGACAAGAATTCCTTCAGCGGGGCGCTGAGAGTCCAATAATTGCTATAGAAACAAAAGATGAAGTTTTCGATGGCATCAACGATACTCGACTGTCGGATCCTGAGTCGTGGAAGAAATTCATCCAGAACGCTGCACCGGGTGAGCGTCAGTACTTGGGACAGCTCCAGACGATGCTGAAGAATATCGCGAAAGAGACGGTGGGTGGGAATGGCAATGCGATCGTCTATAATTTCCGCACAAAGGCGTGCATTTTGTACCATTTGGGGAAAGGTGCGCTGTGAACGGGTGGACGGATATCAATGTTCTTGAAGGCATGCTACCTCAGGATAGTCTCTGATGGTGGTCTGCAACTGATGGTAGAGCATAGTGCAGCGTATATCTGGGATATCTAGCGGGACATCTACTCAAATTTTGCTTGCATCCTTTGACATATGCACGACCATGATGAACAGACTGCTAAGGTATATACATCACAATTCGCATAGAATGGCAGCGGAAACGCATCCGATGTAAGGTTCTCTGATGAGGGCCACGCTAGACATGCATTTGGGGTATCATACGAGATAATCAATTCAATCGCTATCATCACTGCCATAGCCCACCAAAGGGCCAGCAGGAGCCGTAGCAGGAGCGGCAGCTGTCCGAACTTTCCCACCGCTATCCACCTGCTTTTGCAGCGCTGCCAATGTCGAGCTTGAGAGTATCCCATTATCCGCTCCATCCTGACCATTTGTATCCATTGGACCGTCCTCAATGAGATACCGCTCCTCCCCCTCTATAGCCCCTGCCGCACCACCTCCACCCTCAAGCTCCCTGGACCTCGCATACCACACCTGATCCGGCGCCTCGTACCCCTCGAGTCCGAAGCCGCCTTCTATTCTCTTCCGCCTCTTAGCATCCGGATCTCTCCCTTCAATCTCCCTCACGAACTCTTCCGGCAGCGCTCTCCTTACGGCCTCAGCAGCCTGCTCCTCGATTTTCCTAGCCTCCCGCTTCTGAGCCATTGGATTCGGATCCACAGTCGCCCACCGTACATTCAGAATCTCGCTGTGATCCAGACTCTGATGCGCCATGGCCTCCTTCGCAAATTGGCTATTAGCTTCGTTGGTATAAGTGACAAATGCCACCCCTCGTGCTGTCAGCACCCGTATTCTGTCAACCTGGCCCCACTCTGCGAAATGACGGGCTACTATCTCTTCGATATCGTCCGTAACGTGTATTCTGCCAACGTACAGGGTGCGATTTTGGCGCATGAAAGAGCCGACGCCGCCCATATCGTCGCGGTAATCTGAATGTTTATCTCTGCCAAAGCAGTCGCTGTTCGGTTGGAAAGTGTCGAAGAGGCCAGGCAGCCGATGTAGGTATTCGCATTCTTGTCCGCGAGGACAGAGGCCTTTGGCGAAGAAGAGACAGAAGTAGCTTCCGGGAACTTTGTCGCCACGTGTATAGCCGGAGTCTTTAGCTACGTTGCAACGTCCAGCTGCAGCGGTCTTGGAGAGATATTTGTCTTCGCGGTCGCCACCTGACCATTTGTTGTACCAGATGTTGAAGATGGTGCCAGTCTGCGGAGGGGTTTCGGATTTCATAGTTGAAGGATCGACTTGTGGCCGAGCTGCGATTTTCTCCATGTTAGTAACTCCACATGTAAGCTTAGGAACTTGGTATGAGATGCACATACCTGGTCGCCGTTTCTTTCGTATTATCTTCTTCATCTTTTTCTGTTCTGGGTCTGGGTTTTCAGTGTTGGGCGCCATATCTGTGGTATTGTTCGTGGTTGTGAGATCCGTGAAAGTAGGTTGCGATGGGGACGGCGGCGCTGAGCCCACAGTGGGGGCTTCGACTTCAGTGACTGAATCCATGGTAGCAATTGTATTGCAAGCCTTCACTATATAGATTTCGGAGGCAACTCTGACGTGGTTGAGACAGCTTAATGGAGGGCTGATGGATATATATCATGTCGGCTATCGCGATAGATCTTTGGCGCGCGCCCTAGCCCTAATCACTTATCAAAAGCTCGGTCTCTCTGGAAGATCCATCTACCATTTGGGAAATTGGTGCTGGTTTTTTGTAAGTTCGTTTGAGCAGTTTGTGTTTGACAAACCATATAGCAAAGATGGTGAACATAACGGAGAAAATCAAGGAGTGAGATTCTTGAGTTTCCAGTCATGACAAGGCTGACTGGGTCAGGATTGAGGATGAGATGCGCAGGACGCAGAGTAATTGGACGACGTTACCATCTCGAAAATTATCACGCTGATATGAACTCTTAGAGAACAAGGCTACTGGTAGGGTCGGAATTTTAGTCCATGAGCGCAGCGCTGATGGGTTAAAGAATATCATCTTGGCCTACTAAAGGGGTAATTCTTGTTCCTAAGCTGATTGCTTTTTTGATTTAACACTCATAGCAAGCTCGCCCGTCTCCGGGCTCAGCTTCTTGAACCAGCCCCTGGTGCCGGTTCAGGGGGAGGTTCGGGCTTTGATGTCAGCAAAAGCGGAGATGCACGCATAGCACTCGTTGGACTTCCCTCTGTTGGCAAATCTACGTTCCTTTCGAAAATCACGAAGACGAAAAGTGAAGTTGCGGCCTATTCATTTACAACTCTGACGGCTATTCCTGGTGTGCTTGAATATGGAGGCGCCGAGATCCAAGTTCTTGATTTGCCCGGAATCATTGAGGGTGCTTCTGAGGGTAAGGGACGAGGGCGGCAAGTCATCAGCGCCGCCAAAGTGAGAAACTTAACATTCGATCTACTGCGACCGAATCCTAATGGTGGTGTAGACGAGCGAATTAATCCTGATGATCCTTGATGCGACTAAGAGAGCAGAGCAGAGAGCGATATTAGAACGTGAACTCGAGTCTGTTGGTATTCGGCTCAATCGCGAACCGCCGTATGTATATCGATACGCAGACCCGGAGCCAAAGATACTGATTAAAGCGTAGTAACATCTATCTAAAGCAAAAGAAAGCGGGAGGCATGAAAATAACATTCCAAAGTCCTCCCAAGAACCTTGATGAGAAGATGCTCTATAACATATTGCGGGATTACAAGATGCTGAATTGCGAAGTGCTTGTCCGCGATGAGAATGGTGAGTCTTTGACGAGCTCTCCTGATATGTGCTGACAGACTGTAGCGACCGTTGATGACTTTATCGACGTCATCATGAAAGATCACAGGAAATATATCAAATGGTAAGAATCGTTTGTTGGGGAGAAGAGCTTCACTCATTTTGCTCCAGCTTGTACGTCTACAACAAAATTGATTCAGTTTCACTTGACTTCCTAGACAAGCTGGCCCGAGAGCCTCACACAGTCGTCATGAGCTGCGAGCTTGATCTAGGCGTACAAGATGTGGTAGAGAGATGTTGGCTAGAATTGCAACTTATGAGAATATACACCAAACGGTAAATTGATTTCTTGCGTCTCGCCCCAGTCGACTAATCATTTTGTAGGAAGGGAGAAGAGCCGGACTTTAGCGAAGCCTTGATTGTTAGGAACAAGTCTTCCATTGAAGATGTGTGCGATCAGGTGCATCGGACTTTGAAGGAAACATTCAAGTACGCAATGGTATGGGGGGCTAGTGCGAGGCATGTACCACAGCGCGTGGGGTTAAGCCATGTTGTAGCTGACGAGGATGTCGTCTCTATTGTAGCAAAATAGCAGCCGTAAGAGCCGTGTGGGACGATGATAAGATTGGGCAGAACCGAAATGAACCAAGTTGGGGCGTTGTAGGAACATATTGCACAATATGGGAATCGCTCACTCACGAAATTGTTGGATGCTTCAATTCAAGGTATGTGAATCGAGATCTTGCTATGCTCGAACTTGATGTCGTTACCAATTGCGAATCTCCCTGGCTAGGTATCCCACAATATCATCGAGAACCTGTCTCTTATTTTGCTTTCAACAACCCAAAATTCAGTCCAACACAGTAAGTCCAAAGAGCGGACATAGTCACAGCCCCTTTTTTTGGCAAGCCGCGTTCTGATTTGATACGTCTTCAGTGACAGCGGAGCTTTCCTCCTCTCAATCTGTACCAATCCTCGATACACTTGTCAGGCTCGTGTATTCAGTCGTCTTAAGATCTGTGATTGTATGAAGGGCAGACAGAAGCTTCTGGAACCTTCTTCTGGCGCCGGATGCGGCCCTCGGCTGCGCTGCGGCCTGGTTTCTGACGCCTGACGCAAACACCACCCACTAACATCAATCTGCAATTGAGCAAAAGCGTGTATCTCTAACAAATGTTACATGCGGCCAATTGGATTTATTGCCACCTCTCGTTGACCTTCTCGTCGGTTCCCGATTTGGGGCACGAGAGCAGGCTGAGCCTGGCTTCCCAGGTCTACTTGTGAAAACCGGGCATTGCCTTAGAAGACGGTTGATCACCCAACGCTCTCACCCGCAATAACTTCAAATCTTTGACCCCTTCTTACCCTCTGTATCTCACAGCATACAACCTCGGTAAGTGGGCCGGCCACCGTTCAACATGGTTGCCGAAACGAAACTCTACGACTCACTCGCAATCAAGCCTGAGGCTAGCCAAGATGAGATCAAGAAGGCATACCGGTAAGCCATTTCCCCAATATTCTCCATACTTATATGCACTAACGGCCTACACAGTAAACAAGCCCTGAAACATCATCCTGACAAGAATCCCGACAATCCCAAAGCCGCCGATAAATTCAAAGAAGTGTCACAAGCCTACGAAATCCTCTCCGACCCCGAGAAACGTAAAGTCTACGACCAATATGGGCTGGAATTCCTACAACGCGGCGGCGCCGAAGCCCCACCAGGCGGAGGACCGGGAGGAGTACCAGGAGGACCGGGCGGTAATCCGTTTGAGGGCATGAACTTTGGCGGTATGGGAGGTGGAATGCCTGGTGGAGGCCGATCGTTCCACTTCTCGACCAATGGAGGTAGTGGGGGCTTCCAAGGCAGTGATCCAATGAACATCTTTTCGGAATTCTTCAAGCAAGGTGGGGCGGGGCAGGGTGATGATGACGATATATTCTCTCAATTCTTGGGTGGATCGAGGGCATCGGGAGGCTCTTCTCGGAGTGCGAGGAAAGATTCGTATGGTGGTGCTCCGTCAAGAAGGAGAGAACGGACACCAGAAGTCACGACGGTGGAGAGACCGCTGGCCTTGACGTTGGAAGAGCTGTACACAGGGACACATAAGAAAATGAAGATCAAGCGGAAAACATTCGATCCCAAGACCAACAAGCGGAATGTCGAGGATAAGATTCTGGACATGGATATCAAGCCAGGCTATAGGGCTGGGACGAAGATAAAGTTCAAAGGTGTGGGTGATCAGGAAGAAGGGGGAACGCAGGATTTGCATCTCATTATTGCGGAAGTAAGTCAACTCCCATCATCCATAGTCAAATCCAACATGCTAACATGCCTCTTAGAAACCCCACCCAGTCTTCACACGAGAAGAAGACAACCTCAAAGCAACCATCGAGCTCAGTCTCAAAGAAGCTCTCACAGGCTGGTCACGAACGATAACCACAATCGACGGCAGACAACAGCCCGTGTCCCGCGGTGGACCCACAGGCCCCGGTTTCAAGGAAACCTTCCCGCACCAGGGCATGCCGAAGCCCAAGAAGAATACCGAGAGGGGCGATATGATAGTGGAGGTAAAAGTTGTGTTCCCAACGTCTCTGACGGCGGCTCAGAAGAGTCAGTTGAAGGAGATTCTATGAGTGACGGTTTTGCATGATGGTTTTGGCGTTTCACAGTGATTATAGCTTTGGGAAGCTTTGGGAGGTGAATCTAAGTAGGTAGCTGATCAGGCCATGGGGAGATTGAGAGCCATACATGGGCTATGGGGAGAGTGACTGCCATACGAATCTCGTCCGATGGCATTATTTTCAGAGTGGTTTAACGTATCATCACTGATCGTCATATGGTATAGACCTACCGTCGACTACTTAAAGCATCCTCTTCTCTTTTCCCACAATCTAAATACCGAAGCAGTGACTACGATCCGCCCACCATCATCCACTTCCTTTGTTGTGTTTGCCCGCCATAATGGTCCTGGAATGCCTGTAGGAATCTCCATCTGACCAAGCCATTTATGTCCCGCTGAGACCGCAAACATGTCGACTAGTGCAGAACTGATCCCGTGGGTGTTCGGAACGTAAGCACATGCGTTCTGCATCTTCTAAGCTCTTCTACAATGAGGTCACTTATCATTTCCTGCACATTAGTCGACCGTTCTGCATAGCTGACGGCTTGTCCTTGCCGGACATGGCGCATGACTGGGCACAATACTTGGACATATGAAATGAAAAGGAAGGGAGGTGAGGCTTTGTGAGGCACATACATCATGCTCACAGGCTCACCCTTCCCACAAGCACGGTACCAATGTTTTTGTCGATGTTGCGGCAAAGGTTGCACTCACAAACTTTGCTGGTGAGAATGTCCGTACAGATGGGATTTGGGATATTCAGCTGACTCTGTGACTCATTCAATAGCTTCTTCTAGCTCCGTAATTAGCAGCCCTAAGATTTTTGGCCCACTTTGACCATCCCATCATAGATGCCGTTAAAGGAGATTGTGATGTGGGAATGGTCCGTAAAAAGGGCCATATGCTCCCATCTGCAGTTTATCGAGGGACCCCTTGACTGAGTGATGTGGGTTTCTAGGGTCAAAGCACACGGTGACAACCATGCCTCGCCCGGGAATGTCTAAGGATGGTTAAAACGACCACGCCAGAGTAGAGTAGTACTTACGTCCTGCCGGATAGGGATGAGCATGAGAATGCCATGCGCCAGGTTTAACAGAGGTAAAGAGAACACGCAGGTCGGTTGGTGGTGCGGAGAAGGCCGCCAGCGCAATCAATAGGGGGAGTTCTCCGACGAGCCCGGCCTGGCTCCTAGTCTGCTGGTGGTGTGGTCGATATTGATACCAATCGGGTACGAGCTGAGGCATCCAGTGTGCCGAGCCTCTGGCAGCTACGCCAGTCTCAGCTCCAATGCAAGAGACGTAGGTATAGTAGCTGTCAGTGCCAGAGATTCTTTCGTGGTTGAAGGTGAGTGGTCTCCAATCATTCGGCGCATCGCGTACATGTCGTTCTCTAGCATCGAAAGGCACAGCAAGTAAATGTGGGGTGTCCTCATTCTGTGTGAACACTGTCGCGGTTCGGTAGTGACCGAGCCTTACACAGTGAATCGGGTCATCAGCTGCAACTGGGCTGAACCTACCACCCATCCAGCGGAGAAGAAGTGCTGAGCCATCACCTTTTTCAAATCCATTCCGTTTATTAGGCGGGAGGAAGTAGCCTTCTCTCGTCCGTCGGGGTAATTGGCCGTCATCCCCGTAATTGGGACTCAGAGGTTCAATTTTTACGATGAAGCTCAAGAAAGGGGGTAAGTGACAGCCAAAGGCTTCTCTGCTTCCCACAGGAGTGACCTTTGATGACTTGACATGGGCCTTGTCGTTCTTGTAATCTTGTAGCATATCAGGAGGTACTCCGTCGTTCAATTGAGTGCCTACCGATGGATCTCCCTTCAACATCCCTTGCGATACATGAGGTAACTTAGGGTGCTTGTCTGGATATAGATCGAGGGAAGGCCAGTCATGGCCACCTTTAGAACTTTGGTCTACGTTCATACGCGACGAACGGGACTCGAGGGGTCTTGTGTCATAGTCTGTGACTGAAAGCTCAAATGAAGGTGCCACAAGAGCATGGGACATGCCAGTGGGTCTGATTGCAGACCCATATGCAAGGACAGCTGTTGTGCTAGCAAGAAAGATCGACAAGGTTTCCAAGGCCGTCGTCAAGGTCGAAGACGGCGGGCCTGGAAACGCTGTCTCTCCTGGGTCAGATTCTGCATGCGTTGCGAGATTTGAGGCACCATGCTGCTTCATATGCCCAAACTCTGACTGAAGGTTTCGAAGCATTTCGCCGTGACCAAGGTGAATTGTTTGACTTCTTGAATCGATACTTTGCAGGACTTTGGCTTGGTCATTGAATTTCGTCTGCATGTCCGCGTCAAGGGTCGTAGATTGGTCCAATCTATCAATTAAGGCGTTGAACGCGATTTCGACGTCGAAGCCATTATTTGGATCTTCAAGCTGGCGGCGATCTAAGCTCTCTAATATTGCGCGCTGTGCCTCTATCTCACTTCGGAGAGTCTGGAAATTACCCGCTCGATCAGTTTCGGCGGTAAGTGCACTTTTGCTGCAACCACTCGGTTAGCATAAAGAGGTAGAGTGCTATCTAAATCATAGTAGTATGGCCGTATTGCAATGTATGAAGGAAACGTTTGATGTGAGGGCTTACAGCGATTGAAGGACGATGTGTAGAGTAAGCACGTTCACATGGCCTGCTAAAGTAGCCCGTAGTTCCGTCACGTCAGACTTGTAGGCCACTTTCCATTGTATACGCCTGCCGATACCGTTGAGTGATCGACCTTTGAAATTCCATACTCCGAGCAATTCCTCAATTTTCGATATTTTGTCCAGAAAGCTTCGCAGTGGGAGTTGACAGGCCTTGATAGTAGCTCGGATGGGCTCAAGTTGCGTAAGGTCGTGCTCAGCCGGTTCCAGCTCGTTGATTTGGGACAAGATTCTCTCGAGGTTTTCGAGATCAGTGACCAGGATTTGGTATTCTGGAGCAGCATCTCCGGTCTACCGTTGATCAGATATTGATCATAGAGATAAGAACACAGGGTTCCACGGATTTTTGGTTCGGCTTCAAAGTATCTCACCTTCTTCAGCTCCGAAACAATAGTCTTTGTAAGATTAACGACTTGAATGACGTCTCCTATACCAACGCCGAAGGGCAGAACCATCTTCGCCACCAAGAAATAGCTGTATCATGAGACAGAGTATGAAAGCAGTATTAGTGAGTCACATAGAATATGCGATCCTTACCCTTTGCACGATGATTCCCTCCAGCCGCGTCCTTGGTTCATGCGAATGATGCAAGGCTACCTCGGCTGGGCTTACATTTGACCAATCAATTTACCTTACTAGGTATCTTAAAAATCATGGACCAAGCCTTCGATCTTGTATGTCGAAGCTGTCTGGACCCGGACCTATGGACCAATCCCAGAGAGGTAGTAGTCTGAAGAAAAGCCTGGGTCTGATCTAGGCAAGTGAGCCCGCTCATCTTTTGATCGGTCTCTACGAATTGAATATCCTCGAATATAACACTTCATGCCTCCCAACCCAGAGGTCACACATTGGTACACCCTGCCCAGCATCATCGACCTTTACTTGCCAGCTTTCATTCATGATGCTCTCAATCTCTCCTCTTAAACGCGTGGACGCCAGCACTCCGTGTGCCGAATACGGTCCCATAACGCTTGCTCTCACAGCTGCACTCACGACAGCTTTGGCATGGTTGAACAAGAACGTATATGCAGACTCATGCAGGGTAATGCCCATAGCGGATGTGACCGCCGCCCACATAGGAGCGAAATGTCCATTGAACCCTAGCGCAGTCTCTTCTTTTTGGGATGGAGTCGGCGCTCTCTTCAACCCCCTGCCAAACTCCTGCAGAGCCTCCTTCGCGGCAGACTCCGTAACCTCCCCCTTCAAAGCCCGCTCCCACAGCGTAAGCAATGCCTTCCCCTGCGCTACACTTGCCCGTCTGGCCACAGGACACAAGGTGCATGCATCAAGCGTCTCATCCAGCTCTTGTAAGCGCAATGGCTCATCGAAGGCCGCAATGAGATAGGGAAGCGTCGTTGTTGCGAGAGACGTCAGGGTGAGGGTTAAAAAACTTGGGAACGCTGTTTCTTTGCTCTTTGCCCGACCATTGTGGTGGGCGAGGTAGGACTCTAAGCCGCTGGAAAAGGCGAAGGATCCGAGGGGAAGGGCGGAGTCGGAGAGTAGGAGTAAAAGGTGGGAAGGAAGGCTCGGGTTGGCATTGGACGGGGAGGTTGTGGCTTCGGTGATGGAAGTTAGCTGGGCTTGAGTAGCCAGAAGCTGTGACTCGAGGCGGGCGATCTCATGTTTGAGTCTCTGCTCCTCTGTGGGTGCGCTCATGAGGATGGCATTGTTGAAGGCTACCGCTGCGGAGACTGTGGCTATTCTGTTTCAGGCTGTTGTCTCGCTAGGCTTCTCCGTGAGGATTTGATCGGAAATAATTGGGCTTGAAGTAAGGAACGTCATGTTGGAGTATGAGTTGTGCATCGCAACGGGTTCCTACAGCATCACAGGTCACGTGCCAATAGCTGGGTTTGAGGGTTGAGGTTAAGGACTCCTTGAAACGCTAATAGCACTCCTTTCCGGAGGATGACACCAAAAGTCATGAGTTGGCGCTAATGGAAGGTGCACAACATCTTGCCGAGCTTAGCACGTATAGCCCCGGAAGCCAGCTTGAAGCCTTAGGCATGCTGATCTCTATATGTTGTAGATTTGGCGCTTGCTCCAGACTTTTGGTGTCATCCTCGGTACCAAGGCTGCATCTCAGGGTTACTGTTCCCAAAGCCGAGACAGCCCACCAATCGAAAATCGGAATCATGCAGCCATGTCGGAAGAGTAACACCTATAGAATGCCACTGCTGGCGGTGTGCACCGTCTCCGTGTGTCGGCGGTCGCCGTCATGCTTCTCATGAATTCCCCTCTCAGCCAGTGTTCACAATCGATCTGACCCTGTAAGCATGGATTGGAAGCCAGCTCGAAACTGAAGGCTGTCCCGTAGGAAAGCCCTTGAGGTGTGGGTGCCTCTCTGGGATCGTCAGATACGGCGGGAGCTGAACCAATAGGGGACTCCGTGGGCGAGACAAGGGAGGAGGCGGCTTCCAGGGGCGAAGTGCATACACAAACCTGTGATTTGCCAGCTTTCGGGGAGGATTGCAGCGGCAGTATGGTCCAAGGTCATGGAACTGACTATAACTCTACCATAGTACTGTAGTACAGTAACATGTTGTAGCCATCTATTCGTTGGTCGAAAAATCCGCTCACACAACGTCGCCAAGAGAACGACCAAGGCTTTTGAAACGCGCTATCCTAGGCTAACCAAATTTGTACTAGACTGATGCTTGAGTATGTAAAAATAGAGTAATCATTCGATGAAGCAGATGCGGCGCTCAAGCTGGAGTCCAAAACCATACAAAGCTTGTTACAATTGCTGTCGCGACCTCCGTGGCAGTAGCATCACGAGCGACAGGCGAGGAGAAAAGATCCCAGGGTATAAGGGAAGCCTTAATCAGGAATCCTTGGGTGGGGCTTATTGTGGTTGATCGCCCATTGCATCGCTCCTTTTCCTCCCACGAGCTCTACCACAAAACTACCGGCCCACTCACCTTTTAACCTCACCTCACCACATCCCATTCCTACGCCTGCAAATGGCTTCTTCCACCTTCGTTCATCGATTCAATCTTCGACAGTAGGGTCGGTGCAGCAAATACGAGATAACGTCTGTTCGGCCTTAAGGTCTCCACTCTGCGAAACCGCTGGCCCGGTTTCGAAACACAAGCACGACAAGGTACAACAATCACTCTAACATCCCGGAAAGGCTATCTACCATTCGAGCATCCAAGCTGGACTCTGTACGACCCCTCCGTCTTCACCTTCTACGACGCTGATACTTTAATCACCTCCACTTTGTCTATGGTCGGCTCTCTCTTTGTGCATCCTTTCTCTTGAGACGTCAAAACCGGATGCAGGGAATCAACGTAATAATTAACTCAGTCATCACGCAATAGACTAGGTCTGTCCAAATGGCGGTCCTTGCTTCCAAGACTACTTATAGCTCGTCGATGGGGATGGGCCCTAACCAGCAATCGGTCATGGCACAATATGCTCCCAACTACCCACATCAAAAGGCCTCTGCTGGACCAAGCTCGCATAATGCACCATTTCTGAGCCCGACGGAGTCAGAGTTCTCAGAGCCTAGTGATGCACAAAATTCGATCCGGTGAGTAACCCTTTGCACCAGGCTTTGGCAGATGACTGAAAGGCTGGGAGAGGAATCGCTAACTTTACTGCTTTTATAGCACCTGGGATGAGAAACGCGTGGGCGAATGGTTGCGTGCCATCAACTGTGCTCAATATGAGCAGCTCTTCAAAGGTCAGGACCCACATCATCTGCAAAACAACGTCGGTGCGACATTGTACAACCCTCAAGATCTTCGTTCCTGTTCATGGGGGCATGGTAACTGACAAGTTAAAACAGTCAATAATGTCACTGGCAGCAATCTCATCGAGTGCGATCAACTCGTGCTTAAGGAGATGGGAATCAAAAAAATAGGGGATCGTGTCAGGATATTTGTCGCCATCAAGCAACTGAGGACTAAGGCTGTCGGCAACCACAAGAAACGTAACAGGGACTCTCTGGCTGCCTTAGATCATCGTCAGGTCCACACACCTTACACACCTTCCTCCTCGTCGCGATCACCTAGGGACATCAACCCCGCCCGAGATCGCCAGCCTGAATCTGCACGGAAAAGGTGGTCACGACAGGTTGATCTGACAGCCTTAGAAAATTATCATGCCGCCAATAGACCGAGCTCGCCTCTCGCAGAGGCAGATGGCATCAGAGGGCTCCGAGCTCAGGTGGGTCACGGAGGTATGAGTCCCATAAGCACAGCGCGAAAAGACGCTGCACAAGGCTACTTCAATCCTCCCCAATCCGCCAAGACTGCCAACGGAATGCGGCCACCAACACCAAGCCGGCAGAACCCCAATATGGACTCCACGGTTGGCAAGCTTCCTGTCGGGTCACCTGTTATTCGAGTCATATATGGCGGTGGACAGACCAAGGTGCTGGACATTAAGAATTGTAGGACTTTGGAAGAGATCGTCTCTAGCATCCTGAGGAAGCTCAGTCTTCCCGAAAATCAGGGCAGGAATTATTCTTTCTGGAATCTCGGAGGGACAGGGCAAGACATAAACAACTCGCATCGTCTCAACGAGGTTGAGCTTGTTCGCTTGTGTTCTGAGCCTTACGACAAGAATGAGCGAGGTCGACTCATCCTTCGGAAGAGACACGCTGGCGAACCAGATGAAGAGGAGCTGCGTAAAGCTGCTAGCATAGCCATGGAGGAGCAGAATGAAATGCATGCAAATGCGATGTCCGCCAATAACTCCCGTAGCCAGGCCAAGGTCCAGAAGCTGACCGGCGAGACTTGGAAAGACGTTTCCTATCCTCTATCTCCAGCGACCTTCCAACCACCGTCCCGCCTCAGAGATCAAAGTTGGAGTGCTGTATCTCAAGGATGGGGAGATGCCCCTGCTCGATTAGATTCACGCTCCAAGCCAAAGATAAAGCAGTTCGACGGTGGCAGGCCACCAAGTGAGCTGATTAGCCAAGAGTTGACAACCTATTTCCCCGACCATCAGAAAGAGACCATCGAGAGAACGGTCAGAATGTCGATGCGAAGATCCGCCCGACTTAGTAAAGCCGTCAGCCGGATCAGCATTGCGAGCAACGCATCAAGCTACACTTCCAGTCTCAAAGACGCTCCACCGCTGCCAAACATCGCAGATACTTGGTTGTCCGGGGCACATGGGTCATCAGCTAGTACCCGCGGTCCTCGTCCGCTTTCAGTTTCTCGATTTGCCAACATACAAAATGCCTATCGCGACTCAATTGCGTCAAGCTCTCTTCAGCCATTACAGGAAGAAACTCCATCCGAGCCAAACAGGAAATCGTACGTGTCATTCGAGAGTGACTCACAGCTTGCCAACATTACTGGGGAGTCGGATACTTCGCACGCCACTCTTCAGAGCTATTTCGACGAGTCTGGTAGCAGTGGACCGACCACGGAATCAGGTGGCTCGCTCAATGACCACCTTACCCAGGCCATCGCTGGAGACGGGGAAGAGCCTGATGAAGAACTCAACCAATTCCTACATGGTGATTCATGGGAAGGTGTCAAATGGATGCAAGGCGCACTTATCGGTCAAGGTTCTTTTGGCAGTGTCTTCCTCGCTCTTCACGCCGTCACTGGTGAATTGATGGCAGTCAAACAAGTCGAAGTGCCTTCCAACAGCAACAGCAACCTCGATAAGCGGAAGGAGAATATGGTCGCCGCCCTAAAGCGTGAGATCGACCTTCTTCGAGACCTTCAACACGAGAACATTGTGCAATACCTCGGCTCCAACTCTGACGCAGAGCATTTCAACATTTTCCTTGAATACGTGCCCGGTGGCTCCGTGGCCGCGATGCTGAACTCATACGGTCAGCTCCAGGAACCCCTCATTCGCAATTTCGTGCGCCAGATCCTAGCAGGTCTTTCCTATCTTCATGGCAGAGATATCATACATCGTGATATCAAAGGCGCCAACGTGCTCGTCGACAACAAGGGCAACATCAAGATCTCCGACTTCGGCATCTCGAAGCGTGTCGAGGCATCTGCACTGCTTGCCCCGCAGAAGAACGGTGGCCACATCCACCGCCCTTCCTTGCAAGGTAGTGTGTTCTGGATGGCCCCCGAGGTCGTCAAACAGACTTCCTACACCCGTAAAGCCGACATCTGGTCCCTTGGATGCTTAATTGTGGAAATGTTCACTGGCAACCACCCCTTCCCTAACTGCTCACAACTGCAGGCAATCTTCCAAATTGGCAGTTCCAGTGCCAGGCCTGATACACCAGAGAAAGCTAGTGAGGAGGGTAAGGCTTTCCTCAACAGGACCTTTGAGGTCGACCATGAGAAGAGACCAAGCGCCGATGAGCTGCTGTCATTGCCTTTCTTGAAGCAGATTGCATGAGAGGGGGTAACATTGCTGCAAAAGATCTCAAACCAACAAATTGCCAAGAAGGAATTTCCTGCCCTTGTACTTTTACATGATGCAATGAACAAACGGGATCGGGATGATATGAAGACGGAGGTTTATGAAGACACAGATGACAGCATGTGATCCGAAGTCAGATTGTCTCTCTCCAGATCTGAAGGATAACTTATGTCTAATATGTACAATACGTCTGCATGCCAATGTATAACAGGGAACGAAATGTCAATCCTTTCACAATAGTCCATCTCTTGGTACCTGCTGATGTAGTCAACATGGACTCCCCGTCCTTGCAGAACTCGCATTAGGGTAGATGGCCATCCAAACATCCTCCCAGCGCTCAAACCCGTTGTTTTCGTCACCTTTGTCGGCGAACGATCACATCGTATAGCTTTGCTATTACGCAGCCAGGCTTTCTTAAAGCATGACAAGCTTTCCAAGCAGTGGAGTATCCATTTGCAAGCTGGAATATGAATTCGAAATACTCGACGGAGAATCAGTAACATATAAACGGATCTTCGAGGGGGTTTTACAGCTTAGTCGACTTGTGGGCGGCGGCATACCGCAAGACTCCAAGGCTTTTACAGGTTGGAATCGAGATCGTAGGTTGAGAAAGGGATCTGTACAAGAGCACATCTCACCTGAGGAAGTTTTCTAGATGATTGGCTATATGGTATTGTAGAGGCGTGGACCGAGGCGGTCTAATCGATTCAATAGAACTATGGTGACATTTAATGCATGCAAACATGATGAGAGCACAGGTGTATGTTCTCCAGCACAGTGATCTAATTAGAGATCCGCTGGGTTGACCAAGGTTGTAGATTAGACTGGCGTTCTAATCCATCTAACAATGCCGGTTCCACGAAACAAGATAGATCGAGATGCAGGCAATCTCCATCTTCCACTCTGAAAAACCGTCCAGTACGCCAAATGCTCGCTAACGCCTCCCTTGTCTTGTCTGCATTATCAATCACCGTCCCCCCCTTTTTCCCTTCTCCTATAAGCTGCCCCTTTCTTACTACAAAAGACATCGAGAATCGAACTACATTCACGCTCTATTTGGCAGCTATGCAATCATCACTCGTCATCACTCATGCCGTTGGAGTATCCATCCCGTGGACCGCCACCATTGAACGTGAGCTTCAGCTTCGGGCCACCGTTCGGACCTGAGGCCATTGGTGTGCCAACACTTGAGACTGCGGCGGAACGTCCATCGCCAGGCGTCGAATCATCGAAATCTTGAAGCTCGGGATACTTTTCCGTATCTTGCCGCAGCGTGGCAACGGCGGTAGCCTGTGAAGGGATTGTTAGTTGAATTCTTCAACGAATTTGGAGGGTCACAACATACCTCAATCTTGTTGGCGTCTGTCCACAGCATGCTGCCGTCCTCATTGTAAGCCCTGGCATTGTTGCAGAGGAGACGGATGTCGTCCCTATATTCTCTCAAAGACTGATACTGTTCCTTGTCGATCTTCTTCTTGATCTGGTCCATCCATATCGGCTTTTGAATCAATACATAATAATCGGGAAAGTGCACTCTCGGTACTGGCTTTTCAAAGGGATCGATCAGACCTCGAGTCACTGGACCTTCTTCGTCTTCCGAAGGCTGCTCATCTGCGACTTCTTCTTCAAGGTCTTGCAACTCTTTGTAGTTGTGGAGCAAGATCTTCTGAAGTAACTTACGCTCCTTATCCGGGAGCGTCTCTACACCCCTGGATGGTCGGGCACCTCCAGCTCCTCCGCGCTTTTTCTTCGGAGCTGGCTCGTCGTCAACGTCGTCATCAGCTTTTCGCTTGAAGCCAGCTGACTTACGCTTTCTACTGGCCGGTGCCACGGAGCTTTCCCTCGAGGGTTCCGCGGAGCTCTCAAAGCCAGCTGCTTTTTTAGCTCGCTTGTCCTTATTGTTATTGCGCTTGTCAATTTTCTGAGCTTTACGCGCAACTGCATCTTCGATCGTGTCCTCATCGTCGTCCACAGCCATCAGCCACTGCTCTTCAGTGAGACCGTCATCGTACTTGACCCGAGTTCGCTCTCGAGCGCCTCGGCCAGCAATCTCCTCAATCTCTTCTGTTACGGGATTATCTTCTTGCAGATACATATCCGGAAGCTCGGCCTCCTCCATAAGACGTGGGAGTTTGCCTTTCTCCGGCCCGTACTTGGGATCTGCGTAGCGCTCCTGGTCGAGTCGGTGGAAGATCACCAATTCCTCGTCAGACCTAGCTGTGATCATGTTCAACTCATCATCGTCCATCTCTTCCTCATTGGCCATATCATCAGCAGTCTCGGCGCTGTCGAGCAGAGTCCTGAGCATCGCATCTCGCTCTTCATTAGTGGACTTGTTATCAAATCGACCAGCCTGAATGACTTTGCCATCCATATCTAGCTTGTATTGGGCCCGCTCAAGGATCTTCTCTTCGACAGATTTAGAAGTAATCAATCTCAATATCCGGACTTCGTTCTTTTGGCCAATGCGATGAGCACGATCCTGAGCTTGCAAATCTTGATGAGGATTCCAGTCAGAATCATAGATGATGACAGTGTCGGCTGTCTGTAAATTCAGACCAAGGCCTCCAGCTCGTGTCGACAATAGAAAGCAAAAGTACGGCGAATTAGGAGCGTTAAACTTTGCCAGCAGCTCCGATCGGTCATCAGACTTCGTAGAACCATCAAGACGTAGATATTCCATACCTCTCAATCGTAGGAAGTCCTCCATAATGTTCATGATTTGTGTCATTTGAAAGAACATCAGTATCCGGTGACCGGTGGCTTGGAATTTCGGCAGCATTCGATCGAGGAGCTCGAACTTCCCAGATGTTCGCCAAAGAAGGTCATTGTTGGTTTTGGAAGGATTCATTTGGTCCTCAACCTGTTCGAAGACGAAAGGATGATTGCACAATTTACGTAGCTGCATCAGCATATTACTGAGACCACGAATACCAGTTTTACCACCTTTGCCGTCGCTTACGGAGATCTTGTTGTAAGTAACCAACTGCTTATAGATCTTTGCTTGCAGTGCAGAAGATTTGCATTTGATTACACGCTCCTGCTTATCCGGTAAGTCTTTTTCCACATCTTTTTTGAGGCGACGCAGCAAAAATGGTCGCAGAACCTTGTGTAGTCGACGAATGACGAGCAGCTGTTCTTCTTCGGTTAGTTCCATCTTGTCTTGACCACCAGTGTTCGCAAATGGCGTATTGAACCATTCATCGAATGATTTGACAGACTTGAAGATGGTTGGGAGCACAAAATTTAACAAGGCCCACAGCTCAGGCAGATTATTTTGCAAAGGAGTACCGGTCAGAATCAGTCTATAGCGTGTGCTGTAGTATTGTGTCAAGGTATTGCTGAGCTTGGATTGGGCGTTCTTCATTCGATGGCCTTCATCGACAATCATGTGTACCCACTTGATTCTACTAAGCACAGGCTTGTCCTTGATGATGTACTCGTAGGTGGTGAGCAGAACCTGGAACTGGCCGTATCTTATTTGTTGCTGCTGATTTTTTCGAGCGAGAGGAGGACCTTTATAGACGATTCTCTTGATCGACGGCGCCCACTTCTCGAATTCGAGGTTCCAATTCGTGAGAGTACTTAAAGGGACAATAACAAGGAATGGCCCAGATTGGTTCTTTTTCCTGATGAGATAGGTGAGCAAGCTAATCGTTTGGATGGTTTTGCCGAGGCCCATCTCATCTGCAAGAATTCCGTTAAGGTTGTTGTTATAGAGGGAAATCATCCACTGAAGACCTTTGATCTGATATTCTTTCAGAGTGCCGCCAATGAGGTTGTCGGGTTGCTCTTTGATCTCTTCCTTGATACGATGAGCAACAGCGTAGTAATCCACCTTTGGTCCACCTTCCACTTCATCCTCACTATCGCTAGACTCTTCCTCGGGCATATCATCTTCTGCATATTGCTGAACAGCACCTCGCTGCTGCTGTTTGACGGACGCAGCAAGCTGACTCAAGAATCCGTCCGTCTGCTTCAGCAAGTGCGATATACGTGAATCTTTTGCTTGCCCAAGAAGTTTGAGATAAGTTTCTTCATCATCATTCCTCAATGCCTGTAGACGCTGCTTCGCGGTCCTCTCAATTCGTTTTTGCTCTTCTTTCTCGATATGCTGATGTTGCGCCAGCATCATCCGGCCAAGCTTCTGGACCCGTGCTCTTTGGGTATCTGCGGCCTTGGCAATTTCAATACCATGCTGTGTGATAGACTGGAAATGCGCAGTCTGCTTTTCCTTCTCTTTAGTTTCCCTAACGTCTCGTTGTTGCTTTTCTAATTTCTCCGTCATACGAGCTTCATGTAAGTACATCTTCTTGGGTCGACGATATATCGAGCGATTGGCAGTCTGAGCAAGATTGTCGTAATGAACCACGTCCCGGTGCACTTGCTGGCGCAAAGCACGTTGCTTTGGCAATAAGCAGAGCATTTTGTATTCAATAAGGGCTTTCCGCTTCAAAGAATCGTCCACCTGTGGGGTATCACTTTTGCTAGTGTCCCAGACGCCCAGATTTGCAGGTAAACTCTCAAGCTCTGACTTCCTTGACATTATGCGATTGTAGGCAATGCGTTCGCGATCTTCCCGCAAGCGGTCGCCGTCGACTCCAGAAGAGGCTCGGCTCTGGTACAGATCCAATTTGCGTGACAACAAGCGATTCGAGATGCACAATTCTCGATCACGTCGAAATTGATCGATATCCACTCCAGTCGGCATGAGAGCGGGAATGATAGGTCTATTTGGCCTAATAGTATGGTTCGCATAACTGATGGTAGATTTGGTGTAGAAGTGGGGATCAGCGTAAGTCTCGTATACATGTGGTGTATCTAGATCTTTGCCCTTCGCTGCTGGGACCTTACCAGGAGACTCATTCAGAGCCTGGTCAGCAGCTGCGACTGCTTGTGCAAGCGTGGGTGGCGCATTGCTACGCTGGGATTTGAAGAGCTGCTGCTGGATGTTGAGTGGGATCGCATTGTTCTTGCTTAACATCTTGAAGGCCAAGATCTGACTTTGGAGTGTTTGTAGCTGATCTTTGGATAAACCCCCGCTAGCCTTGCCTTGTGGCTTTTGAGACGGTGCTCCGAGCTGCTCTGTAGTGGGCGTTGGTTGCCCTGCGGAGGTGGCTTGAGCCGAGGGTGTAGGCACGGGATTCGGCAGAGTGTGGCCTGTGATCAATTGTTAACATGGCTAACGGGAGTCAGTAGGTGGTACATGCCATTGACCCCGTTTGTATCAGCATGTTGCTGGTTTTGTTGGTTCCGCTGGGCTTGTTGCTGTAGAAAAGCTTGCCTCTGCTGTTGAAAGCGTTGATGTTTTTGAAATGCCGTGAGTATATGCTGGCATTTTAGGAGCTCGGGGTCGTTTTCCGGAGTCCCTCGGTCCTTCAGCTGCTTGTATTTCTTGGGGTATCATTAGCATGAAGATAAGAATGTTGTAGAGATAATGCAAAGTATGTAGGAGTGTGAATGTAGTGGAGTGAACATTCTTACCGTATAACATTCGTTAATCTGCTGTTGATTGAGGTTGGGTGGTAGATTGCCTCCGCCCTGGGGAAGGTTGGGCGCGGTGTGAACAGCGGAAGCCATGGCGGAGATGTTGACTATCGTATTCGAGGGTGGTGATAGTAGTCAGCAGGCGGAATTGAGCAGGCCGAGGGGCGCGGCGCAAAGCGAGTGGATGGATAAATGATAGGGTGGATCCAGTGAGCTGAAAAGCGCAAAAGAATGAATGGCAGCCTGATGGGATGATAGTTCAGGCGAAGAGAAAGCGACCCTACAACGCGTCCCGAGAGACGTGTTGAGGGTAGTGAAGCTTTTCGGAGGAGAACGGTGATGGCGGGGGTCCAAAGCAAGCGGACTTTTGATGTGTACTGATTGCTACGAAGTTGGTCTTCAAGCTTGCCACGCTGAGTGGATTCCTTGGCGCTAGTAGCTGATTAGTAATCGACCACGAATACCAGCGAATCATTTTCTTTGCAAGACCAAAGTGCGAGGACCAACCTATGAATGTCCTACAACTCCGCTAAGCCCAGGTACCACGTTCAGAGAAAATTGTAAGTCTAAGTGAGTAAGATGCTCAATAGTTCTAACCAGGGGGGATTTCGATCGCTCGGGCAATGTTATTACAAGGAAGCTCTCATGACCCCCAGAGCAAAACTCTGTCCCTTCTACCATAGCATCCGATGCACGAAGGCGATCTAAACTCCTAATTTACAGCAACATTTTCCCAAAGAGTAAGCTAATGACTTGCCATCGATCGGAAGAATGAAGAGACAATGCCCTCCCTAGGTACGAATGTCCAACACCAGCTGTATGCTACTACCAGTATGAAGGCATTTTGATCCAGACGAAAACCAACGAACGCCAAGCCAATGCACACGATATTAGCATCAATCCCTATGGAGTTGTACATCAAGCGTACGAAACGTTCGTTGTGGAGAGTGCGCTTCGTTCTGACGAGATTCTGGAGTCAGCTTTGCTCTTTCCAGTTTAGAATAGGAGTTGCGGGATAGATCGAGACTGTATGAAAAAGAAGAGGCATCGCCGCGTCCCAGAATCTTGTACCTCAAGGCACTACCCGCATCGGGAAAGAATGGATTTGAAAATACGTACTCATGGGGGGAGGGGGAGGAGGCGGTTTTTTCGCTCTCGATGGTG
>JAABUK010002549.1_pt1 | contig 32514 bp, 39 predicted proteins | sample 5559141 | NCBI WGS metagenome assembly JAABUK01 (sample SAMN10711869, study PRJNA513367) | rock metagenome | isolation source: Antarctica rocks | place: Antarctica: Victoria Land, Pudding Butte nord | collected 2016-01-03 | reverse complement strand
CACTATAACTGTGGCCTTGAGAGCAAATAGCCTAACTTGATCACGATAACTCATGTTTTCAAGGTGCACGATCTCGTTGGAAATGCCGTACTTTGTGAAAGAAGCAGCCATAGCATCTATGTTGACCATGTGGCGGTTGTGCTTACGTTGCACAATGACCGCATGCTGTCTTTGCGTGACCTGTCCTTGCTCTATATCCATGGCTTTCTTTGCATCAGCTGCAGTCAAATACTGTTGCCATACAAGCTTATGCAAAAATTTGTAAATGTGCTTGTCTGCATGCTGATTCTTGCAAAAGTTGTGTGCGCAGGTGCTGTTCAATCCAATGACAGCGTTGGCATAGCATGTGATAGCTGTTGACGAAGAATCATCTTCAGCTCTTTGTTCTGGCTGTGCGCTGTACATCTCCTCAAACTTGAAAATGTTGATGGCCTCAAAAAAGTTGTTTCCTCCAGCAGTAACAGCAAGATGCCTCTTGGTCTGCATCCAATCCCCTGTGAACTTCCAGTCCTTGAAGTAAGACCTCATGACGTCCAGCAAAGGCATCCCGTTGTTGACATAGTAGTGGGACATGTGATGGTTCCAGATCGTGCCCATGACGAACAACGTGGTGTTGGAAAGGTATCTGAAGCATGGAGATGATAGTTGCTGTTTGGACAGCTTGGCTGGAGACCACAGCTTGTCCAGCTCTGGGGCAGAGGCAACGACATTGACTGCTGGGATGCTTTTTGAAGCAAGCTCTGGGCTGTCAACATAAAACACTCCGTGCTCGGGGCTTGAGCATAGATTCTGCACGTGCAGGACGGCATCCCTTTCTCCTTCCTTGCCGTGCAGGAAGGACCACGACGCGCTTGGTACGGCGCGGATGGATGTTGGTGCTGACCAGGAAGTGGGGCTTTTAGGCCAAGGGCAACCGCCAGTAGAACACCAAAAACAATGTCTAGAAGAGAAGGCTGCCAGGAAAGTGAGCAAAGTGATGAACAGAAACGATACTATGCACGGTCGTATGATCCGAGCTGAAAGTTGGGGCAGGAAATATTCTCTCTGCCGTCGGCTGCGGTGCAGCGGTAGTACAGGATTGCGCATCGTCTATGGACCAAACATTGCAGGCACGGTCATGACGTGCGCATTCCCAGGCAACGTTTGGAGGTTCCAGGTGCAGGGCAGCGACAAATCAAACAACCAAACGCGCCTAAGCTAGCTGAAATTCAGGAATCCCTGTCTCAATCCCGATTTAAAAGCTCGGACAACGACACACACGAGAGATCGAGCCCCCATGCATATGAGGGCCACATACTTTTGTGGTATCCTTGTTAGATTGGATCTCAGATACACTTTCCCAAGGATACAGTATGCAGTCAAGCAAGGTTGTGTTAGGCTGCGCAATGCATTGAAATGCATCTCGGAGGCTATTTTTACAGTCACGGACAGTAGAGTCGCTGACTAAGAAGCTGCTGTGACAATACTGGCGTCTGTTATTGACTGTTAGGGTGAGGCTGACAGTCCTCACGGCCGGCCACGAGCGCAAGCACAACGCATGTAGAGCTGATATTGCAGACTGTGTCAGTGGTTATACCTATATCAGCAGAGTAAGAGTAATATACTTTTGTGGTATATCCGGCAGCCCATGGCTATGACATGCACCCTAATAGGCTATGCATGGGCCTTTAGGTACACAGACTTAGCTGTGCATGACACTTATTGAAGCTTTACATACAAAGCGTTCCGAATGATGGGCCTGATACAGCGCTGTACATGTACCGGTACGTACCATTCGGTCAGCTGAGGCATTTGCATGATCGTACAATTGTCGTGACATACAAGTGCATATTATACCATGGCTTCAGCAAGTTCTTGCAACAAGGTACCAAGAGTGACATATAGGGTGCAATTATGTACACTGCGCATGACTACAGAAAGCTGCAGCCTGTATGGTGTGTGCTCTGCAGAACCACTAGTTTGACCAACACCCTCACCACACGTCTGAATTGCGCCTTACTACCATCCTTTTACTGTAAGCCATGCCTCGATCCTGTCCCATATGTGACAGCAAAACAGTTCAAAGCTTTTCAAACTACTGACACAAGTAATCAGGCACTGCTGTATTGTACCAAACAACTAAACTTAGGACACATTCAACATGCAGATATCTATTGTACACAACCGAATGGCAGTAGAGGAAGCAGCCCAATGCAACAGGACCAACTGTAGATGACCAGACCTACCAAGCATACTTTTGCATTGGCTCTCTCCAGACCACAAGGTCCAGCAAAACAGATCAGAAAGGCTCGAAATTGGACACCAATGCTCAGAGCATGCCAGCAGTCTGTGCAATGTATCAGGCAGCTGTGGGTGTGCTGTAGATGTACACACAGGCTAAAAGCATACGAGCTGTGAACTGCTGAATTGGAAAAGGACGGCGGCTGAATCAGCTGCCTTTCAAATAGCTTGTTTTGCAACCTGTAAATCTTGTCAAAAGAAGCTGGGTGCAAAATCATTGATGCGGTTACGTGCAAAAGCAAAAACGGCTAATGATGTATGGACTTGCTGCAAGACTCCAGGTCAGCAATGTGCAGGCGAGCTCTCATGACAGCTTAGCCAGGACCGTCAGTCAGTTCTTTGACATGAGACAGCTTTGAGCCTTTCAAATGATCCATTCCAAGCCCATCCACCCCTAAGAATGTGGCATCTGTTGGGTCCCCATCACCACTCAGCAGCATGCTTGGATCTAGCAAACTTTCATCCCCCATGATGTCGTTCAAGATTCCATCTGTGGAGCAGTCCAATGCTGCAGCTGCTGCATTCATTCCACCACCAGTCAGGAGGGAACCAGAGCGCCCGCCAAAGGAATGACTGTCCCAGTGAGTGGCCATGTTGCCAAGACCCCCGAGGGGCTGAATGTTGGAAGGGGGTGGGGCCTGGGATGCAGGGCCTTTCTGAGACCCACTTCCTGCAGATGATGCAGAGCGTACTGTGAAACTCAGGTGTCTTACCACGTTCTGCAGATGTGATTCGCTGCATCTGGTGGCAGCTTAAAGCACAAGTGGTCCCTTCACCTGACTGCAAGGGTACTTGAGGGGTTGTACCCTCAGCAGCAAAGTCCATGTTTGTTGCTACCTGTCTGCAACATGACCTCAACAGCATACACATGGCACCTGTTGGAAGCAATGTGCAAAGTGCACACCTCCAGATGTGTTGCTGTCCAGGGCGTCTTGCGACTAGCTGTTACCAGGGGAAGTGCTAGCGCTGTGCTTCCTCTTCTTGCTGCCCAGCCCACTAGCAGGCTTGCCGCCGTTTGGTCTGCTGCTCCTGCGGGGACCAGAACTGATGGTCCCAGGGGTGGCCCTGCCATTCTGCACCAAGCCAACATTTCTCAGTTCAGTATGCATCAATCTGACAGCTTTTGGTTTGGTGAGCAGGGCGTTGAAGCTTGACTGGGCTTTACAAACAGCCCTGCTACCTTGTCTCCTTGATGGCTTTAGTATCATCCTGCCTGTATGTCTGTCTCTGTACATCTGTAACTCTCTGTAGACCTCTCTCTACATCTCTGACTAAGGTGACCCCCCTTGCAACAGGATAAGGTGATGCACATGAAGACAAAGGAATACCATGGAACTAAGACATCTACCCTGCCTGGAAGAGGCTGACTGATATGCTTGAAGCAAATCATCATGGTGTGCCATATGGGTTGATTCTCTGATGTAGCATAACAGAGTGCGAAAGACACACACCTTGCCAGTGATGTCTACAAAGCGCCTCTTAGAATGACAAATGGAACAAAGCTTTGTTGCAGCCAGGCAATACAAGGCTGATTGAATGTAAACAGGCCCATGCAAGGCTAACAAATGCTCACCTGCAAGCTTGAGCCAGCAGCAGTGCTATTGGCAGGGCTGTTGCGATTCTGCCCTGAGTCAGAAGATGCGATTTGCCTATCCAGCTCCATGATGCTTGGAGTGGATCTGTCGCCTGGGCCAAGATTGAGACTTGCATGAGGGTTCACACTGAGGTTGGGGTTGGACAGCATGCCTATTGGTTGACCAGCTCTAGCTTGCTGAAGCTGCTGTTGCTGCTGATGATGTGCACGCTGCAGTGCCAAAACAAAAGCAGTCATGCAAATCATTCTCATAGGAACTGTTGTGACTCGGTCAGGCATATCTGACTTCAGCTGAAAGCTTAAAGTAGCCTTGAAGCAGAGTAGCTTAGAGACTTGCATTGAAGTAAGACTTGTGTTTCTACTTAAGGTTCTAAGCATGATCAGGACAGTTTTTTGGGGAGAGGCAAGACTGGCCTTGCCGATAGCAAGTTTACGTTGGCATAGATTGCTTATCACTAAAGCTGTGGCTGAGCAGAGTGGCAATTTGGCCAGAGCATATTGTCAGCATGCACCAAAACGGAGCACTGCAAGCACTCATCGCTGCCTTGTGCATACACGTGCTGTTGGTGCTGCCTGTTACATCAGCTGAAATCTGCATAGCACTTGCAGCAAGACCTGTGCCGCATTAATTACCGAAGGAGAGCATCTCACCAGCTCAGCTATCAAGCGTTGCTGCTCCTGCTGCTGCTGACCCTCTGCAGAAAGCCCAACAGGGTTCTGGTTATGCAGTGCAACAGCCGCCATTGCTGCATCCTGCTGTGAGATGCCATTGCCCATACCAAAGCCATCATACTGTAGACCAGGCTTCAACATGACCCCAGCTCTGGACCCCAGATGTGCCAGCAGCCGCTGCCGTGTTTCAGCATCAGGCTGCTGCTGGGGAGCGCCTTGCTGCCCCTGTTGCTGTCCCTGTTGCTGCAGGTACAGACAAAGTCATGCACAGATGTGCAGTCATGGCTCAGTGCATGCAGATCTGCTGGGAATGTGGGGGCTGCAAGCAGCTAGAAAAGGGCCCAAATGGGCTTGCTTCAAGACAATGAATGTGATGTGTCAACCTGTCACAGTTCTTTCAGAAGGTGCTCAAGTGGATTGCACTGCTGGGTGTCACTGCAATCTACTCAACCACGCTACAACAAGACTGTAGCAAGTTGACACGTTGTCCTCAGTGTCCTGAAGCAAGCCAGTTTGCCCCGCAACAGTGCACTTAGCATAAGCAAGTCACGATACATAGATCCCACAGGCCACTGCTTGTTATCCCAGCAGCATAATCTCCCGCCCAGTTCTGTTGGCAATGCACAGGTCAGCTACACACCTGCATGTGCTGCTGCAGTAGCATCAGCTGGTGAGGGTTCAGCTGGGACTGCGGCTGTGTAGCCAGAGTAGGTGACTGGAAGTTACGCTGTATGGTGCCTGATGACTGTCTGGATGATCCAGGCTGTGTTGATACACCCCCAGACATCACTTGCTCAGCACCCTGTTGGTGCAGCTGCTGCTGCTGGTGCTGCTGCTGTTGCAGCTTCTGCAGCGCCTGCTGACGCAACTCTAGTGGTATGCCCTGTGGTGAGGTCATGGAGGGAGCAGCACCAGCAGGCAGCAAGTCCCTCTGAGCAAGGGATTGACTAAACATGGGCCATGGGTTAGGGAGGTTGCCTTGAAGGTTAGCTGTAGGGGTCTGAGGGTTGACCCCTCCCAGCAGCTGGTTCAGGCTTTGGTCATTGGCCATGCTAGCCTGCCATTGCAGACAATGTGCAGCCTGTTTAGCCCAGAGACGAAACAATTTGACAGAAATCAAAACATGGGAAACGTGTGTGTGCTGCCTCCCATGATGTGAATAAACTGATGATCACAATTAACAAAACAATGACAATGGCACAGCACATGCACCATAGATCTCGTTTTGCTTGCTCAAACATCAGACACGTGTTGAAACTGGCTCTGCTGTTGTAAAGTGTGGCAGCTATCTGTTTCGATCCACAAAGACCACATCTTGCTTGCTGCTGCAGACTGGTCCAAACAATGCATGATGCCCAGAGCAGTCGACAGAGGTACAGAGGGCATATAGGCACACACCTGATCAGAGGATCTTTGAGCAGCAGCCTGCAAGGCTGCCATGAGCTGGTGACGCTGCACTGGGTCTACACTGCCTGGCCGCCTGTCAAGAGCCGGGCTCGCCAAAGAACCCAAGGACTCTCTGGAAGGCTCATCCACCTGCATGCCCTGCGTTGCAGGAATGAGTCATGGCCAGAGCAAGAGCAGCTGCGGTAGCAGGGCCATAACATGTCCTGGCATATGCTGCTTTATAACATGGCAAGTCCTGGGCATGCAGAGCCAATGACTGCGTTCTAGTACAACATGCTACTGAAAACATGTGCTTGGCAAGAGGCAACAGACCATGCATCATTGCAAGCAGATCACTCACAATGGCATCAACAGGCTGCTCAGGTTTTGCAGCAGAACGAGAGGCTCAGCCAATTGTGAGGCCTTATAGAAATAATGATTGTGAATGACTCCATTGATAAACGAGCTGTCACAGGGCGTGAAGGTCGGGGACACACCTGGAAGGGTGGATGCTGCTGTTGTGAGCCCATGCGGTTGTCTTGCAGCTTTGCTAACTGCATGACAGGAACAACGGAATCAAACAAGACGTCCATAACGAAGAAAACAATGTTTGCACGATTCAAACAGTTGATGGATTCGAATTGCGACGCAGGAGAGACCAGACTGTTGCTGCCACACCTCCACTTGCATTTGTCACAGCAGTGACCGTGATGGTGCACAATGCCATCCAAGGCGGCAGGATATGCAATTTGTTCTCAAGATGAATACACGCTCAGGTCATGACTAGTGCAGGGGATGTACCAGTTGCTCCTGATTGGCTGCGCTGGCAAGGCTCCCTAGCTCAGAAACCCTGATCCTCCCTGATGTAATATGCTGAGCCAGTTGCGCTGCATGCTCTGGTTGCAGATTCTTCTCTCTGATCTGCAGCGCAATTGCAGATGCTGATTGTGCACTTACAGCTTGTGGCAAAATACTCCAAAACACTGCTGATGTGGCTGCTGATATTAGTAGGTGACCAGTGAGAATGCTGCGCCACGTCACTGATGGCGTGGAAATTTATGAAGAGTCGCTCAGCTGGGCGTGCAGATGCCATGCATGGCATGTGCTTTGACACACGATGATGCACAAAGCACTGTAGGGCTTCTGAGGATGGAAAGGCACAGCTATTTCATGCTGTTATATCTGGCTGCATACCAGTTGACGCTGCAGCATGGACTGCTGCATCTGCTGTTGCATCTGCTGAACCTGCAGCTGCTGAAGGTGCTGCTGCTGCCGAAGAGGTCCTTTGGCCTTTTGTGCCTAAAGCAATTAGAAGTAGACATAGATAACGACAAGAGCCAAGCTATATGCATACCGCATAGCCATGGATTTGTGACTGTGCGAGTGCAGTGCTTAGCAAAGATGTGGACAGTCAGGCTGGTGCATCGACAGCATAGCCTTTACCTCGGAGTACGTTGACGCATATTCTGAAAAAGCTGGGTTTGTGCGGGCTATATAGATATCCCAGAAAATAGTCCACCACTCGAATAGAAAACCAGACGGAGCATCTATGGCTGCAAAAACAGATAGACTGGCATTGGTACTCAAAGTGGGTTTTGTGCTATCAGGTGATGCAGCAGGACAAGACTCACCACGAGGTTTCTCGGAAACTTTGCACTCTTGCTTAAACGAGGACGCTGTCTCGTGCAGATTTCGCTTCTTGAGGTAGTCAAGGATATGCACATCAAGCCTGCATATTGGCATGGTCTCGAAGGCTCTGCGAGTACTGGGACTAGGCGGGGAGGTTAGCAAAGCCTACATGTGTGTCGCATTCCATGCAGGCTCGCCGGAAGAAGGCTGCCCAGGTCTTTGCATGCCGTTCATGACTGTCTAAGTCACGAAGTCAGCCGCTGCTGAGCTCAAGCGGACAAACTCTTTGTGCGTTTGTTGCAAGATCATACGAGAATGCTGCAGCAAACAACGCGAGCGTCTGAACGCCAACCCTTCATGCAGTCACAAAGCTTCTGTGATTGGTGTAAGACCAGGTAAGTAGTGATCCATCCTTTACGACTGTGCGCGTCAAAGTGACAGCAAGAACGTGCCAAAAGGCATGCATGCAGGCTTGCTGAAGGTTGCAAGACAAGCTGGGATCAAGAGCAATCCGGGTAAGCAATAACAACCAATGCCACTGTCACATCAGACGCGCGCACGCTCGCTTGTAGTCACAGGTGCAATCAGCAGTAAGCCGAAGCTCCATGTGCAGGTCAAATAGATATAAACATATATTGCATATGTTCCGTGTACTTTAGCCCAAAATTTAGCACCTCTCTCTAGTTCCCGCCCGATTTGTCTTTTGTCAGCAACGGCACGCTCTGCCTCCAGCGAACAGCGCAGTCTACGGCTCGTAAAACCTCCCACGTGCGTGGGACGCTGACATGTGTGCACCTGTTTCCTTAATCCGATGGTCTAAAATAAACTCTGAAGCGTGATCGCGTGTGAGCAGGGGCTCGGTGACCACGCCTGAGTATGCGATGCATTTTGAGTCGGTTTCGGTACAAAATTGTTACAGGTTGCGTCTGGCTGAGCTGTAGCTGAGAGCTGGAAAATTTTGCTGGCTGATAGGTCTGCCGGCCACGAGCATTAAGCAGCAGGCAATAGAATCCAAAGGACAGCTGAATTTCTATATCAGCAGAGTGAAAAGCCCTCAGAACGTGTGTCGAGGCGCTGTTGAAGAGTGCAATCAGGCACATGCAGAGGTAGTTGTCCACAAAACCAGGCACAAGGCAGACAGGCTCGTGACCGGCGCGCTGAAGCTGCTCTTTCTGGCTATCTGTATGTGCTTGAGCCCTCAGTCTGGGTGTGTGAAGTAGCAGGCCCCAAAAGCAAGGAGGCATGTATGTAGATGCAGTGCAGTATGCAGACTGCATGCCACAATTCAGGTCAATCGTGCATGGCTCAATTATTAAATCGAAAAGGAACGCAGCAGCATGCATGCATCACATGATTGACACCATACAGGTATGAAATGCAGAGGCTGCACATGCGTCGCCATATGTGCATATCAGCACATACCATACAGACATACGCAAAATAGATAAAAACAGAGCAAGCAGAGAAGTGAATTGGCATACACAACCAGCTAGTAGCTCATTGCTGCCATCACCTCAGGCCCAAACAGGGCTCCAGACTGTCCTCACCATGCCAACATGCGTTGCTGGCTGTTGCTGCTGCTGTCATTACTGCCTCTGTCACTGCTGTTGAGGCTGCTGTTGCTGTTGCTGTCACTGACGCTGCTGGTGTGATAGACACATTCTGGAATCTGCTGTCAGCTGATCTGGTGTAGTAAATATCAATATAGATGTGTGAGTGAAGGATGCATGTCAGCTCGGGCATAAAGCCGTACGAGAAAGCATTCGGTCGACCGGGCGCACGGCGCGGCCTCCCTGCCTGACAAGGAATTGCAAGAATCGTCCCCACCTGTGACTGTCCCACAGATTACACCGTAGTGTAGTCAGGCTTTGTAGGTTTAAAATAAACTCTGAAGCGTGATCGCGAGGGATCGTGTGTGAGCAGGGGCTCGGGGACCACGCCTGAGTATGCGATGCATTTTGAGTCGGTTTCGGTGCAAAATTGTTACAGGTTGCGTCTGGCTGAGCTGTAGCTGAGAGCTGGAAAATCCGTCCCGAAACTGCACCCTTCAGCAAAGCTCGCATGCACCTGTTGCCGTCTTTTTGAGGCAACAAAATCTGATGGAAGATTTTCCTGCGCACGTGTTTGTATTGAAAATGAACGGAAGGACATCCACTGTAGCATCACGGGAATATATATATTGCCAACACAAAATGCATCCTAAGTAATGTGCTGCAGGCACGGCTCTTAACGTGATCATTTGATGCCAGCATGCATGTCGTCGCTCACCATATATGACTCTGTATGCTTGACCGTCATGAAAGCCGCACCCGTTGCTTTCGGTTTTGCTGATCCGTCATGATACTGATGCCACGCTCTTGCAACTAAATACTGAGCTCGTGTGTGCTTGACCGGATTGTGCATGCGAGTTCAGACGACCCGGGTCCTCACATGGAGGGTGATGGGTTATGGTATGTGTTATCTAACTGCAATCTGATTGATCACCTAAGTTCGAACAATCACCAAAATGAGCGAAGACGTGCTCATAGATTCGCTTGTCTGACATACCTCGTGGCTGCACTGGCAAGTCTTGATGCAAATCATCTGTTAGCATGCACAGCATTGGCGTTTAGTTTCCTGGTCTTGGAAGTTTGAAATTGGCCGCATGGCATCGCACTTACGCACCTAAGCAACCGCAAGCCTGGTGACCGTTTCCGTTGATTCGTGACACTCAAAACTCAGCCGTTGCACCCCAAGCCATTGCTGCCACTCTTGTCGTCTCAGTGCTGACATTGGTCTATGCTGCAAATCATAGTGCCTGTGACGACCACCACACACACATTTTTGTAAGTTAGGCTTGTACTGAGCCCGGGCATACAGCGTTCCACGCCATGTCATCGGACAGGCCCACGCGGATTGGGGTGCTTGCATTACAAGGATCTTTTGCCGAGCATGTCACCATGTTGAAGAGAGTTGACGGAGTACAAGCCTTCGAGGTCCGCACAAAAGAAGAACTGCAAAGCGCTGACGGGCTGATAATCCCTGGAGGCGAAAGCACAACCATGGCTCTAGTGGCTGAACGATGGGGCTTGATACCAGAGCTCAAGCAGTTCTCTGCACAGCACCGTCCTGTTTGGGGCACCTGTGCTGGCGCAATCTTCCTAGCAGACAAAGCCACAGGTATAGAGAAAAGGACTCCACACATTGCGGCTTTGTCACCGGTATGCAGTCCAAGCTCATTATACAATGCATTGGAACTCCATAGCAGCCTGCGGATTCTCTCTGTAACAGGTAATGACCACATGCAGGCACTAAGTCTGGCGGCCAAGCCTTGCTAGGTGGCCTGGACTGCACTGTGCACCGCAACTTTTTTGGGGCTCAAATTCGCAGCTTTGTCACAAAACTCAAAGCACCTGCATGCATGAAAGATTTTGGCGCAGAGCTAAAAGACTTCAGAGCAGTCTTCATCAGGTTGGCATTTGCTGCTGATCACCATATTAGATGTATGTTGTCTCCCCCCATGCTCATTTGCGCCACATCCACAAAATAATGCTCAGTCACAGACCACAAATGTAGAAGCACAGCTTATGCAGATGCAAACACAATGAAATCTAGTGTTTGTACAATCAGCATGCGACTCTTGCAGGGCCCCTGGTGTCATTGACGCCGGGCCCTCAGTGGAGATTCTGGCAGAATATCATCTTAGTCCTGAGGAGCAGAAAGCTCAGGAGGGACGAGAGTCTGTTGCAGTTGCAGTGCGTGATCAGCATCTTCTCGCCACTGCCTTCCATCCAGAGCTTACATCTGATCTCAGATGGTGAGCAAGTCATGTTGCAGTAGCCACTAAGCATCATGACTGATGTTGCCATACCAGGACACAAGTGCGGAGTGTGATGCCAGCCAAAGTATGTGTTTTGTTATTTGCCAAAAATAGAATTTGGAGGCACATGATGATGACAGCATCGTTTTGTTTTTGCAGGCACCAGCTCTTTGTACATATGGTGCGTGAGCAGCAAAGCAAAGTACACTGCCATGGCAGCATGCAGCGAGACTCAGAGCTAACTGAGAGTGGGCATCTTATCAGAAGATCAAAACCTGCTGAGTTGCCCTGTTATGACGAAGGTGGCTCAGCAAGTGAATGGAGACACTAGCTCTTGCAAGATTGGCTGCCAGCAGCATTGCTTCAGCTGTCACATTGTAGATTCGATGTTGCTTCATGCATTTGTAGCCTGCCAGCACTTGTTTGGGAAGCTAGGTAGGCAATGAGCTTTTGCTGCTTTGAATCATGCTGGCTGCAGTGCAGTCTCGCTTTGAGACATTGTTCACATCACTACTTGCTAGTACAGAAGGCTGTATATTTTCTGCATCTTTATTTTGTGTTGGGGTTTTTCCTCAGCTGTCCTTCCTCTTCAGACAGAAACCAGACCTCACTAATCTACATCTATGAGCAGCATACGTTTTGTTCAACCAGCTGTAATCTAATGGCAGCCCTGCTCAAACAGATATGCAAAAGATTGGCAGTAATGCCCAGTGCAGATCTAGGCAGGTGGGTTGATCTCTGCTGTTCTGTCATAATCTTCAAGCCAGCCCTTGATCTCTGCACCCTGCTTCTTGAGCTTGCCCCAGATGTTGGTCTCACCCACTCGCCAGCCCCAGTTGTTTGTTGTGGTTCCAGGGAAGTTCATACGTGCAGTGTTGTCCAGCCTCATGATGTCCTGCATGCACAAACAGTCACTGTTAACATTCTGTGTCACTTGCATTCAGCCATGAGCACTGGCAATGCCCCTCATTTTCTGAAAGGCTTCATATTGGTCAAAACCCACAACACTGTGTTTTGTATTTTGGCCCCCCACATTCTGACAGGACATCTGACAAGAGTGATCAATCTGATATTACGCAAGATACTCATTTATTCCTCTGTTGAGTCAGATGAGATGGTTTGTGCACAGCAGCTGAGTGTGCAGCACAAGCCAGCCTTGCTCTGAAGCACTGCGCAACATTTTTGCACCAGACGTGCATAACAGTTTGACCAACTACGTGCTTGTTACCACAATGTTATAGGGCTACTATCCAGTGCAGCTTTTAGAGTTTGCCCTCAAAGTCATGATCTAGTCAACCCTTGGGCCAGCTTGACTGCTTGTTTATACACATGACATATGAGTAACAGAGCTTGCAACACTAGGCAGCAATACTGGCGCAAACGCTCATGCTGGACTTGCTTGTGGGGCGTTTGAAGTTTTATATAATTCAGATATACCATGCACAAGCAGTCAAGCATCACCTGTAGCATGACAATGGATGTCTTGGACACAGACTTGAAGGACTCCCGCATGAAGTCACCAGCAATGTCCTTGCCATTTGTGTGCAAGTACCGCTTGATGTACTCCTTCTCAGCATCTGTGGCACTGTCCTTCCACCACCCCACAGCTGTCTCATTGTCGTGTGTCCCTGCAGCATCACAGGCACATGCTGCAACTTGAAAAGAGGTGAAAACATTTCAGGCCAGACAAGTTTTGGAGTGTTCCAGTGGTTTACAGCAGCTGCTGCCACCACTGCTGACTGTACTCAAGCAGGAGGTGTACAGCTTATTTGCTGCTCAGTAGGATGCTGAATAGCTGGCTTGCATGACAGCTAACAGGCTATTCATGCAACAAATCAGGAGACAGTCACAGCTTGGGTGCATCTGCAGTTGAAGAAGCTTTGACTGCTGCTTTGTCCTCAACAGCTGCTTAGATGTGCATGCTACAGTGACACCTGTTGCTACAGTGACATATCACATGCTACAGTGTCACATGCTACAGTGACACCTGCTGCTTATCTTGCAGTCCACCCTTGTGATTGTACTCACACGACACAATGCCTTGCCAAGGCATCACATTCACAACAAGAGGGATGTGGCGCCCAGCCACAAATGAGTGGGCAAGATCAGCAGAGCCTCCCCGGATGCTGCACCACCATTATGCAAATGTGACCGGCATCTTTTCGAACCATTTTGATTAAACCACCTGAAAAGGGTTGCTCAATACACAAGCAGCAAGATGCCTTGCAAATGCCAAGGGATTACCTGGATAGCAGACAGAGTTCTCGTAGTGGTTGTGGGGGATGTGGGTGTTGGTGGCGCCGCTGCCCCAGGCGAACTGCAGCACCACCATGCCTGGTGCCCCGATGGCTTTGCGCAGCTCGTTCACATCTGTGGTGATCACGCCCAGGTCCTCTGCTATGATGGCTACATACCCCAGTTGCTGCAGCACACAGTGCAGGTGTGTTTACTCTGATGGCAACACACCCCAGTTGCTGCAGCACACAGTGCAGGTGTGATCACTCTGATGGCAACACACCCCAGTTGCTGCAACACACAGTGCATGTGTGATCACTATGACCCCCCTGGCTGCTGGGTCCCACTGTGCATGTGTGCTGAGGTCACAAGCACACATGTTGTGCATGCAAGCAGCCTATTTGCAAAGTACGTCCTTTAATATTTAGTGAAGCTCTCTGTATGTGTTGCTGCGATTTAAATGTGCAGGTTGGTGTCACTGGCAGGCCTGCAACAGGATGCAGGCAGATGTGTGGCGTCGGTGATGCAAAGGGTTGACTCACATCATTGAGAGACTTGAAGAGGCCAAGTCCTGGTCCCTTCTTCCAGACGCCACCCATGGCAGTGTCAGCTTTAGCATCCACAGACCAATAGCCTGCATATCACGCTACAGACCTTTGCACATCATTGTCATGCTCCATCTGTCTATCTAGCTTTGCATCGACAGGCAAGCATAACACTGTTTGCCTTGGCATTGGCAGACCAGCCTGCAGCAGATTACTGTACAGAGCCTTGTCTGAGGGCTGAGCGCATGTCTGCATCTACTTACATGTACTTTACATAGCAGTTTTACTTGCCAGGAGCAGTCCATTATTGTCTATTACCCACAACAGCATGGTATGCTCACATACTGGCTCAGGCTAACATGCAAGCATACTGTGCATGCATCATAAGCATACGTGGTATGTGTTGTATTCTATCAAGTCTAAATATATCTGATGTGTTGCAACTGTTGCCTGACCTGTCCCTGGGGACAAAACACCAAACACGCTATTGATGGACGGTCACCCAACTGAAACTCTGTATGGATATGAACATGCCTTGATTCACAATTAGGCCCAACAGCTAAAACCAGCAGAGCTTCTCATGTAAGGCTGATAGGCTGAAGCATTGCAATCATTCTTCATGGTGTGAGTTTAGCATGTCATGCACTGAGGCAACGGAAATCACAACGAGCCCTCAAAAATGAATGAGGTGTTCACCAACCTATTAGGCTGAAGGCAAGTTTACTTCAATGATAGAGTAGATGCAGACAGGGTTACCTGCAAAGCCTCTGAAGTGGTCAATGCGGGTCTCATCATAAAGCTGGAAGGAGCGGCCAAGGCGCTGGGCCCACCACCTGTACCCTTCCTTCTCATGTGCCTGCACCATGTCAGCCGATGCTTCAATGCACACAACTGGCGAATGTGTGATCAGCCTTTTACTGTGCCATGCTGGAGGGACTTTGAAGAGATCTGAACAGCGTTGCACACCTTTTGGCAGCACTTGAGACGATAGCTAGATCCAGAGTAAACCATGCGACACGCTGGACAAATGGTACTGAGCTAGATCAGCAGCATGTGTAACAAGCTACGCCTTGTGATGGTGATACAAGGGGCTCAATTGGAAAATGCATGGTTTGTTGCACGAGAGTGTATACAAAGAGGATGCGCAGCCCATGAGGACACTGCATGCACCCAAGTGGGCACCGTTCAGAACCAGACTGTGTGAGCTGCAGGTAAGTTTAGCTACTAGGTACCAGTGTTGTAGGTAGGCACAGTTCAGAATCAGACTGTGTGAGCTGCAGGTAAATCCAGTTACTAGGTACCAGTGTAGTAGCTGCACGTACCGGCCAGTCATACAGTGGGCTACCCCACAATTGGCCAGTCTCACTGAAGGCATCAGGGGGTACTCCAGAGACATTGGCTGGGGCCCCAGAGGGGGTCAGCTCAAAGAGCTCCTGGTGAGCCCACACATCTGCAGACTGACCCCCTACATAGATGGGCATGTCTCCTACAATCTTCACCTTCTTGCTGTTTGCATAGGCCTGCATGCAAGTGAAAGGCATTTTGCTAAGCAGAGCTGAAGTTCTGGAAGGTTGCTCTTGTCATGAACATGATGCAGGAAGCTACAAAGTACTTGTCTTCAGCGGCTCAAAAATGATGATAGTGCATCTGTTTCTGACTGCTGTGCCCAGGCGCATGGCTGGCAGCCTGGCATCTGGCACAATGCCAAGCTATAGGCATGATAGTGCACATGCAGGAGCAGGTCTTATGCAGCTGCTTGGCTGAGCAATATCAAGACAGGCCACAGTCTATGTCAGATTGGAAAGCAGCAAACAGGTGCAGCACAGCACAGCATGACAGCTGGCAAAGCAAGGGCAAGCTTTTGTGCATGGTAAGTCACCAATATACACAGCTACATCTGAGACAAGTTTGATTTGGTGTAACACATCAGACAGAAAGCTACCTTGACAGCCTTCCACTGCCTGTCAAACAGGAACTGCTGGGCAATGAAGCGGTTGATGTTCTCTTCGTGCCTCTTTGTGGCCTCTGCAACAGCTGTCGGGTCTCTCTTCCTGATGGGCTCTGGCCAGAACCACCATCCCTGATCCTTGGTGTCCTCCTGCAAATAGCACAAAAACCAGATCTGGAGGCACCAAATTCCTGTACTTGTGTACCATGCAGAAATAACATGCACTGTCTGTGCAATGGGTGTCTGTGCTGATGGGCACCAAAATCGACCATTGCCAACTGGTTACCTTTCACAACAACACAGATTCAGGCACGGCATTGAGTCATTCCTTGTCCAGACTGAGTGCTGTCTCCTACTAAGGGTGAATGCCATACGCCTGTGCTAAATATCACATCTTTTTAATCTCTATCGTGGTGCATTGTCGCAGCAACTGTATTAACATTCATACTGCACCACATGCTCGCAAGCTTGTTGTATGCATCAGGGTTGTGTATGAGTCATCAGGCACCCTACAGGATCTTGCACCTGCTCTGTTGACTGATCAGACGACTACCAGCATGGCTACATAGAATGACTGTGTTGATATTGACAGGTATTGGCCAGCTGCGGCATTGTTTGGACATGTCTTCACCTGGTATTCTATGAGGCAGAAGAAGAGTGCAGAATCCTCAACCCATGGGTTTTCGGCTCTGAAAGCATCCATTTCTCTTCGCAGAGAGCTGAATTTGGAGTCGTTGAGTAGCTTGTCAGCTGCCTTCTTCAGCAATGGTGCCTTTGCTGCTTCAACCTGCAGGCCTGGTGTGATCACTGAATCCTTGTTTGGGGTCAGCTGCAACTAGTGCATCCCTGAGCTGGATGCAAGCAGTCAGCGCATGAGCAGCAGTGCTAGAGATGTGATTTGTGTGCATGCATGGCATTGGGCATCAGAGCAGGCTGCAACCTTCCTGATAAGGCAAGTCACTCAGAAGAACATGCAAGCTTTGATTCATGCACAGGCTGCACAGACTTTCAGCACATATGGTGACAAGGAGTGTTTTGGTACCTCAAACATTGGCCCAATCACCAAAAGACTCCACATGCAAGAATGGAGAAATAAACTGTCACATCGATCAGCATGCCTTCACAAATAATGCATGCTTGATTATGACACAAAACGGCTTCCGTGTGTAAAGGGTGTTACTGTACCTGAGGGTAATCAACAGTACCAATAGCAATCTTCTTAGGCAAATCTGACTTTGCAAGCAAGCCCTCCTCTTTTAGTTCATCAAGGCCAATCATGAGCGTGCTGCCACACAATGCATCCACACCTGCAGTGTAATTGACTGGTCAACATCACCTTTTGACAGATGGGACACCATGTAGCAATTCAGGGCATTCACATTAAAAATATTCCAAATCCATGAGTAGAAAGCCTTATCTCCATACTATTGACAGCTTTGTGCACAAGGCCCTGCCCAGACGCCATCCTCATCACTCTTCAGCAAACTGCCATCTTTGCTGTGCCCTGTGCAAAGATGTTGGCTTGCTGAAGGGTGATGAGGATGTCGTCTGGGCACAGGCTACTCATTGCTGGAAGTCTGTCGCCAGCGTTGCAGCAAAAGATGATGTTTGTACCAGCATATGGTGACCAGTACTGCGTCTCTGGGGGCACAAGTGGAAGCACCTGCCACATCTGCATGCCAGTGCTAGCCACCCAGTCTATAAACTTGAAGGCCTCTTTGCCTATCTCTCCAATGCCATAGGGACCTGGCAGAGAGGTCGGATGCAATATGACACCTGCATAGGTGCAATGATGGTCAATCTGCGGGGTCCAGCTTGCAGAAGAGGACATATTGACAAGCCTGTGCAAGTTCATACCTGCACGCCTGTTCTTTGCAGTTGCTGCAGTATCATTGGCGTAGTCCTTGTCCAAGGTGTCTCCAGTTTTCAGGTTGCCATAAACCCGCTGGTAGTAGTTGCCTGTGCCGTTGGTGTGACTGTCTGTTGCAACAGGATTCTCTACTACAGCAGTACACTGTGGATTCATGACTTGGCGACTGCGCGTGCGGGGCTTTGTCGAGCTGGCTGCTACGCGAATCTGATTGCTGGGCAAGATCCGTGTTCCGAACACACGAGCCTGTGAGCTTGCTGCTGTGTATAAGCCAGAAGCGCCCAAGCCGGTCATGGCCAGGATGAAGGGCGGACTAAAGCCGCCGACGCACTGCAAGCAAAGAGGTGTGTGTCGGGAAGGCTGAGGAGGTCCGCAAAAACAAGCCTTGAAGTTGGTGAAGTTCGTAAGTTTTAGCGGGGCGACAATCGTGGATTCGAAAACATCAGCAATGCATATTATGCAGACAGCTTTGATCGGTCATCAAGGTGGTCGTTGTGACCTCCAGGAGCACCAAATCAAGTGCTTGATGACCAACATCAGCTGCTTACCTGCCCGGCTGTTTTAGATCGAAACACCGAGCTTTTCCCGTCAGTATCTGTTCGCAAGAGCGATGCCTCTGATTTCACAGATTTAATCGACGAGTGAATAAGCGCGATCAGCGAGCAAAAGGCAAGTTTGACCGCGCGCATAAATTGTGGGGCATCTGGAAGGGCATTACCGAAGCAGAAGGGCCGAAGGTTTAGGGCGAAGGAAGACAAACCAGCGTGAGCACAGCTAAGCTCATGACGGTAAAAGACAGACTCCTAGCTACCAGAGGTGGAACTCGTTTTTGATTGCAGCCGGTGTTGCGTACTTAGAGTTTGCATCGCGAGCAGGCAAATCGTCACAAGTCCTGCCGATGAGCAAGCAGTGTTTGGTTTCAGTTTAGACCTCGCTTGCCGGGACGATGACCGGTGCCTTGCAAGTGCTTAACTCAGTAAAAGCTAAACTGCTGCAGCATGCCGGTGATGGCGATAGCTCAGCTGCTGCTGCTGGGTGGCTTGTGGGACTGGTAGTCGAGGGGCGGGCCCTGGTCACTAGTAGTTTGCGCAGCAAGATAAACTTTGACAAAAGCCTACAGCTTCAGCAGGATATAGGTACTGCTTTCAAGACAGAGCTGAAATTGCTGCATCTGAGATGCATATGATGGTCTTAACTGCCCACTCACTGCAGAGGAAGTGAGCAGCTTGTTGCCCAGTGGTTTGAGAATTGTTGGTACCTACGCCCTCTGGAAAGACAGACCTGATCATGGGAAAATGACTACCCAGATACAGGCTACTGATCTTTGCATCTGCTCGTATGCATCCTTGCAAGCATATCAAGAGGTAGGTAGGTCTGAGCTGTTGCTCTCTTGTTGTGTCAACCTCATGACCAAGTGCGAAGTGCAGTTTGCATGCAGATATCTGGTGTGGGCAAGAACCAGCTCCTCTGCGCCATCCTGACAGTAGACAGTGTTTCCTGGTTTCAGCTGCATAATGCAACATCAGCCAAGCCAGTGGAAGCCCAAGTCGTAGCCATCAGAGATGCAGCTGCTTACAATGACCTTCTTAACCTTGACAGCAAATACTTGGAGATGACATTCACCAAGCTATACTGGGAATCCACAGTCAAGTTGCACGTGTATGGTGTCAGGCCTAGCACACCTGGTCAGGCACAGACAGACTCTGGCCCAAGTCAGCCTTTTAAGGCGGCAATCGCTGATGCCATTCACACAGCAGCAGATGATCTATGTAGCTCAGCTACAGTGTTGCTCGCAACAGCTCCCTCAGGAGGTATTGACCATGCTATCATTGCACAGAGACCAAAGCTGCAAGACTCACGTCACACAACATCCTATCTTTGCAAGACTCATGTGACACACATGCTCTGTCTGTACATTTGCTTGGCGTTCATCCCATGAGTGCATCTCAGCTGTCTTGACACTTTGATCAGAGCTGGGTGTGCAATTTCCTGTGTGCAAGGTCAGGTCACACTGACAAAGGAACGTTATGTAACACTGTGCACAGTGGTGACATAGTAATTTCCTCCCTGTCACTTCATCGTTGACACTATGGTAGCTGGCAGCCAATCAGTCATGCTCTGCAAATGCATCGTAAGCATAGACTGCACAAGACAGAATGCCTGTCATATCCTGTCCGCCTTTGTTCAATTTCTAGCTTGCTGCTTACATGCAGAGCCAATGTTGCTGACACCCGAGAGCAGTCAAGCTAAGCAAATGTGTGGGGACTTCAGAGGCAAACATGCAGAAGCTGTTGACATCACACTGCTGAACAGTGGAAGCTTGCCACAGGCTGCTGCACAGTCGCCATGCATCACCTACCAGCCTGTAGCAGGTACTGCCTGCATGCACCTATGCCAGTCTTGCTTAAGGTCACAGTAGCTGATTGTGCAACGCTCAGACTGCCAACTGGAGATTGCTTGAATGGCTGCCTCATCATGCATTGCCTGCACAAAGCTGTGTACTGCAGCTCAGCTGTTGCAACAGCATATACCATGAAGCATGTCCTGTACAGCAGGCTCAGACACTTGCATGCTTACACAAACATCAGCTGGCACCGGCATACAGGCATGTTGTGTTCCCCAGGTGGTGCATGCTGTGTCAATGCCAGCCTCACGCTCTGCACAGATGCACCTTCTCTAGAACACATGCTTTGCACTGCCTCAAAACATACACACATTGACTTGTCCTGCACGTACCCAGCGTTCATCATGAGCTGGAAAGCGAATTTATCATTATTATTATTACTATTCAGACATACACACATGTTCTGTGTCTACCCAGGTGGGAGCTGCAGCTATGACAGCACCACAGTCACTCTGAGTGTGCTCTGCTATGTGCCAAACACAGCGCCGCTGGTAGAATTGCAAGCAAGCTACTTACAACCTGCCATCAGAAGGCAGTTGAGCGCGCTGAAGCATAAAATTGTGCAGCAGGGCAGTCTGCAGCCCTGGACAGTGTTTCAGGTACTCCTGTCTTGCACTCAGTGTGCTTTTTGATCTTTTCTTGTGGGAGCGTGTGAATGCTGTGGCCAAAGGGCTTTCTGACTATCAATCATTCTTTAGCAGATGATCGTGGCTGTCTTGCTAGTGTGACTCTGCTTGTGCTGGTCAGGGGTAACTCCCATGTCTGCTAAATTTCAGCGCTGGTATCTGCCAACATCATCCCCGGCATTTGTATAGTTTTGTTTTGATTGGCACATTGTTCATGGCATACCCTGATGGTAGCCAGCATAATCTACATTCCTGCTGAGGCTAAAGCCCCACCCCTTGGTAGGGTGTTGGCTGTTGTGTATCATGCCTGGCATTTCACATGCTGACAATTTGTGACTTGAATGGCAAAATCAAGATGGAGTTACATGAAAGAGTTGGAAAGGGTTGAATGTCGTTTTCATCCCTGTTGTGCCTGGCAGGTGCACCCCCCAGGCTGGCCCCACTGTCTTACCCTCATGTACCCCCTGGCTAACCCCAAAGCAGCAAAGGGAAGAGGCTCAGCACAGCAGGGCACACTGGCATCTAAAGCTGAAGAAGAGGACCTCAGGCCAGTCAGGTAGTCATACTGTAACAGCATATCATGTCAAATTGGCTCAAATTGTATGAGCAGACCTGCTTTACTGTGGTCCTTTCATGCTTGCAGAGACATCCTGCGTCATAGTTACTGAAGTATTCATGTTTCAAGCATGCACATCATGTCTGATGCTGCTGGCAAAGGTCTTGCATGCTGAAGCAAACAGGGGAAAAAAGACAAATTTTACTACGCCTTTTGGCGTCAATTTGATCAAAAGCCAACTATTACACCGGGCTGCCCAGGTGCATGCTGAACCTAAAAGGGCAGCATGTCACGCTTGACAACACTGACAATGTTGGACATGTACATGTTCATGCAACACAGAGTGTGACCCTCAGGCCAATACACTATTCTTTACGATGCAGGCAAGCACTGCATGACCGGTTTGGCCTTCCTGCCAACAGACCCCTGCTACGATTGAACAATGCTGTAGACCCCAGATCAGCAGTGGGGCCACCCAAGAGCCTGCTTGGGGCCAGAGCAGCCAGGCTGCAGGATGTGCATGTGGGCATTGTCCCACCACCAGTTGCTGGGGGCACTGTCCACATGATTGAGGGCAGCTACGACTATCACCATTACATGCAGGTTTGCGTCACACCTGACTTTCATGTGTGTGTGTGTGTGTGTGTGTGTGCGTGCGTGCGTGCGTGCGTGCGTGCGTGCGTGCGTGTGTGTGTGTGTGTGTGTGTGGCACTTTAGGGAACATGTTCCTATTGAGTGCAGGTGGCACAACCTGCAGAGTGGCTTTGTTTGCATTGCTGACATCATGAACATGGCTTCATGTTCACTCATTGCATGTGTTGTGATGGCTACACTGCATCATGCTTCAGTAAGTTTGTAGTCTACTACAAAGTCTCTCCCAGGTTGGCAACAAGACTCAAGCTTGGAGCCATGTACAATGACTGTCCAACTCTTGTGATTCACATAATGCATAGAGCAGCACTGCAACATTTATATGCACAGCATGCTTCGTCGCTGCAGGCACAATCCTGTGATCATGCCACCTGTCTTGCACCAGAACCTAATCACCAACAGTGCAATGAGAAGTACCCTGTAACGTGGCAGCATGTCTGTGTGTAGTGGTGTCATGTGTGTGTTTGCATCTACAGGACAAGACAGATGATGCAGGGTGGGGTTGTGCATACCGATCCTTGCAAACAATCCACTCCTGGTTCAGGCATCAGCACTACACACAGCAGGCGGTGCCCGCTCTGAGAGACATCCAACAGACCCTGGTGGACATAGGTTGGTGCATCCCCTACAACTGGTGCATTAGCTAAGTCTGCAGCTAGCAGTTGGCATGCATGTGGCTGCTGTAAAAGCATAGCCCTGTAGCAGAGTATGCTGTCCAGGCTGCTGTTACCATTTGTGCTTTCAATACTTGTGATGTCTGGTTTTGTACTGAGATCCAGCACTACCAGTATCACCAGTATTCTGCATGTGTACGTTGATGGCTTCCACGTGGGAGGCAATGTGACTCTGCTTTTCCATGCTTGAGTCAATGTGAGGTGTCAAGCTTGGCACAGTAGTCTGGGTTTGGAACTCAATTAGAGCCTGTACCTTCTGTATAGGAGACAAGTCCCAGTCATTTGTGGGGTCCAGGGAATGGATTGGTGCCATTGAGCTAGGCTATGTCCTTGATGAGCGACTGGGAGTCACAGCAAAGGTCATCACAGTCGCCTCCGGGGCAGAAATGGGCACCAAATCCAGAGAAATTGCGCAGCATTTTGACAGTCAGGGCACCCCCATCATGGTAAGAATGCAATGCACTTGCTTCCTTCCCCACCAGTCTGCTGCCCTATGACTGCAATTGGCTCTGTGTGCATGTCTTCTTTGCATTGCGGAGTTGCATCATGGGCACTGCACTTGCTCAGTGAGTGTGCTACAATTGCCGAGATCATGATCAGGTCACAGCTGCACATCAGCTCAATCACGTTGTACAAGTCATCAATGTATGCTTGCAGATTGGAGGTGGCGTGCTTGCCTACACATTGCTTGGCATCAGCCATAATGAAAGAACAGGGGAATGCGCTTTCCTAATATTGGATCCTCATTACACTGGTGACGAGGATCTCTCCAAAATTCAACATGGGCAGTGGGTAGCATGGAAGTCCCCCCTTGGAAAAGCTGCAGCTGGGGGTCCTCTGTTTGTGCAAAATGCTTTTTATAATCTGCTTTGCCCACAAAGACCAAACATGCTCTGACAATGCTCGTTTCAATACTTGGATGATACCAGGTGGTATGTCACAGGCATGAGTAACAAGCAGTGAAGCCTGTGTGTTGATACCAAGTTGCAGTTGTCAGGCCTTTTGCTTCTGCCACGCCTCTGTCTTAAACAACATGGCAGTGTATGAAACACCAGGAGGTACAAGCTGGATTGGTTTGCCAATGCCCCACATTGAGGACCATATCCAATGCAGCTATGGCAAACGAAGATGTCATTGACCCAAGCTCGGATTCTGCCAAGGTGGACATAGTATGCAAGCAAGTCACAATCCATGTAGTTCATCTTGTAGTTCATCTTGTACAGTAAATGCTTGCAGTAACTTCAAGCATCATACAAGACAACAACGTGTAGCAGAGTGATGTCTTGCTTGTCTCTGATACACAGGTCAGTCATAAGGGTCACAAGTGTATTTAAGTGCTGACAAATTGTTTGCTACCTACAAATACATTTCTTGTGCTTTGCAGCGCTACCTGAATTCAAATCAATAAAGCAGTGTCCCATCACGACATGGCCTTTTGCTGGCATTCGTAAATCTATCACAAGCATGTGAAATGCATGCTGTTGAAGATCAGGCAGGTCATTCATTCTGCAATTCTGCAAAAACAATGCACATACTCATACAAAAGGGCCATTCACCAACACCTTGACTGCCAAGCCCGAGCAGCACCTGGTAACATTCATTTCTGTGCTTCAGTCAGTACAAAAAAACGACTTTCAGCTTCATTTCGGATCGCTGTGCGGCTGCCAATCTGTGCAGCTACTGGACTTGCACCATTCCATTTGCTTGTTGGGCCTGCATAGCGATTCCCTGATTCTGCTGGTAGTTCTTTGGCCGCCTGTCATCAGGAAAGGTCAGTGTCAGCATCAACGCTTGCATTTCGAGAGACTTGTGACCAGGCTTGGTCTTTACTACATTCACAGCACTGTACTTCAGCCTGCCAGTACCTGAACAGCATAATGTGTGGCTCTGGCTTGTGTATGGCATAGTGCACCCAGCCTCGTGACTGCTGAACACCAATCCCCCTCCACTCATTCTGCACATAGCATTGGTAAGGAGGCCTGCAAAGCCTTTCACAATCGGTGGCGATCCGTGCAAGAGCATTAAACCGAACCTCCGACAGCAGGCGTCCTTTTGGCAGAAGGGCAGCTATGTCACTGGGGAGAACCACATGCCTGCATCACAGCGAGAGACAAATCGCTTGCAAGCTTATTGACAAGTCTGTTGATGTCATCGGAGCTGGCTGTAGCAAATTGAGCTGGTAAAGCTTGCCATTCGCCGTCTTGCATCTAAGATGATCAGCAATCAAACTAAGCTTCAAAGTACCAGAGCCTCACCTGTATTCATACACGTCGTCGAAGTACTTCTCTGAGTATTGGATCTGGTTTGGTGGCATGTTGCCACACTGCAAGTTGCAATGTAGACCGTAAAGAAACCGCGGGGGGCCTTCTGATCGGCGCAGCCTGACGCATCAAGTTCAAGACTCTAAACATTTGCCTTGCGTAACAGATCATCGTGCAAGATTACGGTAAAATCCGAGACAGCTGTCACCCGCCATGACAGTGGCGATTTGAATTTCAAGTGCTGTCTGATGCCCCCCCCACATGGAAGTGGAGAATGCCTAGTGATATCATCATGTTTGCACTGCACAACAGCCACCTGCTACTTATGGCTTGCAGGTGCGCCTTGAACGGCGCTGGAACAGACGTACATTGGACACAGATACATCCAAATAGTGACGGGACGTATCACCAATTATGTCATCGATAGATTATTACACATTATTGCTGCAGTGGTCTGCTACAAATTTTCGGTCTTGAAAAACACTGTTGTCTCGACAACCTCTGTCTGCTACTATACATACATGCATACATTGGTGGCTTGTACAGCTAATTCCACATGTTAGCTGAGACCGTGAGGTACTAGTACAACACACTGCATCTGTATATACAATTTTCTCCAGTGCTTGGCATGCACATAAGATCTGCTCCTTGGGATGGGAAAAATGCCTAAGGCAACGTACAAGACCTGCGTACAAAACAATTTGCAAGGTTCTGACCAGCAATGATACAGCACATGATTCAGGCAACCTAATTCACAGTCATTCAGCAACACATTGTATAGAGCCTGCCTGTCCTCCCCGGGTGATACTTGCAGGCACACTTTGTGCCCTGCCTTACACCAATAATGTACACTTGCTACAGGGCTGCACCCAGCAGCCCCAATCGTGCCATGATGCGCAGCCAAGTTTTGGCATCCCAGCCTATTCTTGGCATCCTGACCTTGGCATTGAGTATCCTCATGTTGTGCACAGTTTGATTGGCTGCTGTACTGACCTGCAAATGTGATCCAGCCAAAACTCAAAATTGGCTTATACTCAGATCCAGGCTGCTCATGGCAATTGATTCATCACATTATCCGAGCTGCCCATACATGCTGCAACTTGGTCAACCAAAATGATGGTTTTCACTTGGATGTAATCAGCAGCAAGGGGATGGTTGACCAAACTCACATGATGTGTGGCATGGGTCACTTTGTGAGCAACTGAATGCCCAGCATGCTTGACCATTTCCTGCGCACCCTCCAGCTTATGGCTCAAATCTTCCTGTATTTTCCTTGCAACCACCGGAGCACTCCTGACCACAGTTCTCGAGGCCTCTGCAACATCACTGCCAAACGAATGCAGCACAAGAGCACTTGCATGGCCAGCTTGTTGCAGAGCACCCTGAGCTGCAGCCAGATGGTGCTTCAGGCTTGCAGATGTCTGTTTGGCACCATGAAACAGAGCAAGGCTTGTGCTCTGCCCAAGACGGCAGGTTCTGTCGGCAACTGACTGGGAGAACTCGACCACAGCTGTGGCCGCAGCCAGGGCATGGCTTGCTGAATGCTGGGCGGTGTACTGTACCGCTGCCAGGCTGTGAGCTCCAGCAGCTGAGCTCAGTCTGCTTGCTGTGCGTGCAGCATGACTGACAGATTGCACAGCAGTGTGGGAAGCTGAGCCGAAGGTGTGGGGCTTGTACAAAGGTTTTGTACAAAACCCACACCTTGGGGGTGTAGCAGCCTCTTGGAGCAGATGAAAGTGGGCCACATCCTCAGATCCTGGTGCTGGAGCTGCAGAGGTGTTGGTACTTGGAGAAGACAGCTCTTCTGCATCAACAACCTGCAGGCACAACTAAAACATCTCCACAATGTAGGAACGTGTAAATTTACTGTCCCCAGACGTTTCTCTATTTGGATTTCCAGCGTAGGGATGACTTTTCAGAATTAAAGGAGACGCTTTTGGGGTTGAAAAGAGCGCAAAGTAAGAACAAGGCAGCAGCAGCCCAGCCTAGGCCAAACAGTCTGGGAATCACTGCTGCACAGCCCTGGAGCAAAGCAGACGCTCTGGAACAAGTGTCAAGTTGTTGTACTCAGGACTGCCATAGAAACTAAAGCCAAAAGCCGGAAGGATTACCTGCACAATGATGGCTTCGTCATTGCTTGCATTTTGAGCAGCAGCTAAGCGTGCCTGTCGCCTGGTGTGCTTTGCGGCAGGCTGCAGGGTTTCGCGCCATGCACTGATGAGCATTGTGCAGCCAGAGCCATCACCCAGACTGTCTCTCATTTGCACCACCTGAAACAGCAAATAAGTCTGTTTGCTACAAGCTTCACTGTAAGTCAGACAGGCTGTTGATGCTGACAATAAGGAGTATGTACTATCTAACTTATCTTGTAGGCAACCAGCCAGGTGTGTGTTATTGCATGTACAGGCCACATGATGCGAAAGGTACCCAGTATAGGTGGCCCAGCAACAAAAGATGTTGTGAGTAATCCAGCGGGTAAGATTGGTGCAAGTACTAGAGTGAAGACATATTGCAGACAAGAGGACTCACAGTATGAGGCTTCAGATGCGCTTCTCCAGCTAGTGGCTCATATGCCTCCATTTGTGAGGCAGCCTGCACAAATCACAGCCTAGCAAAGCTCAATAATGTGTCTTGAGACACACATTCAGCACACAGGCGTGACTTTCATACTACAGCTCAGGCAGCAGGAAAGCACAAGACAGGTCTAGGTTGCATCAGCAACAGGGTGAGATCTCACACTATCTTGCCAAGCCACTAAGCACTTGGTACGTCTGTGTGACCGCCTACGCATAGTTCTGATAAGAATAGCAAGACAGCAAAGCTCAAAATCTTGTACAACAGCGGATTTGTTACATGACTGAACAAGGAAGGGGCATAGATCAGCAACCAAATACGGCTCTAAACCCAAATTTCTGTACAGCTACAAACTTGCAAGTTTGCTTGACCTAGCCCCTTCCCTGTCAGTGTAGGATACAAACTCATGGTACACTTGACAGTTACTGATCTATGCCACCTTCTTCATTCAACCATGTTCAGCGCTGTCACATCGCAGCACAAATCAACCTGACATTGTCCCAAAATGTCTAATATTACACACTAGAGCAGAACACATCACAGGAGCAGCTTTGAAAGAGTACAAGCAGGGTGCAGAATTTGTGTTGTACATCTGTCAGCAGCGGCAGGACGATTGGCTGTGCTGATGAGTTATCTTGAACAATGTACAATTCGATTGCCAGTCTTCTTGGCCAGGAGTTGTGAAGACGCGCTGATATGCTGACACCTTTGATCTTTGGGCACTGTATACACAAGTATCACCGGTAATACAGTCGTTACAGTAGTATTGTGACCAGATTGTGACAATCTGTCAGTATCTGGCACCATCAAAGGTCCACACCTTGACCTGGGGTGGTCTTGGCACAGAGCGAAGCTGATTCTGCAAAGCCTGCATTTGATTGTTGTGGTGGTGGTTGACAATACTGAGGGATGCCTGGAGGCCGGACATGACCTGGTCTTTCATGTCTGCCAGGTTCCTGGCAGAGTTGAGCTCCTTCTGCAGTGCCTTCTTGTCGGCCTGCAGCTTGTTGTTGCTGCCGATCAGAGAGCAGCAGACGATGCTGGCAATGACCGCGCCCCACATCCACATGTTGCGGCGGCCACGCCTCTCCACATGACCACCCTCCCTGCAGTCATGCTGACTAGATGTGTACAATTTTGATGATGATGATGATAAGCAACATGACACTCAGAGACATGCTGTATAATCAGAAACAGGCTGAATGATCTTCTTTCTGGTTTGGCTAGAAGGTGTGCTTGCATAGCCACAGTCTGCTGCCAATGGCTACCCTTATGTTTGTGTACAAGGCACAGCGTTGCATCAGCGATCAGAGCAACATTACCATCACAAGCACCATGGCTTACAGAGCAAACACATCTACAGTGGGGGCCTCTCTCAATGACGCATTGCTCAAAGAGCAGGCCAAATACAACTGAAATTGCTGTACAGCATATTTATCAAGCTGCTGTACAGCATGTTTGTCAAGCTGCTGTACAGCATGTGTATCAAGCTGCTGTGCAAGCAACCTAACACAATGAAGGAGTTCACAGCAGAGGCTCTGAAACTTACACATTTTCAGCTGGAACTGCCACCACATCCTCTGTCTGTGAAATGTCTGAGACATCATCTGTGTCAGACTCAGTCTCCAGCTCAACAGATGTCTCTGTCACCTCTTCCTCTTCAGTGTCAGTAACATCCTCAGTCACAGGCCCTACCTGCCCTGCTGCCGGCTGGGTCAAGTGGGCTGTCCTGAACCTGCACACAGTCCCAGCTCTTCCAAACAGTCCTTTTCAGTTGCCTTGTGGCAAAATGTGGCATCAAGTAAGCAACCAGCATGTAGGGTTTTTGCCTTGGCTTGACACACATTGAGCGGATGCACATGTCACATGTGGAAGCAATGAGTGTGAGCAATCAGATCTGCAACAAGTTGTGCCTCAGCTCAATTGGTGATGCAACAGCAGTTTGGCGACTGCATTCTTGCATTGCACACACAGCATGCAAACAGACAGTGGGCTGTCGACATAGAAGTCCATAGTGGCTCACAACCACAGTCAGACAAAGCAGCAGTGCCAATCTAGACAATCAGGACCCCAAATGACAATTTGATACATCACACATCTTGGAAGCTGCTTGTTGAATCCTACAACCCTGCGTACAGTTTCAAAGTTGATAATGCTGATGCACAGTTAGGCCAGCAGCCTTACTCGTAGTATCTTTTCTCTGTGGCCTGCTTCAGACCAGCAAAGCCATCCTCAAACAGCAGACGTTTCAGGCTTGAAAGGTCAGAGTTGGAAGAAGACAGAGCTTCACACTTTCCCCAAGGGTACGTACGGACAGGCCAGAACCTGCACACACAAGGGTCAAGCTGTTGACAGCAGCTCTAAGGTGAATGAGGACACTAGGTGATGCAACCATGTTTGCTACAACTGTGCAGCAGCAGTGTAAAGCATGCAGGCATTTGACATCCTAACACTGTGTCAGAGAGTGTCCACATTCACACTGCTACATCACTGCCTAGTCATCTTGCAGGTTGCAAAAAGTTTACCTCTCAGAAACACATCTGCAGATTATGCATGAATGCTCAATTCCATATGGATTGTTTCATCTATATCACTTTTCACACAGTTTCATGGTGTGAGAAGGCACAGACCAGCTTCAGCTTACCTCCCAACTGCCAAGTCTGTGTTGTTGCTGGCAATGACAGCAAACGGTGGCTGAGAGCACCGCCCATGGTCTTCCCCTACTGCAGCTTCTTCTTCACCCTGGGGAGCTTCATTGGGGCGCCACATGATTGTCCTGCCCAGCTTTTCCTCTTCCTCGGTGATACGCTTCTGAACATGCAGCCTGAAGGCTGTCAGCTCGCTGGGCATGAAGATGTCAGCCTGCACCACAACATCCAAGAGTCAAAGCAAAGGAAAACAGGAGAATGTACCCAATCCTCTCATCTCACCCCTGATATAGCTTTAGTGCATCTCAGAAGGCGTTAGCTCTGAAGTGTACACCACAATCATGGCATGCAGTTGCTGGCACAATGTAATGCCAGACAGCTGCAAACATCAGCAGCAAAGTGCAGAGCAACAGCAACAGCAGCAGCAGCAACAGCAGCAGCAGCCACAGCAGCAGCAGCAGCATGGAGCAAGGAGCAGCAGTGTTCACCTTGGCAATCATAGGGACAACAGGCACCATTTCTGCCAATGCAGCCATAGCAGCCACTTCAGCATCCTTCAAGTGGTTAGGGTTGAGGAAAAAGAGGCAAGCGTCCACCCGGTGATCAATACTGGCAGACATGGGTGCGCAGCGCGTGGGGTCCTGCTCCCAGGCAAGATAGGCATTGTTCTGCTTTGTGATGTGATCTGGAATGCGCACATTGGTCTGTCCGTACACCAGTCCTGGTGTGTCCTGCGTAGCAGCAGAGAGATTGACCAGGTGAACCAATTGTCAAGATGCAAAGTGTATTGACAGGTTAGTTGGACTGTACACAGTGACAAGACATTGCAGAGCCAGGTCTGCAGGTGTGGGTGGCATTGCAGGACTACAGCTGCATAGGACCTGACTCTGTGCACCATGCTGCTGCAAGTGCAGAGCAGACTGAATGATCTTTCTGACAAGGACACATACCTGCAGCAGGTAATGGAACTTTGAGGTCTCTGTGTTGATGGTAATTTCAGTGCACAGCTGCTGCGGGGACTGCTCAAACAGCTCATAGATGTTGGCACCCTCATCTTGGGTTGGGGCTACCCGGGGGGTGGAGGGGCCATCAGGCTGGAAGGCTGCCTGTATATTCTGAATAAAGGTAGTCTTGCCCAGACCAACCTCGCCAACCTGTCCAGCATAGCAAGCTGTTTGACTCAGCAGCCTTATGTGGTGCTGTCACTTATGAAACATGCGTTTGACAATCAAGGCAAGGTGACACGAGTAGTTCAGCACAGTTCAATGCTGCAAGAATTTTGGCAAGGTGATGCCATTTGTGTTCCTGGATCACAGTGGGTGCCAATGCAGAGTAGTATGAGCTGAGTTTCGAGTGTGCAGCATGCCAATAAAGAGGCAGAGAGGAGCTTACCACGATGACTTTCAGAAAGCAGTCAGGGCCAATTGCTTTGGGACAGGGAGGAGCACGTGCACGACGGATGTCATTGCCCCTCTGTTCGGCAAGGCGCCACCTGCGCTCTGCCGTGTCTTCCTCTTCATCACTGCCAGGGTGTCCCACCATGACAGCAGTTCCAGCGCTGGTCACAGACATGCTGTCACTGTCATTGTAGTTGTAATCCCTATCCTCCATGGCAGTGTGAAGAGGAGGGAGGCCTTCAGGGGGAAAAGAGTGGCTTGCTGCAACTGAGCTTGCATCTGCACCTGATGGTGAGTTGGCATCTGCAACCTGTGCTGTCTGGGAGGCTGCTGGAGAGAAGTGAGTTCCAGAGTCATCACCTTCAGAGGCAGAAGCGAGTGAGCTGGGGCGCTGATACATTGGCATTTCAGAAGAGCTCAAGGAGCCGGAGAGATTCCACTGCTGCTGAGGAGAGCTGCCATCGACCGCCTCCAATACTGCTGGCCTCGAGGGACTGCAGCAGATGAATTTGTTGAGTTTGTAGCGCAAGTAAAGACCTAGCAGCGCAGGTGAGGAAATAGCAGCGGAAAAGCTTGCCCACCTGTCGTTGCCGCTTTCTCCTGACATACCGTTGAGTTGCCCGCTAGTGACTAACGACTGTGTGCGAGATAGTTCTCCTGTAGATGTTGCTGTACCACCTACATTCAGACAGAATAGCTGAAGCAGAGTGCCAGGGGCTTGACCGGTGTCGGAGGATCGTGGTATGGGTAAACGGCGATCTGTCT
>JAABUK010002548.1_pt1 | contig 32520 bp, 43 predicted proteins | sample 5559141 | NCBI WGS metagenome assembly JAABUK01 (sample SAMN10711869, study PRJNA513367) | rock metagenome | isolation source: Antarctica rocks | place: Antarctica: Victoria Land, Pudding Butte nord | collected 2016-01-03 | reverse complement strand
TGTTTGTGCGGATCACGCGGAAGCGCTGAGGTTTAAACAAGAAGGTACCACATCATTTAGGCAAGCAGCCTACAGACAAGCTGCAGAGTCTTACACTGGTATGTTGTCTACTAGCGACCGGTGTACAGTGTATGCGTTACGTCACCTAGAACGGCTTGTCGTGCCGTGCAGAGGCCTTGACATCCCTTGACAGAACAACTCCCTCTGGCGCCATATTAGCAACTGACATTCTTTGCAATCGAGCTTTGACGTTACTCCGCCAAACGCCTCCTGAACCCGAAGCTGCTGTACTTGACGCCTCTGCTGCCCTTGACTGCAGCAAAACCAGCAGTAAGGTAAATGCTGGACACATCACAAGATCTGCATGTTTGTCATTGGCACAAGCACGACTACACCTTTGGCTTTGATGCTGCAGCTGTGATGTTGCCAAAGTTGTAGTCATGTTCTTGCCAGTGATACACATGCAGATTCCTAAAGTTGCTGCAATGACAAGTTGTCATAGCCCTGGAGAGATTTGCAAGGTCACCTTGTGACATTGCTCTGGTCTGTACATTCTCAGGCATGGTACCGCAGAGCCTGTAGCCATGAAGCTTTGCATGACTATTCAGCTGCATGCAGCAGTGCTGAAATGGCTGTCAAGCTGTCCAGGTACATCACGCCCACCCTCACTTGCCAGGCACCAAGCCAGCCCAGAATTTGTCCTGTGCCATGCCTCCCTTTGCTCTCCCTGCACCGTAACCACGCTCACATCAATAGCAGCATGTGCCTACATGTGTATGTGCCAACTCCTGGAGGTGATGCATGGTGTTCTTTCTCAAATCTACTAGAGTGTCGCAACTAACATGTCATGGCGCCTACACATATCACAAAGAGTTGTCTGCATGCAACTGCAGTCTGCAAGCCAACTCATGCTGTGTTTGCAGAGGGGCCCAGCATGAAGATTGCATCAAGCTCCTTCGACGTCTGCAGGCAGCTCAGCAGCAAGCCAGCTCACCAGCACGCCTTAGCCAGCTCCATCATCCTGCATGCAGAGATGCCAAGCTGCAGCAGCCTTTCAAAATGCCTCCCAAGTGGTCATCAGAAGTCAATTCAGATGCATCCCCATTCTCTAGTACCATGCTAGCATTGAAAAGCAGTGCAGAACAAGGAAGACAGTTGGTCGCAGCTCATGATGTTGTGGCAGGCAGTGTTCTGTGGACTGAGGAACCCTTTGTGCATCTGCTGCTCAAGCAACATCGAAAGCAGGTGATGGCATCCCTTCTTTCTGTAGTACACTGTTAAAGATTCCAAGAAGATGCCTTGACAACATACATGATGTCTACAATAGGCTGCACATGTTTGTGTCTGCATGCATTGCTTGTGCGCTCAGTTCTGTGGCATTTGGATATCTTATATATACAAAACGCCAGCAGCTGTTTTGCCTGCTCTGTCTGCAGGACAGTGCATGGCTGATTGTGCACAGGTCAATGCTTTGGTTGACTCTCAAACCAGGGTCAAGCAGGACAAGGTCTGGACCAATGCACATTGACCAACCATGTCGACCATATACGTGCTGACGCATCCAACATGAGTTGCTGCTGCAGAAGTGTAGCATGTGTCTGAAGCCTGTGCAAGCTCACACCAGCTTTTCTTGCTCAGCATGTCCCTTAGTGCGGTACTGTTCCCCCAGCTGCTGTCAAAGGGATCTATTCCACACAGCAAAAGGAAGTGAGTGTGGAATGCCGTGGAGCCTGCTGCTTCCTGGTGATGTCGTGCTGGCTACAAGGATGGCTGTCAAGCTGTCGCAAGTAAGGTTTTGACGTTGTCATGTTGGTTTTGACAGAATGTAAAGGTGGTTGACAACTCAAAACACTTCTCTCTCTCTCTCTCTTGATTGATCCTAGCTGCTGGCTACATGATGGCTGTCAAGCTTGCTCAAGTAGGCCCTTTGGTGTTTTTTTGACTGCCATAGTTGTTCTGACAGAATGTCAAGGTGGCTGACAATCCGAATTGTTTGATTGGTCTTAGCTGCATCACGACTTTGAGAATGTAGTCATGCTTGAAGCAGTGGTGATTCTCTGTGCTGCCGAATGAGTTTGTCGAGTGATGTCTGACAAGCACACCCTGCATTGGCATGAGATACCCAGATGCCTGCTTGGGTATTTAATGCTCAGTGCACGTGCATGTCACAAGTCTCGCTCTCCTAAATGCGGCTGTTCAGGTCTGCACTAACAACTAATTTGTACCTTCTAGGACACCAGCAGCTGTGCACAGCACATCCACACCCTACAGACACACCTCAAGCAGACAAGCCTGCCTGTACTCACCGAGCTCTCGCTACTGGCCACTCTAGCAGCCATCTGCTGCCGCCACCAAGGCACAGGCCCACACCCACCAGCTGGCACCATACTCACAGCCCTGCTCCAGATCCACATCAACGGCTTGGCTGTTGTCCCGCAGCAACACACAGCCGCCACTGACAGAATTGCCCTAGCGGTGTATCCTACAGCTAGTCTCATGAACCACTCCTGCCAGCCAAATGTTGCCGTGTGCTTCGATGGGTCCAAGCTCACAGCCAGGGCGATAGAAAGTGTCCGGGCTGGTGAGCCTTTGCTGCACTGCTATGGCGCTCAGAAAGGTGCACTCATCACTCCCTTACGGCAGCAGCAGCTAACAGAGCAGTACCACTTTGTTTGTGGCTGCCGAGCCTGTCAGGCTGGCTTTGATGAGAGCGAGCAAGCAATGGTGGGGCTGCAATGTTTGGACAGCAAATGCAGTGGGGTAGTTGTGCCCAAGCAGGCAACTCCAGCAGGACTGTGTAGTATTGAGCCGTTGCCCGGTTGCATAGGCAATGGGTGTTGTAACAGGTCAGTCACTCTTGCGCATGGATCAAAAAGCTGCTGGCATGCAGCCCTGCTGGACCTGCATGATTGCATGTATAGGTGTTCACCAAAGTACTCGGTGCTGCATTCTTTTGAGTCACTTGCCATTTCTGCTAGAGGTAAAGAGGTTTGACTGCTACAGTACGCTGTCAGGACTGTTGCATTCGGTCCGATTTTGCTTGTTTGGATGTGACCTCCCAAGCAATGCAGACAAAAGTCCTGCTTAGTTGCCTTTGAAAATTGTACGGTTGCTGCAGATGCAGGAAATGCTGGGATGAAGACTTGGCAGATTCATTGCACTCTGTTTGGAGTGCTCTTGGTGCTGCCAAATCTGAGTATGCTTTAGCTCTTTCTCAGCTGCACAGCAGCAATGAGGTGGGTGTGCGCACCTTAACAGCAGCCACTCAAGGTCTACTCCACGTCTCACAGGTGGGCATGCCCTGTTGCTGGTGTAGCTACATGCATGTTTACTCGCTTGCCTTGGATGCCAAGTGTTGTAGATATTGCTGGGTTGCAGCCAGCCACTTTTAAGAGTTTTGTGTTCTGTAGCATCTTCATTGCAATTGCTGCTCTAGCTGCAATACTTTGCATCATGTCAATTGCGCATGTTGTTGATCTGACTTTGCCTGGATTCGGTCAGTATCTCTTTGGCCAAGTAATCATGTTCAGGGTACTAATTTAGAAGATTGATACCACATATGGACCTTCAGATTCAACACAAGTACCTGAGCAAAGCTAATCAGCTGATGGCACAGGCAAACAACCAGCTAGCTGAAGTGTATGCAACGTTGGGAGATTGGCAGCAGGCCACAGTCTACTGTCACAAGGTGCTCGAAGCAATACAATGTAGCTATTCAAGCAGCAGCACTGCTGTGGCTTATCAAAAGCTGAAGCTTGCAGACCTTTTGAAGGTTCAGGGCCACCAAACACTGGGTCATGAACAAACTGCTGCAAAACGTATTTTGCAATTGCACTTTGGTGACATAGCAGAGCAGAGCACTAAGACGATTTGAGAAAATGTTTTGCACACTCCTTGCTGGTTGTAGTACCTGGTGATCACTGTGACAGGCATGTAATGGTAATAAAAACCGATCATATAATATCAAGGGGGTTATAGAGGTTGTTCCAGATAGTATCCCTCTAAAGAGCACCCGGATGCACATAAATGCATGAATAGATGCTGAAAGACAGGGGTCATTGTCTGCATTGCAAAACCATGTCATAGCTTGCTGCCTCGTATCCTTTGTAGTGCATTCCTGATCAGCTAACATGAAGCGCTTGTACCTACAGATTATACCATTGCAAATTGCGGCAGACCTGCCTCCAGCTGCTAGCACTAGTCACGACAGTTTTCCTGAGTCGAATCTGTAGCTGAAGGGCCAGGCCTATAGCTGAATCCAGTGCCTGGGCGAGAATCCAGACCACATGTATGCAGCTGTGCCCGCATGGCACTGCCAGCTCACAGACTTGCAGGAAGCGGATGCACAGCAGCAGCTCGTGTGACTGTGCATGCTCAGTGCATGCGCCTGGGGCTGCCCTGAGAATTGCGATTATTGGAAGCATTCGATGTAGTCGCAGCCAATGACCTGCCACCCCAGCTGCTGCCTGACTGCATTCAGCCTTTTGCGCTGTGCCCCAGCATCTGACAAGGGTGCTTGCAATGGCCAAATGTATTTCACGTTAGCTGCAAGCAACATACTGATGTGTTGAGGCTTGCAAGACAGCATGGTGCACTTAACATTCTCATAAGATACACTTCACATTGTGCAAGAGAGATGAACCCTACCTGCCATTGACCGGAATGTCACCAATCTGCCCTCTGAGTCACTAGATTGCTTGCTGGTATCTGCAGGACTGTCTGTGCGTACCAAGATTCTGCAATGACAAGCCAATGAAAAGATCAATGACACCCTATTATGCATGCCCAGTGTGTTCATGCCAGCCTGACCAGCAATGGTGGGTCGTGAACGCAATAAGCAAAAGCAGCCGGCATCACAACCTGGAAGGCATGTGCTCACTCAATGATGTCTTGACCGTATAATCCAGCAACTGAAAAGGCTCTGAAATCTGCATTTGGCATCTGCGCCTGCTTTACTACTTGAGCGTCTGGGCACACTCGTTTCAGAGCATTTTCAAAAAGCTTTGTTGCCGTCCGCGGATCAGGTTCTGAAGCTCTCCAAGCTGGGCTGTACATCTGCATGCACCAGTGTTCATGGGATCATGTTAGAATCTAAATCTTTCCATACACTTTTCAACTGGCAGACAACAGCAAGTTCACCGGTCTTGTCCCACCTGGCTCAAGCTTCTGGTGCTGATACAGTTGGGATTTACGGCTCCCGGACATGATCGTATTCGCCTGAGACATGCGGTATCAGCTGTTTACTGTGTTGCGATGCTTAAATTGCAGGTCGCAAGCATAGCCATAACGGTGCCGTGTTAGACCCGTCACAACGGCATGCATATATGCTTGCAGACCTTTCCTCGTCCAGGCCATATGACATCGACTTTGCGTCTTCGTAAGGAGATGTTGATACAGCTGCAAATGCCGGAGTTGCAAGAACTGAGGCAGCTAGCGATAACAACGCCCTTCGCGTGGCAAAGTCAACACCTCTGTCGGAGACGGCTTCGTCACTCCGAGCATGGCGATAAACTGAACAGGATGCTCGAGGCCTGAAAGAGCAAAAGAAAGACTGACTGCAGAGACCGGTCGATGCGATGGGCATGGTTTTGAGCGTCAAGAGGGATGTTGCAGAGCATGGTAAAGCTTTACAGCCTAGCCAGGGCGTTTGCATCCAGACAGGGCGCCTTGTAAGGCAATTGCCTTCAGATTTCGTCCTGGCGATGCAGTTGCTATCGAAGTGATTTGCAGTAGTGTGACTCGACTTTTATTGTCCGGCCGTTGCTTGATGTGCAGATGCCGAGCTGCACCTATTGGTAATGCCTGCATTGACCACTTTATCGCGTGTTTGACCCTTCCGTACGGCAAGTCGTTCATGGCCTCTTGCAAGTGGCACTAAGCCTATGGACGCTTTGCCTGAGGATTGGCAGGCTGTCCCGAACGAAAAAGAGAAATGTGAAGAAATCAGCAGACTAACGGTGATACGCTTTTGGCTATCCTATGTGTATATGTCACGCTCGGTCATCGCTGATGATTGCAGCCACAACTCAGCCACCCTGCATTATTAGGGTATTGCTGAATTGAATGCTTGCGTTGGACGTAAGTAATGTTTCAACTGTCATAGGTACCCGAGAACTTGAATGACATCGACAGAGCCACTACGCTGCTATTGGGAGGATATCCTCAGCAGCAGAAAAGTGTTGTTGACAGGTGTCTGCATAATCTGACATTTACACGCTGTTAGTGTTGGTGTTGCTGTCAATCTTACCAAGTTGTTTGTTGCAGTTTCCCTGCGCTGGTTCGCGCCAAAGGAAAACCTGCATTTCTTGCTGTGGGAAGTCCTCTCTGTGTCTTGTTGCCAACATTTGAGCTATCTCTTAAGGTATGCAGACCATGCTGCAGTATTTGCCATCCAACTGGATGCCCAGCTTGCGACTATCGAGTGTTGCTTTTGAAGATAGCTGGAAGATTTGAGAGTAAATGAGCACAATGCAGGTGGCCGCAGTAGAAGCTTTGACTGCAGTAGTGGAATCACAGCTAGTTGCAGGCAGCGATGTCGTGGAACTGCTGTTACCCAGCGTTCTTGCCAACATCAATGTCGTCGGATCACCTGATGAGGTGCGTATGCAAGTATATCTTGAGAGCCACAAAACCACCAGTCATACCCTTCAGTCAAAAATGCAAGGTTGCAGGCCTTGTATTGTGCACCCTGTCTGATACTGTGGCTTGCCTTGTACAGGTCGTAAATGCCTGGTTGAAGTGTTTTCATGCCATAGTACCATTGTTGGACAAAACACTCATCAAGGCCAAGATCTTACCTGTGGCCTTGGCAAAGGGTGCCAACGATGAAACATCAGTGCAGTCCAGAGTGATATGCTGTGCCATGCTGGGATCCATGGCTGCATGCCTGACCAAGGTCAGCTAGCATCTGTGTCATGGCAAAGACACCTTTGTCTTGTCAGGCTCCCCACCTTGCCATTTGGGCAATGTGTCAATGGACGAATTTCATGCCTGTGCGCTGCATCATTGCACTACACGGCGCTTCACTTCCCATCCTGCCCCCATGCTCCTTCAGGCACATTTTCAGGGACACGCACAGAGACCTACAAACACGCATGGCATTCAATCTGCAGCCGTGCATGTGTTCTAGTGATGCACATGTGTAGTCAACAGTGGTGACGACCTGTGCATTTTGTTCACATACCCATGCGAAGTGTCATTGCTTCACTGCGCATGGGAATGTGCGCAATGCATGCCATGATATGCTCACATGTCTGTGAGCAGTCTGATTAGTGAGTTTGTTTGCTACCATGCAGGAGGAAATTGAGAGAGGCTACCTGCGCAGGGCCATGACACTCTGCCAGGACACCGATTACATCGTGCGCATCAACATGTGCGATGGCTTGCATTGCCTGGCAGCTGCTGTTGGGCTAGAGGTGACGGTGGCCACCATCCTGCCAGAGATCCTTGAGCTTATGAAAGATGAGGAGCCGCTGGTCAGGGTGGCTGCTATCAACTCTCTGGTTGCAGGTACACGCATGATGCTGCAGAGTACAATCGTGCAGTTGTGCACAAATGCAGGCCGTCACCGTTACATACAGCTGGCCGCAACTGTTGCTGCTCCCACTGCTGGCACTGCTGCTGCTGGCACTGCTGCTGCTCCTACTGCTGCTGCCGCTGCTGCTGCTGCTGCCACTGCTGCTGCTCCTACTGCTGCTGCCGCTGCTGCTGCTGCTGCCACTGCTGCTTCACTGCTGCTGCCGCTGCTGCTCCTGCTGCTGCTGCTGATAGCAAAGTCTGCCAAATGTCATCACAACAGGCTTTTTTCAACCCAGCAACAGACAAAATAGGCTATACGCCTTTGTCGCAGTGCCTCTGATGTTTGGAACAAGGCTCACACAAGTGTGGGTGTGTCCACAGAATTGGATCCTGTCAGATATGCATACATCAAGCCCTCACTCCAAACATTGCACATGCAGTGATGGGAGTGCTGCCGGCAGAGGTGCGCAGGAAAAAGGCTGTGCCGTACTGCCGCATGTTCTTCCAGAGTCCTGACATGGAAAGCCAGGTTGCCCGCTGCATGGCCTCCCAATTTCCCTCGGTCCTGTGTCAGGTAGGTCTGATTGCAGGCCAGGCTCCAATATACAGCAAACTTTGTTGACGTCATGATCATTATACAGCGCCATGGGTATGGTGCCAGAACCAAGCACGGGAAATGGCTGCTTCCATTGCTGGTCTGTGTATGTGTCTGCAACAGCTGCAATCAGCTTGAGATTTGTGCTCACATCGCATTTTCTTTGCCTTAGTCTTTCAACGCACCGGCAATCAAATTCTGATACTTCCCATGCTGGCTTGAGGTGTTGGGGACGTGGCAGCATGGCAGCCTGCATGCATCCTCAATTTGCAGATGTTCATGCTGCATGCTTGCCCTAACTCTGGCAGAAGTCTGGCACTGACCTCTATATGTCCATACCCTTTGTCATAGGCAAGGTACCAGGATCAGCGGTCTTGATCCCAGCCAGCTTGGACGGCACTTAATTGCAATGAGTTTGTTGGAACAGTGTTCCAGGGTTGCAAGAGCTGTGTGCAGCTGTATGCAGCTGCTGCTGACGTAGGACTATGAGTGTGCAGGTGGTAGCTGACATTGACAATGACTTGGAGGTTGGGGTGTTCCTGGGAGCTTATAGACAGCTGGCACAGCGGCAGGACTTGGAAACGCGGCGCTTGTGTGCAGAGAGCTGTGCAGCAGTCTTGAAGGCGGCCACGCCCCGCAGGTCAGCTATTGTAGAAAGTCAAGCTTTTGTTAACTGACAACCTTACAAAACCCTGACAAAACTAGTTCAGGTTTTGTTACAAAAGTGGTGCCCAGAACAGAAACTTTGGCTTTATAAGTTTCTTTTTGGAAAACCTTCTTTTCTTCAATTTCGGTTACCTTTTTTTTTTACTTGCCTGGAATATTTATGGTTTGCCGATTGTTTGACCGGGGCAACATGGCTTGCCTGCTGCTGCCATGTGCATCAGCATGGTTCCCATTGCTGTCATGCATCTGAACACTGTGCATTGTTGACAAGAGGCTTTCCTGCCGGTAATAAGGTGAGCTAAATGCATTTCCCACCCTTGACAGTCAGGTTTCCTTGCATGTGCGACCCAGCTGACATTGTATCCATTGCCCCCCAGCTGAGGACGTAGCCAGTCCCCACTATGTTCTATGCATACATGCTCAAGCTGGCAGTAAGCAGGAAGTAGCAAGCACAAGCAAGAATCAGATCTGCAACATGCCTCAGAGCAAATGCACTGGCTTCATTTCTGAGCTATTGCCTTACCACCTGATGTTGGCAATGCACAATGTTGTTGCCTGGTCCTGCTGAGGATATGTGGTTAGGCAACACATGTGCATGAGATGTTCATGAAGTGCAATGTCTGCAGTGTATGCAACACATGTGCATGAGATTTTTATGAAGTGCAATGTCTGCAGGTATGCAACACATGTGCATGAGGCGTTGACAGCGTTGGTGGCAGATCCTGACCAGGAGGTGCGCCGCCTCATGGCCCTCCAATTTCATGACATCTGCAAGATGCTGGGCAAGGAGCGGTGTGCACAGTATATGAAGAGGTACTCCTGCTGAACCTGCCTGCACTCATCCCATGCATGCCCAGCCTGACGCCGCCGCACTACTTAGTTCATTCTCTGCCCTGAATGTAGTCATACAAACCTCATATGCTCTCATGTATACTTGAAAGTCCCTGCCAGGGCAAAGCATGCAGAGGTCCCCCCCCCCTCCCTCTCTCCCCTCCCCCCTTCCATGTGCAGGGGGGGGGGGCAACGCTGTGTCAAGTGTTCCTGTGTATTTTGCTGCCCACAAAATCATGAACTTGAAGGAAATTCTGGAGCATTGTGTATGACCTAAAGACCAAGGCACAGTGCTAGCGGCCCCATGGCGCTTGCGGGTGTATTCCTCCCACCAGTCTGCGGCTTGACTTGCTTGGTGATGTCAGCGACAACAAGTGCATGGATGGATTACAGTGCAAAATCTCAACCTGGCACAGCCACAGTAACCCTGGAGCAGTGAAACCAAAGCTGATATCTTGGTTCTCTGCTTGCAGGCCTTTTCTGAACTTGTTGGGCGATGAGAGCAATGCCGTGAGGGTACAGGTGATGGCATCCCTGGTGCAGACCCTGGACCAGTTCTGCATAGCCAATGAGGAGGCCCGCACCAGGGCCTTTGCAGAATTCCTGCCCGCCCTGCTTGCTGCAGATGCCGGCTGCGGGTACTGCTGGCGCATTCACCATCACCTCATGCTAGCCTTGCCACACTTCGTCCACATGTTCACCAGCGATGAGGTTTGCCCTTCCCGCACCACATGCTGGCCTTGCTGTGCTTTGTTTGTTTACATGTTCACCAGTGATGAGGTTTGCCCTTCCAGCACCACATGCTGGCCTTTCTGGTTTCTGATTTTTGATATGTTTAGAAGTGACAAATTTGCTCTTCCATCACCATATGCTGGCCTGGCTGCATTGTGTCTATGTCTTCGTCATGACATGGTTTGCTCTTCAGACTGGCAGTCATGAACTTGCTGCATGTGGTTCCTCTGTTCCATCAGTTGGGAACCTTCAAGGCTTTTTTGCTGTTGATTCACAACATGGTTTCCTGTTTTCATTCCTGTCTGTAGCACCTATAGCAGGTGCTGTGTGCAACCCATGCAATGACAGTCACAGAGGTCTTGATGGTTTGCCGTTAATTCAACTTTCTCTTAAGCTACTGTTCCCTTATTTGCAGTGAAGTGAACAATCAGCCTAGCGCAACAGCTGCACACTTCATCACTGTTTGTTGTGGACAGCTTTCTGCAACAGGGCCCGTCTATCATCAATAAACAAACAGACGTTCAGCCGGTCATGAGCGACGCTACTGCATAATTTTACATTTAGCAAAGTCATCTATGTCACTTGTCAAGTTGGTTGCTAGTTGCATTGTCTTGTGCGTTAGGAGTGTTAGATTGTGTGGGGTTACCAGTTGCACCGATGGCACTGCGTCACACATGCAGAAGTAGGGATTGAAAAGGGGTTTGTCAAACCCCACACACCCCTCACTCCTTGGATCATCATTGAACATATGTGCATAACCAACATGCAGATCAAGTACAAACATATTGCAAATGTTGATATTATGTTACGCATGTCACATATTTTCATGATGTTACATATGAGTGTGGCAATATTTTGCATACTATATATACATGTATTCTTCATGCATGTGCATGTTCACACCGTCCATGCTGCACTGCAGATCAATGAGCATTTCCTGCCCATGGCCATGCGCTACATGGCTGGAGGGGTGGCACCTGTCAGGGAAGCTGCAGCAGATGCTGTGGTTGTCTTCATGCGCCACAACCGCAAGCAGGCCCAGCGCACTGACATCTACTGCAAGCTGCTACGGGAGTATGCGCGAGCCAAGTCACACTGGCGCAGGATGACCTTCATAGATGCTTGCCACCATGTTGTGCGCCGCTTTAGCACCAAGTGAGCCTGCTCACGCCGTGCCCTCAGCATCTGTGGACCTTGTTATACATCACTCAATTGCTGCAGAGCTGCGTAGATTCATGCTGCAATGCAGCTGTGTGATGCTGCATCTGCATGTCATGTCTGGGACCAATTGATCCGGACGTGATTGACCTGGTGTACCAGGCGTGCCCCGATGGTTGTCATCATAAATTTACATTCCTGTCAAGGCTAAGGCCTTGCCCCACGAGAGGGCCATTGGCAAGAGCAGTATCATTATTTATCGATATGGCACCGTGCAGGTTCTTCAAGACATACTTTCTGGACGCCTGCCTAGAGCTGACCACTGATCCAGTGCCAAATGTGCGTCTGCACCTGGCTGCATTGCTACCTGCCCTCAAGCAATCCATTAGGCAAGCCCTTCCTCATGCACAGTGCACCTGCACAATGACTCCCCTACAATTGTAACAAACCTACCCAAATCGCTGCTGTGAGTGATTCTGCCCTGCTTATGGTGAGCAAAACAAGACTGTTGATTACATATGAATTCCAGCAGTTGTTATTTATTGAATCCCAGTAATGGATGTTGATGGCAACAATCCATGTACGTAGCGTATGATGTATGTGCAGACACATATACTGACCCGTTATGACTGGGCTGTGACATGTTCTTGGTTGCAGATTGCCTGAGGATGTGGAGCAGCTAGAGCGGCTGAACAGCGCTATGAGCAATCTGGCGACTGACAATGACCGGGATGTGGCCGCCCAAGCAAGAGCTGTCAATGACCTCTTCAAGCGAACTCCGGTCAGCTTTACCTACTCACAATCAAGTTCATAGCAAGGCAACCATTTCAGCATGATGGCAGTGACACCTCCTTCCCAGCTGATGCATGCATTTGGCTATAGCTGCTGCTGCTCAATTGCTCCTGAAATGCTTGACCTAGAAACATGCTCCGCAGCAATTCAATTGTACACACGCCAATTGTCTCCTGCACCAGGAAGCAAAGGTGCGTTTCCCTTTTTACATTGTGAATGGCTTAATTGAGATGTCAATCATTGCTTGCAGGTGTAGGTTTGCGACTGCAAACTTGCATACAAGAAACATACAGAAAGAGAAGCATACAAAAAAGCATACAAAAAAGCATACAAAAGAACCAAAAAGGGTGTTTTGAAGCAAAGCAATTGAACACAACTTTGATTGCAGGTGCGCATGACAGGGGGTGCCGGCCTGCTGGACATGAATGGCCTGCCTGGTGGTCACACCAGCAGCAGCGAGGACAGCAAGAAAGAAGAGGAGGAGTCCGACTTCACCTTCTCAGCAGACGACATTGAAAAGTAAGCCGGATGATACTGCAGTGCACCAAATGCAAACAAGACAGCTAGGGCTTCTGTGCACATGCTGCTTCCTGCCCTCAAGGCTCACAAAACAAATGTAGAAAAGGGGCAGTTTTCTGACAGAAACAAAGGAAAGCAAGGGAGAAAGGACATTGGTTGGTCGTGCAACGTGCTGAGTAGCCTGCGCAATGAGTTGTTCACCTAGCTGCTGTTTGCCCTGGTGTCATCTACCTGTTCCCATTCCTTTTGCCTGCTCTTCGTGTTGTCTGCTTCCTCTCGTTTTCCCTGCTCGCCTTCTGGTTTGTCTGGTTGTGTGTGTCTGTGATTGGTCTATCTCTTTGCACATGCATGGCTCTGCTTCAAAAGACGGTCTGTCTACATCCTTTGCCACCTTTGGTCTTGCTGCCTGTTATTTTGCTGCTTTTTGTTTTGCCACCCCTTGGTACTGCCACAAGGGGGTTTCAGCATTGCTACTATTGGCTTTGCCACAGTAGTCTGTCAGCAGGCATTGTGTCCATTTCCACAACACAGTGCTTTGTTGCTGAGGTCCAGCTCCTGCGCAGGTTGAAGAATGAGGAGGCTCTGTTGCAAAAGAACAAGAAGGTGGGCAGCGGTGATATGGTCAAGTCAGCCCGAGCAGGGCCCCGAGCATTGGGCCCTACTTCTGGCCCCTCCAAGATCCGGCGCAGCACCAATGATGCCCCATCCCTCTCTGCCCTCTCCATCAACCCTGCATCCACCAGCAGTAGCAGCAGCAGCAACAGGTCAGTTCTATCAGAGTCCATGCCCCATTCAATATCTTTCAGCTCATTTTGTGGCACATGTTCCTTGCAAGCCTTGTTCACTGCTTTCAGGCTCTGTACAGGTACAACTACGTATACACTACTCGAATTGCCAGGTGGGCACGTGTCTTGTGACATAAGTCGCTCTCACCCTTGATTTGCAGCTGGCAAAGTGATTGAGATCAACCCAGCCTGCTTTGTCATGCAAGCAGCCCATTGAAATATCACTCAGGGTGATTGGGCTACAAGCTGTGGCAACATTTGATGCACAGACACCAGCGCCCTCTACTTAGCAGCCTTGAGACTGTTTCCCCAGGTCTGTCTGTGTGTGCCTTCCAGGTCTAGTGGTGATAGTAAATCAGGGCCTCCAGGAGGGCGCACTGGTTCAGGGGGCAGGGTGGGGGCCAGCAGCAGCAGCAGTGGGGGTACAGATGAGGGGCAATGGTCCATCAGAGCAACTGGTGGAGCAACGGCTCCGCGTCTTGCCTCTGCAACGCCAACAAGCGTGTCTGGGCAGGTGTGTTCACAAGCCACACTCATGTACTGGCTCATGTATTGGCTCATGTATTGGCTGCTGTGCATCATGGTCTTCATGGAAACAGCATACACAGCAGTATGCCGCATGTCATGTCATGAGATAGCACAAGTGTTGTCTGCTTGTCATCCCACAACTTTGCAGCTAGACAGGTCTGTGCATTCGGTTGAAGTTGTGCATCTCATGCGTCGGATGGACAGTCAATCCTTACATGGGTGGTCAACTGGCACAGGCAGTCCCTACATGGATGGTGCACTGGAAACAGTGAGTTCTTACATGGATGGTCAACAGGAAACAGCAAAGGGTGCTGTGTGCTCACAGGGGTCTGGTGATAAATTCAGCAGGCCGTATAGGACCTCACCTGATCAGCTGGTGTCAGTTGGGCGCTCAGCTGGGCTGGCTGGTGGCAAGGCAGCAGCCGACAAGTCCACCTCATCCGCAGGTGCCAGCAGCTCTGGGGCAGCAGCCAATGGCAAAGCTGGAGGGCTGACCAGCAATCTGAATGCTGCCAGTGGTGGCAAGTTCAGCACCTCTTCAATTCCCAGACGGTGAGCTGATGTGTACATCAGTCTGCTTGTGAGGCAGCACATGTTTTCTGACGCAGCAAAGCTGCTGTACGGATAGACAACTATAATGTTACAAGCATTGCATGACAAGTTGTGGATAGCTTGTCCTCTATCTTGCATTCAAAAGTGTCTTGGTCTGTCTGAGGCTGACTGTAGGCTCATGCATGTGCGCAGTGCATTCTGTCTGGCAACAAGAGACATTTTGTTTACTGGAATGCCCTGTTCATGGAAAGTATAATGCAGTCCAGCTAGGTAGGATGTTCCATTCGGGCTGCATGAGATGCGCACATGGCATGCTTGGTCTAGCCTATTGCTGACTGCGCAACGATATCCTCATCAATTGCATGCCTGCCCACTGGTCAGAACCTGAGATATGATCATGTCACACACTGCAGGCCTGCGGTTGGCTCGAACATCAGCCGAACACCATCAAATCCGTCCACTAGCAGCACAACTAAGTCCGCTACAAAGTCAAGTGCTGGGACAACACGTCCAGCAGCGCCATTGAACAGGCAGCGAACAAAGTGACAAGGCACATTGCATGTGATACTTGCTGATTTTGTTCAGACTCAGTTTTGTGTTGTTGATGTGCTTCGGATTGTTGAATGGTTCCATCTGTACTTTATTTTAGCATGTTTCAAGTCATGTTGAAGTCGAAGACACATGCATTGACGCAGGGTTAGACGTCCAGCTGCACATTAGAGCTGCAGCAGCAGGTTCTTGTGATGAACTTGATGAAGCCTGTATTCAAGCACCACTTTTAAGACTCCACAGGTTTCCACGCGAGGTGCAGAGTTCTTTCATGACCTTCTGATATACACCATCAGACACGTTGAGACCTTCTGCACGAGCACTATCAAAAACTTCAGACCGCTTCACACCAGGCTTGTCCTTCAGCAGGTTCAGCAGGACACCGCGCAATGCATCTGCTATACCCCCATTTGCCACTTTTCTTTGCACATAAACTGCTTTTACAGAGGTGACCATACCCGTCTTCAGCAAGGCAGTATGCAGCAATCTGTCGCTAACAGCTGCAGCATCCCTGGCTGAACCTGCTTCACCATAACTGGACAGCCATTGCCTGCAACATTGAGCTTCAGATCAACGCCACTCCAGGCCATGCATATGTTGAATGCAGTACAAGCAAAAATTACAGAAACTGCTACGTATGCGAGTACAACACAGCAGCCATCACACTGTGCTCTTGTCAGAAGGCAACAGAACACCATCTCTGGATTGGCATGCAGAACTACAGGACACCACAAGGCTTGTATCGCTCATGCGCAAGCACACACAAAATGGCTTGTCCGTAATTGTCAACATAGTATGTATTACCTGATGTCTGCCAAGTTGACCACACTATGCTGCTTGAACATGACAAGGAGGGCGGGCAAAAGTGCCTTCTGGGTGCCAGGCTCAAGGGCTGCTGCCTCCAGACTGTCAGGACCAGCACCGTCTTGCATGGATAATCCATTTGCAGATGACTGGGACCCACTTGCTCCCATGGCTGCTGCATGTGTCCCAGCTCTGCCTGCTACTGCAGGAGACTCTAGGGCTTGACCAGTCACATTCACATCTTTGCCACTGTGAGTTCCCTGTTGGCGACTTGACACCAGTACATCTGCCTGGCCTGTGTCTGCATAATACACAGCAAATCTATGGCTCTGTAGTGCAGCGATGAACCTGCTTGAACGCAGAAGAGTGCACAGCTTGCAAGTCACAGACTTTGCCATATATGTCTGTCATATGTTGCGGCAGTTCAAAGATGAATAATAATAACAATAACAACGCTTTCCAGCTCATGATGAGCTAGGTACGTGCGGGACAAGTCTTGTCTTTCCAAAGCAGTCTGTCTTGCGCATCTCTATACGGTCTTCTAATCCGACGGGTTTGACAATCTTGCAAAGCAACATCATTGAAACTAGACCTAGGGCGACCAGGTGGGCGGAGCCCCTTAACTTGACCAAACAATAGCTTCTTAGGCAATCTGTCATTAGGCATCTTGAAAACATGACCTAGCCATCTGAGTCTTTTGCCTTGCAGCTGAGACTCCACAGACAGGGTGTTGCACCTGTTCAGTATGTCCACATTTGGCACGTGGTCACGCAAGGAAATGCCACAAATGCGTCGCAAGCAGTTCATCTGAAAAACAGATGAATGGCAGCGGCAAACAGCTGTGCAAATGAGGTGCTAGTCCCTACCAGAAGTCAGTGCAGAAAGATATGATGCACGCGGCATGCTGGCAAGGCTGGCTGTTTCTGCAGGAGGAGTCATGAGCCTGTCCCACAGTGAGCCTGCCACAGAGCTGTCAGCTGAGGCACAATTGAGTTGTTTCCATTTCTCATCTGCTTCTTGGCGTGCTATGTAAGCATAGCTGTTCACACGCTGTTCTGCTTGCCTCTCGGTCTCACGCCGCTGGACTTGCACCTGCATCAGGTCAACAGACCTATCACCATTGCACCATCATGGCGTTTGGTCACACAACTGTCAAGTCAATCATGACTTTGGTGTGCAACAATGACGCAGGTATTGCAAAGCAGCAGTGGACCCACAGTGACGAATGAGGGTTTCTTCTCCTCCTCGTCTAGCATGTCTTCATCCTTGGTTGGCTTCTTGCTTTCGTCGAGATGTCTCAGTTGAGGCCGCATTTGAAGGGCCTCATCAAGCGGTGCGAGCATGAGTGTGTCGCCCCTGAGGCAACCCACAGCAAAAGATGCAGGCAAGTCTACACTTTGACTCTTCAGCGTAAGGGAGTTTAGCTTCTTGGATGGGTCTGCCTGGCTATTGTAATTGTGTCCGCGTACATCAAGGGCTGTTGTAAGCTCAAGCCGCCTGGCACCTGGCTTGAAATTGACCTATGCCCAGTACACATGAGTGCAAGTTAGTGGAATGTGCTCGCCACACAAAATGTGTCTGGGTAGACTATGCTTCTGCAAGTAGACTAAACTTAAGTACAGATCCAGGACACAGGTATAGGTTTACCGTTTCACAGTGATCCAAGTCATACGGTCGCCAGGGGGTCCTTAGAGGGTACTGCAGTAGATACATCTGAAACAAACAGCAAAGAACATTACAGCCTCCGCCACGAATGACCAACCTCGTCTAGTAGCAGTCGACCTACTTTGGTGTCAGTCCCGAGAACACCGTTGCACAAGCACACATCGATCTCCCTCACGACCTTGTCACCTCCAGATTGTTCAGCTGTGACAGCAGGGCGCCCACTTGTGCTAGCAGTCGCCATGGCGATGACCGCGCGGTTGTGCGGCAGTCCGTCTGAGAATGTGCGGCCGTCTGTCTGAGCAGTCGATGCAAGCTCAGCAGCTACCTGTCGCAGGTGTGGTGTATGATAGCTGACACGATCACGGCAGTCACAGCGAGATGATCTGATTCAAGCTGATCAGCCTGAGTCTCATGCGAAACATCACGCAAGCCAATTTGCCGCTCTAATCGCACAATCGGTACTAGGACGAGGTCAAGGAAGTAAACAAAGAAACAGTGTAATGGCCATTATATACTGTGAGTCATTACGACTTGTGAGTCAGTTACGACTTGACAGCGCAAACCTTTTATCGTTCCAACAAGTGCATGGACCCGCGAACAGGCACAGAAAACCGGGCTGTCTCGCGTTGGACTGCTCGGTCCTCGAGCACTTCAAGCCAATCCGGCTCAGACCTTGTGTCAGCATAGTCGGCCGCTCAGTGACTTCCTGGTGCCAGGATGCCACTCGAAAGCGGGCTTCTAGCCCAAGTGTATGTGGCAGGTATGGACTGTTGCTCGTCAGGAGTCAAACACACAATATTGAGTCTTGCATCATGCGCTGGGCCAGGGTGCCATGCGCATCGGCTGACGTTGAGCCCCTTAAGGGGTTTATAACACATCTGCTGTCGTTTGAATACGCGGGAGGTCAAACTTTCGGTTCAGGGTGCTTGCACGAGCTCGTCTTTTCTTGTGCAGAACGTGGCAGCCGGGATCCGCCTCATCAGGACCAGGCAGCATCAGCAAGATATTCCAGTCACTCAACTATGCCTATGCCCTGTCCCGCACCTAGACCCGTCAAATATCCGTCCCAGTGGCGTGGTTCGGCCGCTGCTGCTGCATCCCAAGCTCCCGAGCCTCAGCTGCACAGACAAGTTGTGCGAGAACAGCCTGCAGAGAGGCCAGCTGCTGAACAGCTACAGCCTATCCAAGAGGACGGCTCAGGGTACATGTCAACAGAAAGCGACTCAGACACAGAGACAAATGACAAAGCCTTGGTATGGCACCTTGATGCCTATTTACTATGTAACAAGGTGCTGCTGTTAACCTCAAGCCTTCTCAACCTTGCTTCTCAACTGTTGCGCAGAGAAAACCTGCATCCCCTGGCGCTGCCCCCATCAGGGATTACAAGGGGCAGAGCAGGCAGATGATCACTATGGCATTTCTCGAAGAAGGAGGCTACTTTGATGTGCCAATCCAGGTAAAGAGCTGACACTTTTGTGGGCCACACGCCCACAGTTAGTGCTGTCAGACTCTGCTACATCACGACGCTACTTAGGGCGCATCATGAGTCCATCAGCTTGTGAACAGAGGCATGAACGTTGAGGAGGGGTGCTGGTGACGACAAGCTTTGCTTCCTCTGCAGGTTGCTTCAGCTAGGCTGGGCTTAGGTTGAAGCGGGTGTGCCGTGCCAGCAACATGAAGCGATGGCCCTTCCGCAAGCGCAACAGTTTGGGTCGCCTCATTGACCGAACCAAGCAGGTTCTGGACGATGGCACAGGACAGGACAACATGCAAAAGCTGGCAGCTCTCCAAGTGCTGGAGAAGCAGCGCCAAGTTATGCGGGTCAGTCTTGCCTCTGCTTCATTTGATGGCACCTAACCCTTGGCAAGCCAGTTACAGCAGCATGTCAGCAGACAAGGCAATGCAGACATACTGCTGTCAGTTTTGCTGGTGCTTTCATTGCACTACTCACCTGCCTGTGGCATGCTGTACATTGCTTACACACCAGAGCAAGCAGCACAGTTGCTGTCTGCTTCAACGACAGATGTTGTATGCACCACCAACTTCAATGCCAGGGTTTCAGCTCATCCCAGGCTGGGCTACCAGACGCATCAGGGCAAATGCATCACCACCTTGCTGTCCAACAACACCAAACCTAGCAACTCTCCCACCCCCAGCAAGATCAGGCTTGTCCCCCCCAGCACAGACAGCACATGCATGGCCCCTTCATCTTTTCAACACTTGGCCAACCACTGCTCCAAGTTAATGCCTCAGACTTGCCCACACGGCGGCAAGGCAGTCACAGCTGACACCCAAAGATGTTCCGGCTGGCATGCATGTCAAGGAGTTACTGTGCTGATGCACCTTGTGGGGTGCAGAGCTGCCAGAGCAAGGACATGGATGAGAAGATCAAGTCATACAGGCAGGCCATCTTCAAGCTGGACCATGCTGAGCGCAAGAGGGGGGAGGCACCTGCTGCCACCATCCAGAGTAAGTGCATGCTGCTCCCTGGTTTTGACATCACAGTGTGCAGCAGCAAGCAAAAACTGTCGCTGAAGCTGCTTTGCTTGCATAGACGCGACACCATCCAGAGTAAGTGCATGCTGCTCCCTAGTTTTGTCATCACAGTGTGCAGCATCAAACAAAGACTGTGGCTGAAGCTGCTTTGCTTGCATAGATGCGTCAAAGGCTCTGCACAGAATGTGACAGACCACACACTGGCACGCCTTGCAGCCTGACCATTTCTTTATCATTATGAGCATGTCCAGCTTGCTGCTTGCATAGATCATAATGTTTCTAGTGCCCTTTGCTCCTACACATAAGTGAATGCTTGTCTCCACGTGCCACAGATCCACTGATGACCAAGCTGACTGCAACCTCAGCAGTGCAGCGCATCCTGCCAGGCTCAGAGAGGTTTGAGAGCCAGGCTCAGAGCTCAAGCTCGGCTGACAATTGAGTCACCACTGCAGCTGCAATACGCTGAGGTTCAAGACATCACCACACATTGGAGACAACTTGGAAGATAATAGGCGTTATACTACATGCCCATGTCAAGATGTCCATGTACATTCAAATCTGGCATGACATGGTGCACTGCGATAAAGTCTTAGGTCAAGGTCTGTTTTGGACCTTCCAAGGCGAGGGCGTGCTTGCATGATCAGTGCTCCTTCTTTTGTGTTGATGGTATGATGTCAAGGGTATCTGCACCGTCAAGGTCACAGTTGTATTGCTTAATAACCCTGACACTGGCTGTACATCCAGTGTCAGGGTGCATCTGCAGACTGCACCACCCAGAGTGCACACCTTGATAGGCAGTTATCTTGTCATCCTGTGCTCAAAATCAAGTGCCTGCTGTAGGCAGTGCCATGGTAGACTTGGATTGCTATTGCATTAATGTTACGAGTAGCATTTACTTGGCTAAAGAATTGTGAGAGTATTGAACATTTGTTTGGGGATCCCAATATAGTTGAATTTTGATGATCATTCATGATGTAATGGCTTGTTGACTCTCTCTGTCTGACACTCTGACATGGCATAGTGCAGTATCAAGAATGGCATCAGTATGATCAGCAAATGAAATTCGACCTATCAAGGGACAGCTTGCAACAGGTGCCAGTCAGTGTTTCCTTTAACGGATCGGATGTGGCTGTACCACAGAGTTACGCTTTCGAGACTGTGGATGAGACCCCTTGATACCAGTTCGATGCATGTACTGACTGTGGCTGTCAGACAGCAACATCAAACTTCTTCAAGAGGAAACATTCACATCAATTCATGCCCTTGTGAGGCACAGTTGGCTGTCTGCAATACTGCAGAACATCAATGAAAGGCAACAAGCCGTTGCAAGTGCGCTACATGGGAGAGAGCCTGCAGCTGCTAGAGACAAATTTTACCCTGGCTGTGCAAAGTGACAATGATGCTCTGCTTTTCTGCTGGGGACAGCTTCAGAATCCTCAAACCCAGCTAGCAGCAGACACAGTCAAAGCAGAGGAACTCATCGAATGAGCAGCCCGACGAGCGTACCCGATTTTGCTTTGTCCAGAGAAATCCTGTTGTAGTCAGGCGAGAATATTTCGAGATTGCAGGCATTGCGGCAGCTGAGGGATGCCTCCAACTAAAGAGGCCACACATCAAAAGTGGCAGCGCGCCTTTGAAGACGCCGTCGACTCTGATCAATGGGGACAGGTCAATACTGTGATATACGGGCTAGACATAGCATTTTGGCCCGGGCACCATCAAACTTCATGTTCAGCTAACCCGGGATCTAAGTGCTACTGCAGAAGGAGGAAGCAGTAGAGGAGTATGATCACCTAAGGCTGACCTTGGAAACAGTATGCCTGTCCTCCAATGCTCTGACACGTTTTTGATTACATCACAATTTGCAATTGTGTCAGCCAGTTCTCTACACCTTCAGGTCCACCGTTTAAACAAACTGGGCCTCAGCACACCTGAAGTAGACAGCCTTAAGATGATGTGTACTGGCCTCCAGCTTCGTGTCCAGGTAGTGCAGAGACCTGGCAGATAGCAGCAAAGCTGTTGCAATCTGCTTCCTCTAATGTCACCCTCCACATTGTCAATGCAGGCTCTTTCAAGCTCTGGAAAGTCTGGGATCTCTTTTGATGACATGCAAAGAATCAAGCCTTGGTTTGCCAACATGCTGAGCAGCACTGGCAAGATCTGCAGCTTCCAAGCTTTCGAATTGCCAACTCCTTGCTTGAACATGTGTTGATGCTTGCTCTTTTGGCTGTAGATCCATTTCCTGTGTTCATACCAAGTGCACCGACTCAGAGCAGTCAGGGACTGAAGCATGAGCTGTCTCTGCGGGTGAGAACACAAGTATCCGCATATACCTTGCAGCTACAACTGCTCCTTCAATCTGTTCAAGCATCAGTGCACTGTTGATAATTCAGCTGAGTGTGCCAAATAGGAGAAGTATCAGAAGGTATACGACGTGCCATCAGAGCTCGTCCACAATGTAGCCAATGTCAGCTTGGCTGATGGAGGTGAATCCGCTGGGGACCCCAATGGCAGCAAGGGTACCCTGTTGCCGCCTGTCAGCAAGCCTCTGCAAAGGGGGGGCAAGCTCATCAGCTTCAAGATGGAGAAGTGGGGATTCAAAGATGAAATTGCCAAGGTCTCATGCAGCCCAACTTTCATGTATACTCATATGCTTAAAATTTTCTCACTGTGCAGCTGTTGGTAATGGTGGACATGGGAGCAGAAATGATTGGGGCTGGCTCATGCAGGGAATTCAAGATGCTTATATCACCATCAGCCTAGTAGATGGAAAGGGCAATACCATAGGGCGACCACAAGATACTCCTACCACAAACAACCTAGCTGGCAACCATGTCTTGTTCAACTGCGAGGTTAGTTGCCTTTCTCCCAGCCAAGTTTCCATGGGCAGTGTCGTTCATGCATCATGTGCATCAGCCGTGCCTGCATGACGTGCAACGCATCAACTGATTGCATGGTAGAGCATGACTGGTGTTAGCACCCAGTGAAATGCTTGTTGCTGTGAGGTGCAAATGGCTCTTTTGCCTCCAGGTACATGTTCAACAAGACATTGCAAGCATTCCCCGCACATCAGCTCTGTTCTTTGAATTTAAGCGCTGGAAGCCCAACAAGGAGATGGTTGCCAGCAAGGCATACTGCTTCATTGACTGGGACCAGCTCAACAGCTTGCAACCTGGAAAATGTGCGCTTGAGGTCTATAAGTCGCCAGCAGACTTTTCAAGGAAGACAAAGCCTAGTCTTTTGTCAGTGAAGCCTTTGTACTTGCATCTCATAGCATCAACGCAGGTGGCCTAGAGCTTGGGTTTCTAACTGTAATCAGCCTGGAGCTTAAGGATTGAGACACGTTATAGTGAAGTGCTGTATCAACTCAAGGCAATGACTGTGAACAATTTCTAAAATCATGGTCGTTGCTGAAGAACTGCAATGATCCCATTCAAAGCGGTAACAAACAATGCCAATATCACAGCATCGCTGCCTGCTTGAGCTCGCCATTCAGATCTGTCACCAGCCTCAGCACGTCATCCACGAGCACATTGTAATTTGCTTCAGCTTCCCTGCTCTTGATTGTTTGTGACAACCTTGAATTTGCCTGCACTGGAAGCATGTATTTAGGTGCAGACACAGAGCACAATGGACAGACTTGAAACAAAGGCCTCATGGACCATCTAAATGCGTTCAATGTCTTCAGCATTGTGCTTGACAGGCCTTCAGGAACAGATGATAGATGCATACACACTTCTTATGCAACTGCATGGGTATGTACACAAAGTGGTCTGCATTTTCCTTGCAGTGTGTTGAATGTCTTGCGCGGGCCGTGGCAATACGGATGCAGGTGTGCTACAGCTTTTCTTGGTGTTGACAGTGAAGCTGAATGCCAGAGATGAATGCCGTGGCAAATATCAGGCCGTGGCAAAACTAGCTGCCTTAGAGCAACATGATTCCCAACCTGGGATCAACACAATGCAGGATGAGTCACCTCTTGGGTTCTGCTGATATCCTCTTCTAGTCTCGCAATCTGAAGCAGCTCAGCACTCTGACCAAGGGCTGCTCGCTGGCGCTCCAACAGCTGAGTCTGCTCCCTCACACCAGCTTCTGCAGCTTGCAGACTCTGCTTGGCCTGCAGGTGCTGCGTCTCCAGTGTGCTGTTCTGCTGCCTCGCCTACAGATGCCACTGTCAATCAGCAATGTAACAGTGAGGTACCAGGCTGCTGCAGGCGGCAGCCAATCTGCGGCCTGGCTTAACCTGGTGTCCTCAGCTTTGCAGACAGCAAGCACACACTCACAGAGTGGGTTGCTGTCTTGACAGCTGGCACAAGACTGCAAAGCTGACTTTTTTGGTTTATAGTCAAAGCTAAGATGGCGGCTACAGTGGAACAGACTAGCAATGTCTGAACAACTACCAGGGGAGCAGGAGGCTTTGTTCACCTGGTTCTTGGCACCATCTACAGCCTCATACTTCTGGCCTTGGACCTGCAGGTCTGCCATTCTTTGGGACAGACTGGTCAGCTCGGTCCCCAGCTTCTCCTGCAGACCCTTGACCTTCTTCATTTCAGCCTGCTGTGTAGATGTTGCCTGCGCCACAAGACAGCATTCTGAGCTTTGAGCTGAATCTTTGCTACAGACAAACTTTACATTTAACTCAAGGCTGGAGCCAACATGTATCGTCGACAGCAGATAAGAGATGTCATGCGGGCAGCTCTTGACCCTTTGTGCAAGACCTTTCTGCATGCTGCCAGATGCAAGGATTCTCCTGACAGACGCTGACCATGCAACCATTGTCTGATATGCCTGCACGTAGCAAGCGTGATCAGCTTTTCATGATGCAAGCACCGCAAGGTGACCACATTGCCCTTGCCTGACTCTCATCAAATGCCAGAGGTGCCACGTCAGGGTTGCTGGTCCTGCCAAATGGGTTCTGTCTGGCAGTACCAGCCATCTGCATGGCCTCCAGCTCTGCAAGCTTGCCTGCCCTGCTGGTGGGGAAGGAATCCATGAAGGCTGTCATGGCCTTCTCTTGCTGTATCAGCTCCTCATACCTCTCTTGCCCTCCGGATAGTGGACTGAACGCAAGAGTGAGAACATTGCGCCAAGGGTTGTACATCTAATGGTTGCACGTGAACGTAGGGGGTGCATGTAACAGAAATAGACAGAATACTTTGCCAGTTGACAGATGCATACAGAGAGGCTGTGGAGCCCAAGCCTATTTCTTTGTGTGTCAAGACAGCGTTGCAAGTCAAAAGCTTAAGCTTGACTCTCTGTAGTTTATACAGTAAGCTGAACTTAGACATAGTCAGCAGGGCCATAATTGACAGTGCTGCATGCATCTCCTGGATATTGAGGTCCTGGTATGTCACAATTGCAGCATGGCTTTGCTGATCATTGTTTCAGTTCCAAGTGCAAAGACACTGTTCAGAGTTGATTCACTGAACCCATGTTCTTTCGCAAGTCAGGCTGTGTCAGCTTTCTGTGCACTTCACAACCTGACAATACATTTCATCAGACATACAACAAATGCAAAACTGTGCAAGGAAAACAATGGTCACCTGACAGGCTGTGCAGTGTTGGCCTGACGCTCCATCTTCCGCACAGCCTCTGTCGCCTGCTTGGCTCTCTGGGATGCCACTTCACACGCCTCATTGTCAGCTTTGATCTGAGCCAACAGGGCGGCTCTTTGGTCCTCTGGACCTAAGGAAGGCCTCTGGTCTTCCGCTTGCAGCTCACCTTTGCGCTTTGCCAAGCCATCCACTTGTTGCTGCATGAAATGGATGTGGGTAGTGCAAGAAGATGAAGTTAGGATGGGAACACAGGCGGACCGGACTGACAGCAAGGAGACTGTATGCTCTTCTGTAACTGTGCGCGCATGCAGTGGGCATGCATGAGTGGTCTGATGCCATGATGTTGCAGCACTGAGCTGCAGAGTACTATTGACACACCATGACAAAACAAAGATTGCAGTATTTGCTCTTGCTAAAGTGGTAGCACACGTTGTAGCTAATACCTGAAGAGCAAGGGCACGCTGTTTGGCAGGCTCTGCAGCCAGTTTCATCTCAGCCGTTGAGACCTGAGCGGCAAGATCTTGCAGCTCAGCTTCCAGTTGCTGTTGAGTAGCCTGCAGCTGCTGTCTGGTATCCTGCACACCCGGACAAACGTGCACCTTTCAGTGGGCGCCACAAGATGCCAATCCCCTGCAAGTGCTCTTGACTCGCATAGTGAGCGGCTGCATGTGGCTGGAAGGCTTGGCTCCCTTGATTGTGGAAAGCATGCATGCATCAACCAGTTCATCCAAGCTGATGTAGTCCTTAGCAAGTCAAACCAATTGATAATGAGTATAGCAGGGTGGCATACATCAGGCTGCGTTCTGTCAGTGGGACTTGCGTGTTGTACCTGCAAATTGTAGTACTCCTGCTGCTGCTCAATGGACATCTCGTGCACCTTCTGCTCAAGCTGCTTCTGAATCTGCTCAGCTGCGCTTTGAACCTCCTTAGTTTGCCGTTGTTTTGCTGCTCTGTTTGCATATACGGCATCAACCCTTTGCCGTTCTGCGTGGTTGCTGGCAAGCATCTTGGCATGCTGGTCATGCAGAGTCCCCAGTTTTGTGCTTGCTACGTGATTGCTGAGCACTGCATTCAGGTCAGATAGCTGCCCTTGAAGCTGCTGCACTTCTTTGGACGCTGTATCCACCTGCATCTCAAGTTGCTGCCGCTTTGCCAAGTCTTGACCCGAGGAGTCTAGCTCTGCCTGTGAGTAACCAGGACAAGTGGGCACGTGAACAAAGCTCAGTGGAAGAGCAGTAGACAAAGCACTTTTGCTGGCAACACCTGCAGCTGTGACGTCACTTCAATGAGTTCAGACCGTTTCTGGCGTAGCTGAGCTAGATAATACGTTTTATCCGCGATTTGACGACCGGCACCACTGGCTGTTTTGAGTCCTGCCATGCCTTGTTGTGTGACTGGCCGTTCAGCCACCTGAGGCACAAAAGGGCTGGGAGTATTCCAGCTCTGGATGCCAGTGCCGGGCCTTGCTGTGCGCATTGCAGTGCTTGGTGCCCTCATTGAGGCAGTGCTGACCCTAGCAGCGCTAGGTGGCCGTGCCAAGCCTGATCCAGCTGACGATCCAGTTGATCCAGTAATGGTGTTCTTGGAGCCCAAAAGGTCTTGGCTGGCTCGAGATGAGGGTCGCTCCATGCTCGCTTTGCCTGCTGGCAGGCGGGACAGTCTGAAGCAGCGATCGTGGGGTCTGTCTCATGTAAGATGTAAAGGCCTACTTGTCAGGTTCCAAATCGCTGGCGTTATGCTGAATTGCTTGCTGGCGTTATGCAGGCACTATGCCCATAAACTTATAACAGTTCCCTTGATAGAGTTATGACAGTTATGTTTCAAACATTGCAGTGGTTGATGGTCTGACCATGAATTGTATCGGAGCACGGAATAATTCAGTAAAATTCACATTGACGCAGCATCATACATATATCTTATATATAAGATGCGCATCTGCATCAGAAGCAGCTGGTGCTTCATCATAGTCGCTGTCACCCTCTTCACCGTCCTCATCAACAGTAGTTCCAATAGCTCCAGGATGACCAGTCAAAGCTTTGATGATGTTGCCAGCTTTTGTCAAGTTGAAAACAACAACTGGAATACTGTTTTCTTTGCACAATGTGATTGCAGTCTGGTCCATCACATCCAGATCCTGGGTTGTAACCTGTTTGTAAGACAGCTTGCGATGTAGCTTAGCGTCAGGATGCTTGTTTGGATCACAGTCATACACACCATCCACCTGTGCAAACATCCAGTCAACTCGTTGACACACAGTAGCTTTGAACTCACATACAACTACTGGGGCCCAAAAAGGCTACAGAGAACTGACACGCTCATGATCTCACATGAAGCGTGTCCGATCCATCACTAGCATGCACATGAGGGATGCAAAGAACTGGCCATCCAGGCACATTGTTGATACTGAGCTGATGAACAGTGAACATGCAACAGGTGGCTGAGGCGACCACCTGCAAGTAGCAGAAGCAGCCATAGCACTTGGCATGCATGCACATTAGCACACTGAAGAAAAAGCATGCATGCAGCTTGCCACAGCACCTTGGTTGCCTTAAAGAAGGCATCTGCTCCAATCTCTGCAGCTCTCAACGCAGCTGCTGTGTCAGTCGTAAAGAATGGATTGCCAGTGCCACCACCGAAGATGACCACTCTGCCTTTGTCTAAATGTCTGACAGCTCGCCTTCTAATATAGGGCTCTGCTATCTCCTACAGAAAAATCTTGCATGAGCTTGATTGTACACTACCATCCCCAACAAAACGTCTGATCTGGCTTGCCTGTCTTGACCCAAAGGCGCAGTGCTGGCTTTTACATCAGGAGCATGGCAATACTATGCCTCACATGACTTGGCAAGGACCTGATGCACTTCACTGCAAGCATGCCCGATATTCCTGTGACAAGACAAACACAGCCAACAGGCAAATCAAGCTGACAGCATGACAGAGAAAGTCCTGTTTGACATCCTACCCGCATTTCAATGGCTGTTTGAACCCTGGTCACTATGCCGGCGCTCTCAAGGGCGGCTTGAAGGCTCAAGGCATTCATGCAGGTTGCCAGCATTCTGCACATGTGGCACACCGCATGTTAGGGCACAGCCTGCTGTACCGCTCACAGAGAGATGATGTATGCCTGCAAGCTCAGGACAGCTTGCAATCATGGGATAAGCTCGCTTGACTATTGGCAGGATTGGGCAAATGGCTAAAGCAATAGCCATGAAAGTGTTAGCCGCATAGCTTAAGCACAATGCAACAAAGCCTTGGCTAGTGACTGTATGCAGGCACAATGCAGCACACATTGCGTGCATGTGAGTAAACAGAATACCTCATCTGGATGTGCGGATGCATGCCGAACTACAGCATATCTGCTTGTGTGTGCACTGATGCATGATGTACTGCAAAGGATGTATATATAAATATTTCCATACATGGGTATACATGTACGTAACACACGAGCAAGGTATTGATGCAGTACAGCTGGCACTACCCACCCTATGTTGTCTGCTGTAGCACGTTCTAGACCATCCCAGGCATTTGCACCACGGAAGTAGTTGCCTCCTCCCACCACTATTGCTACCTGTACGCCTTTCACCATGACAGCTGCAACTTCTCGCGCCACGAACTTCAACACCTGAAGCAGTAGTCTCACGCTGAAAGGTTTGCCACTGTGCAGTACTGATACACCTTGCAGCAGCAAGTCGCAAGTTACAAGTTACAAGTAAGTTACTGACCTGAGGATCTACACCAAAGCCCATGCCGCCTTGCAAAGCTTCGCCGCTGATCTTCAACATGACACGCCTGGTATACCATCATAGAAAGTCGCTTCTGACAGTTTTGCAGCGATTCGGTCTCTACCGTGCTTGAAATACCTGTACTGAGCTTGTTCCGGAAAAAGCTTGGGTTGTTCCGCTTGGCCGTCATTACTCGCGTCGACGCTTCCGTTGCTGCTCAGCGCATCCTGGGCATGTACCAAGTGCAGCTTGATGCTCGAATGCCTTTGAGAGCACCGTCTTGCAGGTTTCGCTTTAGAGCTATGGCTGTAATGCTTTTGCGAGTGCCTCAGGGGTTTACGAGATAAGAACGGGTTGCTATGTAGGCTGCAAGGCAAAGACTTATGTGAGCACTGCGATGTCATTTACTGCAGCCGATTGGTCTGCGCCGATTCTCAGCTGTTGCTGGGCACGTCGTACTTGTTTGACTAGTTGCCAGTGGGGCGGGGCCGTTCATGACACTGCCCTGGAATGAGAAAGAAAGATAGGTTTGGGAAACCCTCACGATCATATGCACCAGCACATGCATGGTTGGGTTGTTAGAAGGTGCAGCGCTGCAGAGCCAGCTAGCTGTGTTTCTGCGTCTGCACAGCGCAAAAGTGCTTTACGTGCGACTGCATGTGCAGCTCAAGGTGTTGCTAAGTGGAATTGCATAGCACTTCCACGACCTCACAGCTGCAGTTGGGTTTAGCCCTCAACTCCAGCAAAATGGCCGAGAATGGCGACGGCCAGCAGAATGGCGTGCCTCTTACCGGCGCCACCTTTGATCAAGAGCTTTACGGGGGAGTTGATCGATATGCTGGCTTTGACACATCTATTGGCTTAAATGTCGACGAAGACCAGGACGAAAGGGAGAGAGCGCTTGCAAGGTAGGGCAAGTCCAGGCCCCGTCACTCATCAGCCTTGTGTACCTTATTACATGCTGGAGCTGGTCTTGCCTGTCTGCAGCAAGATGAACTCATTTGAGGCCCCAAAGAAGTTCTTTGCTGAGCTTCCAGATGACCAAAGTGGCCAGGTAATAGCTGGGCTGTTTCTAGGAGTACTTCACAAAACAAGCACTTGTTGTGCTTTGAACGTCAGCTGTGGCTTCTCATGCAGGATGGAAGCTTTGGCAAGCCTCAGCGTATTGTGGACCGTGAAGATCAATACAGGCAGCGCAGGCTGAATAGAATCATCTCTCCTGCCAGGAATGATGCCTATGCCATGGGAGACAAGACCCCAGGCGCAGATGTCATGACCTACGCAGACATCATGAAGGCGCAACAGCTGCAGCGGGACACTGACAACACCATGAAAAACATTGCTGACAAGCAGAAGGCAGCTGCTGAGATGATGGAAGATGCATCTGCCAGGCCCACAAAAGCATCTGGACTAGCTCTGCCAGTCGTTCCTGTTGCAGCTGCCAAGCCTGACAAAGGTCGCAAGCGCAACAGATGGGACCAGTCAGAAGATGACGGCGGAATGTACGCTCCCGTCTCCTGCTAAGCTCTTTATTCTGTCATAACAATACAACATGCATTTTTGCAAAAGAACGTATTCTGCAGCTGTTGCTGAGGTCATTATACTCTGCACAACCAACTGCAACACGTTACACAGACTTCATTCAGATCCTCAGTGAATGACTCTGTAGTGTTGGTGCATCAACAAAGCCTTCAAAGTTGGCCATGACTTTGCAGGAAGAGACCCAAGGCAGCAGACTGGGACACAGTGGAGGCAACACCAGCCATGAACAGCTGGGATGCAACCCCAGGCGCCACCCCTGCTGCACATTGGGATGCTACCCCTGGGGCCACTCCAGGGGCAGGCAGCCGCTGGGATGCTACCCCCACCCCTGGCAGGCCTGCTGACGGCCCTACCCCTCGCCGCAATAGATGGGATGAAACCCCCACACCTGGCAGGGTGAACCCTCCTGTTGCAGTATCCTACCTGATTGCACACAAACACAGCACTCCGTCTTGCCTGAAATCAAAGTGCTCATTCATTTTTGGGAGGCTAAACACAGAACAGGGCAACCTATACTCATCTTCAGCTGTATTCTCAATACACACTTCTCATGCACCTGTCACTGTTGCTCCACAGGAGCAATCCATTGAGATAATCATCAAGTTATACTGCAAGCATCCAGCCGCATTATTCATGTACAAGACACCGTCATGACTGTGCAAGCTCATTTAGTTTTTGCCCACAGCTATTTGTTGTAAGCAGGCATGTGCCTGAATGTGCAAGGACGCTGTGCAGGTGGATGGTAGTGCAACACCCGGCTGGGCAGGTGGGGAGACACCAGGCATTGGTGCCACACCCAAGAAACAGAGATCTCGGTGGGATGAGACACCAATGGGTGTTGCTCCCTCAGCTACCCCAATGATGGGGGCCACCCCATCCATGACCCCTGGCGCCACCCCCCTCATGACCCCCGGCATGGCAGCTGGCATGGAGACGCCCTCCCCTAGTGCAATGCAGCCCGGGGTGAGTCATTGCTGTTGCTTGGTGCATGCTCTCATGTGCAGACACATATAGGCTGGCTTCAGGAGCCTGCATGCAGATATGCATGCTTGCACTGTTTTGAGCATGTGCCATTCAGGATACCTGTCTTGCTTCGTGGGCGTCATGGCAACCCTGACAGCATTCCTGTGCAGATAGGGCTTTACTAATCGAAGCATCATTAGGAGCTCTTCGAGCACACAGTAAGAAGTGTGTTGTGTTGGTGCAGATGCAGCTGAGTGCTGAGCAATGGCAGACCCAGAGATGGGAGCGTGAGGTAGAGCTGCGCAACAGGGCGCTGTCTGATGAGGAGCTGGACTCCATGATGCCTGTGGAAGGCTACAAAGTGCTTGAGCAGCCTCCTGGCTATGCACCCATCAGGACCCCTGCCCGCAAGCTCATGGCTACCCCAACCCCCCTGGGTGGCACCCCCATGTACCAGATTCCTGAGGAGGACCATCAGCAGCAGTTTGATGTGCCCATTGAGATTGAGGGCCTGCCTGAGATGAAGCCTGAGGACCAGCAATACTTTG
>JAABUK010002547.1_pt1 | contig 32521 bp, 28 predicted proteins | sample 5559141 | NCBI WGS metagenome assembly JAABUK01 (sample SAMN10711869, study PRJNA513367) | rock metagenome | isolation source: Antarctica rocks | place: Antarctica: Victoria Land, Pudding Butte nord | collected 2016-01-03 | reverse complement strand
CAACCGCTTGGGAAATTGCTTTAGAGATGTTCCCACAGGCGACGGATGTGCATCGCTTTCTCGCCGTCTCGGAAGCAATCGCACATCTTGATTTGGCTCATTCGGAAAACAAGATTGCAGTCGAGATTAATGGCAGCGGGCAGGAAATTTATCGCTCCACATCGAAGATCGGCAACGCTGCTTTCCACTAACCATACCAAAAATCCGAAGCTTCCATTGCTCTTAATCTCGCTCTGCTACGGCGTCTGCTTTGGCTGCGCCAGCTTCTTCTTTCCAATTAGCGCGTCAGCATATGCGCCGCCTTTAACGCCGCCAAGTCGGATTGCCGCGTCAAACTCTCGCAACGCTTCATCCGGGCGGCCAAGGAAGTCGAAGATGCGTCCCATCGCTTCGTGCGCGCGTGAGAGAAGTGCGGGGTCTGTGCTGGCGTCCGAAAGCTTAACGGCTGTTTGATAACGTTCGAGCGCTTTCATCAGCCGATCACTTTGCACGTTTTCATCTGTCGCGCTGACGGCTGAAAGATTGGCTGCCTGTGCGAGCGCAAAATAAAGGCGCGGCTCGTTTTGAAAGTCCGGCAACAATTTCTGCAACAGTGTCTCGGCGGCTGTGTAATCTTTTGCCTTCAACAAATTATTGACTTCAAGAAGTTTGTTTACAAGCACTGCGTCGCGCGCGTTCGAGGCAGTGCTTTCCGCAAGGCTTGCGCCGTTTCTTTGGATGGCAGAGCGGTGGCTTTCGCGTGCGGTTCGGGCGCGGCGGCGTGCTTCGGCGTTTTCCGTCGTGCGCGAGGCTTCGCGCGCAGGGTCAATAGAAGCGATCATGTCCGCAAAAAAATTGCTGATGTCGAAGCCGGACGCCTCTAGATTTTTCAGTTGATCCGCAAAGTAAAAAGAGAGTACCGCGCCCCTGTCATACGCATCTGCGAGTTGGGCGATTGTTTCATCTGTAACGGCGGCGCGTTCGGCTTGCGAATTTTTGATGATGCCCGCGCGGGCGGCTTCGGTCTTGGCGCTTCGCAATTCAATTTGCGTTTGGCGGGCGAGCGTGGAGAGGCGCGCCGCTTCGTCTAAGCGTGCGTCGGCGGCAGAAACGAGCGAGCGCGTTACGGCGAGAAAAACATCCGGCGAGGTGGGCGCGCCCGTCTTCGATTTTTGGTCGATCAACGATTTGATTTGTTCTCGACGCATGGCGATGTCGCGGTTGAAACGCAAGACGAGCGGATCAATCACATACTGCAAATAAGCGCGGCGTAGTTCCGATGCAGCCGGATTAGTGCCCGCCGGAGCGATGGCGTAATAATCATCTGCGATGACGCGAAAATTGATAACGCCGGGCGCAGCCAGCAAGTCCGGCACAATGAAAAAACGGCGCTCGCGTTCGCGCAAGGTGAAATTCTGCGCGGGATTTTTTTGTTTGTTCGTTGAAGATGAATTTCGCACGGGCACGCGTTCGTTGACGACGGTGACGGGGCGCGTGTGCAAATAAGAAAGCACGTTGCGAATCATTTCCGGCGTTGTCTCTGCGAGCCGCGCGCCTTCTGCAGCGTACAATTTTGTGTATTCGGGCAGGCGCGTGGACATGCCGGACGACGCGTAAAACTCGCGTGCGAGCGAAGCGAAATCCAGCACTTCGAGCAAGCCTGCGGGAAGATCATCCGTGCGCGCGGGCGAATCAAAGGCGGGCGACGCGCCTAGAGCGTAGGCGAGCGAAACGTAGCGTGCGGCTTGATCGGCGGGAGTCGCGGGCGCGGGCAGTTTGTGGCCTTCGTAAAAACTGCGAAGGCGCGCGCGCAAGTTTGCGTCGAGCGTCCCGTTATCTTTTTTCACTCGCAGGCGAAACGCTGTCGGTTCAATTCCGGCGGGCGTCGGATCGAATCCGGCGGCGTCGAGCGCGGACATGACGACGATCAGGCGCGGCTCAGGCTTAATCTGCACGCCGTATTCCGAGAGATTAAACGCGGCGGCAGAACTGTTTTGCGGCTTCGCGGTTGACGCGGCGTTTCCCGTTGCTGTTTGCGTCGCACGCGCGGGAGAACCAGTCGGCGCGGCATTGTTTTGCGCGTCGGCGACGAAGCTTATGAGCATCAGAAATGTGAACGGTAAAAGGTATCTTCGCATAAAAGTTAAATGAATAAGTTGAAGCTATAACGTGATGGAGAGCAAAAGCATAAAATCCGGCATCGGGTGAAATAAAGATGCTTTTCGGGCGGGAACGGATGCCAGCAAAGACGTGTTTATCAAAGAAGCGCGCGCGGCTGTAAAAAGCTTGCGCCGCCTGCTCGCGAGAGAACGCGAAAGAAGCAGGCAGCGCTCATAGCTATTGAAGGTGAAAAGCAGATAGCGCGGATCAAACGGCGGCGAGCGAAAGCTGTGCAATCGTTCCCAAGTCTCAACGCTTGTCGGCTACTTGTAACTATTCAGTGCGTCGGCCTCGTCCTCGTAAACATCGAAGACCGTCAGGAGTTTGGTAATCGCGAGTAAGTCGCGCAGTTTCTGCGTCAGATTGAGAAGCTTCAATTGACCGCTTTCCTTGTTGATTGCGGTGAAGCTTGAGACGAGTTCGCCGATGCCGCTCGAATCAATATAACCGACGCCGCCGAGGTTCAAGAGAATCTTTTTTTTGCCTTCTTCCAACAAGCGGCGGATCGCTGTGCGAAGCGCGACGCTGCCTTCGCCGATTGTTATTTTGCCGCTCATGTCAAGCACGGTCACGTCTCCGGCCTGACGCTCTTTGATTTCAAGTTCAGCCATTGCGAAATATCTCCTTCAAGGGAATTGGCGTTGAATCGTTAAAGCCTTTTCATCATACGCACGATAGTGCCGCCGTCGGCGTGTGTGTTGTATTCTACTTCGTCCATGTAGGCGCGCATAAAAAGAATGCCGCGCCCGTTTGTTTTCAGAATGTTTTGCGGCGCAGTCGGATCGGGAACGCTATCTGGATTAAACCCTTCGCCGCGGTCGCGCACACTTATTTCTAAACTTGCCCGCGAACGAACAAACAATACATCAATCAGTTTCGTTTCATCCTGCCCGCTGCCATGCACGACTGCGTTGGCGACGGCCTCGCGCACAGCCATGTCTATGCCAAAGAGCGCTTCATCATCGAAACCTGCGCGGCGTGCGATTTCCGTTGCGCGTGCAACTGCATGGTTGATCGCTTCGAGGCCGCCCGGCAATTGGATTTCAGTGGTCTCTTCGGTCACAATAAAAGAGGTGGCGCGGGATACCAAAAATATCGCTGGCGAACCGACTGCGAACGAAACGGAAGAACGGAGGATGTAACACGCCCGCCGCTCGCATGTCAAGAAAAGCGCTCCGCAGTAAATTTCTGTTGCTATAATTTCTGTTACTATTAGCCAGCGTAGCATTATTCAATGATACAATGCATCGCACCCGCACGCATGATAGAGTAGCCATGAACCAGCCTTTGATGACCGACAAGGAAGCGAGCGCGGAAGAAGTAATGCTGACGGTCGGAGCCGAAGCACCCGACTTTGTGCTGCAGAACGAGCGCAGCGAATCGTGGCGCTTATTCGATCAACGCGGGCGCGTCGTGGCGCTGCTTTTTTACCCGGCAAACGAAACGCTGGTCTGCACCAAACAACTCTGCTCTGTGCGCGACGATTGGGCGAGTTATACGGCGACGGGCGCGCTGATCGTAGGCGTCTCTCCCGGCACGCCGCAGGAACATAAAGAGTTTGCGGAGAATCACGATCTGCCGCTCGAACTTTTGGCGGACACAAACGGCGCTGTCACCAAAAGATATACGAATGTGTGGTGGCTGCCGTGGCGTGCGACGCGCTCGCTCGTTGTCATCGACGCCAAAGGTTTTGTGCGCTATCGCAAAGTAATGCTCAGAGCTTTTCGCCCGCGCAACAGCGAGGTGCTCGCTGCGGTTCGCTTCGCGCAATACGATGAATTGATCTCGCGCAATCCTTCCCTATAAAAATTGCGCGCCACCCAGCACACATCTACAATCAATTAGCCTTTTATCCGCCGCCTGTCCGCTTGTTCATCCGGCGCATTTTTACTCTGCTCCGGCGCGTGATGTAAAATCTGCCACATGAAAATTCAACCGGCGCGGCGTCTCAGCGGGCGCTTGCGTTTACCCGGCGATAAATCCATTTCGCATCGCGCGGCGATGTTGTCGGCACTGGCTGGCGGGCGTGTCCGAATTACAAATTTTTCAACGGGCGAAGACTGCGCCGCGACGCTTCGATGTTTACGTCAACTCGGAGTTTTTATCGAACGCACAAGCGATGATGCGTTGTATGTTGAAGGCGTCGGCGTTGACGGCTTGCGCGAATCTGCGGAAGCGCTCGATTGCGGCAACAGCGGATCGACGATGCGTATGCTGGCGGGCGTGCTCGCCGGGCAAAATTTCGCTTCCGTATTGACGGGCGATGCCTCGCTGCTTCAGCGTCCGATGCGCCGTATTATCGAACCGCTTGAGATGATGGGCGCGCGCATTGAATCTCAAAACAACCTGGGGCCGCTTCGTATCAATGGGCACAAGCCACTGACGCCGATTAATTACCGTATGCCCGTTGCGAGCGCGCAAGTAAAATCCTGTGTTCTGCTCGCCGGTCTCAACGCTCACGGGCGCACCGAAATCGTCGAAACAAATGTTGCGACGCGAGATCACACAGAACGTATGCTGCGCTGGTTCGGCGTCGAAGTCGAAACACAAATCGAACAACTCGATGACGACATGGGCAGACAAACAATCGTCGCGCTCAACGCCCCGGCGCAACTACGCGCGCGCGACATCGTTGTTCCCGGCGATATTTCATCGGCGGCATTCTTCCTCGTCGCCGCCGCGCTTTTGCCCGGCTCGGAGTTGCGGATCGAGGGCGTCGGTCTTAATCCGACACGCGCGCAAATTTTAGAAACGCTACGTGACCTCGGCGCAAATGTTCAAATCGAAGACGCGCGCGTGCAATGCAACGAAGAGATCGGCGATGTGCAGGTAAACGGCGCGGCGCAGCGCAGCCGCATCGAGCGGCAAAGTCTCGCGCCGATTCCTGAAGATGCGCGGACGAATGTTTTGCGCGGCTCGACCATCGCTTCACTGATTGATGAGCTTCCGATTCTGGCAGTTTACGGGACACAACTCGAAGGCGGATTGCAAATTCGCGATGCCGCAGAATTGCGCTTTAAGGAAACGGATCGCATCAGCGCGTGTGTCGAGAATTTGCGGCGAATGGGCGCGGAAGTTGAAGAGCACGAGGATGGGTTAACTGTTCACGGCACAACCCGATTGCAAGGCGCGGAAATGGATTCTTACGGAGACCACCGCATCGCCATGGCCTTCACCGTCGCCGCGCTTATCGCCGACGGAGAATCGAAAATCAACGGCGCAGAGGAATGCGTCGGCGTGTCTTTTCCTGAATTTTTCACGCTGCTCGAATCCATCATCGAACGATGAACGAAACAGCCGCACAACAACCGCCGCAACGCATCGTCATCACAGGATTCATGGGCGCGGGGAAAACCACAGTCGCACGCCTGCTCGCCGAACGTCTCGCGTGCGTGTTCGTGGATTTGGATCAATTTATCTGTGAACGCGAAAAGCGCACCGTCGCGGCGATCATTGACGAGAACGGATTAATCGAGTTTCGCCGAATCGAAACAAATGCTTTATGCAATGTGTTAAAGAATGATTCGGTGCGCGTCATCGCGCTCGGCGGCGGCGCTTGGACAATCGAGCGCAATCGCAGGCTTATCTCACAGCATGGCGCACTGACCGTGTGGCTCGATGCCTCGTTCGAGTTATGCTGGCGAAGAATAATCGCCGGAGACAATTCGCGCCCGCTCGCGCGTGACCGCAACCGCGCGCAACAACTTTTTCTGGAGCGCACGGCGCTTTACGGACTCGCACAGTTACGCATTAAAATTAACGACGCGAAAAGCGCGCTCGACGCGGTTACGGAAATCACACAAAATATTTCAAAACTTTCGGATCAAAGGGAAATCAATGGCTAAAGATAAAGCAGACGCGAAGGCATTGCGGACGGCGAAGACGCTGAAGAACGCTGTCAACTGGAAACATCTTGCGCGATGGAACGGTCACCTCGGCTATTACGAGCTTCAGACAGAAGACACCGGCGACGTACCTGTGCGGCTTTTTCTCACGCCCGCCTTGCTCGCCGAAACTGAAGACATACTCTATCGCCAGATCATCAACGCGACGCGCTTTCCCGGCGTGCGCCTCGTCGTCATTACGCCCGACACGCATTACGGCTACGGCGTGCCCGTCGGCTGCGTGCTCATCACAGATAAAGACAGCGGCGCGGTAGCGATGGGGCCGGTAGGCTACGATATTGGTTGCGGGATGATGAGCGCAGAATCAAGAGTGCCTGTCGAGCGTGCGACGCCGGAGATGCGTTTGAAGTTTAATGCGGCGGTGATGGAGCGCGTGGCGATGGGCGCGGGCGGCAAGAGTCGGCGTTTGGGAGCGTTGTCTAAAGCCGAGTTTAATAATCTGGTGCGCGGCGGCGCGGAGTATTACGTCGAGAAATACGGCGCGGCGTTTGACCGTAGCCGCGCGGAACGCCACCGCATTCCCGTCGATGATGATTGGCAAATCCCTTTGGGCGGGCGCGGGCGTCCAGAGCGCGGGCAGGAACAATTGGGCAGTCTCGGCGGCGGCAATCACTTTATAGAATTGCAGCGCTCGGAACAAACCGGCACCGTTTTTGTGCAGGTTCACACGGGCAGTCGCGGCTTCGGGCATGGCCTCGCAACAAACTTTTTCGATATGGCGCGCGCGGAACGTCCTGATGAGATTACAGATTTAGACCTCGGCTATTTCACGCCGGACTCGGCGCATTACAAAGATTATTTGAACGCAGTTGCGGCGGGCGGCAACTACGCGATTCTCAATCGCCTGATTATTTATCAGGAAGTCGCCGAAGCATTCCGCGAAGTCTTCGGCGAAGATTTAGAATTGATTTACGAGATCAGTCATAACCTCGTGCAGCACGAACAGCATCCTGAATTCGGCGACGTGTGGGTGCATCGCAAAGGCGCGACGCGCGCTTTTCCCGCCAATCATCCGGCGCTTGCAGGAACGATCTGGGAAGAGACAGGGCATCCGGTTTTGATTCCCGGCAGCAACAAGGATTGGAGCTACATCTTGCGCCCGCAAGCGAAGGCGGTAAACAGCGGCTACTCGGTCAATCACGGCGCAGGCCGCCGCATGTCGCGCGGCGAAGCGATGCGCCGACTTTCGCAAAAAGATATTGACGCGGAATACCGTGAGGCGGGAATTTTAGTGAACACGAACGGGCGCGTGCCTCTCGATGAAGCCGCGCCGTGCTACAAATCTTCGGAAAGCGTCGTCGAAGCGGTTGTCAGCGCAGGTCTCGCTACCGTCGAACACAAACTCTGGCCGCTTGCATCGCTCAAAGGCACAGATGAATCTAGACGTAAAGGTAAAAGAAAAGAGAAGGCATCCGGGAAATCGGGCAGACACTTTTAACAGAAGGTTGAGGTATTCATGTAGAAACTCCGACTTGCATGACCTTACGCTCGACAAGTCGGAGTTCTAGACAGCGGTGCGGAACATTTTCAGCAGCGCGGCTTCTTCCGGTTCGTATTCGGGTTGAAGGCGGCGTATGCGGCGCTCTTTGCGGCGGAATTCGGCGAGTGTGACGCCTTCTAGGTAAAGCTTTTCGACGGTCGGATGAATGTAGCAACTGCGGCAAACCGTCGGCGTATTGCCAAGACGGGCGGCGACGCGTTTGACGGCCTGCACCATGTTGCTGTTGGCCTGCTTTTCGTCGGCAGGCGCGCCGAGTTCGGCCAACTCCGTCGCGGCGAGGAGCGTCCCGCCCCGCGTGCGAAAATCTTTGGCGGAGAATTCCTCCGAAGTGTGCGCCTTGATGTAGTCGTTCACATCGCGCGGCGTAATCGGATGTTTTTTGCCGTCGTCGATGTATTGAAAAAGTTTCGCGCCGTTGAGAGCTTTGATGTCGCGCAACACTGCTGCGAGTTCTTCGTCAACGATGACACGGCGATGGTGTATGTGATGCTTGCCGACGAAAGCGAAGGTGAGGCGTCCGTTGCGCCCGATTTCGAGATGTTTATTGCGCAACGTGGTAATGCCGTAAGTGTGATAGCGAGTGACGCTTTCTTCCGATCCGACGCGAAAATAAAGTTCGTTAATTAAGCGCACGACGACGGCAAGCACGCGCTCTTTCGTCAAATCGTCCTGTGCGATGTGTTCGTTGGTGGCGCGGCGCAGCGCGGGCAGGAATTCGCCGAAGCGTTCGATCTTGGAATATTTCTTGCGCTGCTGGCTGGCGGCGTATGTCGCGTGATAGCGATACTGCACGCGCCCTTTTGTATCTATGCCGATGGCTTGCAGGCGGCTGCGCGCGGAAGGCGAGACGCGCACATTTTTCCATGCGGGCGGAAGCACGAGTTCCTTGATGCGCGCGAGGTCTTCTTCATTTGTGACGCGCTTGGCCTTCGCGTCTTCGTACCAAAAACCGCTGCGCTTTGAGCCGCGACGCTTCCACCAACGCCCGCGCACTCCTCGCGCAATGATGTCCATCGCGCTTTTTGATGCAGTCATCTCTGTCGCTTTTGATTGTACGCTCTTGTCGGTTGCGCTCGTCATTCGATTAACTTTCCTCGTCTCCCGCAGATTTTATTTATGCTCGAATGAAAGCGTTGCGAAAGCGTCGCGGAGAGAAAACGTTTTAACGTGTGAGTCCGGCGTGAGATGAAATTATGTTGGGTTGTTTTAAGGTAGCGCGATCAATTGTCGGGCACAAGCGAAAGGTTTTTCTGTCGGAAAGCGTAAGCTCGCAATCGTCGTCAGGCCACGCGAATTATAGGGTCAAACAGATAAGCCTTTTGCGAATGGCGTCTGCCGTGCGCCTTTACGAAGCAGCAGCCTCCGATGCAGCAGAAGCAGGAGTGGGCGTTTTCGAGGTTGCTGTTTCGGGAGACGGCGCGTAGTAAAGAATGCGGTTGCAGTTATCGCATGTCACAATCTCGTCGCCGCGCCGGACTTCGGACATTACTTGCGGGCGCAAGGCCATAAAGCACGCGGTACACGCGCCGTTTCTCGCTTCGGCAACGGCGACGCCGTCGCGTATGCGCGCGCTGATGCGATTGTAAAGCACGCTCACATTTTTCGGCAGAGCGGTGAGAAGTCGTTCGCGTTCACTGCGGCGCGTGGCGAGTTGCTCGGTCTGCACGCGTATCTGTTCCTCAAAGGCTTTGAGGCGCTCGGTCATTTCTCCATTGAGTTTCTCGACTTCCGGCGCGCGATCCTTCAGAGAACTTTCCGACTGCTCGAAGGCTTCCATTTTTTCGAGCACCTGTGTTTCAAGTTGCGAAATGTGCTTGCGCGCGGCGTCGGCTTCGCGTATCGCGGCGGTGTACTCGTGCTCGTTTTTCGACGACATTAGATTACGTTCGGCGCGTTCGGCTTTGGCGCGAGTTTCGGCAATCTCTGTTTCGAGCCGCGTGCGCTCTGTATGAGCGTCATCGCGTTTTGTTTCGAGCGCGCGAATTTCAAAGGCGCGCTGATCGAATTCTTTTTCGATCTCTGCGCGCCTTGCGGGGATAGCTTCGATTTCAGATTGTAGTCTGCGTATGCTCGTGTCTGTGTTTTGCAGAGCGATCAATTGCTCTAATTCCGCTTTCACTACGGTGTTCTCCTAAAAGATCAAAAGGGTATGAAGGGCACATCAAGTAGTTTAACTTGAAACATAAATAATCACATATTCAACGAACAGGCGCAAGTTAGCGGCAATTATCGCGCGCTCGAAAAGTTAAAAGCCCGCGCATCCTTTGTTGACGCGAAGGCTTTTAATTTACCCGACAAGCAATTTACTTCGATGCTTATTCTGCGCCGACGGCACGCGCCGCATTGAGGCGTCCGCCGGTGGAAACTTTGCCCTTTAATGAAGGCAGCGGATCAATTGAATTCAAGAGGCGTTCACGCAAATCTTTCATTGAAATATTCGGCTCGGCGGCAAGCACCAGCCCGGCGACGCCCGCGACTTCCGGCGTCGCCATCGACGTGCCGGAATGCTCCTCGAAGGAGTTGTTAAGCCAAGTGCTCAAAATGTCTACGCCGGGAGCGGCGAGATGCACGCTCTTCGCGCCGTAGTTCGAGAACGCTGCGAGTTCATCGTTGCGATCAAGGGCGGCGATGCTCAACATATTCGGCAAATCGTAGCCCGCAGGATAATGCGGCGATTTGTCTCCATCTTGACCGGCGTTACCGCTCGCCGCGACAAACAAAATGCCTTCTTCGCTCGCTTTGCGAATCGCGTCTTCGAGGGCTTTCGATTTCGCAGTCGATCCCCAACTCGCGCTGATGACGCGCACGTTGACGCCCGCGTGCTTGCGATTAATCACGTAGTTGATGCACTCGATGGCATCCTTTGTCGTGCCGAAGCCGCCCGCCGACATAAACTTCAAAGGCATAATTTCGACTTGCCAATTAACACCGGCGATGCCCGTCTCGTTGTCTGCCTCTGCGCCGATGATGCCAGCGCAATGCGTGCCGTGCCCGTTGTCGTCCATCGGGTCGCCGCTGTTGTTGACGGCGTTGTAGCCATGCACATCATCAATCAGGCCGAGTTGATCGTCCATATACGCGGCAACATTCGCGGGACGCGTCCACATATTATTGGCGAGGTCTGAATGAGTGTAATCAACGCCGCTGTCGAGCACTGCGATGACAACTTCGCGGCTGCCGTGTGTCTTTGCCCAAGCTTTCGCTGCGCTGATGTCTGCGCCGGACTTGCCCTCGCGTTGTCCTGTATTATCCAGAGACCATTGCTCACCGAACATTGGATCGTTCGGCGCAGAACGCGAAAGCAACGCACGCGAATCTCCGGCTGCATATTTTACAGGTTCGCTGATTTGATTGTTACGCGACGCGCTGTTTGAAAATTCCGGTTCGAGATTAATTTCGTAATTCGGTTCGGCGTATTCAACCTCGTCCGACAAGGCATTGTATTCGGCGGCGATCTGCTCCGCCGTCTCGCCGTCTTCATCCTTGATAACCGCGAGGCCGTCAACTTCTTCCAGTTGATCTTCGACGCGATCATTATGCGCGGCGGCAATTTCTTTGATCGCGGCAAGCGTCACGCCGGAACGAAAGCGCACGAGGACTTCCGCCTTTTTGCGCTCGGTTTGTTCTGGAGCTTCAGTCCGAACCTTTAAGAAGAAAACGCCCCGCTCGGAACGCGGCGGCGATTGCCGCTTATGCCAGTGCCGCATTTGTCCGACGAAGGCCGCTAATAATATTACCGCCAATGCCAACGTCAGATGGCCTAAAAAGTTCTGCCTGTTCATTGCGTTACCTCTGAAATTTCAAAAACTTTCCCGATTCAAATACGATAATTCGCGCCGTTGAAATTGGCTAAACGCAGGCCGTCTTTGTTCGCGCGATATTCGTAGCCGTCCTTGCCCGCGCTCAAGCGTATACGCCAGCCTTTCGTTATCATCTGCCCGCTCATTTCTTCTTCGATGGACGCGCCCAAAGCTGTGTCCGGGAAATCCGCGTCTTCGATGGAGTCTTCCTTGATTTCCGTTTCCGCCGCTCCCAAACGCTTCGCCAAATCCCTGCGCGCCTGTTTGACGGCGTCTTCCTTGCTTAAAGCCATATTCGGCAACTGCTCCTTGCGATTTTTTTCAGTTGGAACAAGCAATGTTCTAAGCGATGCTCTCCTGCCTGTTCAATTTTCGACGGCCTTGTTCGCCGCCCGTCACACAGAGTATTCTGCGCCCGCGCGGGCAACTTCGTCAAAGCCCCGCGCATGGAAAGTCATCCGGCTTCATCTATGAACAATTCGCCGCAGGAAACAATCGAACACGCCGACAGGTTTTATGCCGCCCGCGAAGAAAAAAAGTGCGTTCGTCAAAGCATCGAATTGCTGCAACCGCTCGCTGCTACGGGCGATTACGAAGCGACATGGCGAATCTGTCGCGCGCTCTTTTTTCTAGGGCAGGAAGCGCCCGGCAAAGCGGAAGCGCGGCAACTTCACAAACAAGCTGTAATTGAAGGCGAGCGCGCGATAAACACGGCGACCAATCGAGTCGAAAATTATTTTTGGCTCGGCGTTAATCTCGCCTTGCTTGCCGATGTCGAGAACGCTTTCCTCGCCGCCCACCATGCACTACGCGCGAAACGACTGCTGTCACGAGCCGCCGAAATCAATCCGGCATATCACGAAGCAGCGCCGTTGCGCGCGCTCGCCAAACTTTCGCACAAGCTTCCAACGCTTCTCGGCGGCAACACAAAACGCGCGCGAATTCTCTTCGAGCGGGCAATCGAACTCGCGCCCTCGAACACCGTCACGCGGATTTACTTTGCCGAAATGCTTTTAGAGACAGGCGACGCAACACTCGCCCGCGCCCAACTCCAAGCGCTTCTTGATGCGCCGCTCGATCCCGCATGGGCTTTCGAGACGAAACGTGATCGCCGTCTCGCGCTCGAATTATTACAAAGAATGAAACTCGATTGATGAAAGATGAAACTTGATAGGTGAAAGCTGCGGAAGCTTACACAAGGTCGCCGCAGAGATGTTGCAGCAGACCCGTGACGGTGATTGCCGCCGTCTCCGCGCGCAACGTGCGCCCGCCGAGCGTGACGATGCGCCAACCCGCTTTCATCGCGCTTTCAATTTCTTCGTTTGTCCAGCCGCCTTCCGTCCCGACCAGCGCCGTGAGCGATTCAAACTCGCCCGCCCGCCATTCGCCGATCACATCAAGCAGCTTGCCGCCCGCTCGTTCGGCGAACATTACGCGCAATGCTTTGTCGCTCGAAGAAGAATTTATCAGCAGCGCATCGAACATCATCAATTCTTCAATCTGCGGCACGCGCGCGCGCCCCGATTGCTTCGCGGCTTCGAGCGCGACGCGTTGCCAGCGCACTCTTCGCCGCGCGGCGTCTGCTTTATCGCGTACGCGTATATCGGCGCGCGTCGTCGCAACAGGCACAATCCGCACGACGCCTAGTTCCGTCACCTTCTGCACAACAGTCTCGAATTTTTCGCCCTTCAGAAGCGCCAGCGCGAGCGTCAACTGAAGCGGCGATTCCGGGCTTGCCGCTTCAACACGCCCGCGCAATTCGAGCTGCGCCGAAAGCTTTTTCCCGATGCCTCTTTCCGCAACGGCGCACGCGTATTCCGCGCCTTCGCCGTCAAAGACGAACACTTCATCGCCTTCTTTCAAACGCAGTACATCGCGCAAATGCCTCGCCTCTTCCGGCGCAAGCGCGACACGACCTGCGTCAAGGGCAAAGGCATCCGGCGGAGCGTAAAAGCGGCGGCGCGTCATTGGTTCATCGGCTCAATAGAAATGTTTTATGCAATTGATTTTCGGTTTTAAGAAATTAATTTTCACACGATAACCGCGACCCATTCGCCGTCCGCCAAAACTTCTGGCGAGTGTGTTACGCCGCGCTCGCGCAACGAAGCACGGACGGTTTCAATTTGCGAATCGAGGATGCCGGAGAGAATCAAGCGCCCGCACGTTGCGCCCAAGAGCGAGGGCATAAGCTTTACGATTACGTCCGCCGTGAGATTAGCGCAAACACAATCGGCGGACGCCGTCGTATCGTCAATTGTCCCGACGCGGAAATATATGCGTTCGCTTTCCACGTTGTTCAAGCGCGCGTTCTCCCGCGCAATGGCGACGGCTTCAGCATCCGTATCGCAGGCTTCGATGCGCGCGTGCGTGTGAAGTTTCGCGGCGGCGATGGCAAGAATGCCCGTGCCCGTGCCGACATCCAGAAAGCTTTTGCCCGTGAAATGTTTTTCGATTGCCGCGAGACACAAACGCGTTGTTTCGTGCGTGCCTGTGCCGAAGGCCATGCCGGGTTCGATGCGTATGATGATGCGATCCGGCGCGTCTGCCACGTCGCTCCACGGCGGTGCGATGATGAAACGCTTTCCTACCGCGACGGGCTGCCAGCTTTTTTTCCATTCGCCGAGCCAGTCTTCGTTTTCGACTTCGCGCGCTTTTATGTCGGAGATAACCGACGTTGGAAAATCGTAAAGCTGCAGCGCGTCGTGAACGTAGGCGAGGACGTGTTCGCCGTCCGGCGGGCCTGTAAAGTAAGCTGTGACGCGGCACGTCGAGTTGTTTTCATTTGTCGTTTCGCAGCCGAGCGCGCCCGCTTCCATCAACGCATATTCGACGGCTTCCGTCGCCGCTACAGCCGCGAGCGTCACGTCAAAGGCGTGCCATGTTTTCTGCTGCGGTGCGCTCATCTTCCGTGTTTATTCTGTAATACCTAAACTGTCGAGCAGATTCGTTTTGTCGCGCCATCCGGCTTCGATTTTGACGAAGAGTTCAAGGTGGCAACGATGACCCAAGAGTTGTTCGATGTCGTGGCGGGCGCGCGTGCCGATTTCTTTCAAACGCTCTGCGCCCTTACCGATAATGATTGATTTCTGCGACGAGCGTTCGACGAAAACGGCGCAGTGAATAACTGTTAAATCCGGGCGCGCTTCGTCGAACTTTTCCGTGACCACTGCCGTCACATACGGCAACTCTTCGCCCGTCGTCTGCAAAATCTTTTCGCGGACGATCTCCGAAACAATCAGGCGCAAGGGTTGATCCGTCAATTCGTCTTCGCCGAAAATGGGTTCGCCTTCGGGCAGATGCCTGATGATCTCCGCGAGCAGCACATCTATCATCTCGCCCTTCAAAGCCGAGAGCGGCACGACAGCTTGCCAATCGTGTTCCTGCCCGTACCACTGCATCAGCGGCAGAAATTTCGACTTGTCCGCGAGCTTGTCCGACTTGTTGAGAAGCAGCAACGCGGGCTTGCCGCATCGCTTGATTAAATCCAAAACAAAGCGATCACCGTTGCCGGTTGAAACAGAGGCATCGCGTATCAGCAGCACAAGGTCAACGCTTTCGAGCGCGTCATGCACCGCCGCCATCATGCGCCGGTTGAGCAGATAGCCGGGCTTATGCACGCCGGGCGTATCCACCAGCACAATCTGTCCTTCGGGACGCGTGATAACTCCTTGAATACGGTGGCGCGTCGTCTGCGGCTTATTGGACACCGCCGCGATTTTTTCGCCGACGAGCCGGTTAAGCAGCGTTGACTTGCCCGCGTTAGGCCGCCCGATGAGCGCGACGTAACCGCTGCGATAATTTGGTAGTGAATCAGACATTAGCAGTTCGTTATTGCTTACCTTGCGTTGTCGCCATCTCGCCGTTGAGTTTGAGAATTTCGAGCGTGATGTCCGCCGCGAGATACAAATCTTTGAGATCGAGCCACTCGTTGAGTGTGTGTATGGCGCGCATTCCCGTGCCGAGGTTGGCGCATTCGATGCCTTTGCGATTGTAAACATTCGCGTCGCAGCCGCCGCCGGAAGCGCATGTTTCCATTTTTTGGTTCAAGCGCGCGGCGGCAGCTTTGACGAGTTGCACGATAGCTGCATCGTCCGGCACATCCATCGCAGAGTAATCGGGTTCGAGAATTGTTTCGGCACGCGCGCGCGTAGTTTTGCCTTCGACGGTGACTTCGTACTTCTCCGCCGCGTCTTTGAAACGACTCGTCATGTGATCGCACTGCGCCTTTAGTTTCGCTTCGTCGAGCGAGCGCGCTTCACATTGAAGATGCACGAAGTTCGGAATGATGTTCGTCGCTTTGCCGCCTTCGATGATGCCGACGTTGGCTGTCGTTTCTTCGTCAATGCGCCCGAGCTTCATGCCGCTGATGGCTTCGGCGGCGATCTTTATCGCGCTGATTCCCTGTTCGGGCGCGACTCCGGCGTGCGCTTCGAGGCCGTAGATTTTCACGTCTAATTGATTAGCCGAAGGGCCTTTGGTAAAAAGTAAGTTCGGCTCTTCGGAATCGAGCACGATGCCGCGCCGCGCTTTGATTTTCGACACGTCCAGATGCTTTGCGCCGAGCAGCCCGACTTCTTCGCAAATGGAAAAGACAGCTTCGATGTCCGTGTGCGGAATGTTTTGTTCTTTGAGGCAGCGAACGATTTCGAGAATCACGGCGCAGCCCGATTTGTCGTCGCCGCCGAGCACAGTCGTTCCGTCGGTTCTGATGATGTCGCCGTCCATCACGGGTTTGACGCTCTCGCCGGGCACGACCGTGTCCATGTGCGCGCTCAACATAAAGGGTTCGGCATCGGGAATCGTGCCGCGAAAACGAGCGATGACGTTGCCCGAATTGCCGCCGACTTTCTCGCCCGCATTATCTATCTCAATTTCCGCGCCCAATTCTTCGCAATACTTTTTAATGCGCAACGCGATCTCTTGTTCCTTGCGCGAATGGCTGTCGATTTTAATTAGTTCGAGGAAAAGATTTTTAATGCGCTCTTCGTTAATCACGTGTCGTCACCTCAAAGAATTTTGAATCCGGCGAATGCCGGTTTGTGATTTCAAATCGAAAATCACAAATCTAAAATTTTCTTGATCCTACTATATGCCATCGTTGCGCGAAAGTTGTTCGCTGCCGCCGTCGTGATGTCGCCACGCTTCGCCGTGCGCCGTGAGTTCGTCGAGCGCCTGTTGCAGTTCGTCGCGTTTGGTTTCGAGCGCAGTGTCGTCCGCGTTTGCCGGAACGTAGATCGGTTCGGCGATTGACACAAGCACGCGCGTAAAAGGTTTCGGCACTTGAAACCTGTCCCAACTGCGATGTGCCTGCCAGAACTTACGGCACGTCAGGGTGAAGGGCAGAATGGGCTGTCCTGTTTTTTTGGCGAGTAGCACCGCGCCCATCTTCGCGACGTAGCGTGGGCCTTTCGGCCCGTCAATGGAAAAACCTGCGGGACATCCCTGCCGCACGCATCGCACCATTTCGATGAATGCGCCGGTGCCGCCGCGCGTGGTCGAGCCGCGCGCCGCGCCATAACCGAAGCGTTGTATAAAGCGCGCGATATATTCCCCGTCGAAGCTTTGCGAAGTCATCACGACGATGCCGCGTTGCCGGAAAAAATAAGTCCCGATGAAAATTCGATTGTGCCAGAAGGTATAGATCGGCAGTTGCCCTTTGCCGGTAATCGCTTCCCAATGCTCATTGCCTTCGATTTGAAAACGCACCGTGCGCCCGATGAGATTGATGAGCAGGTAAAAGGCGAGATCGGCGGCGCGGATCAGCAAGCGCTGCTTAAACGAATAAGCGGACAGATCGGCAAACGTGTAAGCGCGGCGCAACGAATCGCTCGCGCGATCAGAGACACCGTCACGCGCGATGCGCTGCGGCGTGCGGCGGTGCGGCTCTTGTCCGGCTGAAGCCTCCATATGAATTTCTATCGGCAGTTTCGGGTTCGCTTGGTTTGCCGTGAACTCGATTTAATTGGCGGGCGGCGTTGCATAAAGGTCTGGCTCGCCGGTGGGCCGCGTGCGCCAGCGTTTGTGAATCCAGAGCCATTGTTCCGGGTGCCTGCGAATCAATTGTTCGAGCGCGGTGGTGAAGTTCGCAGTATTGATTTCGACATCCCGTTTATCGTCGCCCGTGCGGACGAGTTCGATGACGGGCAGAGTGTAAAAAACAAAACACTTGCGTGCTTCTTCCCACACGGCGCAGACGGGCATGACTGCTGCATCGGTGCGCAGCGCAAGCGTCGCCGCGCCCGCCGTCGTACACGCGAGATGATTGAAGAAAGGCACGAACACTCCTTCGTGCGGATGCGTGTTGAGGTCTGCGAGAATACCTAAGGTTCCGCCATCGCGCAGCACACGAAGCGCGGCGCGGGCGGCAGTTTTTTTGTTGATCGCCGTATTGCCGAAACGCGTTCGCATGTTCTCGATCAATTCTTCGACGCGCGGATTGTCAATCGGACGCACCAGAAAACTGAGCGGATGTTCGAGCGCAGACCACGCGAAGCTAAGCAGTTCCCACGCGCCGATGTGACCTGTCAGAAAAATAATGCCGCGCTTATCGTTCTGAACCGCACGCAGCCGCGCAATGCTTTCTTCATCGTAGACGATCATGCGGCGCAGGCTTTCCGGCGTCGCGTTCGGGAAATGGCTGAACTCGCCGAGCAAGCGCCCTAGATTCTCGAACGAGCCGCGCAGGATACGCGCGTGTTCCGCTTCGCTTTGTTTTGGGTAAGCGAGTTGCAGATTGCGCTCGCCTGTGCGACGCAAGTTTCTTAGCAGACGATAAGCGATGCGGCCTGCGCCGCGCCCCGTTGCGACAGCCATCGAGCGCGGCATTGCGCCTAAGACGGAAAGCATCGAACGCGCCGCAGCGTATTCGAGTGTCTCTTGCAGTTTTCCGGGTTTAGCCATGCGGAAAGCGATTCAGCAGCGCGCCTGTCGCGTTGTTCGTTGCGACAAGCAAATACCTAAGTTGGTAGTTATAGATTGCCACTAGCTTTAGCTAGTGGGTCAATTAGCTAGAGAGTTGGCTTTAGCCGAAGGAATTTGGCTAAAGCCGAAAGATTCAAGAACTCCATCCACTAGCTTTAGCTAGTGGCAGTTCATAGAAATCAAAAATTTGATAACTGGCAACTTGGGTAAATTACATTTTTGTTATCGAGCGCCAAATAATTTAAGGGACAGTGGCGCGATGTGTCTAGGCGCGGCGCGCGAGGCGATGATATTATTGCGGAACGCAGAGCAAAGCTTTTTCGTATAGCGTCTGCGAGCGAGCGCGTTTCCCGTCAATGCGCCGCGTATATTCTCCCTCCTTAATAAATGTCTGAAGCGGAAAAACAACGAATGGAAAAACGACGCATTCTGATCGTCGATGACGATGATTCTTCGCGCCACTCACTCGAACAGGCTCTCTCTGCGCTCGGCCACGAAACGACGATTTCCGGCAGCCGCAATGAAGCTCTGGCGCGTCGGGATTTTCGGGAATTCGATGTGGTCGTCAGCGACTTGGTAGATGATACGGAAGCGGAACTCATTGTTGATTCCGCAACGCAGGACGCAGAAAACGGCGGCGCAGCAGTATCGGCGGCAAGTGTTGCTTCGTTTGATGAATCGCCGCCGATTAGCATCGTCAAATCCTTCAAGATAGATGTCGGCACGGGCAATTATTTACGGCGTCCTTACGACAGCGAAGAATTGCGCCGCATCGTCGAGGAAATTCTCCAATGCCATTTGCGTTACAGCGTCGAGCCGCGAGAATTGCCGTTCACGCACGAGAAGGTTGAATTCGAGTTGCCGAGCGACATCGCTTTGATGGGCGGCGTGCTGCAATATCTGCTCGAACGCGTCGCGCGGCTCGGCGTTATCCAACCCGAACAATCCAATTTGTTTGTCGCGCTCGACGAAGCCTTCGTCAACGCAGTCAAGCATGGCAATCGTTACGATCACACCAAATTCGTGCGTATCACCGCAGAGCTTTCCACAGACGAAGCGCGCTTTACAGTCGAAGACGAAGGCGAAGGCTTTGATGTTGCGGACGTGCCAGACCCGTGCGATCCGCAAAATCTTTTCCGAACGAGCGGACGCGGCGTGCTCCTTATCTGCAACATTATGGACGAAGTTCAGTACAATGCGCGCGGCAATCAATTAACAATGAAGGTCAAACGCTCGAACGAAGGTTTGTTGCAAACAAAAACATTTGACACGCCCGCGCACCACTCCAACGCTACCGATACCAAACTACCCGCCGACTGACACGCGCGACGATAACAACGCTGCCCTCGCCGCCGGAGAGGTTAAGAGCTTTTGGCGCGCGTGGCGCTTCTGGCTGACGCCCGCGCTCATTTCGCTCGTGCTCGCCATTTGCTTCGCAGACCCCTTTGTTGGAGATTGGGACGCGATTGATTACACAGTGCTCGCCGTGCGCGGGCAGCCGTCTTCGATGGCCTTCGGGCGTTCTCTTTTCCTTTACACAAATCATGCGCTCTGGCTCATCGCGCACGCGCTTTTTCATCTGCGCGCGGAAAACGCTTACCTGCTTTTTAAGTACACGGTCATTGCGGAAACTCCGTTTGCCATCATCGTTTGCTGGCTGCTCGCGCGCGATCTGACCCGTTCCGTTTACACTGCGACCATCGCAGCGCTTTTCATCACAGCATCGCCGACCTTCATCGTTTATAGCGGGCAGGCGATGACGGAGATTCCATTTATACTGCTGACGGCGACGGCACTTGTCGTGCATCTGCGCGGCGTGCGGAAGAGAAAACTGTGGCTGTTGTTTACGGGAGCGGCACTGCTCGGCGTGTGCGTCAACGTGCGCGAGGCGGCAGCGTTTTATGCGCCGTGGCTTGTTCTCGCGCCGTTCGTATGCGGTTGGAAACGTGCGCGCCGCGAAATCACAATCGTTGTGTTGTCGTGTGCGCTTTTTTCGCTTTTCGCGATTGGCGGCTTCGCTTTTTTGTTTGCGACGGATGCGTTTAGTTACCGCGCGTCTTGGTTTAGCTGGCGCGAATCGCTGGTTATGGAAGCGGCGCGGCATCCGCTCGGATGGCACAATCTTTTCATCTTCCTGCTTTTCTTTTTCGTCGCCTCGCCGCTCATCTTCGTCGCGTTGCCCGCCGCTATCTCGCAAGAGTGGAAGCACCGTAATTTTTCGCCTCTGCTGCTGCTCGCGTGCGTCGGCCTTTTCGCCGATGCGCTGCTTTTATTCAATTACAGCACAGCGATTAACTGGCGTTATTTTCTGACAGGGCTTCCGGCGCTCGTGCCACTTGCGGCAAATTATTTTATGCGCACGCAGAGTTTGAAACTCAAAAGCGTGCGGCGCGCGTTCTGGAGCATCACCCTTGCCATCGCGTTTGTCGCCGCGCTGTTTGCCTTTTACCGCCAACCCGTCGCCAGCGAGAATTTGAGAAATCGCGCTCTCACGAAAGATTACATTGAGCGGCTACGTTCCTTGCCGACGGATGCGGTTGTGATTGCGGGCGCGCAAACCGTCGGCGTCACTTACTGGCGCGGACTCGGCGCGGGCAATTGGGAAGTGATCGGCACGGGCGGTGGTTGGCCGGGCGCAGACGTTTCATCCGTCATCACTAAATATTTGAGCGATAAACGGCGCGTCTTTTTAGACATTGATCCGCGCTGGTGGTCTGCGTGCGGCTGGCAAGTGGAAGAAGCGCGCGAGTTGGCGGAGATAGAATCGCAGTTTCACTTTCAACGCGTTTCTGAAACCATTTACGAGATCAAATTGCGAAACGATGAAACGGCGCGCGATGTGCCGAATCTGCTAAGTTTGTTGCCGGAAAACAGACCCGCCGACGCAAAACAATGTCTGGGATTAAACAAGGAGTGAACGGGCGGTGCCTTACGAATTCTTTCTTGCGCTTCGCTATTTTTATTCACGGCGCAGAGGCGCGTCGGCGCATGTAACGGCGCTCGCGGCAATTCTCGGCATCGCGTGTGGAGTGGCGGCGCTCGTCGTCGCGCTCGCGCTCGCCAACGGTTTTCAAGATGAAATGCGCGACAAGATTTTGCGCGGCACGGCGCACATCTCTTTAATGCGACGCGACGGGCAGCCGATGACGGAGTGGCGCGCGCTTATTGCACGACTGCGCTCTATCGAAGAAGTGCGCGATGCGGCAGGCACGACTTACGACGGCGCGCTTTTAAGCGGCGCGAGCGGCTCCGCTTACAGTGTGCTGCGCGCGGTTGACGCCGATTCACCGCGAGTCGTTGAGGAACTTCGCCGCACGATTGTTGCGGGCGCAATCGAACCCTTGCTGGATGATACGTTGCATGGCGAAACATCAGACACATCGAACGCAACGCATAAGGCAACACATGGCGACGCAGGCGGCGAAGCATTCTTGCCAAACGAAGCGCCGTTGCCGAATGCAGTGATCGGCGCAGAGCTTGCATCGCGCGCGAATCTGCACGTGAACGATGTTGCACAGATCATCTCTGCCGACACAAAGCTTTCGCTAGAAAACCTCAAGCCACGCGCGGCGCGTGTCCGCGTGTGCGCGATTTTTCGTTCCGGCCTTTACGAATATGATGCGACGTGGATTTACGTTTCGCTTCCGTCGGTGCGGGCGCTTGCGGGCGCGCCCGTGTCTTCCGCTTCGATCATCAGCATCGAGACGCAGGATATTTACGATGTGGCGAGGATCGCGGCGCGTGTGCGCGAGGTTGCGGGCGCGGATTACACGACGATTGATTGGCAGGAAGCGAATCGCCCACTGTTCGCCGCGCTCGCGCTTGAAAGACGCATGAGTTTGATTGTCATCACGTTGATTATTTTCATAGCCGCCCTCAACATCACGACGACACTCGTTCTCGTCGTCGTCGAACGACGTTCCGACATCGCGATTATCAGTGCGATGGGCGCGCGCGCGCGAAGCATCACATTGATTTTTATGATCGAGGGCGCGTGCATCGGCTTGATCGGCGCAATCACGGGCGCAGCGCTTGGCCTTGCGGCGTGCGTTGTCGGCGAAAAATATCATCTGGTGAGTCTGCCGGGCGACGTTTATTCTTTGACCAACATACCGTTTCACATTGGCGCGAAGGACGTTGCGCTCGCAATGCTGGTCGCTTTTCTGTTGAGTTTGCTGGCGACTGTTTATCCTGCGCGGCAGGCTTCGCGCGTGCGTCCCGCAGAAGCTTTGCGCGACGCGTGAGGAACCGCAGAATGATCGCTTCTTTTGAATCAGTTGAATCAGCATCGGTGACAAAGAAGAATGCGCGTGAAGGCACGGCGCTGGTCGTTACCGAATTGCGCAAGAGTTTCGCAGCGGAAACTGAAAGTGCGGTTGTCGAAGTTTTGCGCGGCGTTTCTTTTACGATGGAGGCGGGCGAAACGTTGGCGATCATGGGCGCGTCGGGCACAGGCAAATCAACTTTGCTGCACGTGCTCGGCGGACTGGAAGAAGCAGATGAAGGAAGCGCCTGTTTCTACGATTTCGAGATTACGCGCGCGCGCCAAAGGGAGCTTGAAAGTTTCCGCGAGCGTGAGGTCGGCTTTGTGTTCCAGTTTCATCATTTGTTGCAGGATTTGACGGCGCTGGAAAACGTCGCGTTGCCGCTTCGCATCAGCCGCGTGCCGCAGGCGGAAAGCGAGCGCCGCGCTTCTCATGCGCTCGATGAAATGGGTTTGAGCGGGCGCGCGGCGCATCTCGTTCATCATCTTTCGGGCGGCGAGCAACAGCGCGTCGCACTGGCGCGTGCCGTCGTCAAAAATCCTTCCCTGATACTTGCAGATGAGCCGACGGGCAATCTGGATTCGGGCGCGGGCGAGCATATCGGCCAACTGCTCCAAGCCTCTGCGCGCACGCACCAAGCCTGCGTTATCATCGCCACGCACAACAAAGAACTCGCTTCGCTTTGTGATCGCACACTGCGCTTACAAAACGGAAAAGTTTTGGAAGTGTAAGAACAAAGCGCGATGAAACGCCGCGTGGCAACCGAATTTACGCTTTGATTCAATAGCTTTTTTCCAGTCTATGGCCTGTCTGCATTTGGCCTTTAACGCCGTTGGGTTATAATGATTTGGAAGGTGTTGCGTGCTCATTTTGATTTGTCCGCACGCGGCAGGATTCGCAATTATTTACCGAACGAGTTTTTAAGCACAGCGGAAACGAAATAGTATGTTTGAGCGATACACGGAAAAAGCGCGGCGTGTGATTTTCTTTGCACGCTATGAAGCTTCGCAATTCGGCGCGCCCGCTATCGAGCCGGAGCATTTGCTTCTGGGCTTAATGCGCGAAGACAAAACCTTGACGGCAAGATTTTTTCCACGCGCGCAGGTTTCCATCGAAGCCATACGCAAAGAAATCGAAGGCCGCACGCTGCTCAGGGAAAAGATTTCAACAAGCGTTGAATTGCCTCTCGCGCCGGAAACGAAAAGAGTGCTGGCGTATGCGCATGAGGAATCCGACAGATTGCAGCACCGCCACATCGGGACAGAGCATTTGCTGCTCGGACTCTTAAGAGAAGAACGCTCGATGGCGGCGGAGATTTTGTACGAAAGAGGATTGCGGCTCGTCGCCGTGCGCGATGAAATCGCCCGCCAATCCGGTGCGGACACACGCGCATCGCAGAAGAAAGACACGCCGCACCTCGCAGAGTTTTCGCGCGATTTGACGGACGACGCGCAGAGCGACAAGCTCGATCCGCTCGTCGGGCGCGAAGCGGAGATTGAACGCGTCGTGCAAATCTTGTGTCGCCGCACGAAAAACAATCCTGTCTTGATCGGTGAACCCGGCGTCGGCAAAACAGCCATCGTCGAAGGCTTGGCGCAACGCATTGTTTCCGGCGACGTGCCGTCGTTTCTGGAGAACAAGCGCATTCTCTCGCTCGATCTTTCGCTGATCGTGGCGGGCACAAAATATCGCGGGCAGTTTGAGGAACGCCTTAAACAGATTATGCGCGAGTTGATTGAAAATCCGCAGTACATCGTATTCATAGACGAGCTTCACACACTTGTCGGCGCAGGCTCTGCCGAAGGTTCTCTGGACGCTGCGAACATTTTGAAGCCCGCTTTGTCGCGCGGCGAAATTCAGTGCATCGGCGCGACGACTCCTGCGGAATTTCGCAAGTCCATCGAGAAAGATCGTTCGCTTGAACGCCGCTTTCAGGCAGTGAAGGTTCCGCCGCCTTCCGAAGCCGAAGCAATAGAAATTTTGGACGGCGTGCGTGAGCGCTACGAAAGTTTCCATCAAGTGCGGTATACGCAGGAAGCGATAGAGTCTGCGGTTTATCAATCGAGCCGTTATATTCCAGATCGCTTTTTGCCGGACAAAGCCATCGATGTGCTCGACGAAGCGGGCGCGCGCGTCAAATTGCGCGTGCGTCGCGAGCAGGGCGATTTGCCCGCGTGGAACCCGCCCGTCAATGATTGGCAAAACCCTTTGTCGGGAAGCAGCAAATCTTTGGCGGCGCGTTTTTCCGACGCCGATGAAGAAGCGCTCGTCACAATCGAAGTTACAAAGGACGACATCGAAGACGTGATCGCGCGTTGGACGGGAATTCCGATCACGTCGCTGAAGGAAGAAGAGACGCAGAAACTTTTGCGCATCGAACTGGAGTTGCACCGCAGAGTCGTTTCACAGCGTCCGGCTATTTCAGCGCTCGCCCGCGCTATCCGTCGCTCGCGCGCGGGGCTAAAGAATCCGCAGCGTCCCGTTGGTTCGTTTCTTTTCCTTGGGCCGACGGGCGTTGGCAAAACGGAAGTCGCGCGCACGCTCGCGGATTTTCTGTTCGGTTCGGAGCGTTCGATGATCCGCTTCGATATGTCGGAGTTTATGGAGAAGCATTCGGTCTCGAAGTTGATCGGTTCGCCTCCGGGCTACGTCGGACACGAAGAAGGCGGACAATTAACGGAGCGCATTAAACGCTCGCCTTATTCTGTGCTGCTCTTCGACGAAATCGAAAAAGCGCATCCTGATATTTTCAATGTGCTGCTACAGGTTTTTGAAGACGGCATTTTGACGGACGCGCTCGGCAACACGATTGATTTCAAGAACGTAATTATCATTATGACTTCCAACATCGGCGCGCGTTTTATTCAAAAGCGCGGCACGATGGGCTTTCAGGCGACGACAGATGCCTCGCGCGAAAAGCTGGAAGAGATGGTTATGTCCGCGGTCCGCCAGACCTTCAACCCGGAATTCATCAACCGCCTCGACGAGATTATTATCTTCGATCAATTAGTTGACGAAGAACTTTTGGAAGTCGTGCAATTGCAGATCGAACAATTGAACCGCACGTTGGCGACGCGCGGCCTCGAAGTTCGCTTGACGGACGAAGCCAAACGCTGGCTGGTCGCAAAGACCTGCGCTGATCGCACCTATGGCGCGCGGCCTCTGCGTCGCGCCCTGCAAAAGCACGTCGAAGACCCGCTCTCCGAAGCGCTTATTCAAGGCCAATTAAGCGAAGCAACGACTATCGAAGTTTTTCTTGACGGCACTGAACTCAATTATCGTTCGGCGGGCGTCGAAGAACCGGGCGACGCATTGCTGATTCACTGAAAAGCAGGAGACAGAAGCCAGAAGCCAGAAGACAGAATAAAAGCGGAAAGACCGCGCGGGCGGTGGCGATGAGTGGCGGGAACATTTGCTTTATCGCCCTCCAAACTCTTATTCTGACTTCTGAATACTGACTCCTGACTTCTGTTTTTTATTGTTTGTCTGTATAATCCGCGGCTTTGCTGAATAAGAACAAGCGTGCTGGCAACCCGAATGGTGAAAGCCAGAATCAAAAGCTTCTCGCATGTTCAAAGGCCGGGCAGAATAATCGTCGCTTTGTGCCGACCTCGTAAAGTTAATTTTTCATATCGTTCAGGCTCCCCGAAGTATCAGTAAATTCTAAAGGGATAGTAGTTATTTTATGCACACTCTTCGTCGTGCCACGTTGCTCGTCTTTTTGAGCGCAATTGTCGGGATCGTTGCTTCGTTCACTGTTTCGCGCGGCGCTCATGCGCAGGAACCAGCGACAGCAGCAGCACCGCAACAACAATCACAACAACGCCTTGTTGAAGATGTTGTGGTGCGCGGCACCCGTCGCCTAAGCACCGATTCCGTTCTTTACTTCGTGCAGACGCGCACCGGCGATACTTACAATCCGGAGCAGGTGCAGCGCGATCTTCAGGCAATTCTCGCGCAACTCCCGCTCGACAAATCTGTCGCCAGCGTCTCGCTCGAAGACGGCACGCGCGGCGGCGTCATCGTCGTTTTCAACGTCAAAGAATTACTGATTATCCGCGACATACAATTTGAAGGCTTGAAGAGCGTGACCGAAGCCGATGTGCTCAAAGAGTTTCGCGAAAACCGCGTCGGCATCTCGAAGGAATCCGTTTACGATCCGGTCAAGGCGCGCAACGCCGTGCGCGTCATCAAGGAACTCGAAGCTGCCAAAGGCCACCCGAACGCGACTGTCGATCTTCGCCCAGACGAAGTTTCGCAAACTTCGACGGCTTTGACTTTCGATATTAAAGAAGGCGAGCGCGTCCGCGTCGTGCAAATTGATTTCGAGGGCAACGAGAATTTCAGCGACGGCAAGCTGCGCGACCAGATGAAGTTTGTCAAAGAAGCCGGACTCATTACGCGTTTCAAAGGCGAAGACATACTTGATCGCCGCAAGCTCGAGGATGACTTAAAACGTGTGCGCTTTTATATGACCTCGAAAGGCTATTTGCAGGCGCGCGTCGGCGAACCGCGCATTGAAGGCTTGGGGCGACGCACGACCGGACTTTTTATTCCGCTACCGCTTCTTTCGTCAACTGATGAAGCGTTGCGCGTGACGGTTCCCATTACCGAAGGCAAGCTTTATCGTATCGGCCAGATTAAAATTGAAGGCAACTCGATTTTTTCCGAAGACGTGATTCGCAATGTCATCGGGCTGAAGCCGGGCGATGTCGCGGACGGTCAGCGCATCGGCAAATCGCTTTTTGAAGAACTGCGAAAAGCTTATGGCGGGCAGGGCTTTATTCAATATGAAGCCGAGCCGACGCCGAGCTTCCGCGATGATCCGAAAAACCCGAACGAAGGCATCGCGGATTTTACGGTCTCGATTACCGAAGGCAAGCAATTCACTTTGCGCCGTCTGGAGTTTTTGGGCAACACGTTTACGCGCGATAACGTGCTGCGCCGTGAAGTCGTCGTCAACGAAGGCGATGTTTACAATCAAAGCCTTTATGAATTTTCAGTGCTGCGTCTTAACCAGCTCGGCTTTTTTGACCCGATTGATAAAGACAAGGACGCCGACTTTAAGACTAACGAAGAAGAAGCGACCGTTGACTTGAACTTAAAGGTAACGGAACGCGGGCGCAACCAGATCGCTTTCAACGGCGGCATCAGCGGCATCGGCGGTTCTTTCTTCGGATTGTCGTACTCGACCAACAACTTTCTCGGACGCGGCGAAGTTCTTTCCTTCAACGCGAACGTAGGCAATCGCCAGCGCTCGTTCGAGTTTTCATTCACGGAGCCTTACTTGCGCAATCGCCCGATCACGACCAGCCTTTCGCTTTTCACTTCGTCGGCGAAAACCTTTGGCGAAGGCACCACGCTTTCGCAAAACACCAATGCGATTCGAGGCACGTCTGGTTCATTGACGGACTTTTTCAACACGAACGAGGCAAATTTGTTCACGCGCACATCGAACGGCGCATCCTTTCTCGTGAGTTCCTCACTTTCCGAATTTTACCGCAAGCGCCCGTTCACGCAGTCCACGCGCATCGGCCTTTCGTACACGATCCGGCAGGACAGCGTTAAGGAACCGGCGGTCAATGCACAGAACAACGCGCAGACTTTTATCCCCGTGCTTTTCACGCAGCCGAACATCATCACGAGCCGCATTACGCCAACGGTTGTTTACGATACGCGCGATTTCTCGAAGAACCAGAATGATCCCGTGCGCGGCAGACAGATTCAAGCGTCGCTGGCATTCGCGGGCGCGGGCGGCGACGTTCGCACTTATGCGCCGTCAATTCAGTACATACAGTTTAATCCCGTGCGGCGCAAACAGCGCGGTGGCAACCCGGAAGTTTTCGGTTTCCGCCTCGTCGCAGCCAACGTCGGCAGCTTCGCCCAAACTGCCAAAATAAGAAACTCCAACTCGCTGGCCTTCGTCAGTGGCGTGCCGATTTTTGACAGGTTTTTCCTCGGCGACGAATTCACGATTCGCGGTTACAACGTGCGTTCGATCACCCCGTATGCGCCGATCAATTCTTTTGTTTCATCGCGCAATGTCGTTCTTTCGACGACGGCGACAGGAACGCCCGATACGCCCGCCGATTTTCCGGCTCAACTGCTTGCCACCGCAAGGCGCATCGGCACCTTTACGGGATCAACCGGAAGCAACGTTTTGAACTTTTCCAATTCGTTTACGCCGATTGGCGGCGACACGCAGCTTCTGGGCAACTTCGAGTACCGCATACCGATCTTTGGCCCGGTGAGTGCGGCGGCCTACGCAGACATCGGCTCGTCCTTCAATTTGCGCAAAGGGCGCGATCAAGCTATCAATAGTAACTTTTTGCCGGATCAACCGTTTTTGCAAACGCTCGGTTCTAATTTGAGCGCGTTCGCAGCAACAAAGAATCCAAGTCTCGCAATTGTATCTGACATATCCGGCCAAATAGCGCTTATCGCGCGCGGCGCAAACTTTGTGACGAAGGATGAATTTTCCAGTGCACGGGGGCTGAATGTTAATCCGCAAACGGGTTTGCCGATTGGCTTTCAGCCGGTATTCCTGCGCGGCGAAGCGCAGACAAATACAGTCGTGCGCGTCAGCCAGAGCATCTTTGACCGGTTCACAAATTATCGCTCAAGCATGGGCGCAGAGTTGCGCGTGCAAGTGCCGGTTGTCAACGTCCCCTTTCGTTTGATCTATGCGTTTAATCCGAATGCGCGGCGCGGCGTCACCAAAGAACTGCCGGGCTTCTCTTTCAATGAACGCCGTAGCGTTTTTCGTTTTAGCATCGGGCGAACTTTTTAATTGTTGAGAGTAAACTGTCGAAGCGGCGCAGACATCGAAGTTGATTCAACGTCCGCATTCACCACCCTTTTAAGGAGCATTACGTAAAAGTCATGAAAATCAATCGTTTATTTGCCGCGTCTCTTTTCCTCGCGGCTGTCACATCACTTCCCGCTTACGGACAGCAAAACGCACGTTCGGCAGCACCAGCAGGCGGAGCAGCGGCGGGCGTTGCCGCAACCATTCCCGACAGCAAAATCGCTTTCATCAATACCGAAGCCTTCGCCGATGAAAAGCAAGGCATTGCGCGCTACGTCAACGCAATGAAAAGCTTGGAACGCGAGTTTCTGCCACGCCAAAACGAACTCGTTGCCTTGCAGACTCAACTGAAGGGAATCGCCGACGACATCACCAAACTGAACAACAATCAGAGCGTGGTCGATCCGAAAACGATTCAGCAAAAGCAAGAGCAGGGCGTAGCTATACAGAATCAACTCGAGTTCAAAAAGAAACAAGCTGAGGCCGACTTCCAGAAGCGTAGGCAGGATATCGTCGATCCGATTTCCGATGACATTGCCAAAGCGCTCGATGCCTTTTCGCGTCAACGCGGTATCAACCTGATGCTCGACATCAGCAAGTTTGCGCCAGCCGTGCTCTCCGTCAATCCTGCGATGGACATGACGGCTGCGTTCATCGCCGAGTACAATAGCCGCGCCGCGACGACTGCTGCGCCGCGCCCGCGCCGCTAATCAAGGTCTGCTAATTGTTTGTGCCGGAGTCGCGTGGGAATTCCCGCGCGACTCCGGCACACTCTCAAGTCATGACCTTTCAAGCTTCGGCAATCTTTCACTTTGACGCGAGCGCGCGAAGCATATCGCGCATCGTCTTTCCATTCTGAAACCTTCGAGAGCGCTATGGAGACCATCCTCGACACGCGCGCCATTCAACAACTCCTGCCGCACCGTTATCCGTTCCTGCTCGTTGATCGCATTATCGAACTCGTACCACGAACGCGCATCGTCGGCATCAAGCAGGTTTCCATCGGCGAACCTTTTTTTCAAGGCCACTTTCCGTGCGCGCCCGTGATGCCCGGCGTGCTCGTCGTCGAAGCTCTCGCGCAGGTCGGCGCTATTCTCGCGTTGCGCGAAATGGAGAATCGCGACGAAAAACTCGTGCTCTTTAGCGGCATTCAGGAAGCGCGCTTTCGCAAACCCGTTGTTCCCGGCGATACTTTAACTCTGGAAGTCACGGCGCTCAGGATCGGCTCTCGCGTTCAGCGTATGCGCGGTGAAGCGAAGGTTGACGGCGTGCTCGTCGCCGAAGCCGTCATTATGAGCGTCGTCGCTGACCGCGAGGCGCTCGCCCAATGAGAAGCACTACGACTATCGCCGCCACGACACCGCCCGCCAAGAAACTCGACAAACGCGTGAGCACAGCCGCACCTCCAGCAGCGACAACACACACGCATCCGGCAGAACACGCGATTCTTCATACGGCTCACAGAAACACACCGTCGGCGGATTCAGATGGCTTTATTCATCCTTCAGCTATCGTCAGTAGCAAAGCGCAAATCGGACGCAACTGCTTTATCGGCCCTTATTCGACTATCGGCGACGAAGTAGTTTTGGGCGATAACGTGCGGCTCGAATCACACTGCGTTATTGATGGTCGCACGCATATCAGTGACGAAACGCACGTCTTCCCGTTTGTTTCAATCGGCCTCGCGTCGCAGGACTTGAAGTATAAGGGCGAGTCTTCGGAGACGCGCATCGGGCGGCGCTGTTCGATACGCGAATTCGTCACCATTCATCGCGGCACGGCGGGCGGCGGAATGCTCACGCAGATTGGCGACGATTGTTTGATTATGGCGCAAGCGCACGTCGCGCATAATTGTCAGGTTGGCAATAACGTGATTATGACAAACGGCGCGACGCTTGCCGGACACGTTCATGTGGATGACGGCGCTGTGATCGGCGCATATTCCGGCGTTCATCAATTTTGCCGCATCGGGCGCGAGGCTTATATTGGTGGTTACTCAGTCATCGTCAAAGATGCGTTGCCGTTTGCGCTCACCGTCGGCAATAGGCCTACACGCTGCTACGGCATGAACACAGAAGGTATGAAACGTCGCGGTTATCCGCGCGAAATCACCGAAACACTTCACCACGCTTTTCACCTTTTGCTCAACTCACGCCTCAACACCTCGCAGGCGCTCGCACGCATTCGCAAAGAAATTCACGACTCGCCAGAAGTAAACAGGCTCGTCAACTTCATCGAAACTTCCAAACGCGGAATCGTCAAATAAAATTCTGTTATGCGCTACGGTCTCATTGCGGGCAACGGGCGTTTCCCCTTTCTCGTATTGGAAGGAGCACGGCGCGCTGGCGTAGAAATGTCTGTCGCAGCGATTCGCGAGGAAACCGATCCGGCGATTGAGAAGATTGCTGCCGGGCGCATCGCGTGGGTCGGCATAGGGCAACTCGGCAAAATGATTCGCTTCTTCAAACGCGAAGGAGTCGAGCGCGCGATCATGGCCGGGCAAGTCAAGCATGTGCAGATTTTCAGCGGCGCAATCCCCGATGTGCGTATGCTCAAACTGCTGCTCAAACTCCCGCGCCGCAACACAAACTCACTCATCGGAGCCATCGCCGATGAACTCGCCAGCGAAGGCATAGAGCTAATCGACTCTACCTTTTTCCTGCAAGATTATCTACCGCGCGAAGGCACACTATCAAAGCGCGAGCCGACGAAGACGGAGCGCGGCGACATCGCATACGGCCTCGAAGTCGCGCGCGAAATCGCCCGCCTCGATTTAGGACAAACCATTGTGGTGCGTGCCCGCGCCTGTGTCGCCATCGAAGCAATGGAAGGCACTGACGCCGTCATCCTTCGCGCAGGCACGCTCGCGCGCGGGCGCTTAACAATCGTCAAAGTCGCCAAGCCCGATCAAGACATGCGCTTTGATGTGCCTGTTGTTGGACTGCCGACGATTGAAGCGATGACGAAAGCTCACGCCACATGCTTGTGCATTACGGCGGGCAAGACTTTAATGTTTGATAGGGATGAAATGCTGCGCCTTGCAAACGAAAAACGCATCGCCATTGTTGCTGTTCCACATAATTGATTGTCGGGCGGCGGCGCGCGGCTTGCACGTATGCAATATACTTTCTTACAAATGCAAAGCGTAAAAATTCAAGCGAACCAATCATGACTTATCAACA
>JAABUK010002545.1_pt1 | contig 32536 bp, 45 predicted proteins | sample 5559141 | NCBI WGS metagenome assembly JAABUK01 (sample SAMN10711869, study PRJNA513367) | rock metagenome | isolation source: Antarctica rocks | place: Antarctica: Victoria Land, Pudding Butte nord | collected 2016-01-03 | reverse complement strand
AGAAGTGAGCTCAAGCCATGGCCAGCTAGCAAAGTCAGCAACAGCAGGCCAAGAAGTGCTGGCCAGTTGAAGGGCAGCCTCTCGTAGCCCTGCTCTAGGGCACTTGTCAAAGTATCCTGAACGGTGTCTTTGGCAGCTTGTGCTGCATGGGCAACACGCTGAGACATGGAGGGGGTTGCCCGATGGTTTCCCTGAGCCTCATTGTCTGAGTCAGGCTCCTGTTCCTGCATAGAAAGCAACTTGTTTTGAAGGCTGAGAACCCTTTGGTCGTGTTTCTCATTGCCAAAAATGCAGCAAAGGATGTACCACGTAGGGCAGGACAACAGCAGCGGGTTCTGCTCTGTAGACTAGGACATCGTCTTGGCCGTGTACAGATATGGAAGGTGCGTCCCTCGAGTCCAAAGCTTCAGAGCCAGAAGCGAGCTCATCCGCGACTTCATTTTTCCGTGTTGTTTTCCTACGGGCCCTCCCCGCCTTTTTAACTGATCCGGGCTCCGACATGCTCCCGAGAAGATCTACTGTCACAACGGTCGCTGACAGCTGGAAGGTTACAATTTAACGCTCAGACAGAGACAAAACTTGAAACGGCACGCAAGCTATTTGGAAGCAGCTCTGCTTTTTGTAAAACGGCGACAGTGAGCGGCGCTCTTCCAAGTGTGCAGCGTTGGCTGCAGAGCAGTCAAAGGCAAGGTCAACCTTGAGCTGACTCGTCACTTTTTTACGCCGGCGCCTGTACGCCGTAGCAGACGAAGAGAGAGAGAGAGAGAGAGAAGTAATCTCCAGTGAGCGCCAGATCATCCAGTGTGCCTCGTGTCATCTCACGTGCACCGCTGGACGGCCCGTCTTCTGATCGGACGACCCACAAGAATCGTATCAAAGCCCTTGGGCAACAATCAGGTGTGTCTGCCAATTCAGACGTCGGGTTCGAACTCCATCTAGCAACATGGGTAAAGGTGGCGACGCCAGTGTCGTTCACCGACCCAGCTCAAAGGTGTCGAAACGTGTACCTGTAGAGAAGCCGGACTTTACAGTCGGCACACTTCGCAGAGCAATACCTCCTCATTGCTTTGAGAGATCCTTGTTGCGCTCTTCTGGATATGTCGCGGCCGACCTGCTGGGCATGGCGGCCTTGTACTTCTGCAGCACGTTTATCGATCAGCCAGCAGTGCCTCGTTGGCTAGCGTATGGGCTGTTGTGGCCAACATACTGGTTCTTTCAAGGAGCTGTAGGCACCGGAGTCTGGGTCATCGCCCACGAGTGCGGGCATCAAGCCTTCAGCAAATGGCAGGTCGTCAACGACGCAGTCGGTCTCACGCTGCATTCCTGCTTATTGGTTCCTTACTACTCCTGGTAAGCATACTCTTGTGCAGTTAAATAGTGTGCGATATGTGGAAATCTTTGAGCTGTATCAGACGTTAGTGATGCTTTCTGAAGTTTCTCGCTACCTCTGGCTTATTCTGGCTGGCTGGGTTGCAGGAAGCATTCTCACAGGAGGCATCACTCAAACACAGGCAGTCTGGAGAAGGATGAGGTATTGGTCCATAGCTTTGTTTGTCAGATCAATGTTGTATGTTGATGCTGCCTGTAGACACCGTTTGACATGATGTCTGCTGCAGGTGTTTGTACCTCCTATGAAAGGCTCTGAGGCAGATGAGTTCAGCCTTGAGCAGACAGCCCCTGTCAGATTGTTCTACATTATCATCACCTTGACCCTGGGATGGCCGATGTATTTGGTGGCCAATGTGTCTGGCAGACCTTATGATCGCTGGGCAAACCATTTTGACCCCTACTCCCCAATTTTCAGCAAACGCGAAAGGCTTGAGGTAAGCAAGCTACATGCCTTCCGCTTGCTCATGCTCACCTAAGCATGTTCTTTTCTGCCCTTGTGTTGTGGTAACAACATACTTCTGCATAGTCATTGCTACCTCACGGATTCTGCGCTTTCCATCTGTCCCTCTTCAAATTGTATGTCAGCGAGTCCATCACACATCATCAAGAGATGCTTTGATGCAGTAGTTTGACTGCAGGTTGCAATCAGTGACCTGGCTCTTGTGGCTGTCATGGGTGGCTTGTATAGTTTGGCTCAAAGCTTTGGGTGGTTATGGTTGCTGAAGGTCTACATCATCCCTTACTTAGTCGTCAACCACTGGCTTGTGCTGATCACATTGATGCAGCACACACACCCAGACTTGCCTCACTACAACAGCAAGGAATGGGACTGGCTCAGAGGCGCAATGGCTACTGTAGACAGGAGCTATGGATTTCTGGATGTGCTATTCCACCACATTGCAGACACCCATGTGGCTCACCACCTGTTCTCGGCCATGCCTCATTACCATGCTGAAGAGGCGTCTGCTGCTATCAAGCCTATCCTTGGCAAACACTACAAGGAAGACAAGCGGAATGTGTTTGTGGCAATGTGGAAGGACTGGAATGTGTGCCGATTTGTTGCGCCTGACGAGGCTGGCAACAATGTCTTTTGGTTTCAGTGATGTGCCCCATCTAAGTGCTTTACTGCAAACTTGACACTGCCTTTTAGGAATGACCGCTGTGCACCCATTTTTAGGGCAGTTGTGGTCATTGTTGCATGCTGTCATAGCAAATTCTGACTCCATTTTATTTCTCTGTTTAGCGTGGGCTTTGGTGGCCTGTTTCAGTGTATATGCAGCATGTTTGTATGCTTGCAACAGAATTCTGGTTTGCTAGCATAATATAGATCACATTGCTGTAGATGTAGACACTACTGTGGTGGTATTAAGGTAAGCCTCTGATGGACTTACAGGCTCATTAGACTGTTGCACGCCTTTTTAATTTGATCTCACGTGGCGCTGGCTACTAAATTGGATTGGTCTGATGTGTACAAACTTACAGCGTCTGTATCATTGCGCTGTGCTGCTATATTCGAGACTCAGTCTGTGTCTTCAAAGTCCAATTGTGGGCCTGGTCACCTTGGGCATTGGCACTGATTAGGGTAAGCAATTTTTGAGCTGAAAATTGCCAAACATGTCTGTAAGCAATACATAGGCCACTGATGTCTCAGCACAATGCCAAATGTTGGAGCACGTGGCTGAGACTTTTCAACACATAAAAACAGTCTTCAGAAAATTCTCTTTACACCGTACTCCATGCATGCATTCCGACTACTAGTGTCATGCTGAGTGTGTCTACTTGGCGACCCAAGACACAAAACAAAGCTGTTCTTGCATGGCCTGTGCGATGCCGTGACATGGCAAGCTTTGCCATACTGTCAAATACAGCGTGCAAGCAGTGAGGTCACTCATGGGCTGATCTCTCAGGGTCTGTCAATCAAAGCGAATGTGAGAACTACGAGGAGCTGGTACACCACGCAGCCTTGTCTGCCCAGCACCAGGGCTAGGCACTGCCTGGCCATCATCGTCAAATCTGATGTGCATACCCTGCAGCAGATGACAGATGAGTCAGCTTCAGTGCAAGTCGACATATGTACATTGCGCCAACAGTGTAATACCACTGAATATCTCACCTGAGGCACAGGCAGGCCCCTCAGTGGTTCTTTGCTCTTGGAAGCAGACTGGATATCCAGGGAATCAAGGGCATTGCACAAGTCATCATCCTCCTGCATTGAAGTATACAACCTCAGATAGCGTAGAAACATGGCAGCCATGGTCAGCTACATGCTGCAGCATTGCGAAAGCGCAGGCAGAGAAGCTGGCATGATGGACTGCTGAGTCTGGGTAATACCTTGATGTACTCCTGGTGTGACTCCGTGAAGGGGCCAGGGCTCATGCCCGTGTCAGATTGGCTCTCATAGTCATACAGTCCAGCAGGCACTGGCGTTGGTGCTGCAGCAAGATTGTCAGCTTTGACCTTGACTGCAGCTGCCTTGGCCAGCTTTGTAGCCACTTCCTTCTTCAGCTGACGCAAGGACCTGCACAATACCACCATGCTGAGATATGAGCACTGCTTAAGTTGCAATTAAGGCTGAGTGTGTATGATCAGCTGTGTGGTAGATGCTATAGAGCATAACAGTCACAACAAGGACAGCTGCAATTCAGAGTGAGTTTGTAAGGTGCTTGATGTTAGCAACAGTGCGTGTTATGCGCAGCCTACCTTGGGTCATAGGATGGACTAGCATGGATCTTGGATTCCAGCTTGCTGGCAGGGATGGTGGCAGCGGTGTTGCTAGGTGCTGTGGGTGCCTCAAAGTCCATCTCCCAGCGGTCATCCAAACCCTCCCTGGTGTTACTGTCAGTCATTCCATCCTTCTCCTCATGCAGCAACCAAGCTGACGCTGAGGGTGCTGGGCTGGCTGCCTCAGACTCAGAGCAGGAAACATAGTCTGTCATGCCTGCAAGTCCCTCTGATGTTCCAAGCATAGCAGAGGCTGGAGAATCAGTCAGATCTTTGTCACCTGCCAACTCAGCTGGAGTCTGTGATGGTGTGCTTCCTGCCCCTGGTGCTGGCTGAACAAGAGAGGAAGGCCCAGTAGGAGCTGCTGTCTGATTGGAAGGCTTGATGTCGGGCTCTTCCTTTGCTGGGATGCCTGGCTCACAGAAGTAGACAGGGCCAACCATGTTCACTGATTGTGAAGGCGTTCCATTCATGCTCATGACCTTTTGGCCTCTGGAGATGGCTGATAGCCTTGCTGCTTCACCGGCTGCAGGACTGCCCATGTCTGAGTCAGAGTAGTACACAGAGTCCAAGACACCCACAACTGCTGCGGCGTCTGGCATGGGCTCACTAGACTCTGGTGTGATCTGCTTGAGTGCAGATGGTGCTGCTCCTGCTGCTGCAGGGGTTGACTTTGGGGTGGACTTGGCTGGTGTAGGGGTAAGGCCTTCAGCAATGATGTGACCAGCATCTGGTAGCTTGGCCACAACGGTGGCAGATACTTGAGGGGATGATGGAGTTTCAGTTGCTTGGGTTGAGATGAAACCCTCAAACTTTGCCATGGGTGTCAGGCTGGTGTCTGCTGAGGCAGCTGACGCACCTTCCTTGCGAGACAAAATGTCAACATCAGGGCTGGCAGGTGGCAAGCTCTCAAAGTCTGGCATCTCCTGCAGCAACAGAGATTGCAAGGTGGCCACAGACCTTGTATTACAGCTCTCCAGGTCAGCAAAGGAAGCAGAAACATACTCAACTGAATAGCTATTGGGTTTTGTATCAAGCAGACATAGCTCAAGAATGACAAATTACACCAAGCATACACTGTGCCCGACGCAGCAACAGTGATTTCCAAGATAGAACGCATAAGTACTACAGACACCAAACATAGCTTTTGGCAATAAAGAAGCTACTGTAGAAAATTGTCTTGAACTCATCACAATATGACAAAATGCACGCTGCTGAAACAGGGTCCAGAAGCAACTGCAGTAGCAGTACTAACCTCCTCTTCTGTTGGTGATGACTTCAATGCAGAAGCAGGCAAGTCATTTGTGCCCATTCCGTGCTGCAGTACACCGTCTGAACAACAGACAAGAGGCATAAGTGTTGGTCACAAGAGTGCACTGCATTTTCAGCATGCAGCAGCATACGAGAGCAGTGTCCATTGCATTGTGCTACAACTACTGCTGGCAGGTGCAGCAGCTTTCAGATAAGCATCTACTACCTCAAAAGCCACCACAGATAAATCCAGCTGTCATACAGGTTTCTTGTTTCAACGCCCCCCAGATCATGCATACCTAATTGAACATACAGCTCACCTCCAGCAATGCCGACTGCATCTGAGGCTTCAAGCTTGAGTTCAGGAGTTGGATATTCTGATGCCTGGGACTCAGCTTTGCTGTCCATAGGCATATCGAATGCTTGAGGAGTTGACATGGATGTGATGGCACCATCATCGCCAAATGAATCCAGCATGGTAACAGAGCCCTACTGGGAAACCACATGTTGACAAACAGACAGACATTTCAACGTGGATATAGTACACAAAGTCAGCAGAGATGGCACTGTTGCGGTGTGGTTTACTTACCTTTAGATAAGGGGATTGCTCTGAGGGCAATGAGGCTGCAACTTCACCAGAGTCAGCAGGTTCTGCAGACACAAGCACATTGCATCCTTGCTAGTACATATCAAGCCACAGACCTCATAGACACGCTGTTCTACCTTCGATATCACGTGATTCGTGCTCAATTCCAATAGCCACTGCCTCTTCATCAAGTCCTGTCATTTTGGGGTGTTTGCCCTCTGGGATTGGCACTTCTGTTGTCGTACACTCCTGTGATTACGTACACTGTCAAAGATGAACCCAGGCTTGAGCGCTCCCTAAATTGCTCTGTCGCTCATCTACTGCTGAAAAGCTGAAACGAGGAAAGGCAGGGCAGGCATCAAAGCATTTCAAGATTGCACTCCGTGTTTTGAACAAAAAGAAATCAATCATACCAAACTTGCCAGATTAGGTGACTGCTGCTCATGATTCAAAGGCACTGCTCCCACAGAAGACAGATCTGCAAAATATTTCAACAATTATGTTTGTTTGTAGAAAAGCAAGAGTGACGGTGTGACTGTCAACCACACCTTCAGTATCCACCAACTTCGTTGGGCTTTCGGGTACCACTGCAAGTGTTTCTGAGCCTCCTGCTCTGTCTGATTCTGTAAGCACCTGCAGACAGACTATTTTGCTCTGGCCCCAAAGAATGGCAGTAGACCAGAACTATTGACAGCGGTGAAGAATTAGCTGCTCTCAGTGTGGGTCAAAACGCGAGACCGCTACCACTGCCCACCTCAGCGGGTTCAAACTCTGTAGACAAGTTTTTGACCGAGCCACTGGAGTCTTCGCTACGCAAGGGCTGACTCCCCTCATTTGTCACGTCTAAGAAGGCTGCTCGGCCAGGCTTTTTGCTGGTAGTCCTGCCTTTGGTTGATATGAAGGGTAATTCCTCCACAGGGTCAATACCTGCAATTACGTACAGGCGTTCAGGAAGGCGCGCGACGATGAGGTGTCTGACCTAACACAGCTGCATGGCGGATCAACTTGCCTTGCGAGCGGGCTCTGCTGCGTGTCAATCTGCCCTCGCTGTACATGCTAGCGGCTGCTTTTCACACAAATGGCAAGTTGAGACTGCGCCAGGGAGGTACAAATTCGCAGTCGGAAGGTGAGCAAGGCTTGTGTGTTGGCAAGCCTGGCTTTGAATGTTCAAACTGCGCCAGGCAAGGGTTTGCCAGGCAAGGGTTTACAAGCCTGTGTGATGGCACTGGCAATCAATTGATGCACACACTGCCTGCCTGCCTTTACCTGCCTTGATACAGGTATCGTTCAGTAGGAGCAGGAGCCTTAACTGCAGGCTACAGACAAATGCTGTTATGCATTGTGCTGCTACGACCTTCCAATTGGGTGAGACATGATGACTTTGATTTTGGATGAGCTCCACTTGGCAAATATTTTGCCAGCAAGCCAGCAAGCTCAAACTGAACATGCTTGACAGTAAGCCTAAAGTGTACAACTCGTGCAAAGCCTCAAGCTGATCGGCGATTTACTGTGTAGTGTAAATACTTGCAAGCACTTCCGGCAATTGCCTGCTGCATGCAGTGCTCGTAAAATGCTCTTGTTGCCATCATGATACTGACTGTCTAATGCCCTGCAGCGCGAGAATGCAAGCTGTGACAGCGGGAGATATTGCAAGCTGTGACAACGCCACGTCGGTACACGTATGAATGGTTAATAGATGATTCAGAAGAGAACGGACAGGCATGACTGAGCACTGATTGACTACACAGAGTCTCTTTTGTCGATTTTGAGCAAAAGGATGGGCTGCAATGAGGACGCAAAAAATGGCAAATCTCAATTGCCCATGTGCGCCGAGCAATGTGTCCACGTCGACTTGCGCGCGAATCTTACAGCTGCGGGATGGCTCAACTGGCAGGATTTGCCTTTCGCCTTGTGAAGGGAAGCTGCCTTTGCTAGACTGTATCTCAAAGGCGAACTGCCAGCTCGATGCGAAAAGAAGCCCAGCTGGCAACGCATGCCGAGCTGGACATAGTCTGGCGGCACTCATCTGGGCTGTTGTCGTTCTGATGCGCTTATCTGGAGGGTGTCAGCGTTGATCTTTACAGAATTTCTCCGCGATATACCAGCCATGAGTGACAATGTCAGCGTCGAGGCTGTCAAACAGGTCGTCCAACACGGCAACGGAGGCGTCAGCCATCCTTCGCCTGTGGCTTCCGAGGCACCAGCTGCCAGCCAGCAAGACCTCGCGCAGTGGCAACAGCAGGTCATGCAAGCCTATTACAAGCAGCAGCAGCAACCTCATGGACAGCAGACGGCTTTCTATCCTGCAGCTGCACATCCTTACGCTGGATTCTTTGCTGGACAGGTGAGGTTATACAGCTGTTATGTATGCAACTATATACTGTTGCGACGGTCAGCTGACTGAAAGCAACTTTTGCAGCCTTTGATGTATGGTGCACCATTTTACGGTGGAATTGTGCCTTACGCCTACCCAGCTCCGGCTGCACCTGGGGTGCAAGGATCTGAAAGCTCAGCGAAAATCGAGAAAGCTGTCAACAGTCAGCCAATGGCAATTGCGAACGGAAGCACTGGAGCAGCATTAGCCAGCTTGCCACCAAGGGTGAGCTATCTGTTTCTACCGGCTCTCGTCCTCGTCACAAGCTGGCGTGGCATGTAGGAGTTTGATCTCTCTTCCAAATTGCTTGCAGGGTAGCCAAAGCTCACAAGCTCAGAGGCTCAACCTGCACAGCAAGGCCAGCTCCAACAGCTTGCAAGCACTTTCAGAGTCTGGACAATATGCTAAGCAGTCACCAAACTGTACTCCACCTGCCAGTCCTGTTCAGCCCCCGCCTGCTGAGCCTTCAAAGGATAAGATTCTGCATGCAAGTGATGCTGAAGGTATCAAGGCTGAGGGGCAGGCAGCAGCAATGGCAGCCATAGCAGCGGCGCAGGCCCAGGTGAACGGTCAGGGTCGAGATGACTCTCGGGGTAACAGTGGTGAGTACTGGGTGCGCTCAAACTCTGAGGAGGACATGGAGAGGGCTGATTCTGGCGGGCTGCAGGTCAGTCACCTTGTCTTGGCATTCTTCAAGCATGCTTTCAGCGGATGTTTCAAAGCAGGTTGTGTTGTCACAAAAGGCAGCAAGTTTGCTCGTGTTGCAGGATGAAAGAGAGGTGAAGAGGCAGAGAAGGAAGCAGTCCAACCGTGAGTCTGCACGCAGATCACGTCTCAGAAAGCAAGCAGAATGCGAGGCCTTGGCTGTCCGTGTGAATGAACTCATGAATGAGAATAACAAACTTCGGGCTGCCAATGAGCAGTTGCTCAAGCTGCAGCACTTGACGTCCCACCAGGTGAGGCTCACCCCACATGGCTCCTCAGCATGCCGCATATGCTGAAAGATGCTGTTGACTTGACCACTGCTGCTGTTACTCACTTAGGTCATTACTTGTGGTTGCAGGTTGCTGAGACTGGCAAGGCGTAGAACCAGCATTCAAGCACACATTGTGAGCATACAGCACCATTTGAACAAAATGGACCTGGGAGAAAGTATCAGTTGCCATCCAGCTTTGTTTTGTATTCTGCAGCACCTGAGCGCACAATCATGTCTGTACAGCCAATGCCTTGAGTGGAGATGAATACAGCGACGGTAGTCAGCTGTTTTTGAGCAGATTTGTTTGTACTCTGCCAGCAGACGTAGAGAATTGCATTGTCAGCATGCCTGTGCAAGAGAGACTCTGTGTGTGCTCTTGCTGTACCTTTCTGAGAGTAGCGGACTGAGCGTGTCAGCTGTGGGAAGAGATCTTTGTCTGCTGTACAATAGTACTTTGATCAAAGATTGAGTCATCTTTTTGCTCACCGTTCATCAACTTCAGTTTCAGAGTTAATTCCCATGCTTGGGCAATTCATTGTGACAATGATGCCATTCTGACAATCTTATGACTTGAGACTGCTTCAATTTTGTATTCCTCTATGGTGCAATGGTCGTCTTTATTGGATTAATATATGACCATCTTCCTTTATATAATCCTGTAACATATATCTGCCTTTGACCCATGACCAGCGCAAAGCTTCTGTTGACGTGTGGTATCTTGCCACTTCAACAGATACGAAGATTATCGTTGGCAAACAAATCAGAAATCACTGGCAAGTAGCAGTTTGTTTTTTTTTGACTCTGCTTGCTGTGTATATCGTGTGGATCAGAGCTGATGATATTAGATAGCTGTTCTGCATTCACGTTTATTCCACCCAAAAACCAAATGCGAGCGGAAACTGTGCTTCAAAAGTTGCTTGGACGTCTAACACAACATGCTATGTAACAGCCTTGGCCACAAGCCCCTGTCACATGGGTGCAACTGTACCAAGGCATAGTCTACTGCTAGGTTGCCATCTGCACCTTCCTGCTTGCAATAGATTTGCCAGTAGTCATTCTGAGAACCCACTTGCTGTGTTAAACCTGCAATGCAGTGCTCAAGGAGTTTGTTCCTGCGATAGGTGGCTGTAACACACAGAGAACAAAAAATCATCAGGCACAATCATCATACACATTCACAGCACCCATGGACATGCTCAACACACAGCCTTCCTGGGCAACGTATGCTGTGGTGTCCTAAACGAGCACAAGCAGACTGCCCATCCATGTACATGAATGACACCACAACATTAGCCTGAGCTTGAGGCTTTGGTTCCTTACAGAGCTACAGCTTGCACATGCACACTGCCAAAAAAGCTTGCAGCGGAGACAGCAAAGCTCAAGCTTTGCTATGTCAGGATATGCATACCTTGCAGGGGCAGCACAGCTGCAGGCTTTTGACCTTTTTGCGCCAGTATGAGCAGATGAGAAGTGGTGAGCACCAGCACTGGCTCCTGCACACTGTGCAGCGGCGGCTGCTCACTATCAGGGCGGTCTGGCTTGCCCATACTCAGGGCCACATGTTGCGCCTCACAATGTGTGATATATGTGCCACATCTGTGCAAGCACCTGGTCAGTCTTTGAACGCCCGCAGGTGAAAGAATGGGCCTGTCATCTGCATCCCAGCAGATACGCAGAGTCACACAGACAGTGCCAGGTGATGTAGGAGGAGGAAGAGCGTCAACAAGAACCAGCAGCTGCAGAAAAGGTGATAACGCAGCTGATGTGTTTGCTTGACCAGCTTGTGACACCAGAAACATGGGCATTCCCCCCATTACTCATATGTATGATCTGCATATGTACGACGTTTGTTCTTTCCAAAGGTGCAAGAGGCAATTGGGTCAGCCTCATTGAGCTGCAGGAAGTTGAGTCAGCAGCAGATGCCTGTGGTCTGGCTCAAACTGGCTCTGACTGTCAGGACATGCAGCTGTTGTGGCCATTGTTCAACAGTAGGGTGATACCTGCAGAGCTGGCAGGACGGCGCACAGCAGGAGCAGGAGCCAAACCAGCAGTGCTTGCCAGCCCGCTGGACACAGCCCCTACCAGACCCAGGGCCCCACTCAGGGGCAGCCCCACCACCCCCAGCAGCCCTCTGCCCATACCTGTGCACCCCAAGTCAGTCTCAGGACACACACTGTTGACACCTACTAAGCTGCTTCTCAATGCAACTCCCAGCAAGAACGGAATGAAGCTGCCCCAAGTCAGTCTCAGGACATAAATTGTTCACACCTGCTTAGCTGCTTCTCAATGCAAGTTCCAGCAAGATTGGACTAAAGCTGCCTGCAAGCATGGCCGTGGAGTGTGTGCTGATGTGCACAATGTCTAGTAGCCACTGACTATCAGCAAGTCAGCAAACAGAGGGTCAGAGCGATGGTGGTAGGCTCACAAAGGACAGGCTGATATGGTTGAAGCAAACAGTGGCTTATGACCTACCAGCTACTAGGCCAGTGCCGTCATTGTAGCCCTGAAGAGGGGCTCGCACTACCCCAGTCACCCCTGCAGCCACCCCACCTACCAGACCCCTCAGACCTTGCCCCATCACACCCCCTCTCTCACTAACCCCCCTGCATGGACATCATATCACCTTGCCTTGCTGCACTCTGTCTTGTCACGTTCTGATCCTTGCTGGCTGATCAAATGACGGCCTGCACCAAGATGTATGGAAAGATGACAGCTCCTGATTTCACATGCATAGCATCTGAGATGTTGTGTGGCATCTGAAGACTGTACCGCTATCAACAGTATAGATCAGGAGTGCAGCACAACCAAGATCGGAGGGCATTTGTGCAAAACTGCCAAGAGTATTCACAACGACACCTTGCTGCTGGTTGGGTTTGCAGGGCTCTAGCCAAAACCCTGGAGGAGGCATTTGAGAAGCCTCCGATGGAGCCTAGGGTCCAGGCAGACAGCTGTTGCACAAAGGTGGCCCCTCCAGCTCCCAGACCCACAAAAAACTGCATCATCACCTCCCTGTTCTGACTCCAAATGACACAATTTATATGATGTATGGCATATAAATATGACTATGTTTGAAACCATGGTTGAAACCAATGGCAGCTGCATCAGGATACTCTAGTTCTGATGTCGCTGCACATCCAATTGTTGAAGGCTGTTGCATGTATGGCAGGCTGGTCACAGGGCACGCCACACAGTGGTGCTGGACTGAAGGCTTGGCTGAGATAATGATATTTGTGTGACATGTGGTATCGCCGGCACAAGCTCTGCAGGCTTACATTGGCTCACCAGAAACAAGAATGCACATATGGCTGATGATTTCCCTTCCAATATATGTCCAGCACAAGCAAAACAAGCACAAGTGTGTATAGCCCTATGGACAATGGTAAGTGTACTTCGTGCACCTGCGTGAAAAGACTCGGGCCCATCTCATTCAGCCTTGCTGTGCTAACAGGCAGGATGCTGTCTAGCCACACCTCAAACTAATACAGCTCAACAAGCTTGATACAATTTGTACTCCAGAGCAGGACAGTACCTTGAAATGACATAAAGCTCAGAGCAACACAACAGCACAAGCCAGTCGACTTGCAAAGGGTAGCTCAAAACCAAACAGGGTTGAATGACAAAACACTGCAAATGCGGCAGAGCTATAAGCGGTGCAAAGTGTTCTTGTTTAGTTACTAGCAACAACAACAGCAACACACTTAGGGTGTAGAGTGTGGCTCAGCATCAGATGTATCCAGGAACTGCTTTCCTTGGGCATTGACTTAACACATGCAGGTCAACATCCGGTCACCAAACAAGCACTTCCCACTCAAGCAATTTGCTGTGTCTCACCCATGCACACAACACAGAGCAAAGACCTGAAACTTGGAAGTAGAACTGCAGTGAATGGCAGCTGACCTGGGAAGGGGAGCGAGCCTCTATTGCGGCCAGGGGGCCCAGCAGCAGGTCCCCCCAGGCTTGACTGAGTGACTGTAGCAGGCCTGTGGGGTTGAACAGCAGGTCCAGGGAGCCCAACATGCCTGGGGCGCTCAGCAGGGCCTCTGCCAGTGCATGCGCCAACAAGCCATGTAGCATGACCGAGGGCTGGAACAACAGCCTGCTTGCCCCCACCCCTGCCACACTCAGGGGCGCCCTGCACAGGCCACAAGCTTTCTTGTTAGGTGGCTTTTTGTTTACATTTTTTGTCTGTATCCATTCAAAAAGCTTATATGTTTTTGTAAGGTTAGGAGGGAGGAAGGTTGTAAGGTTATGAGGAGGAAGGTTGTAAGGTTAGGAAATCTTTGTCACCCGATGGTGCATGTGATTCGATGGCTTCAGGCATGTTGCTGTGTGTCAGTACTTGTCTTGGCTGTATTCTTTTCACTCGTTTATCAAAAAATGCTTTGGCACATCAGGTTTTTTGAGTTTGTCTTTCTTGGGATTGTCTTTTGTATGTTGCATGTAGGGTTACTGATGATCCCAAACATCAAGAATCCAGAATTGTTGCACAGTCAGTCACAGTCAGTCACAGTCAGTCACAGTCAGTCACAGCAGGTTGCAGCCTCAAAAAATGCAGTAATGCTGAACAAGTGCTGGAAGCAAGGCCTGAGTGCACAGTGAGAGTCCATGCGCTGCACTGAGGTGACACCCAAAACCTTAGAACATAAAACCTGCTTCAGCTCCATGTTGTGGATATGAGACCAGACTTGTGCTTGTTACCTGTGCGTGTCCAGCGCAAATGGGATGTTGGGGCCACCATTGGCAACATGAATGTCAAACAGCAGCCGCACTTTGGCAATGGTGAAGTTGCGCAGCAGCAGCCTGGGGGCAGCGGCACTGATGGACTGAGCCAGCAGCTCAGCACTGAGTTGTGAGTCAGCCCAGGATAAGGCAGACCTCCCTGAGGACCCTGGTAAGTCTGGGACGGGTAGTTGGGGGTCAGGAAGGGGGCTGGAAGGTCTGGTGGGAGTGGGGGTGGCAGGTGAGAGGTGGTTCGATGCAGAGGAGCTCATAGCAGCCGCTGAGGCAGCTGCCACGTTGACTAATGAAGCACCTCCTGGCTGGCTTGGGGACAGGGTGTTGCGGCAGGGACTTGATGCAGTGCCTGAATGGCAGACACCAATGGCCGCATGAGATAAGGTCTGATAGCAGAAAATCTTGTGGACTCACAAGCTGAAGACTTTCATCAAGCTGTTAATGTTCAGGAGAGAGGGTCAGATAGCTTGTCTAGGTACAAGGTATATATTTTGCTTGCCTTTCTGCAATTGACACATGCAGTTTCAACTGCTTGTGAGCATCAGGGCGGTCAAATATCATTCAGCACTACACAGCTTCTGACTTTGCCTGGAAAGCAATCCTCCATTTCGACAGTGGCGATGCAGTTGTAGGCACCTGTCAACACACACAGCAGCAGCAGACAGGCTCACCAGTTGGCCTACCAGCACCAAAGTTGTCCAGTGCATCATTCAGCTGCTTTGCCTGACGTGCCTGCTCCAACAGACTCATAGGGCTCTTTGCAGAGGGCGTCCAGGAGGGGACAGGGCTGCGAGGATCAGCCCTGCCCACCAGGGCAGGCCCATGCCTGTGCCCTGTGGCCTGCACAAGCCCTTGCGACGGCAAGGCAGGAGATGCCAGATGATGGACACACCGTTCTACCAGAGCCATGAAAGAATCGTCAATGGCCACTGCTAGGGGTGGAAGATGCAGGGCGAGCTGCTCTATCCAGGTGTTACAGAAGGACCTGGACACAGCATCTCCGTCGGGCGTGTGTGGAGCCTCACAGACCTGCAAGAACAATTATTTTCACCACTGATGACATGGCACGAGGATTGTTGGGTTTTTCTGCAGTGCAGAGCTGTAGATTTGCATGCTATGCTGGCATCATTTCACAGAATGAGCATTTTCCTGGAGATGCACACAACGACAAGAGGTTTGTGGCATTTTGCTCTTCACCAAGGGCTGAATCTTGACGAAATGCTGGATTGTCCGGATGTGTGTGACCAATTAGTCATGGTCTTTGACACAGCCCACTGGTGCATAAACCTGCCTGCATCGACAGAATGCGCCAACCCAAACGACAACACTTTGAAATGTCAATGCACGCATGCAGTGTTGTTACGGAGCAGGAGTAACATATCTCAATGAGGGTTGACTGGGAAGACAGACACATGATGCCAATCACACATGCAGGCACCGCATTCGTAACAGATGAGCGCCATGCCTGCAAGCTTATAGCAAAGCCGGTCCCATGGCCTTGCTTGGCAGCTGCTGTGTGAGCATCTGAGGTGGGAAGAGCATGTAGTATGACAGGGTGCGTGCTGTCTGCACAGAAGGAGTCCATCTGAAGGCCTTCAGCTGTCAGCTCTGCATGAGTCTTCACGCCTGCTGTGTGACCCTTGCCACCTGAGCCAGCAGGTGATTAGCAAAACAGGACAAGAGCATGCAGAAAGTCAAAATTGCCAAAGTTGAGAGGCACTTGCCAAGTGCTGTACTTCTGGTCCAAGCATAGCAAGGAGACTGGAGTTTCTAAGCATGCAGGCTACTTTCAAAGGCATAAATGGGGCGTCCTGATGGCTTGTTTGACACCATAAGCATGAGGGGTTGTTCCAAAGGGCCTGAGGAGGAGGCTGCCAAGGCAGCAAGGGCTCCTTTTTGGCCAGAGTGGAGGACAAAGCTCTTCTCAATCCCGAAACGTCTATTTCAATTCAGAGACGTCATTCCTACACTACAAATCTAAACTCAGAAACGCCTGGGGGCAGTGAACACGCGTTTCTATATTATGGAGATGTTTTACGTGTGACATGACAGGGCCTACTGGGGTGCAGCTTCTGACCTGTAGAGGGGAGCCTGGAGAGGCAGAGGGTGAGGTGGTCCCACCAGATGCAGCACAGCTCACCACTTCTGCCTTGGCTGGGACCGCCAAGCAGCCGGCGCCGTTCCTCATCCCACACAGATATGACCAAGCACTCGATCGCCACCTGCAGCTGCATTCCTGCACCACCTTTCTGCTGCTGCTGCTGCTGCTGCTGCTGCTGCTGCTGCTGCTGCTGCTGCTGCTGCTGCTGCTGCTGCTGCTGCTGCTGCTGCTGCTGCTGCTGCTGTGAAGGCCAAGCAGGTACAAGCAAGGCAGCATCTCCAGAGTCTGTCGAGGAGGAGGGATGATGACTGCCTTGAAGGGACAGCGTGACGTGCTGACTGGCGCATTTTGTGTCTACGGTCATCACCAGATTTCCTGCAAGGGCACGGCAGGGATCAGCCCAAGCACCAAGACAGCACTTCTGTTGGACATGGTTGGCATGACTGGGAGGTGCTAAGCAGTGTAAGCATGTATGCAAACTGCCAAGCTTGTGCTTCTTGACCAAGCTTGACAGGCATACTCGAGCTCATGTCGACAGACAATAGCACCAGCCACAAGCAAGGAGATCCATGGCAGAGAAGATCAAAAAGACCTCCGATAATCGTCTGCTGGTGGCTGGCTGCAAGGGGCAGGTAACTAGTCAGCAAGTATGCAAAAACTTTATGGTGAGCATGCAGAGACAGAACAACATGCAAGCAGCAGATCTAGTGACTCCTTGGCTGTCAAACTGAGCAGAGCATCTGGGTAGGAGCACCAAAGCCCTAAAGCACATTGCCAGGCTTCCCAGTGACTACAGCACTTCAGATTGAAGCGAGCAGTCAAGCAGGCAGCCTTGAACCGCTTGCTGCTGCTGACCTGCTTGATGTTGACCCGCCTTGATGAGCAGAGCAGGTGACCAATGGTCAGCTGTATGTAGCTTGACTTTGAGGGCTAGCTGGGGTAGAGGGGGCCCACTGGGGCTTGTGATACCCTCCAAGAAAGCTTCTTCATCCTCTTGCTCACCTGCCAGTCCCACTCCTACAGACAAGAGGAAATGGTGCTTGAGTGAGATATATGCAGAGACTTTTTCGATTTCAAAACTGGTATCTAGTTCCTGGTACCCAATCAAAATTACATGCAGATCTACTAGAGGTAGACAACCTGCTGAGAAAACGAGTGCACACAGACCACGCATAACGATTGTTTGCATACATGGAGTTGATCATTATGACAGTGCAAGTGCACGCCAACGCCCACAGATGCACCGTCAAAGAACCCGACCAGCGTCCCATGATTGATGCTCACCTGGATGCACAGACCTAGGGCTGCAGTCAAGGCTCCCTCCAGCAGGCAGGGTGATGAATTGCTGGGCACACTGCTCTTGCAGCACGCCCTGTTTGTCCCTCTGCAGACTGCACCACATGATGGCCATTGCCACTGGAGCAGTGCTGTGAAGAACACAAGGAGGCTGCAGGTCTGTGAAGAAGACCAGGTGCAGCCGCCCCTGATTCAGTATTGACCGGCAGGCTACCAGTACTGGCTGCTCCTGTTGGGGGCTTGTCAATAGCAGATGTCGCCTGCCGGAAGCTTGCATCAGGTTTACAATTGTCGTGCTAGAAGCGAGATTGGAGTCAGCGCCTTCAGCCTGATTTGAAACCATCTGTGACGGGACATCCACAGCATGCAGAGCGCCGGTGGCCTGAATGTCAGGTGCAGCATGAGAGTGGTCTGAAGCATGACAGTGGCCAGCAGGCAAGGGCGTGGACTGTGAAGGAGCTGTGGCTGGGTGTAGGTGCACAGAGACAGCAAGAGTGGCAGCAGTGGGGTGTGATTGGGGCCGGTGGGAAGAGCCCTGTGAGGCATGTCGCCAGGCATTCAGCACAGGCATGGTCTGGCTTGGGACCAGATCTAGCTGCCATGATTTCTGCTGCTGCTGCTGCTGCTGCTGCTGCTGAGGTTGCATCTGAACATTGTAGGACATCTGTGCCTGCCGTGTGGATGGCAGCTGAGTTGGTGTCCCAAGCTGTTGGTCTAATGAGAGGGGCTGATGGGCTGATGCCGTAGGCATTTGGCCAATTGCCCCAGGCTGTTCCCCTTGCAACTGCAGTTCCAGCTGGTGCTGAGTGAGATTGGTGACAAAGCAAGCGGGTGTGATGCTTATATGAGTCACCTCCATGGTGTGCCCTTCTCCATCTCCTTCCCTCCCTGGCCTGATCTCAAATGGCTCATTATGCACCCTGGCTGCTGCATAGAAGGTGATACTCTGCGAGCTTGCTGCTGCGCTCTGGGATGTGGATGATGCATTGCCACTAAAGGTGAGCTGTGTGTCGTGATTAGAATCCAGAGCAAATGGCTGTGACACCAGTCTGTTGCCCTGTGTTTCTGTGACGGCGAGTGCAACACTCTTGGGTCTATAGCTCAGGGAGCTCCAGTCAAGGGCCTGACTGCTGCCTGCTGCCACTGGGAGCTGCCTTTTGTCTGATGAGACATCCAGGCAGACTGGGAAGGGCAGGCTGTTGTGCAGCACCGCATGAGGGACCAGGCATAGTGTGACCATTGGACCCTGGTATGCTCCTGGCTGAGCTACCAACATGCAAGACAAGATGTTGCCTTGACCAGATGGAATGTCAATGGGCTGCCAGAGTCCGGCAGCTGGCACTGCAGTTGGATGATCAACTGGGAATCTGGTACTGTTGTTGCTGCTGCCAGCTGCGGGCCCCATCAGGGGATTGGACCAAGCCTCGTTGGAAGTGACTGCCGTGGGCTCATCAGCAGATGAGACCTGTGAGGTGGAACTATGCTCTGCGTCAAGGCGGAATGACAATGACTGACCAGCTTCCGCAGCAACTGCTAGAGCAGCTTCCTCGCCTGGCTGACTGACGCCACGGTCCTCTTGAGGCAAGCTTGCAGGGCTGCCGTTCCAATCATTCCTAGCATGTTGTGCAGTATGGCTGTCAGCAGGTGCTGCTGTCAGACGCCAGTGCAGAGGTACAGGCAGGGCATTGAAGATGCCGTACAGGTGCCAGATGACAATGCTGACTTGGCCTGAGGTTGCATCAGGTGTAGACAGCTGACACCACATGCCTGGGCTGGTGCGTGCTGCAGTTGCAGACCCCTGGGGTCTGTTGGGGGAACCCTCTCCTAAGCCGCCAGGGCGCAGCAAGACCACCTGCAGGTTCAGTCTCGAGCTGCTTGCTGGGGCTGCGATATACAGATGCGTTCAGTCACACTGCCCTGGTCAACAAAATGCTGCTGTGCTGCAGCAATGTCAGCCGACCTTCCACACTGGACCTTGACACATCTGCATGGCAATGCTGTGCAACAAGCTGGCCGTGCTGCAACTTGCCAGGTTCATTTCTCCGGGGCAGCGGGTGGAAGATTGGGGGATTAAGGGCAACGGCAAATTGGCAGCAGGAAAGGGCGAAGAAACATTGTGTGCTTGCAGAAAGTGCCTGGGGAGTTGATATGCCAGTACATACTGTAGTGCAAAGACTGAGACACACCTGAGGGTTGGGATGGATGAGTGACACAGGCAGAGACCAGCCCTGACTGCTACCTAGCCACACTTGCAGGTGGCCTTTACCTGACGCTGCTGTCAGAGGCACCAACTCTACACTGCAGCTTCCACTTTCTCCCTCCTGCAACAAAAGTGTGTGCATATGGAGCCTGTACAGCATGACCTGCAGATTCATGTGACTCGGCTGCTTTGCATTGCCTGTGCACAATTGTATTTATATTGTGCCAGTTATGTTGGATGTTGCTGCAAAGGCTCAACAGCACCTTATGTATACTGATGTGGTGTCTGCACCACAGGTGCTGCAGATTGGTGTGCTGTATACACTGCAGATCAGCGGCATGTGCACCTTTGCAAGGACCACAAATGCCTGCATTGCATGACATTCAGGATTTTGCGCCACATGATGCCCATCATGCCATTGTATGCCTAAACAGTGCAGCCTTGCCAACAGCAAGTAAGCAGTCACCTTTGATTTGGGCTGCAGAGCAAACGGGCTGCCAGCCCTGAAGCCTCTGTAAGGCATCTTGGACGTTATCATCTCTGCTAACTCCCCAGTGTAATGTACATGAACAGTCCTTGCTGTCTGGTTCACCAGGATGAAGCTTGGCTGAAGCTGCACCTGCCACTGTAGGCCCACCTTGTGCACACACAGGGCAACAGAGCAGCGCTGACTATCACCCAGCTGTAGCTGCACCTGGCAAGAGCTTCTGGCAGTGCAGTCGAAGCTTTCGCTCCACGCCAGGGCACGATCTGCGCTGCTTGGGTGCACAGCTTTGTTGATGCCATGTAGTAACGTGTCATGTGATGATGGCAGCAGATGAGCCTGCAGGTCAGAAGGATGCCGCCCAGGAGACTTTAAATTGTCAATGGCATTGCTCTGCATCTGCGGCCTGCCCTCACCAGGGAACAGCACAGACTTAGGCTTTGAGTCTGTAGCAGCAACAGACCCTGAAGCAAAATCTGGTACCTGAGGCAAGGGCGACTGAGGGGAAGAAGGGGCTGCGCTTGATGGTGGACTGGTCATCATTCTGAAGCCTGCTGATGACAAAGGATCTGTGGCTTCACCCATAGTAGCAGCTGTGTTGCGCAGCTTGCAAGCAATGTGCAGCAGTCTCTGTGATGTAGGAGTCATGCCTGGGGCTGTGTGCCAACAGTAGGCCAGGTCACACTTTGCTGGCAAGCTGAGCATCTCATCCGTGCCCAGTTGACCCAAAACTAGGTCCAAGGGCGACATGTTTCTGATCAAAATGCCACACGCTGGCTGCTGCTGCTGCTGCTGCTGTGGGGTACTCACGACTGGCTGTGGACTGGTCTGGGTGGAACGTGAGCCAGGTGGTTGTTGTAGGTTTGGTGACAGTGACTGTGCGGATGGCAAGAGATAGTGACTGATGGACTGGGAGGCTAGGGCTACTGAGCGACGCAGAGCGTCCAGGGAAAGCTGACCAACGCGTAAAACGAGAGGGCCATCCCCTGATCTGCAGCATCACACTGACAACTGCAGCACTCCCAATGTTGCAGTCCTGTCGAAGTCAGACATGGCCCTCTGGCACCCCATGAGCACTGACCAATGCGGCATTGAAGCAACAGGCATTTTGCGCTTCTATGGCTTTGAACATGCAAGCTTATTACCTCTGGAAAATGATCAGGTTCTTGCAGTCACAGGCAAGCAAGTGAGCCCAGGCAATGCTGACACTATGGCATTCACACCAGCACTGTCCAACAACAACATTGACCACTGCTTGTCACTGGCATGCAAGTTGTGCCTCAGACAACTTCACATACAGATGGGCTGCTGTCAAAATGACGTTTGTTGTTCCATGGCTCCAACTTGCACATCCAAACAGAGATGCAAGAAGAACAGCAGCAAGAACACCATTCGCAAACATTGCAAGCTTTGATGTCTTTTTCAAGCTACAGATTAGTCAGGCTCACCTGAGATGCACAGTGAAACCTGGAGCAGCAGGCAATGAACGAGGCAGGCTCAGGTACTTCTCACTCACTCTCAGAGGCAGTGAGTCAGCTTGGATGCCTCTTGTGACACTCCCAGCTCCTGTCCTGACAGCATCAGCAGCAGCGGCAGCAGTACCACTGCTGCTGCCTGAAGGGCCCTTCTCCAGCAGCAGTGAAACAGTGCTTGGCTCCAGCAGCACTTCCTCAGTCAGCGTCAGGTCATCAGTGTGATTGAGAGCCAGGCGAGTGCACAAGGTGACTGCATATGACTCTGACCACTTGTGTAGAACTGCCTGCATCAGCATGCGCCTTCAGGTGAGCCGCTGCGCTGCACAAATGGCTTGGTAGCATTGTGGCAGCATGGTGAGCATCAGAGATTTGGACTCTGCTTTGTGAAAGAGTTCTGCCTGATAAGAGATCTTGTCATCCCCTTTTTAAGCTCTTTTGGATGAGAGCTGTGCATGCAGATTGAAATTGTGTTCACAGGCAACCGGGTAACAGCCATTGAGCACATGTATGCACAGTGGTAAAGAAACGCTCTCTCTACCTGCAGGGACGTAAGGTATAACATTCCTACAGTGTACCCAAGCTCTTCTGGTGCTGTATTGTCATGATCTGCCTCCACAGTCTCTACCAATAAGTAGACGCGGATGTCCTTGACTTGCACAGTGACGGTCAGCGGCACTGACTGCAGAGGTGGTAAGTCAGTGGTGAGGGAGGGTGGATTGACCAGCAGGTGGCGCAGCAGGGCTTTTGCGGTGCAAGGGCCCTCTTTGGAGGGGCTGTGACACACCAACTGCCACTCCAACGTTGGCCTTGTCTCTGCCTACACAACCCAGTCTGTACTTAGCACATCACAAGCAGCCATCACGCATGAATTAATGTTCATTCCCTCTGCCCTTCCATACACTCTGCCTTTTTAAACCTTTGAGGGGAGAGGGACTGGAGGCCAGCATGCTGCAATACAGCTCATGGTTTGCAATGAGTCACAGGAGTAGCTTGCATTGCACACGACACACCAGCGTATTACCGTGCCAAAGGACAGTCATACACAGTAACACCAGCATGAGGTCGTACATGTGGCAAGCAGGTGTGACCCTCAGGCAGTTGTGATGCAACGAGCTTGCTTAGAGGCATCATACGCTGGAGGAGTGCGCTGAATTGTGCAGCAAAACGATAAGCGTGTTGTGTAAGAACTCAAAATACTAAAATCATGCAGCAGAGGGGACATTGCAGCAACTGCATAGCACCAACTTAACAATCTTTCAGGAAAGTTTGTCTGCTTCAACATCTGTATCACTGGCAAGCGGGACTCGGATATTGACTTCGTGTTGAAACCAGAATTATCAGTTTGCAGTGGCAGCAGTGGCATACCACAAAGATGAGCAGATCTCCAGTGATGGCATCAGAGTGAACAGTGCAAGCCAGTGGCATGTACTCATCCACATCCGCCACATAGCAACACACCTCTACCTCTGCCCTTCCCAGCAGAGCCAAGCCGCCTTGTATGCATAAGACCTGTAGCCATGCTGTCTCTGAGTCTAACTGTGTACAATGGCATCAGCTTGTGCACAATGACCCTGACAGGACATGGTCACATGCCAATGCAGCTGTGGGATCCAATGCAAAATAAGTGACTAGTTTGCTTGCACCATGATGACAATTGTGTGAGTTTACTTGCATCATGTGGCCATCAAGAGGTGTCACTTTTGGGATTTGGGTCAATGAAGAGACAATGAGCAACTTGCATTGGACATTTTTCTCCACTGGACCAAAATCCCAAACCCTGATGCTGTGGGTTGTAAAAGACTCCACAGCATCGGGGCAACAGCTGGCAATCAGTGGTGCAAGGTGAAAAGCCTCTTGCTGCAAGACGTAGGTCAAAAGACGTGAAGCGTCAAAGCAAACCCTCACAACGCATGCGTTGCTGCCATGGCAATGCTGACTACCTGAACAGGTCGAGGGTAGGGGTAGGACCAGGCCACCCAGCTCTCACTGCTCCCACTCCATGGCAGGTAGCCTGGCTCCTCCTCCCCAACACTCACTTGCATTGGGCCTGCACTCACCACACAAGGCTCAAGCAGCCACAGTCATGCGTCGTGACACTACCACTGACATAGCCTGCCTACATGCGCATGCATCTACAGCAGGGCAGATTGTATACACAGAATGGACAAAACAACATCTTGTGTCGATGCTGTGAGCACGGTGCAGAAATTCAGTTGTGGTTCAGTGCTCAACTGGGGGGTGGTTATACATGTTTGGTATCCATGATTTCCAGGCATGATCTCCACCAAGAACACGCATGTTCACCAGACACATACCGAGTTGCAGCTGTCAAGCAAGCTCACAAGTGAAGAAGCAGCAGCAGATGCCACTGTAACAGCAAGAGCCCTCATTACCTGGGCGTGATGCCAGCACAGGCGTCATGCTGAACAAACCACATCGCAGATCATCAAGCGATGGTGGTGCATGATTTCCATTCAGATGCCTCTGCTCTTCATCACTCAGCACACTCGTGCCTGAAAGGCTGTCAGTAAAGGAAGGCTGTGCAGGCAGGGGCTGAGTGGTGCTGTCATGAGGCAGGGATGCTGCAGCGCTCACTGTGTTGACAATGTCCACCAGGCATGAGATAGCTGCCGGTGACAAGTTGAGGGGCAGGGCAGAAGCTGAGAAGGCTGCTGTGAGGGCAGTTGGGGGAGGGGAGGAGGATACAGAGAGGTGCATGTCGGCTGGCATCACCACCATCACCCCAAATGTAGGCAGACCTGCGTACGCAATTCACATCTTTCAGCGTGCATCACCCAACAATGTGTTTGCTGGCTTGCATGGGGAAAGAGCATGCTGGCCAAAGCTGCAAGTCCATACTGTGGTGAAGGTGCAAGAAAACGGCGTCTTTTATACAGGCAACAGTCACAAGCTGACATATGTCTTCTAGTTGACAGCCAAGATAGTGCACAGTGTGGTACATATGGCAGGATGCAAAATCTGCCGAGCAGTAAAAATCAACATGGGTACTCAACAGAGGAAGACACAAAGAAATTTGAAGTGCTTTCGTGCTGGAGCTCACAGAGGACCTCAGGAAGGAACCTATGCGCATGTGCACCAATTGCTACACGCATGCAAAGCACCATGTCTAGCACTTGCAGAGAGCATCCCATGAAGGCTTGTTGGTTCAGACAAGATTGCGCATACAATGCATGCACAATCCAAGCTGGACTTTAACAAGTAGTACTAGCTTAACTAGCTTCAGTAGCTTCAGCAGTTGGGTACTATCTTCAGATGTCCCAGCTTCTCTGACCAACAAAAGATATGGAGCACAGCATGTACAGCTTCCCTGACCAACAAAAGATGTGAACCACAGCATGTACGCACAAAGCCTGACACAAAGAGGTTACCAGTGCCCATGACAGTGAGCTTGGCTGCTGCAAGGGTGAGATCCATGGTGGTAAGCTGCAAGTCCTGGGGCCCCAGGCGCTGTGCCTCTGCTCCTAAGGCGTTGTGCACGATCAGGATCATGTCATCCGCTTGGAATTGTGCTTGCTGACCTGTCCCTGATAGCAGCCCCAAGTGAAGGCCCTGTATGGTTGCCTTGGCTGTCACTGTGTTTGCAGTTGACGGACTCGGATCTGCAGCAGATGTCAACCATTGCAATCATGAAGCAGCTTTCTCACCTTGTGGCAAGTGGCTGGAAATGACAGCAGCTACACAAGTATATGCAGATGCGGCTGCAGGTGCATCTACACATGTGACCATTGGTGTCGGTAACAAGTTGTTAGCCTTGGGTGCATGTCTACCCATGCATTGATGTGGTCGTGAAATGTGCTATCATGCACACAGTCAATTGTGGTATGCTGAAGTATGCAAGGGTATGTGATCTGTCCTATACTTCAGCTTCAAAGCTGTCAATGAAGTTGCCCTAGGCCGAAGGCGTTGCTGAAACTAGCGCATAGTGCAGCGGTGCACTCTTGTCCGACGCTTGGTTTCTAAAAGTGTTGTGGTTTCTGCCACAAAAAGGGTGCACAACATTGACAAATCCAGATCGTTTGCGCTGTGGGTGATCACATACAGACTTAGGAAGTACCCATACACAATGCCTCGGTCATAACTGCATTTGACCTGTACAACAGCAGACCGCCAAATTCTACCTAACTTCACAAGCTGTTGCTTACCTGGTGCTTTGTTTGCTTTCAGAGCATGTGTGCAGCATGTGGCCAAGCCAACAGCAGCTTGCACAAAGGATGGCAGTATCTGCATATGCAGAGCCTGGGTCATCAGAACCACATCCATGTTGTCATCCTCATTTGGTCGCTCCACCTTGGTGTAGTGCAGGCTCAGCAAGCTGTCATGTGGTGCACTGGGCTCAGCTTGGGTTTGGTCCTCTCCCTGACTGGGCGCAGCCCTGCACTCAGACCTCATCTGAGTTCATGCTGCTCCCATAAGTTGCTTTACAGCAGCCCTTGAGGACAGCCCTTGATGGCAGCCCTTGAGGGTGGCCTAGGGCAGAGGTTGATAGCTTAGTGTAGTTACAAGACTGTCTCTGATGTGCTATCAAAGCTTGGAGAATGAGCTGTCAAAGCTTAGAGAATGATCAAAATGTTATGCAGTTCTTTGAAAGTCAAAGTCTCCATATGTTCTTGGACTCAGACCAGTGTGTAGCAGCAGATAAGTAAGGAACAGTGACAGGGCTGCATGCTTTGAGTGACAGCAGTGCATGCTATGCTAGCAGTCATACATTTGCAGCCAAAACTCGACGCTGACAAGGCTTTAGTAGACAAGTCAAGCAACATGCAAGGCTGCAATCTTGACCTGCAGACCCATTGCAGTCCCTCAGTCCGAGCAGCAGCCCCTTCTGCCACCGTCTGTGAGACAGCGGCAGCAGTGGCCAGTGTGAAGTTGGGAAGGGAAAGAACCAAAGCTTTGGTCGTGGTTGGCAGCTGAAAGAAACCTTGGTCATTGCACTGGGCACCAGGGGCCTGCACAACAGACAAGCCCCGTGACCCAGCACTAACATGTACAGAGCAAGGCTTGTTGTGGGCTACATCAGGGACATCACAAAGAAGGCCTAGGCAATTACAGCTGCCATCAACCTTTGCATGCAGCTTATGCATGCCTGGACAACACAAGGCTGCAGCTTCAGGTTCCATGCTGATGCTTGTGAGTTTACAGCTGGTGCAGAAATGTCCATGTTACAGATGGCATACATCAGTTGCCATGGCAATCAAGTCAGTCAATAGCCTGCAACATGACATTCACACCCTCACCATGCCACAGTTGTACAGTCTCAGCAGCATAAGCTCCGGTAGGGAGTCTCCTCAGTGGGAGGCTCCCGTTGTGATCGCTGAAAAGCATAAAGATTTCTTTTCTCAGCAGCATACCTGAGCGGTGCTTTTGCTGTAGGAGAAGCTAGGAGATGTCATCCAGAAAGCCAGGTCTGGGAGGGGTGGACCCTCAGGCCCCCGATCCACAGCGCTGCCCACTTGCAACTGCCCAAACACCATCTGAGCCTGCAGTTGTACCTTGACCCTTCCACTTGAGGCTTGCACCGGTGGAGGGTATGTGGGCAGCACAGGTATGATGGGTCCCAGCATGGTCCACTGCACAAGCTGGACCAGCTTTGTGATATGCACCGGCTCTAGCTCCAGACCGACACTCTGCACCCCCACCAAGACTGTTGAGCCACTTTGTGACTGCCCCTTGCTCTGACTTGATGTCACAGCAATCTCCAGTGTACTGATCATAGCCAAGGGGCCGCCTAGCACTTCAATGAAGACAGGCTGCAGCTGTTGGCGTGCCAGCTCAGGACTGACAAATCCATGTGATGCATTGGAAGCTTCTGGACTATTGTCAGGTGACGCAGCATGCTGAGACCGCTGAGTTGTCTGCTGACTTGACTGCATAGCCACTGATGCCATGTGGACCTCACAAGCAGGGACGCAAGCTTTGACTGCTGGGCTAGCCCATGCATGAGGCTTCACCAGAGTCACACAGACAGCTGGCATGCTAGCAGCAGCAGGACCAACAGCCAGGGTCATGCTGAGCTTGTCAGTCAAGACCGCCACAGCTGGTGTAGATCGTTCCCTGGAGACTGCAGTGTCTGAGACTTGATGCTCAGTATCGTGTGCCAGCGTGCTTCTGACTCCAGAGGGCACAACAGCCAGGACATGTTGCAGGGGCCGGTCCAATGTTAGCATACCATAGATTGGGGCAGTCTGTATGCTTAGAAGCCCCAGCCATGCCTGTTTGCCCGCATCTGTACAGTTGCTTGGTGAGATGGCCTGCTGTGGCAGGGGCTGGCTGAACCGCCTGCTGATTTCTGCAGTGATTGCCTCAGCCACGGAGGCTAGCATTGCCAGCTGGATGCCTGTCAGCTTCAGGCTGACAGCACTACTTGCTGCTGTGACCAACCGCATGGAACCTTTCTCTGAGTTGGGCATGTATGTGAGCTGCTCTGATGACAACTCAGGCTGTTCTGGCTTGGTGGGTTGGCCAATCTGCCATGTCGGTGCTGCAGGCCAAGAAAGCTGAGGCGCTGCTGATTGCGTGGATGCGCGTGATGGCTGATTTGCCTGTGCATCCTGGCCCTGCTTGGCTGGCGTCTGAAGCACCTCAAAGCCTTGAAGCAATGCTTGCATCTCCATAGGCTCTGTGACTTCCTGCACACCAGCTGGCCACAGCTTGCTGACATCTGTGATACCTGACCACAGTGGGATCATTCCGAGCTGTACTCCTGCTGCAGACACCCTCAGCCCATGCTGAGGCGGGGGGCCCTTCTGCATGGACAGTAAGCCTGCTACCAGGCTCCCTGGTCTGCCCCTGGCTCGGATCTGCCCCAAGTGAGCACTTAGCTTGGAGCAAATCAGCCAGACAGCATGCGAGGATGGCTCTGCTGATGACAAAGCACCAATGCCGATACCCAGCACAGACAAACTCAGGCTAAGGCCAGATGATGACTCTGGTCGTGTGGTGTCTGCAGCTGTTTGGTCACTCAGCAGCTTAGCCAAGCTGCCTTCACCTGCAGTTGCTTTGGGGGCGGATGGCTTCAAGGCAGCTGCTGCTGCTGCTGCTGCTGCTGCTGCTGCTGCTGCTGCTGATGCTGCCTGAGGCTTATGAATTGCAAGCCCAGCAAATGTGACAATGCTGGTAATGAGGCATGGAACATGGACAGCAGTGACGCTGCCCACGTGCACAGAGACTTGGTGCTCTGGTGAAGCACCATGCTGCGGCTTCCACACCATATGACAGGCCAAGGGCTGCCCTTGCTTGTCTTGCAATGCACTGTGCTCAATGCCATGCGCTGCTTGCAGTCTGAAAACATCTTGCAAGGTTGCATCTGATGCTGCTTGGTCACCATGCTGGCTGGTTTGCTGAGCGGGTGATGGCACAGGGCGCTGCACAGAAGCTTCCTGCAGCCACACCTTGAGAAAATCCAGCTTGCCTGCTTTTGCAGCAAGCACTGTGTGCAAGCCTTGCCATTGAAAGGTGGCAAAGGCGTGAGGCGGGCTGCTCCCCAGATCTTCTGCATCTGAAGGGGCTGCATCTGCAGATGTCTGTGCAGAGGAGTGTGGGAGCTGTGAAACCGAGGCCGAGGAGAAAGTGGTCTCAGGCGCAGCATGTCTGGGCGTCAACCCTGATGCGGCTTCCTGAAGCTCTTGCATGCATGCGCCCTTGTGATGCAGCACGGCATTGGTGGCAAGCTTAGCAGCTGCTTGCTGGGGTGAGGCTGCTGAAAGGGTCTGGACTGCTGATGCACCGGTGATGCCATCACTGCTAGCTGGAGTTGGAGTAGATGAAGCAGAGGACAGTGTGCTATTTGTGCATGTCACTGAGCCACCTGCAGTACAGCGCGAGCCTATCAGCAGCTGCAAGGCTTAGCATGTGCATCAGCTTCAACATGTTGCACCCTAGTTCACGCTGTCAGCTACATGTCTTTGTACCTTGCTGCTGGCCCACCAAACTTTTGCCACACTTCACAACCAGTCATGCCATAGTCAACAATAGACATTAAGAGAGGGGACATTCATCTAGCACACTGAACATACCTTGACTAGTGACATTGAAGTGCAGATGTGGCTTTGGCATAGGCATGTGGTGCTGTGCTGCCTTGTCCAGGCCGTCTGGCCCTTCAGCAGCCACTGCTGCAGCTTCATCAGTGATGTACATCCAGGCCTGACCAAAAGCACTCACGGCAGACCCCACAACACTGCTCTTGCGTGCCGGGGTCTGGCTGCTCTCTGAAGGCTGCTGTAGTGGGGGCGATTGCTGCATGCTAGCTGCAAGTGAACCAAAGTAATTTAGTACACATGTTGCGACAAGACAACATTTCCCAGCAAGCAAGTCTGCCTCAATGCAATGCAGGTCACACCCTGCCTGCATGGCAAAGGGTACCAATTGTATCATTTACAATGGGCATCTGACCAAGCGAGAGCTGTTTGCAGGTTGTATCCTCCATTTGCAAAGAAGATGGCTAGTCATCAGGCGAGCAAGTGCTGCAGCCTCACCTCTTGCTGCAAGGACAGTAGGGATCGCCTGGGCGAACACTCTGAGCCAAGCTACTTGTTTACTGCTGATGCAACATATCAGAGGATGTAGGTCAATGTCAATGACTGCAGTGGTCTGGCCCACAACACTTCTGTCAGCTAGCACAGCAAAAACTGGAGCTAAAGCAGCAATCCGCAGACTCTTCAACCTCAACAAAGGTGTGGCTTCTGTTCCATTGTCTGATGCTATGTGCTGCGCTTGTATGCTGACAGTGATGTTTTCCAGCTCAAGCTGCTTCTTCAGCCAATCATTAGCATGCTGCATGAAATAGGAAAGGTCAGTTTGCAAACGCTGTGAAGCTGGCAAGTTGTAAATACATGAACACCAACAAGGGTACAGAGTTCAGCATCACATGCGTGGCACACCACTGTGAAAGGCTGCAACTGAGCACCATTCTGTCAAGGATATCATAACAATCTCATAATAGCACTTTGGCTTGAAAGTGTGCGTGATCAAGAAGCTCAAGCAGTACGGTTGACTCACTGGAAGGCCTAACCTCCATGTGTCCGTGGCTGTCAAGCACTTGATGGCGCCACAAGTCATGGTAGTGGTGGTGTTTGGCGCTGTGTACTTGACCACAATATTGCTTACAATGATGCTGACATTGAAGAGAGCATGCATGAATAGTGAAGTGAATGAGCCCATCCATCCTCTGGATGCTGACACTTTATCAGCACCACCTGTGGCTCATGTTCAACATGATTTGGTGATTGGGCAACCCATTGCAGCAAAGCTGGCTGCAGATACAGCCACTTGTCTATACCTAGCCTGTTGACCCCGCTGCCACTCTGCTTGTCGCTAAGGCTCAGCACTACCTCAACAGTGTCCAGCAACACCTGCGTAATTCCATGGTGGCGCGATCTCATTTTTGGGTGATCAACAGCGTCAACGAGTGATCATGCTGCCGCACACAACCGCCTCTGTTGCTTACCTGGATTGGCTGAGTTGCAAGAGAGGTCCAGGGGATCACAAGCTTGAGTTGCCGAGCAAACGCTCTCTCGACCTTGACAGGCAGATTGTGAAGCAGCGGCTCTAAGTTCAACTCCAGGTTGTGTAATACCACGGAGTCCCCAGACAACGAAACACGCAGACTCGAGCCTGATCGCCCTTCAGCACTCTTGATGAACCTCTTAAGGATTTTGTTGACGACAGGAGTCAACAGAACCTCCATCGATGAACCGGCAGCCTCACGCCACTTTGCCGTGTCACGAGGTCGCAGACTCCTCAGCAGGCATCACGCGCGAGCATGCACATCAAGAGGATAAACGGGAATGCCACCTTGACCGGAGACCAATGGGGCAAACTCCAGGGCAAACTCCGGTCAGACAAAGAGGTCGTGCCCATTGAAGGAAGGGCGCATGCTGCCTACCAGGAGTGTGTGAATTTGAGCGCGGGCAGATCATTCCCCCATAAATGCCTATCATAGTCATACCTCCTCGACCGGTCTGGAGACCGTAACCTTACGGTCTGACTGACCGTATATACGACCGTGCCAAATGTGGCAGATTTGCCCTGCGCCGCCAGAATACGAAACGGTGCTTGCCCCGCTGCAGTGCTGTGCCGCAGTTCCGCAGTACGCAGTACCCGCAGTACGCAGTACGCTGCGGCGCAGTACGCGGCCACGGGTCCCCGTTTTGCGGGTACTGCGGTTGAATATACTTGTGTATTATAAATAAGTATAATGACATTAGTAAGGAGTAAGGAGACCAACCGTTGCGAATGTTGCTCTCGATTAAAGACTATACGGCGACGCGCACTTGCCTTTACTCTACAAGTTGTAGCGTCACACAGCTTTGGTGAGGCTATGGTCTAGCCAAGATGGAAACAATCGACATTGAGAGCATTCCTGATACTCAGGATGCCTCTACAAGTGATCAGGCTGCCCAGTCATCAGGAAAAGCTTCCTCAATGTATGCTGTCTGGGATGTTGCGCGAACAGACGAAATGCGCTCTCACACTCACCGCGGTGCTTGGTGCAATCCTTGCCTGAAGCATGGCGTCAAGAAAGACCCCAAGACACTGTAGCAGGTGTTACTAGCATATATGGACAGCATTTCAGACTTTTCAAAGTCACTCTGTTCTGACAATTTCATCATGATATTTGCCAGTTTTTTTCCCCCGAGATATGAAAGCAGATCTGTGATGTGCTCTGCATTTCGAGTCGATTGACATTCCGAGATTCAACAACACAGTATAACTCGCCGCAGTACACTGCGGTACTGCGTATACTGCGGCGTACGGCGCGCAGTCCCGCGGATACCGTCGAGCGTACTGCAGACAGACAGACAGACAGAGATTTTACAGTCGTTGGGGGCCAGCTAGCCCATTTGACTAAATTGCGGTTTTCAGCAAACAAAACAGACAAAACCGGTAACATAGACAAACAAAATCATCGTCAGAAAAGTGTTGGAATTTGT
>JAABUK010002544.1_pt1 | contig 32545 bp, 29 predicted proteins | sample 5559141 | NCBI WGS metagenome assembly JAABUK01 (sample SAMN10711869, study PRJNA513367) | rock metagenome | isolation source: Antarctica rocks | place: Antarctica: Victoria Land, Pudding Butte nord | collected 2016-01-03 | reverse complement strand
CCCCCCCACGCCCAAACACAAAGGGATCGCCCCCCTTCAACCGCACCACATGCGCCCCGCCCTGGGCATACCGGACAATCAGCGCATTAATGGCGGCCTGGCTCATAGCATGACGCCCGCACCGCTTCCCCACGTCCACGCGCCGTGCCCCCGGGCGCACCAGGCCCAGCACCTCCGCCCCGACCAGCCTGTCATGCAGCACCACATCCGCGTCACGGATGACCTGGACCGCGCGCACCGTCAGCATGTCCAACGCCCCAGGCCCGCATCCAACCAGGCTCGCCCGCCCACCCCGCCGCGGCGCCTGCTCCGCCAGAGTCCCAAGCATCACCCCAGCAGCCTGCGCCGCCGCACGCGTCACGGCATCGCCCGCCCGCGCCAGGCACAGCCCAACCCCCGCCAGGTCCCCCGCAACAGCCGGCCCGGCAATCCGCCGCACGACCGCGCCCTGAGCTTCCAGATACGCCACGACCGCCCCATCCCCGCTGCCAACCAACAGGACACGCTGCCCCGAAAGCGTCAGGGTGAACGGCAATTGCTCCATCGGTGGAATCGGATGCGTCACGCACGAGGTCCTCTGGTTTGCCGGCCCGCACCCAATCTCGCACGGGAACGCCCGCGGCAGCGCCCAAGCGGCGCCCGCACATTCGTTAGCACTGCAAATAAGGATGCCGGAAGGCCCGCAGTAGAGCCGGCTGCCCGGCAAACCACACCCCTGATACGCGTCCTGCACGCCTTGCCGGCACGACCGGCCCATCCTGCCCAACACGGCGGCAATCCTGCAACCCGGCAGCCTCACCTGTGCCGACGCGCCCGCCCTGCTACAATGCCTCAGGAGGACCGCCATGCACCCCGCCCACACCCGAAGCACCCTGACCGGCACCGCCTCCGTCGCCGCGCTGCCGGCTACAGCCCAGCCCAGCCCGCGCCTGCCCTTCACCGTCCCGACCCTCCCGCTCGCCGGGGCAATCCAGCCCAATGCGAACGGCGCCCTGCGGCACAGCCCCAACCTACGCGGCATGACCTGCTCAATCACCGGACCGATCAACCCTCCCTCCGCCGCCTCCAAGCCGCAGCCGGGCGACCTCATCCCCTCCCGCACCCCAGAGGACATCGGCCCGATCGCCCCCGGCGAAGCGATGCAGGCCCACAAGCACGGCCTACCCGCCATCCGCGTCCGCGCCGTGGCGGCTTAGCACGTGTCATCCACCGCGGCCGAAGCGCCGGACCCCCGGCGCTGGATCGGCCTGGCCCTGGTGCTGGCAGCAGCCTTTCTGTCATCGTTCGACTTCTTCGTCGTCAACGTGGCTCTGCCAGCCATGCGGCTAGACCTGGGCGCCCGCCCATCAGAGCTGCAATTCGTCGTCGCCGGCTACGGCCTCGCCTTCGCGGTGCTGCTGGTGACCGGCGGCCGCATGGGTGACCTGTATGGGCGCCGGCGGATGTTCGTCTGGGGCATGGCCGGCTTCACCGCGGCGTCCGCCCTATGCGGGCTGGCGCTGACGCCGGGCCAACTGATCGCGGCGCGGGTGCTGCAGGGCCTGACCGCGGCGATGATGAACCCGCAGGTCCTGGCCATCATCCGCGTGACCTTCCCGGACAACGAGCGCGCGCGCGCCATCGGCTGGTTCAGCGTGACCATCGGCGCCGCCAGCATCGCCGCGCAGCTGGTGGGCGGAGCACTGATCGAATGGAACCCGCACGGCCTGACCTGGCGCCCGATCTTCCTGGTCAACGTGCCCATCGGCGTCGTCGCGGCCATCGCCGCCCGCCTGATCCTGCCAGAGTCCAGCGCCGCCGGACGGCACAGCCTGGACCCCGGCGGCATCCTGCTCGGCACCGCCGCGCTGCTGCTGCTATCCGTGCCGCTGGTGGAGGGACGCGAGGCCGGCTGGCCCGCCTGGTCCCTCTGGTGCATTGCCCTGTCCCTGCCGGTCATGGCCGCCTTCGTGGCCTACGAGTGGGCGTTGCAGGCACGCGGCCGGGTGCCGCTGGTCAACCTGAGGCTGTTCCGAGACCGTGCGTTCTCGCTGGGGCTAGTGATGACGGTGACGTTCTTCGGCGGGCTGGCGTCATTCTTCCTCAGCATCACCCTATTCCTGCAGCAGGGCTTTGGAATGGGGCCGCTGGCGACCGGGCTGACCTTCGTGGCGTTCGGGGTGGGCTTCGTCACCGGGTCGCGCCTGTCATCCGGGGTCGCCCGGCGGCTCGGGCCGCGGGTGATCAACCTAGGCACGTCGCTGATGGTGCTCGGCCTCGGCTGCATCGTCCTGCTCGCCAGGACGGCGCACGGAGCGGCGCTCGACGGCCGCCTGCTGGCCGCGATCCTGGTGATCTACGGGCTAGGCCAGGGCCTGGCGCTCCCGTCGCTGGTGGCGACCGTGGTCGGCAGCAGCCGCATCCCGGCGGCGGATGCCGGCTCGGCATCGGGCGTGTTCTCCACGGTGCAGCAGGTCGCCTTCGCGCTGGGCGTAGCAGCCATCGGCGGCGTATTCTTCGGCGTCCTGGGCAAAGGCACAACCCACGCCGACTACGACGCGGCACTCTCGGCGGCGCTGTCCTGCAACATGGGGCTGCTATCGGCCACCTTCATGCTGGCGCTCTGGCTGCCTCGGCCCGGGACCCGGTAGCGGCGGACGGATTTGAACCGCCGACCAAGAGATTATGATTCTCCTGCTCTACCGCTGAGCTACGCCGCCAGGCCGGGAGCGGCGATATGGCAGGGGTATAGCGCCGCGTCAACGCCAGTCCAACGCTTCCCTTCTCCCTCTCCCTATGGGAGAGGGCCGGGGTGAGGGGGCGAGCAAGCACCGGCCTCGGCATTCGACCAGGCGTCCTGCGAGGGGAAGTGTAGGCTCCGGCCCCAGAAACCCTTGTCCAAGCGAGCCTTTTTCCGCAGCAACGGTATGCCAGCCGCCACCCATTCCCAGCGTCGTTCAGGCATAGAGGCAGCACCCCCGCAACTCTCACAAACAGCGGGGCGTCCAGTTCCGTGCGATGATATAATCCAAGCCATGCGCAGCTCTGCCATCCTGATCGCGGCTACCCTGGCATCCCTGCGGCTCACGGCAGGCGCGCAGTCCGGCGCCACCCAATCCCGGGACGGCCTCGGCACCGGCAGCCCTCCCAACAGCCCGGCCAACGCGTCCCCTGCCGGGACCGAGAACGCAACGAGCGGCCCGCAAAGCCGCCCTGCCTACCCCAGCGGCTCTGACACGCCAAACCCCGGCGCCGCGTTCATCCGCAACCAGCCAGTGCCAGCCACCGGTATGGCTGCAAACCCGCCAGGCGCGCTGTCCACCACCACGACACAGGGCGGCCAGACAACGACCCACCTCAGCGGCAGCCTCGCCACGACGGAGGGCGCCGCGCCGCTGCCGCCTAGGCCGTAATGAACCCGCCGCCCAGGACCCGGTCAGCCGCATAGAACACGCAAGCCTGCCCCGGTGCAGCCAGGGACGGCGTATCCAGACACACAGTCGCACCCATGGCCGTCGCCTCGACAGTAGCGCCATGCGGCACCTCACGTGCCCGCAGCTTCACCATGCAGCGCAGCGGCACCTCCGGCGGCTCCACCAGCCAGTTCACGTCCCGCAGCCGCACCTCCCCGATGCCAGCGTTGCGCGGCCCAACCACGAGGCGCCGCCCTCCCGCATCCACCGCCAGCACCGCCTGCCGCGCCCCGTCGTCGAAGGACGCTGCACCCAGCCCCCGCCCCTGCCCGACCGTGTAGCGAGCAATACCCGCATGCTGCCCAAGCACCCGCCCATCCCGGGACACGATTTCACCGGGCAGTGCCGCATCCGGACGCATCCGCGCCACGGCATCGGCATAGCCGCCCTCCGGAACAAAGCACAGATCCTGGCTGTCCGGCTTCTCCGCCACCTGCAAGCCCAGCCGCGCGGCATGGGCGCGCACCGTCGCCTTGTCCGGCATGTCGCCGAGCGGAAAACGCGAGTAGGCCAACTGGTCCCGGGTGGTGGCAAATAGGAACCAGCTCTGGTCCCGCGCCGGGTCGGCGGCCCGGTGCAGCTCCGGCCCGGCGGACCCGTCCACGCGCCGGACATAATGACCCGTCGCCATCGCCTCCGCCCCAAGGTCGCGCGCCATTCCCAGCAGGTCGGTGAACTTCACCGTCATGTTGCAGCGGACGCACGGCACTGGCGTTTGCCCGGCGGCATAGCTGTCAGCAAAGTCCCCGATCACGGCCGCCCGGAACCGCGCCTCTGCATCAATCACATAATGCGGGATGCCCAGCCGGTCCGCCACATCCCTTGCATCATGTATGTCCTGCCCGGCGCAGCAAGCGCCCCGGCGCTTGGCGGCGGCACCATGGTCATAAAGCTGCAAGGTGACGCCGATCACCTCATGCCCGGCCTCCCGCAGCAGCCCGGCGACCACGCTGCTGTCCACGCCGCCCGACATCGCGGCGACGATCCGCATGGCCGCTCTCCCCTACCCCTGCGCGTTGCGCGTGGCGGCCGGCAGCTTCACCACTAGCCCGTCCAGCGCCTGCGTCATCACGATCTGGCAACCCAGGCGCGAGGTCTGCTCCAGCCCGAAGGCCAGGTCCAGCATGTCCTCCTCGTCTTCAGTCGGCTTGGCCAGCTTGGGAAACCAGTTGGGGTCCACGATCACATGGCAGGTGCTGCACGCCAGCGACCCCTCGCACGCCCCCTCGATGTCCACCCCATGGCGATGCGCGATCTCAAGCACGGACAAACCGAGCGGCGCATCTACCTCGCGCGCGGCGCCGTTGCGTTCGACGAAGGTCATCTTGGGCATCACTGGGCCTCGGCATACTGGTGAACGGCGTCAAGGAGGGCGTCAGCCGCCCAATCAACATCGGCGGCGGAGGTAAAGCGTCCTAGTCCCAGGCGCAAGGTGCGCGAAGCCGCGTCGTCCGACAGTCCCAGGGCGCGCAGGACATAGGACGGCTCCACCTCGGCAGAACTGCACGCCGACCCGGTTGACGCGCACAGGTCAGGCAACGCACGCAGCAGATGCAGCGCCGGCGCAGACAGCGTCAGATTAAGGTTGCCAGGAATGCGGTGCCGCGCGGAGCCATTCAGGACAATGCCGGGCATCCCGCGGCGCAACGACGCCAGCATCCGGTCGCGCAGGGCTGCCAACCGCTCGGCGTCCGCCGCCATCTCCTCCCGCGCCAGCCGGCACGCCTCACCCAATCCGACCACGAGCGGCGTAGGCAAGGTGCCGGAGCGCAGTCCCCGCTCCTGCCCGCCGCCGGAGAACAGCGGCTGCAGCCGCACGCGTGGGCGGCGGCGGACATACAAGGCGCCGACGCCCTTGGGGCCATACAGCTTGTGGCCGCTCAGGCTCAGCAGGTCCACGCCCCCCTCATGCACATCGAGCGGCACCTTGCCCACAGCCTGTGCGGCGTCGGTGTGGAACAGGGCGCCGGCGGCCCGGGCTATGCCAGCCAGGCCCGTGATGTCCTGCACCACCCCGGTCTCGTTGTTAACGGTCATCACGCTGACCAGCAGCGTCGGAACCCGCAGCGCCTCGCGCAGCAGGTCCGGGTCCAGCAGGCCATCGGGACCGACGGGCAGCACCACCGGCTCGAACCCCTCGCCGGCCAGGTCGGCGACGCTTTCCAGGACGCACTTGTGCTCGGTCGCCACCGTCACGATCCGGCGGCGCGGGTCGTCCTGCGAGGCGGCAAACCGGGCAGCGCCCTTGATGGCGATGTTGTTGGACTCCGTGGCGCCGGAGGTCAGGACGATCTCCCGCGGCTCCGCCCCGATCAGGGCGGCCACGTCCGCCCGTGCGGCCTCCACCGCGGCGGCGGCGTCCTGGCCCATGCCGTGCTCGGCGCTGTGCGGGTTGCCAAAGCGTTCGGTAAACCACGGCAGCATCGCCGCGACCACGCGGGGGTCGCAGGGGGTAGTGGCCTGGTTGTCCAGGTAAACGGGTCGATTGGGGCGCATGGTGCGGATATGTGGCGCAGCCGGCCCGTCTCCAAGCCGCCGCAACAGGCTTGCGCAGATGCCAGGTAGTGGCCGGCCGTCAGCGCCCGGCGGCTGGACCACCGTGAGCCGGGCACCCCGCAGTCGGGGATACCGCCCCCTGTGTCGGCACCTCCAGGAACTGGATGTTGTTGCTGGTCGGCCCCTGTTCATAGCCGACCCGGATCGGCCGGCCAGCGAAGTAGGCCGCCGTCAACAACGAGGCGTATCCACTGAACACCGCAGGCAGGGCAGCAGTGGTCGCAACGTAATTCGCCCGCTGGTTCAGCTTGATCTGCAGCCATTGCGACTCCGGGCCGCTGCCTGAGACTTGCACGCTCGTGATCGTGCCCTCGTCAATGCAAACCTTCGCCGCGGCAGGGCCGGCCGCTACGGGCAGGGCTGCGAGCAGGCAGGCAAACGCCAGGCGTGGTGACATGATGGCTCTCCGTTGCGGCAAGCTGCTGCGAGGTCCGGCTATGCTGCCCTTTTCCGCAGCCGCGCCGCCATATCGGCATAGGCCCGAGCAAACGCCGCAACGTCCGCCTCAGTAGCATTCCAGGGCAGGCTGACCCGGATCGCCTGCCCGGCCAGCTCGCCGCATCCCATGGCTTGCAGCACATGGCTGGCCGCAACCTTGCCGCTGCTGCATGCCGCCCCTGCCGACACCTGCACCCCGGCCAGGTCCAGCGCGATCACCTGCGTGTCCGCCCGCACCCCCGGCAACGCCAGGCAGGCCGTATTCGGCAGCCGGTGCGCGCCACCCAGCACGACCGCGCCGCAGGCAACCGCAGCAGCCTCGGCTGCGTCACGCAGCCCGGCCACCTCCAGCATCGGCGCGCTGGCCGCTGCCGCGAACCCGGCGATGGCCGGCAGCGCCGGGGTGCCGCCGCGGCGCCCACGCTCCTGCCCGCCGCCGGCCACCAGCGGTCCCACGTCAACCCCAGGACCCAGCAGCAGCGCTCCGGCGCCCTTCGGCCCGCCCAGCTTATGGGACGACAGCGCCATGCCGTCCCCAGCCATCGCCATCGGGATGCGGCCCGCCGCCTGCACGGCGTCCACATGCAGCAGCGCGCCATGCCGGCGGCACAGCGCCGCGGCGGCTTCGATTGGCTGGAGCGTGCCGGTCTCGTTGTTGGCCAGCATCAGGCAGACCAGTGCCGGCCCCTGCGCCACCAGCTCCGCCAGAAGGCCCAAGTCGGCCACACCCGCCGCATCAACCGGCAGCACCTGGGCATCCGGCGCCGCCGCCCGCACGGCATCGTGTTCAGTCGCACCCACGATCACCCGGCGTCCCGCCCGCTGCGCATGGATCGCAAGCGCATTCGCCTCCGTCCCGCCCGACGTGAACACGACCGACCCTGCCGCGACGCCATACCTCCCGGCGATGGCCGCACGCGCCTCTTCCAGCACGCGGCGTGCGGCGCGACCGGCAACATGGACGCTGGACGGGTTGCCCACCAGGTCCATCGCCGCGATGGCCGCCGCACGCGCCTCCGGCCGCAGCGGCTCGGTCGCATTGGCGTCCAGGTAGGCCACGCCGCTACTCCGCGGCGGGCGACCGCTGCATGGCGGACACACGCGCCTCCAGGGCCAGCATCTCGGCGCGCAACGCCTCCATGTTGCGGACCAGGGGGTCCAAGGTCTCCTCGCAGGGAGTGCCGTAAGCGACGAAGACCGGCACCGGCGGCGGAGCAGTCCGCCGCAGCACCGGGTCGCGCTCGACCGGGCGGGCGGGGATGCCGACGACGGTCACACCCGGGGCGACCGGCTGCACAACCACAGCGTTTGCGCCAACCCGGGCGCCGTCGCCGACGAGGATGCTGCCCAGGACCTTCGCCCCGGCACCGATGATGACGCCGTTGCCCACCGTGGGATGCCGCTTGCCCTGCTCGCTGCTGGTGCCGCCCAGCGTCACCTGATGATACAGGTAAACGTCGTCGCCAACCTCCGCAGTCTCGCCGATCACCACTCCCATGCCATGGTCAATGATGAGACGGCGGCCGATGCGTGCAGCCGGGTGTATCTCGATCCCCGTCAACCACCGGCCTAGGTTCGAGGTGAACCTGGCTGGCAGATACAACCCACGGTGCCAGAGCCGGTGCGCCAACCGATGCCACAGCACCGCGTGCAGGCCGGGGTAGCATAGCAAAACCGTGATCCAGGACCGGGCTGCGGGGTCACGTTGCCGGTAGGCTCCGATCGCTTCACGCAAAAACATGAATGCCATGCGACATTTCCGTTATGTAAAACTGGACGATGCCGCGTATATTCCGCGCGGCTTCCGTGGCGGTGCAACTGCACTGTCCCGGCGCTAACATAGGGATGCCGAGAAGGCCATGCCACAATTCAGCTAAGCCGGTCCAGCCGCCCGGGTCAATCCGGGGGGCGGGGCAGCACCGCCCACACTTGCTACCGCAGCGACCGCCGGCCGTGACTGGCCGCGGGGAACAGAAAGATTTGGAACACCATGCCTGAGGTGATGTTCGCCGGCCCTGACGGGCGGCTTGAGGGACGCTACCACCATTCCAAGGAAACCGGCGCGCCGCTCGCGCTGATCCTGCACCCGCACCCCATGCACGGCGGGACGATGAACAACCGCATCGCGTACACGATGTATCAGTCGTTCCAGAAGCTCGGCTTCAGCGTCATGCGCTTCAACTTTCGCGGCGTGGGGCGCAGCCAGGGCAAGTATGATGGCGGCTTCGGCGAGATCAGCGACGCCGCGGCGGCGTTGGACTGGATGCAGATGGTCAACCCGAACTCCTCGGGCCTGTGGATCAGCGGTTACTCCTTCGGTGCCTTCGTTGGCATGCAGCTCCTGATGCGCCGGCCGGAGATCAGCGGCTGGGTCAGCGTCGCCACGCCCGCCAGCCACTACGATTTCGGCTTCCTGGCCCCCTGTCCCTGCGGCGGCCTGATGCTGCACGGCGAAGCGGACGAGCTGGTGCCGGAGCCGTCGGTGCGGAAGCTGGTGGACAAGCTGAACACGCAGAAGAACGTCCAGGTGGATTACCGCGTGTATCCCGGGGCGGACCACGTCTTCGCGACCCATGCGGAGCATGTCGGCCTCGCCATCGAGGAGCATGTGGGACAGATCCTGGCACGTAAGGCGCTGGCGCTCGCGGCAGACTGACGGCGGCGTAGGGCGGACAAGCGCGGCGCTATCCGCCGACGGGGTGCGTCAGCCCTCGGTAGAGATTGCTGGCGCATTTCCGCCTTGCACCCTTGCAAGCGGCGTCCCTACGCCGGCCCTGTCTCGTGGAACCGGGTGTAGTCTATCACCCTGGTCCCATCGGGATCGGTTGAGAAGATGTCGGCGAACCGGCGTCCGAACAGGATCTCGTCCGGCAAGTAGGAATGCCGGGCATGGACGGTCTGGGACGTCGTCTCCTCAAGCCCTGTCACCGAGATCAGCAGCTCCGCATCCTCCGCGGCCAGGCTCGCAGCAGTCGCTCCGTGCATCGGGCTGTCCGGGCCGATATGGTGCATGACGGTAAACGTCAGCGCAAAGACCGGAGTGTGCGACCGCGCTAGCGGCAGGGTGTAGAACCGCCGGAACGCGACGCCTTCCTGGGTTCGCTCGTAGCGCAGCAGCGTCACGGTGACGGCGGCCTCCAGGATCTGGCTGCTGCGCTCGTTGCCGATGCGGAAGCTGAGCGTCGGCACCCCGTCCTGCGGCGCGACCGTGGCGACGCGGCCGAACACCACCCGTGCCGTGGGCCTGCTGATGCGCGCGAACACGACGCCGGTGGACAGCGCCAGGAACACCAGCCCGGTCATCGTTTCGACTGTCACGAGCGAGTTGGCATACAGCGTGGCCGGCGACATCTGGCCGTAGCCGATGGTGGCGATGGTCTGCACGCTGAAGAAGAACGCATCGGCGAAGCTGCCGGGCCGCGCGCCGCTTACTGCGCCAGGCTGCGCCAAGTACAGCCCGGCGAACAGGACGTTGATCACCAGGTAGATCACGCAGCCCAGTCCCAGGAACTGCCACCAGCGCAGCGTCAGCGCCCGGTGATACAGGTCCGCCCGCCACGGGATATGCAGCCCGACCCGCCGCACCCGCTGCCCGAGCCGGCGCGGCACGATGGGAGTGGAGCGCGGAAACCGGGGATTTTGGTCTGGCATCGCCTTCCGCTATGCAGCACCCGAGCACCGGGCGCCAGCCTCGGCCAGCACAGGATCAACCAGCCCATGCCCGCCAGCCCCTTCCTGATCGAGGCCGCCGCCCGCGGCTTCATCCACCAGTGCACCGACAAGGCCGCACTGGACGAGGCGCTGAGCGCCGGGCCGGTCGGTGGATACATCGGCTTCGACTGCACGGCGGACAGCCTGCATGTCGGCAACCTCGTGCAGATCATGCTGCTGCGTCTGATGCAGCGGCATGGACACCGTCCGGTGGCGCTGATGGGGGGCGGCACCACACGCATCGGCGACCCCTCCGGCAAGGACGAGGCCCGGCAGATGCTGGACGACGCCCGCATCGCCGCCAACATGACGGGCATCCGCCGCTGCCTCGCGCCCTTCGTGCAGTTCGGCGGCGGCCCCTCGGACGCCGCCATGCAGAACAACGCGGAGTGGCTGGACAAGCTCGGCTACATCGAGCTGCTGCGGGACGTCGGCCCGCACTTCACCGTCGGGCGGATGCTGACCTTCGATAGCGTGCGTCTTCGCCTCGAACGCGAGCAGCCGCTGACGTTCCTCGAATTCAACTACATGATTTTGCAAAGCTATGACTTCCGCGAGCTGAACCGGCGGCACGGCGTCGTGCTGCAGATGGGCGGGTCGGACCAGTGGGGCAACATCGTGTCCGGCGTCGAGTTGGTGCGGCGCACCGAGGGCCGGCAGGTGTTCGGCCTGACGACGCCGCTGATCACGACCGCCGGCGGCGCCAAGATGGGCAAAACTGCCCGGGGCGCGGTGTGGCTGGCTGCCGAGCGGCTGTCGCCCTACGACTACTGGCAGTTCTGGCGCAACACCGACGACGCCGACGTGGGCCGCTTCCTGCGCCTGTTCACCGACCTGCCGCTGCGGGAGATCGCGGGGCTGGAGGCGCTGCCCGGCGCGGGGATCAACGAGGCGAAGAAGGTGCTGGCGACAGCCGCAACGACCCTGGCGCATGGAGCCGGGGCTGCCGCAGCGGCCGCAGAAACCGCCCGGCAGGCGTTCGAGAATGGGGCCGCCGCGGATACGCTGCCCACCCACACCGTGAACGCGGCAGACCTGGATGCCGGCATCGCCGCCATCCGCTTGTTTGCCGACAGCGGCCTGGTGCTGAGTCTAGGCGAGGCTCGTCGCCTGATCCGGGGCGGCGGCGCCCGGGTGAACGACGTGGCGTTGACGGACGAGGCGGCCACGGTGTCGGCAACGGACCTGCGGGACGGGGCGGTGAAGCTGTCCGCCGGCAAGAAGCAGCACCGGCTGGTGCGTCCCGCGTAGACATTTCCTTCTCCCTGTCCCTCCAGGAGAGGGTTGGAGTGAGGGAAACCAAGCAGCGCTAGCCTTTTTACAGTAGACACGCGCAAGCAGCTCTTTGCAGGCCACGAAGGGCGCGTGCGGCTTCCCCTCCCCCGGCCCTCTCCCCGGGGGCAGGGCTATCGCATTTGACGAAGGAGGGTGAGGAGGTCGGGGTTGTCCCATCCGGCTCGTTTGATTTTGCAGTGGGTGGAGGCTTTGTGAGCATCGGTTCGCATGAGGTTGAGGGCGAGGCGTCGAAGCACGGCGAGGTTTTCTGCGGTGTTGTCGTGCCGGGTGGCGATGCGGTCCTCGCCAAAGGCGACGTCGGGCAGCCAGTGCTGGTTGTTCTCGATGCTCCGGTGCACGCGGACCACGCGCAGGGCTTCTGCCGGGTCGAGCACGCGCGCGAGTGCGACGTAGCGGGTATGGCGCTCCTGCTTGCCGCCAATCCGGCGCAGGCAGTCGATGCGTGCGGCCGCGGCCAGGCCTGTGAACGTGTGGCGCTTGGCCCAGTCGCCGGGCACGGGCAGCACGGTGGCGCGGCGCTCCTCATGCCGCCCGTGCGCGTCGTCGGTCGTCAGGGTGGAGGGGGCTGCGCTGGTGTCGGCCAGCAGGGCCAGCAGGGCCTGCATGTCCGCGTGCAGCGGGCCGCGGTTGCCCTTGATCACCAGCGCGTCGCCGCCGCCCCGGCTGCATATGTCCTTAGCCGTGGCCCGGCTGCCGTGCAGCGCATCGGCGGTGACGGTGGTGGCCGTGAGGTCCAGCAGGCCGATGATCTCGCGTGCGGCCGCAACCTCGCTGCGCCCAGCCGCACGGCGGACGGCCAGCACCAGGCGCTGCTCGGCGGCCCAGGCCGTGACCAGGTGCAGGGGTGTGCTGCGCCGGGCCGCGTCCACAGCGCCGCGCAGCGACGTGCCGTCCAGCGCCACCACCTGGCCAGCCGTGCCCACCTGGCCCCACGGCGGCAGCAAACCGGCCCTGAAGGCGCAAAACGCCGCCTCGAAGGCAGAAGGGTCGAGCAGGCGGGACACCCGGCTGAACGTATCGTGGCTGGGCACGCCATGCGCCAGCCCCAGCACCTGCGCCAGAACGTCCCGCTTGGACGCCGCGAAGTCGGCCATGTCCACGCAGCTTTCCACCCCGCACAGCACGGCTGCGAACGCAATCAACAGCAGGTCCGGCAAGGCGTGCCGCGCATTGGGCGCACGCGGGTCGGGAACGGACGCGAACAACGAGCCAAGACCGACCATCACCAGCCCCCAAGCACATGCCAGGAGGCCGCGTGACCATGCGATCAGGCCAAACCATAGCCCCCGCCTCATATGCAATCGCCCTGCCCGAAGGGAGAGGGGGAAGGCAGCCGTACCAGTGCCACTTTCCGCTGCAAATGTTATGCACAGCGAACCATCACTCTGGGGACCAGCCTTGAATCGACGCGACTTCATCCAGTCCAGCGCCGCCTTAGCCGCAGGCACCCTGCTCGGCGCCGCGGGCGAGCCAGCAGGGCCGACACCGTTCGACGGCGCCACCGTCCGCCGCCTGGCGCAGGCGCTGAGCAAGCAGCCCTATGCCGCCCCTGACACCGGCCTGCCCGGCCCGGTGGACCATCTGACCTACGAGCAATACCGCACCATCGCCTACAAGCCCGACCGCGCCCTGTGGCGCGACGGCAACCTCCCATTCCAGGTGCAGTTCTTCCCACGCGGCTTCCTATACCGCCCGGCGGTCGAGGTGTTCGAGGTCGCCGCCGGTCAGGCAGCCCGCGTCGCCTACTCGCCCGACCTGTTCGACTGGCCGGACCCAGCGATGCGCCTGCCGGACCTGGGATTTGCCGGCTTCCGCATCCATGCCCGGCTGAACCGTCCGGACGTGTTTACCGAGGCCGTGGTGTTCTTGGGCGCCAGCTACTTCCGCGCTGTCGCCAAGGACCAGGTGTATGGCCTGTCCGCCCGCGGCCTCGCCATCGGCACCGGCAACCCGCGCGGCGAGGAGTTCGCGCGCTTCCGCTCGTTCTGGCTGGAGCGTCCGGGCGCCGGCGCGGGGTCCCTGGTGGTGCACGCCCTGCTGGACACCGCCAGCACCACCGGCGCCTACCGCTTCACCATACGCCCCGGCGAGACGACCGTGTTCGACGTGGAAAGCGTGCTGTATCCGCGCACCGACATCACCGAGCCGGGCCTGGCGCCGCTGACCAGCATGTATCTGTTCGGCCCGGCTGACCGCCCGCGCGATGACTGGCGCCCGGCCGTGCATGACAACGACGCCCTGCAGATGTGGACCGGACGGGACGAGGCGCTGTGGCGCCCGCTGGCCAATCCCGTGAACCTGCAGGTCAGCGCATTCGGCGACAGCAACCCACGCGGCTTCGGCCTGATGCAGCGCGCCCGGGCGTTTGCCGATTATCAAGATCTGGAAGCGCAGTATGGCCGCCGGCCCGGCCTGTGGATCGAACCGATCGGTGATTGGGGCGGGGGTGCCGTGACATTGGTGGAAATCCCGACCGCCAACGAGACCAACGACAACATCGTCGCCTTCTGGCGCCCGAAGGAGCCGTTGCGGAAAGGCGGCGAATACAGCGCCACCTACCGGATGCACTGGGTCTGGGACACGCCGGTGGCCGGCAAGCTGGCGCGGATTGTCGCCACCCGCAGCGGCGCCGTGCCGGGCGGGCGGGTGTTCGTGCTGGACATCGTCGGCGACCCGGTGAAGGGGCTGCCGCCCGACGCCAAGGTGCGTCCGGACATCTCGGCAAGCGCCGGCAAGGTCGGCGGCATCTTCAGCGTGCCCAACAGCGAGACCGGCGGCTGGCGCGTCAGCTTCGAGCTGCAGCCGGACGGCGCCAAGCTGTCCGAGCTGCGCTGCGTCCTGCTTGGCGAGGCCGGGCCGCTGTCGGAAACTTGGCTGTATCGCTGGACCGCCTGATGGACGTCCTGCCGCCCGCATTCCGCGCCCTGCCGGACGAGGCGCCGCTGCCGATGCCGGTGCAGGACCTGCGCGCGGCGCCAGGCCATGCGCCGCGGCCGGCGACGCGCCCAGCCGGGATCTTGGGACGGCGGGTCTTCGTGATCGGCGGCGCCGTGCTGCTGACGGTTTATGCCTCGTACGAGATGTACTGGGTGCTCGGCGGCGCGGCGACCGTGCTGGGCTGGACGGTGCTGGCGCTGTTCGTCGTGCTGTTCGCCTGGATCGCGCTGGCCTTCACCAGCGCGCTCGGCGGGCTGTGGTCCACGCTGCGCGGCGGCGGGCTGGAGCTGGGGCTGGGCGGCCCCCTGCCCGCCCCCGGCCTGCGCACCGCGCTGCTGATGCCGACCTACAACGAGGACCCGGCGCGCGTGATGGCCGGCCTGCAAGCGACCTACGAATCCCTGGCCGCCACCGGCCATGCCGCCGCCTTCGACCTGTTCATCCTGAGCGATACCACCGACCCCGACGTTTGGATCGCGGAGGAGGCGGCGTTCCTGGGGCTGCGGGAGCGCACCGGGGCGGCCGAGCGCATCTTCTACCGCCGCCGGCCGAAGAACTCCGAGCGCAAGGCCGGCAACATCGCCGACTGGGTCCGCCGCTGGGGCGCGGCCTATCCCGTCATGCTGGTGCTGGACGCGGACAGCGTGATGGAGGGAGAGACCCTGGTGCGTCTGGCCTGCGCCATGGAGCGCAACCCCGGCGTCGGTATCCTGCAGACCCTGCCGGTGATCGTCGGCGCCACCACGCTGTTCGCGCGGATGCAGCAATTTGCCGGGCGGGTGTATGGCCCGCTGATCGCGCAGGGGATCGCCTGGTGGCACGGGTCGGAGGGCAACTACTGGGGCCACAACGCCGCCATGCGCACCGCCGCCTTCGCCGCCGCGGCCGGGCTGCCAACCCTGCCTGGCCGGACCCCGTTCGGCGGCCACATCCTGAGCCACGACTTCGTCGAGGCCGCGCTGATCCGCCGGGCTGGCTGGGCGGTCCACATGGTGCCGGGCCTGGGCGGCAGCTACGAGGAAGGGCCGCCATCCCTGACCGACGTGGCGGTGCGGGACCGGCGATGGTGCCAAGGCAACCTGCAGCACGCCAAGGTGCTGCCAGCGCGGGGGCTGCACCCGGTCAGCCGGCTGCATCTGCTGATGGGGATCGGCAGCTATATCACCTCGCCCCTGTGGCTGCTGTTCCTGCTGGCGGGCGTGCTGATCTCGCTGCAATCGCGGTTCGTGCGGCCGGAATACTTCGGGGAGGGCCGGGCGCTGTTCCCATCTTGGCCGCAGGTTGACCCGGTGCTGGCGGCGCAGGTGTTCGCCGGCACGATGGCGGTGCTGCTGGCGCCGAAGCTGCTGGCCTACCTCGCCTTGCTGCGGGATGGAGCGCTGCGGCGCGGCTGCGGCGGCGGGGTGCGGACCGGGCTGGGCGTGCTGGTGGAAACCGTGCTGGGTGGGCTGATCGCGCCGGTCGCCATGCTGATCCACACCGGCGCGGTCGCCGGCATCCTGCTGGGCCGGGACAGCGGCTGGAACCCGCAGCGGCGGGATGACGGGCGGGTGCCGCTGCGGCAGGTCGTGGCGGGATACTGGCGGCTAACCCTGTTCGGGCTGCTGCTGGCAGGCGCCGTCTGGACGGTATCGGAGGCGCTGTTCCTGTGGATGCTGCCGGTGCTGCTGGGCCTGGGCCTGGCGATCCCGCTGGTGGCGTTCACCAGCAGCCGCGCCGCCGGGCAGGCGCTGCGCCGGCTGGGCCTGCTGGGTACATTGGAGGAGCGGCAAGCGCCCGCCGTACTGCTGCGCGCCGCCGCGCTGTCACGCGAGCTGCGGCACCCTGCGGAGCCGGCCATCCCGCGTCTGCTGCGCGACCCCGCCCTACTGGCCCGGCACCGCGACATGCTGCCGCCGCCACGCGGCCGCGGAGAGGGCACGGTTGACACGGCGCTGGCGGTAGGGCTGGCAAAGGTCGCCGACGCCGATACCGTGGCGCAGGCGGCAGCTTCGCTGTCCCGGGCCGAGGCGGCGGCGGTGCTTGGCAACGCCGAGGGGCTTCATGCCCTGGAAAGCCTGGCAGGGTGATGCTGGCGCAACCGATGGGGATGCCTATGACTGTTCGAAGCTGGACCTGGCCTGTCCTGCTGGCCGCACTGCTGGCCGCGCTGCCAGGCGGCACCCGTGCGGCGGAGCGGCCCGGCGCCGGATGCGGCGCCGGGTTCAAGGTTGCGCTCGATGTCGGCCACACCCTGTCCCAACCCGGCGCGACTAGCGCAACCGGGATGACGGAGTTTGCCTATAACCAGCGTCTGGCCGTAGCGGTGGCCGACGCCCTGCATCGCGGCGGCATCGCCGCCGTGCTGATCGGCGGAGATGGCGGGCCGATGCCGCTGCTGAACCGGCCCCGGCTGGCGCTGGCGGCCGGGGCGTCGCTGTTCCTGTCGCTGCACCACGATTCCGTGCAGCCGCAGTATCTGTCCACCTGGATGGTGGGCAGTCAGGCACGGCCGTACAGCGACAGGTTCCGCGGCTATGCGGTGTTCGTGTCGGACGCCAACCCGCGCCGGGCCGACAGCCTGCGCATGGCGGCGCTGCTGGGCAGTCAGATGCGGGCTGCCGGCTTCTCCCCGTCTCTGTATCATTCCGAGCCGATCCCAGGCGAAGGACGGCCGCTAGTGGATGCGACGCTCGGCATCTTGCGCTTCGACGGGCTGGCGGTGCTGCGGACCGCAACCATCCCGGCGGTGCTGCTGGAGGCCGCGGTGATCGTGAACCGGGAGGAGGAGGCAGCAATCCAGCAGCCCGCCACGCTGGACCGGATGGCGGGAGCGATTGCCGGGGCAGTGCGGCGCTACTGCAGCGGGTAGGCTGCTGCGGTCCTATAGCTTGGATTTTATCGGCAAGTGGTCGGGGACAGCGTAGGGCGGATAAGCGTAGCGCCATCCGCCACCCGCAGCGCTACGATTTGGCGGGAGGCCCTGCGCTTTCCCGCCCTACATCGGGATGCACTGCGTCAAGCCAAAACCTTGCCAGCCCGCCTACTCCTGCGCCGCCAGCCGCGCCGCCTGATCCTCCGCCGTCAGCCGGTCCACGATGTCGTCCAGGTCGCCCTGCATCACCTGGTCTATCTTGTGCAGCGTCAGGTTCACCCGGTGGTCCGAAACCCGGCCCTGCGGGAAATTGTAAGTGCGGATGCGCTCGCTGCGGTCGCCGGTGCCGACCTGGCCCTTGCGGTCGGCGGCACGCGTCTCGGCCAGGCTGCTGCGCTGGGCCTCATACAGCCTGGCGCGCAGGATCTTCATCGCCTTGGCGCGATTCTTGTGCTGGCTGCGTTCCTCCTGCATCGCCACCACGACGCCGCTGGGAATATGGGTGATGCGGACGGCGGACTCCGTCTTGTTGACGTGCTGGCCGCCGGCGCCCGACGCCCGGTAAACGTCTATGCGCAGGTCGCCTTCGTTGACCTCCACGTCCACCTCCTCTGCCTCCGGCAGCACGGCGACCGTCACCGTCGAGGTGTGGATGCGGCCCTGGCTCTCCGTCGCCGGCACGCGCTGGACGCGGTGAACTCCGGATTCGTACTTCAGACGAGCAAACACGTTGCGCCCGGTGATCTCCGCCACGCCTTCCTTGATGCCGCCCAGGCCGGTGTCGGCGTATTCCAGGATCTCGACCCGCCAGCCCTTCGATTCCGAATACTTCTGATACATCTGGAACAGCTCGGCGGCGAACAGCCCGGCCTCGTCGCCGCCGGCAGCGGGGCGGATTTCCAGGATGGCGCTGCGGGCGTCGGCCTCGTCCTTGGGCAGCAGGGCCAGGCGGATTTCGTGCCGCAGGGCGGGCAGGCTGTCCTTCAGCTCATAGAGTTCGGCCTCGGCCAGGTCCTTCATCTCGGGGTCCGAAAGCATCGCCTCCGCATCGGACTGGGCGCGCTCGGCAGAGCGCAGCTCGCCGATGCGCTCGACAATCGGGGTCAGCTCGGACAGCTCCTTGCTGGCGCGCGAGAACGCGTCGCCGCCCATCCCCTCGCCAAGCTGCGCCGTCAGCTCCGCGGCCCGGCTGACGATGCGGTCGAGCTTGTAGTCCAGGCTGCCGCTCATGCGAGCCGCCCGGCCAGGTCCGCTAGGCCGACCTCGGTCTGCGTGCCGGTCGCCAGATCCTTCACCTGCGCCACGCCGCGGGCCAGCTCGGCGTCGCCGATGATGACGGCGGCGCGGGCGCCGATACGGTTGGCGCGCTCCATCCGGCGCTTCATGTTGCCCTTGTAGCTCATCTCGGCCCGGACCCCGGCCCGGCGCAGCGCCTGCAAGGCGTCCAGCGCCGCCGCTTCCTGCGCCTCGCCCAGCGGGATCACCGCGACGGCCTTCGGCGCATTGGGGGCGGCCGGCATCAGCATGGCCAAGCGCTCGATGCCCGCGGCCCAGCCGACGGCGGGAACGGCCGGGCCGCCCATCTGGGCTACTAGCCCGTCATAGCGCCCGCCGGCCATGACGGTGCCCTGTGCGCCCAGGCGGTCCGTCACGAACTCGAAGGCAGTGTGGTTGTAGTAGTCCAGGCCGCGGACAATGCACGGGTTCTCGCGGAACGGCACGCCGAACCGGGTCAGGTGGCCCTGCAACGCTTCGTAGAATGCCGCAGCCTCCGGCGTCAGCACGGCCTGGATGGTCGGGGCATCCGCCACCAGGGCGCGGTCGGCGGCCTCCTTGCTGTCGAGGATGCGGAGCGGGTTGCGCTCCAACCGGTCCAGGCTTTCCGGGGACAGCGCGTCGCGGTGCCGGCTGAAATGCGTCACCAGCGCCTCGCGGTAGGCGCGGCGGCTGTCGGCGTCGCCCAGGGTGTTCAGCTCCAGCACCGTGCCGTCCGCGACGCCCAGGTCCTGCAGAATGTGCCAGCCCAGCGCGATCACCTCGGCGTCGGCCAGCGGTTCCGCCGGACCGATCAGCTCGGCGCCGATCTGGTGGAACTGGCGGTAGCGTCCCTTCTGCGGCCGCTCGTAGCGGAACATCGGCCCGGTGTAGAACACCTTCTGCGGCAGCGACTGCGTCAGGCCGTTGCTGACCAACGCGCGGCAGATGCCAGCCGTGCCCTCGGGCCGCAGGGTGACGCTGTCGCCGCCGCGGTCCTGGAAGGTATACATCTCCTTGGTGACCACGTCCGAGGTGTCGCCGAGCGTACGGGCGAAGACGCGGGTTTCCTCAAAGATGGGCGTGGCCCATTCGTCGAAGCCATACAGCCCGGCCAGGCGGCGGGCGGTGTTCGTGACATGGGCGTGGCGGCGCTGGTCGTCGCCAAGGAGGTCACGGGTGCCGCGGACGGGTTGCAAATCTGCTGATGGGCTGGCCAAAGTTGTGCCTAAACGTTCGTGCAATCTGCCGCGGTTGCGAGGAGCGCAGCGACGCAGCAATCCATAAGGGCGAGGACGGCGCTTGTGGCCCCTGGATTGCCGCGCCGCAAGCGGCTCGCAATGACGGGGGGCGGGTGTTGCCGGGGCAGGCTACTCCGCCGCGACCTTCTCAGGCGCCGGGTCGGCGGCGGCAAGCTCGGCGGCCTTGCGCTCGACCTGCTCGATGATGTGTTCCACCATGTCTCCGCCGTCTATCGTGTGGTCGGTGCGGCCGGCGGCATAGACCATGTGGCGGCCGTTGCCGCCGCCAGTCACGCCGATGTCGGTCATCAGCGCCTCGCCGGGGCCGTTCACGACGCAGCCGATAATGGACAGAGTGATCGGCGTCCTGATATGCGCCAGCCGCTCCTCCAGGGTCGCCACGGTCTGGATGACGTTGAAGCCCTGGCGGGCGCAGGACGGGCAGGAGATGATCTTGACGCCGCGATGGCGCAGGCCGAGCGATTTCAGGATGTCCCAGCCGACGTGGACCTCCTCCTCCGGCTCCGCCGACAGGCTGACGCGCAGGGTGTCGCCGACGCCAGCCCAGAGCAGGCTGCCAAGGCCGATGGAGGACTTCACCGTGCCGGCGCGTTTGGTGCCGGCCTCGGTGATGCCGATGTGCAGGGGATGGTCGCACACGTCGGCAAGCTGCTGGTAGGCGGCGACGGCCATGAACACGTCGGACGCCTTCACGCTGATCTTGAACTCGTGGAAATCGTGGTCCTGCAGGATCTTGGCGTGTTCCAGCGCCGACTCGACCAGCGCCTCCGGGTTCGGCTCGCCGTATTTCTCCAGCAGATGCCGCTCCAGCGACCCGGCATTGACGCCGATCCGCATCGAGCAGCCGTGCTCCCGCGCAGCCTTGACCACTTCCCGCACCCGCTCGGCGCTGCCGATGTTGCCGGGGTTGATGCGCAGGCAGGCGGCGCCGGACTGCGCGGCCTCGATGGCGCGCTTGTAGTGGAAGTGGATGTCGGCCACGACCGGCACGCTGACCTGGGCGACAATGTCCTTGAGCGCCAGTGCGCTTTCCTGGTCCGGGCAGGACACGCGGACAATATCAACGCCGGCCTCCTCCGAGCGGCGTATCTGGGCGACGGTGCCGGGCACGTCGGTGGTCAGGGTGTTGGTCATCGTCTGCACGGTGATCGGCGCGTCGCCGCCGACCGGAACTGAGCCGACCATGATCTGGCGGGACTTCCGGCGGGTGATCTGTTGATACGGACGGTAACTCATGGCTGCTCCCCGGCGCCTGTGGTCGGCGCGCGATATATAGGCCGTTACGTGGATGACTGCGAGGCGGGGCTACTGCGGTGCGGAGCGGGGCGCAATGGCGGCGTCACTGTCGAGCGGCACGTCGCGGCGGAGTGCGCCCGACGGACCCAACGGCGGCGCGGCGACGCCGTCCACCACAAGCTCGGTTCCGCCGGCGTTGCCGGTGGTCATCAGCAGCTTGACGCCGCGCGGCACCGGCCAGGATTCACCGCCGCGCATGAGGCGGCTGAGCAGGACCGCCCCCTGGCGCTCGCGCACCTGGATCCAGGCGTCGGACGTCGCGCGGATCAACAGATGTGGCACGTCCGGCGTGGGGGCTGGGACGGCTGCTGGCGGCGGGGGGGCGGCGGGCGCAGGCGGCAGCGCGGGCTGATCGGCGACGGGAGCCGCAGGGGCCACGGCCGCAAGGCCTGCCGGGCGGCCAGCCGGGGCCGGCATCACGGGGGGCGGGGGCGGCGGCAGGATGGAGGCGACCTGCGGCGATAGGTTGCTGGGCGGCAAGGCGCGGTCGGCCAGCGGCGCCAGGCGGTCCGGGACAGCTGGCACGACCTCCGCCGCGGTGCGGGTGTCGCCGGACATGCGATACCATGCGACATAGGCTCCGGCGGTCAGCAGCAGGCCCAGCAGCACCACGGCGCCGACCGGGACGCCGCGCTGCGGCACCGGGGCGGGAAATTCCAGCTCGGTTTTGCGGTTGACCTCCTGCGCCTCGGCCCGGAAGCGGCGGGCGGCCTCGGCGGCGTCGAGACCGAGGGCGGACGCATAGGTGCGAAGGAAGCCGACGGCGTAGGTGTTGCCGGGCAGGTCGGCGACACGGCCATCCTCGATGGCTTGGAGGTAAGGCAAGCGGATGCGGAGGGTGGCGGCCACGTCCGGAAGCGCCCAACCCAAGCGATTACGGGCCGCGCGCAGCTCCGCACCGACGCGGGCTGCGCCGAATGCCTGGCCGCCCTCTCCATCGGCGGGGGACATCATGGTGCTCGGCTCTTGGAACCTGGCGTGCCGGTCATGCTGCAAGGGGCCATCCCACGGGTCGCGCCGCGCCACGAAGGCGGCCCGGCACAACAAATCTTAAACCGAAAGGGGGCGGAATGCCACGGGGCAAGGCGCGGATGGCTCGTTTCCTTCCTGGGACGGGTCTCGGCTGCAACGCCCGGCATGAGCCGAGCCCGGCCTTACTACAGTGAGGGCTGCCCCTGCCGATCCCTTGCATCACCGCCCCTGGGCCCAGCCCGTAGCCATTCGTCGTGGCGTCCCGCCCGGGGCCGGCCAAGGATCACGCTGGCGGCTCCTGGATTGCCGCGGCGCTGCGCGCCTCGCAATGACGCTCTAAATCGGGTGGGACTGCTATTGCTCCGGCGGAGGGCGCCGTCTTAAACGGCCAGGCCATGCTCCCGCGCCCAGGACTGCAAAGGCCCGCGCAGGCTGGCCTGCCCCGCTGCGTTCCGCCGCACGGCAGCCAGGACGGCACGCAGCTCCCCTAAATCCACGCTGGCCATGAACGCCTTCAGCCGCAGCAGCCCGGCAGCGGGCATGGACAGCGTCGTAATGCCCAGAGCCGACAGCACCATCGCCTCCAGCGGGCGCGCCGCATGTTCCCCACACACCGACACCTCCACCCCAACCGGCCCGGCGGCGGCCTGGATGGCGTCCAGAGCGTCCAGCACCGGGGGAGACAGGAGGTCGTAACGGCCGGACAAACCGGGGGTGCCGCGGTCGGCGGCGAACAGGAACTGCATCAGGTCGTTGGAGCCGATGGACAGGAAATCCGCCGCCTCCACCAGCGCCGGCAACTGCCACAGCAGGGCGGGCACCTCGATCATGCTGCCGATCTGCAGGCGCTCCGGCGCCGGGCGGACCCGGTCGGCCTCCGCCAGCAGCAGGGCGCGGGCGGCTTGGAACTCGGCGACGGTGGCGACCATCGGGAACATCACCGACAGCGGCCGCCCGGCCGCGGCCAGCAGCAGGGCGCGAAGCTGACGGCGCATCAGCGCCGGGCGGTCCAGGCCGACACGGAGCGAGCGCCAGCCCATCGCCGGGTTCTCCTCCTGCTGCGGCGGCGCGTCGGGGAGCAGCTTGTCGCCGCCGAGATCCAGGGTGCGGAAGCGCACGGGACGGTCGCCGGCGGCGTCCAGCACGCGGGCATACATGGCCGCCTGCTCCGGGATGTCGGTCACGGCGCCGCGGGCGAGCATAGCGATCTCCGTCCGGAACAGGCCGATCCCCGCGGCGCCGGTGGAGTCAAGCTGCTCGACTTCGCGGGCCAGGCCGACGTTCAGCATCAGGCGCAGCGCAACGCCGTCCAGGGTCTGGGCGGGGCGGTGGCGCTGGGCGGCGAAGCCGGCCTCCAACTGGATGCGGGTGTCCAGGGCGCGGGCATAGGCTTGGCGGATTTCGGCCTCGGGACGCAGCAGCGCCTGGCCCTCCTCCGCATCGAGGATCAGGTCGTCGCCGGGCTGGGTGGCGTCCAGCAGGCCGCGCACGCCGCCGACAGCGGGCAGGCCCAGGGCGCGGGCCAGGATGGCGGCATGGCCGGCGTTGCTGCCTTCCTCGATGGCGACGCCACCAATGCCGCGGGCGTGCCACTCCAGCAGTTGCGCCGGGCCGAGGCGGCGGGCGATCAGGATGGCGCCCTGCGGGATGGCGGGGATCTCGCCGCCACCGTCGAGCGCGGACAGTAGGCGGCCGGCCAGGTCCTCCATGTCCGCCAGGCGTTCGCGGAGGTAGGGGTCGGCGATTCGCCGCATGCGCTCCCGCAGCTCGCCCATCACGCGGTGGACGGCAGCTTCGGCGGACAGGCCGCTGGCCACGGCCTCCCGCACACGGCGCATCCAGCCGCCCTCGGCGGAGACCATGCGCGTGGCTTCCAGGACCTCACGCGGGGCGTCGCCGGCGGGGAGGCTGCTTTCGATCAGGTCGTCGAGGCTTTGCCGCATGGCGGCAGCGGCCTGGTTCAGGCGGACGGTTTCTGCGGCAGGGTCCGTGGCGACCATGCGGCGCAGCGGGGCGCCCACGCCGTGCATGACGATGGGACCGATAGCGATGCCGGGCGCCAAGGGCGTGGCGGGGAAGCGCCGGGGCAAGGTGGCGCTGAGGCCCTGCTCCGCCCCATCGGTGGCGCCGGCGGCGGCCAGGACCTCGGCCAGCAGCATGGCGATGGTTTCCAGCAGCTCCACCTCTTCGTCGGCGTAGCGGCGGGGGGCGCAGTTCTGCACCGCCAGCACGCCCAGCACGCGCCCGGCCCGGCGGACCGGTACGGCGAGCAAGGAGGCATAAGGGTCCTCCCCGGTTTCCGGGCGATAGGCGAAGGCCGGGTGGTTCTGCGCATCCGGCAGGTTCTGCGGCGTGCCGGTGGCGGCAACGATGCCGACGATGCCCTCCCCCACGCGCAGGCGCGTGCGGCCGACGGCGGCGGGATTCAGGCCGTGGGTGGCGGCGAGCTCCAGCAGGTCTCCCGGCCGCATAGCGTAAACGGTGCAGACCTCGGCGACCATCTCGCCGGCAATCAGGCCGGCCAGGTCGGCGAGGGCGGCGCTGGATGGCTCGGCAGCCATCATGGTCCGCAGGCGGGACAGGAGCCGGCGGGCCTGGATCATGCTCAGGGCCGGGCTGAAGGGCTGGCAGGCAGCCGGGTGGTTGCTGCTCCCTCTCCCTCCGGGAGAGGGTTGGGGTGAGGGGGTCTTTGCGGCGCAGTCCTTGGTGAGGCGGAATCGGGTGTTAACGGCATGGTAAGTGCCCCGCTCCGCAGCCAAGCCCCCCTCACCCCGGCCCTCTCCCGGAGGGAGTGGGAGTCGGTGCGCCCTATTCGCAATGTGGGTTGGGCGTGCTGTCTGCTCATCCTACCGTATGCCTACGCGGCGGGCGTGCAGGGCTGCGGCGGCTTGGCCCTGCAGCTCCGCGATGATGCCGGCCACGGGCTGGACCGACGTCACCATGCCGACGGACTGCCCGGCCATCACCGAGCCATGCTCCACGTCGCCGTCAACGACGGCCCGGCGCAGGGCGCCGGACCAGAAGAGCTCGATGCTGAGCTGGGCCTGCTCCCGCGTTTGTTCCCCGGATTCGACCCGCGCCCGCGCCTCCGCCTGGTGCTGGGCGAAGCGCTTGGTGCCGGCATTGGCCAGGGAGCGTACGGGGATCACAGGGAAGCGGGGGTCCAACTGCACGCTGGGCAGGGCGTCGCGGGAACGGGCGTGGATCATGGCGTCCTTGAAGCGGGGATGGGCGATGCTCTCGGCCGCCGCGGCGAAGCGGGTGCCGAGCTGCGCGCCGGCTGCGCCCATCTCCAGGTAGGCCAGCACCGCCTCGCCCCGGCCGATGCCGCCGGCCACGAAGACCGGCACGTCGCGGACGTGCGGCAGGATTTCCTGCGCCAGGACGGACAGGGACACCGGGCCGATATGGCCGCCGGCCTCCGATCCCTCCAGGATGAGGGCATCCACGCCGGAGCGCACGAGGCGCTGCGCCAGGCCGAGCGCCGGGGCGAAGCAGATCAGCCGGGCGCCGCCGTCCTTGACTTGGCGCAAGGCGGCGCTGGACGGGATGCCGCCGGCCAGGACGATGTGGCCGACCCGGGCGGCCAGGCATACCTCGATGAGGTCCGGCAAGCGCGGGTGCAGGGTGATCAGGTTGACGCCGAAGGGCTGATCGGTGAGCGCCTGGGTCCCGGCGATCTCGGCCGCCAGCAGGTCGGGCGGCATAGCGCCGCCGGCAATGACGCCGAAGCCGCCGGCGTTGCTGATGGCCGACACCAGCCGCCGCTCGCTGACCCAGCTCATCGCGCCGCCCATGATGGCAACGCGGCTGCCCAAGAAACGTGCGCCCCGGTCCTGCAGGCGGTCCAGCTCAGCGCGAGCGAGGAAGTCCGCCGCCGGCAGGTCGGGGCTGGCGATGTCAGGCATCGAGGCCGTAGGCGGTGTGCAGGGCGCGGACCGCAAGCTCGGTATATTCGGCGGCGATCAGCACGCTGACCTTGATTTCGCTGGTGGAGATGACCTGAATGTTGATGCCCTTGGCTGCGAGGGTCGCGAACATGGTGTTGGCGACGCCGGCATGGCTGCGCATCCCGACGCCCACTACGCTGATCTTGGCGACGTCGGCATCCGTCAGCACCACCCCTGCCCCGGTTGCGTCCTTGGCGTCTGCGAGGATCGCCTGGGCGCGCGGCAGGTCGCTGCGGCCGACGGTGAAGGTCATGTCCGTCGTGCCGTCGGCCGATACGTTCTGCACGATCATGTCCACATTGACGTTGGCGGCGCTGAGCGGGCCGAAGATGGCGGCGGCCATGCCGGGCCGGTCGGGCACCCGGCGCAGGGTGATCTTCGCCTCGTCCCGCGAGTATGCGATGCCCGACACCATTGCGCTTTCCACGATCTCGTCCTCATCCACCACCAGGGTTCCGGGCTTGTCCTCGAAGCTGGAGAGCACCTGGACGCGCACTCGCTCCTTCATCGCCAGCTCGACCGAGCGGGTTTGCAGCACCTTGGCGCCGACCGAGGCCAGCTCCAGCATCTCTTCATAGGCGATCTTGTCGAGCTTGCGGGCGCGGGAGGTGATGCGCGGGTCGGTTGTATAGACTCCGTCGACATCGGTGTAGATGTCGCAGCGGTCGGCCTTCAACGCCGCTGCGAGCGCCACGGCAGACGTGTCCGATCCGCCACGGCCCAGGGTCGTGATGCGGCCAGCGGGTCCGATGCCCTGGAAGCCGGCGACGACCGGCACCGCGCCGGCGGCCATGGCGGCGAGCAGGTTCTCGCCCTCTACCGAGGTGATGCGGGCGCGGCCGTGCGCGTCGTCGGTGTGGAGCGCGACCTGCCAGCCGGACCAGGAGCGGGCTTCGACGCCCAGGGTGTGCAAGGCGATCGCCATGAGGCCGGAGGTCACCTGCTCGCCGGTGGCGACGACGGAGTCGTACTCGCGGGCGTCGTGCAGGGGGGAGAGGGCCTGGCACCAGCCGACGAGCTGGTTGGTGACGCCGGACATGGCGGAGACGACGACGGCAACCTGGTGGCCGGCGTCCACCTCACGCTTCACGCGGGCGGCGGCGCTGCGTATGCGGTCGAGGTCGGCCACCGAGGTGCCGCCGAACTTCATCACGATCCGCGCCATGCTTGCCTTCTTCTGGGGATGGGCCGCCCGTTGCGGGCGGCGTTGTGCCGGGTCACATACCGCCGCGGCATGGGGGGCAGCAACATGGCGGATGCGCAAGGCAAGGCGGCGGGGTCGGCGCTGCCGGCGGAAGTGGCCAAGTTCGACGCCCTAGCAGCACGGTGGTGGGACCCACGAGGGCCGATGGCGCCGCTACACGCGATGAATCCGCTGCGAGTGGGGTGGGTGGACCGGCGGGTGCGGGCGCGGTTCGGCGGGCCGGTGCGGGTGCTGGACGTGGGCTGCGGCGCCGGGCTGGCGGCGGAGGCTTTGGCCCGGCTGGGGCATGACGTGCTGGGGCTGGACGCGGCCGGGGAGGCCGTGGCGGCGGCGCGGGTCCATGCAGAGGGACAGGGGCTGCCGCTGAGCTACCGGGTGGGGACGGCGGAGGAGTTGGTGGCGGAGGGGCAGCGGTTCCCCGTGGTGACGGCGCTGGAGGTGATCGAGCACGTGGCGGACCCGGCGGCGTTCCTGCGGCTGCTGGGGCGGCTGGTGGAGCCAGGGGGGCTGCTGTTCGTGTCCACGATCAACCGGACGCTGCGGTCCCTGGCGGTGGCCAAACTGGGGGCGGAGTACGTGCTGCGGCTGCTGCCGGTGGGGACGCATGAGTGGGGGCGGTTCGTGACACCGGCGGAGTTGGGGAGGATGGCGGAGCCGGCTGGGTTCCGGGTGCGGGAGGTGGGGGGGATGATTTTTGATGTGCGGCGCCGGGAGTGGCGGATGGGAGCGGATTTGGGGGTGAACTATATTGCGGTGATGGAGCGAGGTGGGGTGGGGTGATGCACGATCGCTGCCGGCTCGCCGATGGGGGCTGGCTGCCAGCCGCTGCGGGGCCGGTTCGGGGCTGCGGCCCTTCCTGCCCGGCACGGAGAGTTCCCTACTGGACCTTAGCCGTTGCCCACTCAAGCAGGCTCTCAGTTATCCCTGCCTCATGCGCCCTGTGAGTGGTGAGGTACGTCGGTAGTCGGACTCGGGTAAGGCGAGTAGATGTACTCCCCACCCCGGTTTGGTCGCTCACCCACATTTACCCCATAGTCACCGCCCATATCGCCAGCGCAAGCCGCCCCGCCGCACAGCATTATCAACGCGCTGCGTCCTATGATCTTGCGTGCTATCTCACATACAAACATATCTGGAATCGCAATCAAGCCTGCACCATCCATTGAAGGACGGCATGATATGCCAGCGGCTACGAAGCCTTCCGAACCAACTCCGACCCAAACCGACTGGAAGCGTCTCCGCTCGATGACCGACAAAGACATTGCGCGTGCCGTGGCCGGCGATCCCGACGCTGCGCCGATCCCGACTGAGAGCGAGCTGAAAGAGTATAAGCCAGCCCCTGCCCGTGCCCAGGGTTGAGCCAGGCTTCCGGCCGCTTCCCATACGGCTTCGAGTGGGACGAGGCCAAAAACCAGTCCAACATCCGTAAGCACGGCATTGATTTCCGGGACGCGGTCAAGGTGTTCGACAAACCGACGCTGGATCGAGAGGACCGTCGGCAAGATTATGGTGAGATGCGGGTCAACTCGATTGGCGACTTGGACGGTTTGCTCGTCGTAAACGTGACACACACACCGACCGCGACGGTTGCACGCGGCTGATTTCTGCACGATCAGCTACAGTAGCCGAGCGCAATGCTTACGTAGTGTTTGAGCGTGAACTGGCTGGGGGATAGGCACCTAGGCGCTGATGGGGCAAAGATTACCAACCTGCAATCTCCTAAGCCCGTTCCCCCAATGCCCGCCGCTCCAAATCCCGCAGCCGGTCCTGCCCCCCCGGCGTCCGCGGGCTTACCTCCATCGCCTTCCGCCAGGCGGCCAGTGCGCCCTGCCAGTTCCCCCGGCTCTCGGCGATCCGCGACAGGTCCTCCAGGGCCGCGAAGTGCCGAGGCTCCCGCCGCAGCACCTCCTCGATGTCCCGCACGGCGCCGGCGGAGTCGCCGCTCCGCAATCGCGCCTGCGCCCGGCCGCGCCATGCCTCCAGCAGGTCAGGCTCCAGGTCCAGCGCGGCGTCGAAGCTGTCCACCGCCTCTCCGCCGGCGCCCTCCTCCATCTCCCGCGCTCCGCGGGACAGGAGCAGCTTGACCGCCGGGCTGGCTTGGTTGGACCAGGCTTGGCGGATCTGGCCTTCCAGGGCCTCCGCCACGTCGTCGGTCGGCGCGACCTTCAAGGCGCCGAGCATGGTGTCCAGCGTCGCCTTCGGCACGGGCGCCCCAGGGGCGGACGGCGGCGTGGGCAACGACGGCGCCAAGTTGGGCATCCGGCCGCCTGGCTCGGGAGGCGAGACCGGCGCCTGGGCCAGCGCCGCCTCCGGCAGCAGCAGCCCGGCCAGCAGCAGCGCGCGGCGCATCGGGATCAGGCCGGCACTGGCTGCTTGGCAGCGGGCAGGCCCGCGGGCGCCGGGCCGCCGGCCATCCAATCCAGGAGCTGGACCGTGTGGATCACCGGCGTGTCCCCCTGCAACTGGGTGATGCAGCCGATGTTGCCCGCGGCAATCAGGTCGGGCTGGGTGCGTGCGATGTTGGCCAGTTTCCGCTCCCGCAACTGCGCGGCGATGACGGGCTGTACCAAGTTGTAGGTCCCGGCCGAGCCGCAGCACAGGTGCCCCTCCGCCGGGTCAACAACGGTGAAGCCGGCGCGCTTCAGCAGCGCCTTCGGCTCGTTGGTGACGCGCTGCCCGTGCTGCAGGCTGCATGCGGAGTGGTAGGCGACGCGCAGGCCCGGCGCCGGCCGGGTTGGCTGGTAGTCCAGGCCTGCCAGGTATTCGCTGATGTCTTTCGTCAGCGCCGACACCTGCTCGGCGCGCGCCTTCACGTCCGGCGCCTCGGTGCGGAACATGTGGCCGTAGTCCTTCACCGTCGTGCCGCAGCCGCTGGTGTTGATCAGGATGGCGTCCAGGCCGTCGCCGTCCAGTTCGCGGGTCCAGGCGTCTATGTTGGCGCGGGCGCTGGCCATCGCCGGGTCATGGCGACCCATGTGGTGGGTCAGCGCGCCGCAGCAGCCGGCGCCGCGGGCAATCACCACCTCGATCCCCATCCGGGTCAGCAGGCGGATGGTGGCCTCGTTGATGGCGGGGTCCAGCACCTTCTGGGCGCAGCCGGCCAGCAGGGCGACGCGGCCGCGGCGCTCGCCCTGGGCGGGATGGACCTGGGGGGACTGCATGGCGCCCATCGGCGGCAGCTTGGCGGGCGCCAGGTCCAGCATGGCGTGGATGCGCTCGCCCAGCGTGCCGGTGCGCGGCACCAGGGCGCGGAACGGCTTGGCCAGGCGGGCGCCGATCAGGGAGGCACGGAACAGGGCCGGGCGCGGCAGCACGACGGTCAGGATGTTGCGCAGCATCCGCTCGTGCCATGGGCGGGTGTAGGTGTTCTCGATATACTCGCGGGCGTGGTCCACCAGGTGCATGTAGTTGACGCCCGAGGGACAGGTGCTCATGCAGCTCAGGCAGGACAGGCAGCGGTCCACGTGGCGCACGACCTCCTCGGTCGCGGGCCGGCCAGATTCCAGCATGTCCTTGATAAGGTAGATTCGGCCCCGGGGGCTATCCAGCTCATCGCCGAGCAGGACGAAGGTGGGGCAGGTCGCCGTGCACATGCCGCAGTGGACGCAGGTCCGCAGCACGCCGTTGCTGGATTGGATGGCGGGGTCGAGCATCTGCTCGGCGGAGAAGTTGGTTTGCATGGTGTCCTATAATCCGGCGTAGAGCCGGCCAGGGTTCAGGATGCCGCCGGGGTCCATCGCGGCCTTGACCCGGCGAGTGATGGCAGCCAACGGCGCAACCTCGGGCGGGACGACGTGGACGGCGGCGCGCATGGCGTCCGGCGCGCGCAGCACGGTCCAGGTACCGCCGCCGGCACGGGCCGCGGCGGCGACTGCGTCGTGCAGCGCAGGCGCGCCCGCGACCCAGGCCAGGCCGCCCCCCCAATCGAGGAAACAACGGCCCCCGGCGGCGTGGATCGCATCCACCAATGCCGGCCCGGCGGAGGGGCGGACGGAGATGCGCCAGATCGCCTCCCCTGCCTCTACCCGGAGCGGCACCGCATCCCGCACGGCGCGCCAGGCGGTGCGGCTGGCGGCGTCGTCCAGGGTCTGCGCGGCGCCGAATGCGGCCAGGTCCGTCACCAGCCGGCCCAGGCGATAATGCACGCTGGCGGCGAAGTCCTCGATACGCACTAGCGCCACCGGCCCCTGCCCTGCCAGGCCCGGAACGCGCTCTGCCGCCTCCGCTGGCAGCCAGGCAGCGCCGGACACGCCGTAGGGCGAGCACAGCGCGGCGGACAGGGCCGCGACGCCGCGCACGGCATCCAAGCCAGGGAGTAGGAGCGAGCCGGTCAGCTCCGCCGTCGGCAGCACCTTCAGCGTCACCTCGGTGAGGATGCCCAAGGTGCCGTGGCTGCCGGTCAGCAGCTTGCACAGGTCCAGCCCGGTCACGTTCTTCAGCACGCGGCCGCCGGAGCGGATCAGCTCGCCGCTGCCGTTCACCGCGCGGACGCCCATGACGTGGTCGCGCATCGCTCCCCAGGCGACCCGGCGGGGACCCGACAGGTTGGTGGCAACCACGCCGCCCAGAGTCTGCACGCCCTCGACACCCAGCAGGCCCGAAAGATCCGGCGGTTCGGCGATGATGCCCTGGCCGCCTTCGGCAAGCTTGGCTTCCAACTCCGGCAGCAGCGTGCCGGCGCGGGCGGAGACGATCAGCTCCTGCGGCGCGTGCAGGGTGACGCCGGTGAGGTTGCGGGTGCTCAGGCTGCGGGCGGCCTGCACCGGGCGGAGCATGCCCTGCTTGGTGCCGCGGCCTTCGACCAGCAGCGGTTCGCCTGCGGCCCGGGCGGCGAGGACGGCGGCGATAACACCGTCCTCATCGCCGGGTGCCAGGGCGTCAAGCGGCAATGGGCTGTCCATGTATCGAAGCCTGGGTCGCCGGCTCGGAGGATTGCCGGGCATCACCGTCCAGCAACGGGAACACCTTGCTGGGGTTCAGCAGCCAGTCCGGGTCGAAGGCGGACTTGATGCGGCGCTGCTGGTTCAGCTCGACTGCGGTAAACTGCACGGGCATCAGGTCGCGCTTCTCGACGCCGACGCCGTGCTCGCCGGTCAGGCAGCCGCCGACCTCGACGCACAGCCTGAGGATGTCGGCACCGAAGCGTTCAGCGGATTCGAAGCTGCCGGGCAGATTGGCGTCGAACATGATGAGGGGATGCAGGTTGCCGTCGCCGGCGTGGAAGATGTTGGCAACTTTGAGGCCGTAGCTGTCGCTCATCTCGTTGATGCGGCGCAGCACGAACGGAAGCTGGCCGGTAGGGATGGTGCCGTCCATGCACAGGTAGTCCGGGCTGATGCGGCCCACCGCGCCGAACGCGCCTT
>JAABUK010002543.1_pt1 | contig 32560 bp, 41 predicted proteins | sample 5559141 | NCBI WGS metagenome assembly JAABUK01 (sample SAMN10711869, study PRJNA513367) | rock metagenome | isolation source: Antarctica rocks | place: Antarctica: Victoria Land, Pudding Butte nord | collected 2016-01-03 | reverse complement strand
GCCTCCGGCCCTTGCAACACCTGCAGCAGAGCTGCTAGGAAAAGCCTGCCGGCGCCAGCAGGGTCTGGCCTCAGTCTGAACGCGGTTGCATACTCAGCCGCTGCGACGACTCCCATGACAACTTCAATCGTGGGAATCGTCGCAGCGGCTGAGTATGCAACAGGACGCGCAGTCGTGAGTGTTTCCAAGTGCAGGCGAGAATGGGCTGCCCCAGCTTTTTCACGCTTCTCCGTGCGGAATAGATGATCCGCAATTTCAGCTATTCCGCACAGAGAAGCGTGAACATGCTGGGGCAGCCCAGTCTCGCCTGCACTCTAGCGTCATTCCAAGTTGAGAAAGGCAGCGAAGGACCTGGCGAAGGACAACTTACAAACGTCAGAACACGACACGAGCGCACTCTGTAGTTCAGAGCCAGGATTAGGGTTTTTACTACATATATATTTGCCTAACTGACTTGGCAGACAGCACTGCCCTCTTGAGACATGCTTGCTTATGGCTTTTGCTTGCTGTGGACTCTGTGAAAACATGCCAACTTTCTTTTGTAGTAACCAGTTTGTAAACAAAGCAGTGTGCTGTCAGCCAGAGCATTTTCTCAAATCACAAGGAGTTTGCCTGTTGAGCAAGCTTTGCTGTCACTTAAGGCAAAGCTTGTGCAACCAGCAAGCCCATGGTTTTTCTTGCAGTCACTTGCAGGTGTCAAATTTTGCCAGAGTGGTTGCTGTTTGAAATTTTGACTTAGACGGCAGACAAAGACGAAGACAATCCACAGCTCCACTTACCTGAGCCTTCGGCAGCGCCAAGGCAAATCAGATTACTATACCCCTCACAGACAGCTAAACTCATAAGCTATTCCTTTCAAACTTGATCACATAATCTGCAGTGATGAGCTGACTCATGATACCAAGGCAGCTAGTAATGCAAGGAAATGCTGCAAAACACAGGTATCTGGCAAAGTCTATATTCTGTACCTATGGCCAGTCATTTTGTCGTTTGTCCACTCACTGACTCGTATACTCAGCTGTGCATATGTGTAGTGAAGTCCAGGTTTCACCTTGGATGCTCAATGTGAAACTGTTTCTTGTCATTCCATGCAAGATTCCATTCCACACCATTCCATCATGTGCTTCAGAATTCAAGGTCCAACACATGTTGCTAAAGCACTTTGCATCATGTGCAGAGAGGCTCACAGCATGGTTGGAGAGCATGCGTGTTTAGAGTCACTGGATGCCTGTCTGGGCTCAGAGACTGGTTGCTGAGCAGACAGTCAACGGCTGACTTTGAGTGTGCAGCGTCATCAAGCATGTCATACAAGATTCCATTTTTGCTTGCTGTTTTATGCAGGCAGGGAGAGTTTCATAGTCACAGCAGTAGCAGCCGCTGAGATTTTGAGTGAGGATGAACAGGCACAAGCTGATCAAGAGCAAGCAGCTTGGGCAGCAGCTGAGGCAGCAGCTTGGGCAGCAGCTGAGGCAGCAGCTGAGGCAGCAGCTTGGGCAGCAGCTGAGGCAGCAGCTGCTGAGCTGATGGCTCAAGAAGACCAGGCACAAGCCAAGCAGCAGCAGGCGGTAGTCAAAGCAGCTGCCAAGAAGGCTAAGAAGCAGGCGCAGAGAGCCAAAAATCAGCTGCAATTGCCACAAGTGCAGAGCAGTGATCAGGGCAAGGCATCAAAAGCTTAAGCCACATCCCCAACAGCAGCATCTGATTCATCTGGGCTTCTTCAAAATGCCCTTGACAGCAAAACAGAGTTGATACAGGCAATGCACCCTGTCGCAGCTCAGCACAAAGAAGGTGGCTTGGCCAAACACAGTCTGCAAGTAGGGCTATGCAGCAGCAGCAGCAAGGCCTGCTGACAAGTCCGCCAAAGACTTGGGGCTAAAGACTCAGAAGCAAAGTCTGCATCATAGGCAAACACTCTGTTGCTACACGTGGTTTGTAGACAAAGCCGCTGGTTACTGCATGGAGTCATGTTGTCACTAGATGGGCCATGCTGCAGCACTGAACAATGGCTGCAGCATGCCCAATCAGAGTTGACTTTCATGCAATTTTACAAATTTGGCAGAATGCTTTTTGCAAGTAGGGTAACAGGGCAAAACCTCTTGCGTGATGCTTGTGATGGTCACCTTGCATGTATTGAGACTTGCTGTTGTTTGCAAAGTGAGCCAATCTGTCGGGCATCTGAGAGGCTGCAGATGCAAAACACAGACGTTGCCACAGTACTACAGATCAAATGTGCTTATGACCTGCCAGTAGTGTACTGGCTGCCGCAGTAGTGTAATGTGCCAATGCAATGCAGTGTGTGTAATACTGATGCAGATGTCACTCATATATGCATGCATGCATAGATAGCTGAGATCTCTAGAGCTTGTGCTCTGAAAATTTTCAGTGAGCATCATGTATGTGTGTACGCCGAAGCTGAGCAGGTATTACTGCATTCATTGAACATGTGCTTTGCATCCGCATCCTTGAGAATCCGTGACAAGTAGGCTCACTTTGCCAACAACAAGAACAACTAAGCGCAGACAAGGTGGCCATCTTGCTGTAGAAATGTGCCCTGTCAGCTACGGTTTCAAATTCACTCTGCTGGAATCTTTCAACTGCCTGTAACCTCAACACTGCTTGGGCACGCTGAATGTCTCATTCAGTGCTGCAGCAGCCTCAAAAATATGCCTCATTTGGCAATGTGATGCCATTCAGATATGGCTCATCCCATGCAATGATGAGGTTGACTTGTCTCAGAACCCTGTTTAGCGATAGAGCAGATGTTTGCCCAAAGATGCAACTTTTGAATCTGGGTCATCAGTCCCTGCCTTGGTTTGTTTGTTCAGCAGGCCTTGATGCTGCTGCTGTTGCTGCTGCTGCTGCTGCATGGCGCCAATTTCAATCTGAATTTGGGGTGACACACTATTCGTGTGCTGAGCTGTCACAGGGCGCATTGCCTGTATCAGGTCTGTGCTGCTGTCAAGAGCATTGTCAGGAGCATCGTTAGGATGGTCAGATGCTGCTGTTGCAGGTGCAAGTTGAGAAGATTCCGAGGGTGTTGGCTGATCACTGCTCTCAGCTTGTTGCAACTGCAGCTGTTTCTTAGCCTTTTGCTCCTGCTTCTTCGCCTTCTTGGCAGCTGCTTTGACAGCTGCCTGCTGCTGCTTGGCTTGTGCCTGTTGCTCTTCAGCCATCAGCTCAGCAGCTGCTGCCTCAGCTGTGGCCCTTGCTGCCTGCTCTTGATCAGCTTGTGCCTGCTCCTCCTCATTGAAGCCCTCAGCAGGCAGGGCTGTTGTGGCCAAACCCTCGTCCCCTGCCTGCATCAGCAAGCAAACAGGAATACTGATATGCCAAGCTTGATAACACTGCAGACTCAGAATCAGCATGTCAGTAAGCTACAGGCAAATGAAGTTGCAAGCTGTATGTACAAGATTGACATTGGTCATGCAAGCAAGTCACAGCACAGGCACGACATCACAGCAAGGCTTTCGGCAGCTGCCTGACCTGAGTTTTGAGATGACCCAGTGTGAAGCAGTGCTGAATTCGCTTCACGCTCTGTGCAGACAGTCCATTGGCACTGTCCTTGAGATCATGCAGACTGCTGGCAAGCAGTGCCTTGGCCTGCTTGAACTCGTTGAACTCACTGCACCAATCCTGGGGACTGAGCTGAGCCCAGACAGGCACCCAGTGACTCTGTGTGCGCATGCTCTCCAGCCGTGCTGTGATCCCCTCTGTGCAGGACAGAATGTTCAGGTGTTGGTGTAAAAAAAATGCAAGATAGGAACTTGCAACAGTCGCTTGTAATGTGCTTGATCAACATGTTTTAGACCTGAGACCTTGCACCACATGAGGTAATGCTGTCCCAACCGTACATAGCATGGCAAAGAACAGTTTCACATGAACAGCACCGTGAGTCCACAATGAAACCTGATCTTGATATGATGACCAGTGCATAGATGAAGACCTAAGTGAGTGGGCAGACGAGCAAGGAGGTGACAATGGTACTGGACGGAGGTACAGAACACAACGTTGCCAGATACCTTTGTTGAAGACTACACTCATGGTTGCAGCCATATATTAAATGCAGTTGACTGCAGCAGGACTCACCAATGTCGGTGCATAGCCCCTTGTTGGCCTCAGACTTGCCCAGCAGAATTCCCAGGGAGACCACTTCCAGGTACAAGATCTGCAAGGCTGCCACAGCGCTGTCCCTCAGCAGCTTGTACTCCATTGCTCCCGGCGCTGGCTGCATTCTGTGATGCTCCACTGCGTCACATATGCAGTTGTGTTGAACTTGAGCATGGCAAAGAGGCTCTAGCAGGCAGTTCATCACGATGCAAGCAAAAGGACCCTTGTGTTGCCTGTGATGCTGACGAAGTCCACACAGTAAATGGCTCAAGCTGCGCTCATGCTCAGGGTAGCATTGATGCATGTCAACACAAGCAGACCTGCAATCATGATCGCAGGCAGACAGCCACTGTGCGATACCAATGCAGGCATGCTAGCATGTGGCAGTCACCTAGCATGTGCACAAATGGCTCCAGTTGAGGGCATGCTGTCAGAGCCCTCTCTGATTTGCGCATGTAATCCCTTGCCATGGACACAAACATTTGTGCGCAAATAGGAAAAAGGTGCTGGCCGAAGTGGTGCCAGCAGTGTTGAGCAGCAGGGATGTCCATGATGTCACGCAGCAAGCCGCAAGGCAGCTGTGCCAACAGAGACTGCAGGTCACAGCAGCTGTACTCAGTCACATGCTGGTCACTGTTGGAAAGGACCGCCGGGCAGGCTAGGAGGTCAGCCAGAAGATCTGTCAAAGTAACTGCATAGTCCTGCAGGCAGCAGGGCATGCTGTCATAATGGCCAAAATATGCACAATATATAAATTGGCAGCATGGGTGTTTGGAGCCCACAGGCTAAGACTGACTGCTTGCATACAGACATAGTGCATTGATATTACATTTAGCGTTGATGTTACATTTGACAGTGGCTTACCCCCTGCTTCACACAGAAGGTGATTAGACTGCCCAGAAGGCTTGCTGAGCTGAAAGACACTGAGAAAGTCTACCTTGAGTTTGTCGCAGGATGGGTTACTCTTGGGTTTGATGAGCTTTATCCTGCCAAATTTACCCAAAGCTTGGAATGAGGCCAACAGCACCAGACTTGCTAGATCATGTGAGGGTGTAATGCTGCGCCATTGGCGCATCAAATCAAGTGCCAGGCGCATGCAATCTGCACGCATCTGCAGATAGCAAACAGTTTTTTTGAAGCTTGGCAAGAAGGCAAGTAGCATTTCACCCTGGTCACATGAAACTACCATCACAGTATTGCCACACTTGTGTCTGATAGGGCAGTCTGACAGGTTGAACCCATGCATTGGGCACCACTGTGTCATATACAACTTGACAGCTTAACACAGTGGCCATGATACATACAGCTGACAATGTCTGTGACTATGACAGCTGTGAAGCTCATAACAGCAATGACAGTGGCATGCACGATATCACGGCACATCAAGTGGAACAGGATTTGCATCTGAGTACCACCTACATGTGAAACCCGGCTGTGACACATGTGAACAGCATCAGCGGTGTGCAAGCTTTGAGGCTGTACTGTGTGACTGTGGTATGTGACTGTAGTACATGACTGCACCTGCAAGCTAACGTGCTCCTCTGGGACATGTGCAGACAAATCATTCAGCTTCATCAAGACCCAGAAAAACCCAAGGCAACATGCTGAAGACCATGGCATGGGTGTCTGCAGTGAAAGCACTAATGTTACTGTCACCTGGATGGCTAGTGAGCAACAAAACACAAGTGCATTGTCTCACAGATGCATATTGCTGCAACATTGCACACACCTGGACAGTCACAAACATACATGCACCCATGCATGACAGACTCATGAACAAGAAGTTTGTAGCATAGAAGCCCTGTGCACATCATGTAGGCAACAGGCACAGAGGTCAGAACAATACAGCTGCTTTAATTAAATAGCTCCAAGCTGACTGGATGCAAAGCCTGCAGGTATGATTCAGTGCGTACCTGGTCCAGTGAGGTAGTGCAGACATAGCTAAGGATTCCCTTCAACACCTTTGCCTGATATATGGAGCAGGCTTTGATCTGAGGGGTAGACGCTTGCAGGTGCACAGAGGCTACACATGCCCAGCACGCAAACAGCGTGAAGCATGTTGGCTTGTCATCCTTCAGCTGCAGGAGATTTGGCAGAAAGCCTGTTGCAAAAAGCCCCTTTGTGGCAAGGACTTTGGATTGGCTCCCATCACTGAAGGCTGCATAAAGGGCACCCAAGGCCACCGGTGCAACTGGCTGCAAGAGCAATGCATCTCCTGACCCTGCATACCCATGCATTCAGATGCATCTTTTGCTGCATGCTCAAGACAATTTGAGCACAAGACACTGGTCATGAGCCTGGCTCAATAGGTGCTAGGTCTTCGGTGCTTCAGCAGCTTCACATGTTGCAAGGCGCAACCTGGCTGAAGATCAAGCAAGGCACCCAATACAACATGCCAATATGTGTGTGCACACAAGCTCAGCAACAGAGATGGATTGCTCACCAAACATCTTTGCCAGCTGCTGAATAGCGCAAATCTCGCGCTGCTGCCCACTTTCATCCAAAGTTTTGTCACAAGACCTCACAGCAGCATCTGTGGCCATGCGCGTCAACAACAGCTGGCCTAAAAGATTCAGGTCCAAGTTTGTCAACCTATACATTGCCCATGCCTCTAGTACTGGCAAAAGACCGCTTGTGAACACTCTTTGCATGTTGAGCTTCTTGTCCAACAAGTGCCCAGCTACCAGCTTGTAGATCAGGGCAGCTATGGCATGGATCAAGCCCTGGGCACGTGAGTCATGAGGATGTGAGGCATCAGACTCTGGACAACCCAGATCCTGTCTGAGCAGCCACTCCAAGGTGAGGAATGCCCTGGTCACAGTTGTCTGGATGTCATCCCACTCAGTGACAAGCGGTGTCGGCCAACATGGTAAGATGCCCAACAACTGATCTCCTGAGCCCTGACCACTATGCGGCGGCTGTCCCGTGCTTGTAGGATCTGGCATTAGTTCAAGTGCTGTAGCATTCATTGCTTTCATCTGGGAGGTATGGCTTGCAGCTGCAGCCACGCTGTCATGACATGTCTGGCTAGGAGTGCCATGGGGGTCTGCTTGCCTCAGCTTGCTCATAGCCTGACTGTCGACCAACTTGTCCATGACAGCGAGGGCAACGCTGATGAACTTCAGGTTTGCGTGCCTTGCTAGGGGCGCACTTGTGATGAACCTAGGCTCATATGCAGACCTCGCTGCAGTCCACACATTAGATCTTATCAGTTTTCACATTATTAAAGTGTGTTGCAAAGGTTGTAATTGTCGCATTTGCTATGCCAGCTAGCGTCACACTACGTGCTGACATTAGATCAGCCAAAATTAAGCCTAGCAGGCGTGATCGATCATCAAGGTTGTTGGTTGCAATCAGCAATTTCTGCAGCGCTTGAGCAATACTGGTGTCTGTGCTGTCCAACCACAACAGTTTTCCTGAGGCTAGCATGCAAAGCTGTGTGTGACAAGGGAAGCCAGGACTTACCCCAGGACAGGAAGGTTGCCCCATGCAGGGCTGTTTTGACAACTGCCCTCCATCAAACTGTGGACATAGGAGGCCAGACATATGGCGTATAGCGTGTGCGGATATCAGTTGGACCTCAATGCTGGCAAGCCTTTGTTCAGGTAGCTGGCAATTCATCATGCAGGAGATAGCACGACACGCACAGTAGGCCTGTGACCTGCTCTGAGCTAATCCTTCAGCCAGAGTTGACAGTCCACCTGAATTGCAAGCAGGCTTCTGTCAAGGACCATTATTTGCAACAAGGTGACAGTTCAAAATCCCGGTTCAATGACGTGCCATATGACACTGTAAGGTGTATGGCAATGACATCTAAGGAGACAAGGGCAGTCGAGTACATGCAATGACTTGCCTGAATCGGCAAGTTCACACGACACAATCTGGCAAGTGACAGACTGCGGCACTTGGTGCATGCAGCCTGGCAGCAGCTTGCAGCAAATTTCAGACCACCAAGTTGAGTTGTCCAGAGTGAGTCTCTTGCGCATGATAGGCACAACCAGCTGAGTCAGCTGCAGGCACAGCTGGCATTCCTCTGCATCATCCCTCACCAAAGCAGATTTTTTCCAGAACTGCTTGCCTATGGCATCCAATGTGTACCATAATGCTGTACTGACATCAAGCATGCTGGTAACATTGCTCAGCAGTGAAATGAGCTTCAGTGTTATCACGCAAGCCCGCAGGGCATGTGTGAATGTCAGCTGTGGGGTGCTCACACCCTCTCTCGCAGCACCTGGTGTAGAAATAGCTGTGCTGGCTGATTGTTGATACATGGCCATGTCAGCTTTCAAACACTTGACTGTGGATAACAAAATGGATTCTCCTTTGTTCCGCATCAAAAAAGAATGCTTGCTATTGTCTCCATAATCTCTGCAGATGAGGTGATGCGTTCGTAAGTGCAATGAAGTAGATGCCATTTGCTGTGGACCACGCAGCTTCAGCATCTGCATAATGTCTGGTGAGTTTGCCATATCAGACGTGGCCACTGCCAGTACAGACTGATACCATTCTCTGCCTAAGGCTGCTCGATCATGTATACGACCCTGCCCAAGACTCAACCACATAGCAAAAGGAACTGTGATGTTAAAGGTCGCACACAGGCGCAGTCCAGAAGGTGCTGTGCTTGCAATGTGCACCTACAAGGCAGCAGGGTGGGGCATGTTGCTAACAACGAAAAAATCTCCTCCTGCACGTATTGGCAGGACAATCGTACCCTCTGTAGTTCCTGACTCTGGTGTAACCGCTTTTGCCCGTGCTTGAGTTGCGTGCCAGCAACAGACAAGCCATGATATCGGCAAAAGTCCGCAAGCACTGTGTCTACAAGCGTCAGCTCAGCGTACTCAGACTCCCAATCGTTGACGTCGAAACCCTGAAGCAGTACACGCACAGAAATCCTTGTACAGATGACGTCGAGGACAAGAGCTCTGGACTGATCAGTAGGTGATCGGACATACCTCTAGGGCAACTCGTAGCCGCATTGTTTGCGCTTCTGAGCATTCAGGAGCACTCACGACTGCTACTGGTGAATTTGCAACTGGCTTTGATCTGCAAGCGACTCATATATCGCTGCTGACTGAGAGACCTGATGCTGCATTTCTTCTGGATGCCTTCCATGTTGCATCAAATTCGAGGAATTTCACAGACACCGACATTTGAAGCTTTCAGCGACACGGTCATTCTCAGGCTGGCAACATGGAAATTTGCATTAAAATATATCGCCTCAAACTGCGGCGTGCCTTGAAACAATACTCAATAGTATTCAATTGTGAATACCACAAGCGCAGACAAGCTGTCACAAGCATCTGTCAGATTTGTTTTAATGCGTAAAGGTTAGATCTAATTGGGCATGCTGCAGCCATTGTTATGTGCTGCAGGAGCTTCCAAGTATGGCCCATCTGGTGACAACAAGATTCCCAGCAGAGAGGCACAGCAGGCGGGGAAAGCACACTAGCCACACTCTGCGCATTCTGAGGAGGTTGCTGTGTTGTGGCACCAAAAATTGGGGCTGCGTGCAACTTGCTGTTCCTCAGCAGCATCAAGCATCTGTGCAGACAGGCTGCTGGGCTGTGTCACATGGTAATGAGATCTGATTGGCTGCAATACCACCAGGTGCATTGGAGCTGAATGTCTTCAATAGCAAGTGTTGTAAGACTGGGTAGCAAGTAGCGTTGTCCTCAAGCCGAGCACGCAGTAAAGACAGCTGGTGTCAGCACATGCACGATTGGTACATTTCTTGCTTGACGGCTTCACATTTCACATGTAGTCAGTGGTCACATCAGACTTCACTACGGACAGACCACTCAAGCCTTCCAGCACTGAAGGGACACCCTCTATGTACAGAAAACATGAATCGTATATGGCATGCTGCTCGTTACAGCATGTACAGAGTGATCAGGAAATGTTCAGCACATGTTATTTTGCCTGGACCCTTGCAAGCCTGTGACTGCAGTCGCTGCCCTGGTGCAAACAGACGTCAGTCAACCACCAGCTTGTCAGCAGCGCCCAAAGTTGTTGCTGTTTTGCTTGACTCAAGCTCTGTTCGTTGCACAGCACATGCTTCCACCTAGCAAGAGCATCCTCCTCAGAGTCACAGCACTCTCCTCCTTTGGCAGGACCCAACAACCACTTCATAACAGCTGAGTCAAGCCCTGCATACACATATTTCTCTCAACATGTGTTAATGACATGGAGCAGCTGATACAGTATGGCCTGAAGAGGCGCACCACACCAATCAGACTTAGCCTGACAGCAGAGGTGACTTCAGCTGCATGACAAAAATGCCTGAATTATACAGTGCATGCAATTTGTGGACTGTCAAGCATGTGCTGTGCTGCATGTGCAAAGCATCATGTGCTTGGGACAATTCACTCACTTGTTGCTGTGCATACGTGTGGCTAGCAGCCAGCAGATGCATTTGACCAATGTATAGATGGCACTACCTACCTGTGTGAACTGCCGCATTGTGCTTCTGACCAAGGTTCATCACTGCTCTTGGGAGCAGTTGTGTTATGCAAGCCAGTGTCATCACCACCATGCCAGCCAAAGGATGTGCATGGTCCTGATCCGAGGAGGACATTCGTCAACCTCAGGAACTGAGCAGCAAATGCTGTGTCTTGGGGCATCAGCATGGTGACCTTGTTGTGTTGCTGATGTGTGAATCTTGCAGCCAACAGAACCAGAGAGCTGGCTACTGCAATGCGAGCTGTCATTGGTTTGACTGTACAACCTGGAAGGACCAAGTTTGGGTCTGGTTTGTCTGGCATGGAATGTTGAGCACGTACTGCATCTGGTTGAAACAGCTGAAGTCTAAGAAACTTGTCAATCAGAGACAGGGCAGAGCTCCAAATGTTTGGAAGCGTTATCATCTGTTGCTGCAGCAGCAAAAGTCCGTTCACCACCTGAAGAAGTGCCAGAGACATAGGTGGGCCTGCATGCAGCATCATGGCTGAACATTTGATATGGAGAACGCCTTGCTGTGGATGCCCTGAGGCCAAGGGCACAGCACAGCACCTCAGTTGATCGTCAGCAGAGGTATCTGTGCTTGTGAGATTGGCATTAAACATTAGCAGAAACACAATAAGAGACACAGACCGCATGATCAGTGCTAAGAGACCGACATACAAAACAACTACAGGAACATGCTGCTGAGAGAAATATAACATCAAAGGTTCTCACGAGAGCACTGCAATGATGTAAGAGAGCAAGCACGTGTCATAAGTATTGTTGAGGAGCCACAGGTGCCTCTGATATACGCAGCACAATCCCAGCAAGGTCCTGCAGTGTTCGCCTGAAGAGAGCCTCAGATATTTTTTGACAAAATAGTGGAGCCTGTAGCAGAAGAGGCTTGCATAAGAAGATGCAGGCGACAGCTTCTGCTGGCACTTTTGCCATCACTGGCAGTACAAGCAGAGCCAGTGCTTGCACATGACGTTGTGATTCATGACCACTGAGTACGCTGTGCAAACAAGTGAGGGTTCCTGCAGTATAAATGCTTCACCGGCCCAATGTTGTCAGAGAAGTTTGTGGACACAACAAAGGACCTGGGGCACACCAGCAAACACTATGTGAACAACTTGGCTCACAACAGCTGCTCAGCCATGCTGCCCAGCTGACAATCAGAAAACAATCAGTGGCTACTGCTCATCTGCATCCAGACCGCTTGCTGACAGCTGAGCTTCTTGGTGCATCATGCCAGTCATCAGCTCAACCAGCTCTATCTCAGCTTGGACCTGACAGTTAGTATGAACCAAGCACTTCCTGAGGAGTTTGATGCTTGGAAGGGCTTGCATTGCAGTCTCAAAAATGTGTGAGACACTGTAAGTAGAAAAACCCCCAGCTTTGAACAGAAGTCTCAAAGGTCATGCAATGAGAGCTAACGCAGCCTTGCAGGCTCTTCTGTTTGGCAGGTGAAGCAAAAATGCTGACAGCAGAGTAGAAGCAGGCCGCTGCAGTTCTTTGTCATCAGACAGGTGCAGTGCTGGTCTCATCAGTATGATGCATCTGTTGATGCAGCTTTGCTCCTATTGACGTTGCACTTGAGAGTTGCTTGCTTGTAAAGTCAATAGGGGTGTCAGTGGCCCTTGCAACATCTGCAGCAGAGCTGCTAGGAAAAGCCTACCGGCGTCAGCAGGGTCTGACTTTAGTCTGAAGACGGCTGCATACTCAACCGCTGCAACTACTCCCACGACAACTGCTTTTGAACTTGCTACTCAAGGCTTTCGCCAGCAAATTTTCAGGACGCGCAGTCATGTATATGATCGCCTTATGTCGACGGCAAATATGAAAGTTCCGCACAGAGAAGCGTATATGCTATGTCAGCCTAGTCACGCCTGCACGAAGTCCTCAACCCAGCGCGCTATTTCTCGCTCAACGATCGAAATGTCTAACTCATCATACACCATCTGCTGCCCATATGTGTCAGTAAACCGGCGCACATCAGATCTCCAATTGCCTGAAAGTGCTTGCCTATACGAGTTTGTCAAGCCGGCTGTTTGGTACAGCACGAACTCGGTTGTGGTAACGCAAAATCTGCTGCCAAAAGTGAATCTGTAAAGGGAAACGTCCAAATTCTACAAGCACTATTTGGCAGTGCTGGTGACAGTCTTCTTTTTGACACAGACCATAGTAGCTTGCAACTCTATAGGACTTTCTACAAAGCCGACCATTCAGATTACCAGTACTCTGACTATTTGTCTACCGTCAACTGCTATCCCCACAGGAGATTGATCAGTAGGTTTAGGTGTGGTTGCCTATGCCTACATGTTAACACTGGCCGCTTTGGTACAGACAGCGAACATTGCAGCAGAGAGGACAGGGTCTGTCTTGTGTGCATGTTTGGCTCAGTAGAGGACGAATACCATTTCTCGTTGACTGCCCTGCTTACAATCACATATGACAGCAGTGCAGCCACCTTTTCCATTCAGCTTCACCTTCAGTAGCAGCTTTTCTGGCTACTGACCAACCCAATGTGGTATACCTATGTGGGCAGTTATCTCAAGACTTGTTTTGCTCAAAGATAATCTGTTTTGGCCAGTCCTCTGTTAGCTTGGCTTCTGAAGTTTGTAGAACTAGATTAGTGTAGAGCGTGTGGCGTCGCGGTACTAGCGCCCTCCTTCATTACAGCATCACACCAGCAATTTCTTTGGTGCTCTATTGTCCAAAGCCTTGAACGCTTAGTGCTTAGTGTATGTTGTTTTCCCAGTTATTGTCTATTGACTCCCCTAATGAGTCATAAAGACAAGAAGCTATAATATAAGCCAATTGCAAGTCAGGTATGTTACATATACAGTATGTCTACAGTATATATACAAACGAACAACACAATGCATTCGCAGGTCGTAGCTGCCTCAGTGCGGTCAAATTTATACAGATTGACAGCAACTATGTCAAGATTATTTTGACAACTGCAGGATGTTGTAGGGACAAAATTGACTTCTCAGGAGCGCCTTGATTTCAAAGCATGACTCAGCAGGCAGACGCTGCCAATCGCCAGCACCAGCAGGGCTATGCTAGCAGCGCTGTTGCTTCTGTTTCCCAGCCAGCTCTGCCATCGAGGATTGTGTGACATGTGGTCTTCATCAGTCACATTGTCTTCCCCAATGACATTGTCTTCATCAGCAACATTGACAGCATTTGCTGCCCTGTCTGCCACGCAAGCACTGCAGGGCAGCATTGAGTCTCAATACCTGCCGTATGATTGAACGTTTGGCAGGAAATTTATCATGTTTGCTTGAGGCGGTTGTGCGACGGTCACCAAGCCAAACTGCTACATATATGCTATATAGCGTCAGCGTGAAAATGAGAGGCAGCTGCAGGCGCTGAAACCAAGTCAGAAGTCACCTTGGGGGGCAATCTGCCAGCTTCCCGAAGTGATATTTCGCTATCTCAGTCCATATGGCGTCATCGCCAGAGTCGAACCTCTGTGAAGCAAACAGGGGCGTGGAGGTCCATTCAACAATGCTGTATTGGCAAGACCGGTCTCAATCGCTGCTTGCGACTTACCTTAAGTTCCGTTGGCTCCATAGGACGCTGGATAGAATCCCCAGACAAGTTTATCGGGGTTAATGACAGCTTCGGCAACGTGTGGACTCCCGGAAGGCTTTGCGATGTTCTCAGCTGTAACAGCAGGCAATCGAACAACGCCTTAGTAATTGCTCGTTTCGAAAGGCTGTTGGGTGCGAAATGCAAAAAAAAAAACGCCCTGTTGTTCAACCAGAATCAGTATCTGGCCAGATCCATCTGCTTCCGCAGCTGCCCAGGCTTCAGCTGCTGGCTGCCCCGATTTGCTCTTTGGTATTCGCTTGAGCAATGGCTATGCTGCGTCTGTGGTGCACGACAACAACAAAAGCCACCGTGCCTGTTAGTCATCAAACTCATCCACTGCGTGGTGAACTAGCCAGCGACAAACCGCTGACCATCCCACACTTGTCTACTTCACAACTTCGCCACTTAGCATCGATCGCTGCGGACAAGTCTGCCGCACATGGCGACCGTGTACTGCTTCTAGACGTTGTCCAAAAGAAGCTCGCAGACTTGAGCAAGCACTGGCAAGTGGAGCACGCCAAGGTATATGGCGGTGACGCGGCATGCTTGCATCAAATGCTGTCTTGACCCTTGGGAAGCTGCTTTTCAACTGCATTTTTACCGCTTTGAACCTGTAGGGTGACTTTCCTGCCAGATTCGGGGGACAGCTGTTTTCCTTCGCTGGCGAACTGTACGTGCACGGTGGTGCGCCAACTGGTCGAATCTGGAGACGCTGCCACGACCATACTTCACCCTGGTACAGCACTGAGGGTCATGGTGAGCATCTCATTATGAGGATGGATAAGCACAGCCGCAACTGGGTCCCTGTCAGCTTTGCGGGAGCACCTGCCAACTCTTGGGATCGTGAACATTCTAGATCAGCTGGTATGCAGCAGGCTTTGTAATAGTTCTGAGGTTCTGCTGCTGAACAACAGCGAATCATGCTGCTGCAAACATAGCAGCGATTGAGAGCCCAGGGTTCCAACCCCACAATGCACAAATTGCTAACCATGGACGCCTTTGTCCACCCAGTGCGCTGTGTGCAGCAATCAGTTCATTTTCATACGTTTACTGCGTGTGGGCGTCTCTACTTTCAGCGACTGTCATACAGTCTGTGCTGTCTGATGTGAGCAAGCCTTATTGCAGGGCATATGCTGAAGGGCAAGTTTTACTTGTGTGGAACAACACGTCCTGATCTGCCAGTCAGTCAGCAGCAGGATGACGTCAGAATATATGACTTGGCCCGGCAGGAGTGGAAGTGTGTGGCCACTGAGATCAAGCCTAAAGGCTGTCAACGCCCTTTTATTCAGGGATACCAAGACCAACTCATCCAATTTGGAGGTGTGTATCACATACATCAATCTCATCAAAGCCAACATGCAAATCAGCATAAGTAGCAGAAAAGAGTTACACCTGGTATGCACACGCTGTCAACTGCTTCAGCTGATTCTGGGCAACTTGGGTACCCAGCAGCACAAGCAGAGGTTTGAATGGCAAGCAGCTCATTTTCATACTTATGGCCAGTTTTGAGGAGCACTCAGCATACCATCCTGTGTGTTAGATACGCGCATGCTTGTTTGTTTAAGCATGCTCACCCCTGGGTGCATTGTCTTATCAAGAGTTGGTGCAATGCAGGACGTGACCGTGATGAGCATCAGCCAGTGATGGCTGAAGAGGCGTTGTGGACCTTTGACACCACAGCGCTCACCTGGCAGCAGCGGCACCCTTCTGGTCCTCTACCTGATCCTCGTCACGTCAAGGGTCTGGCTGTGGTCAAAGACCATGCTTACCTGCTTGTGAGTCAGCCAGTCATAGGGATAGGGGGGAGAATGGAGGTGTATGAGCTGGATCTGGCAATGTGGGAGTGGCGTCTCTTGCCATGCACAGGCAGCATCCCTCCTTGCCTCCACAGGATCAGCCCTGTTGTTGTTCAGGTGCAGAATCTGCTCCAGTCGTTCAACCTGACATTCTGCTCTGCTGCCGTCATTACCTTTGCTTGCAAACAGGACGTGAGTGGCTGTGTTGCAAAGCTCAGCTTGAACAGGCACTTGAGCCTGTCAAAAAGCACGCGTAGTCCTGCTGTGTTTGCTTGCTTGCAAAAGCTTGCTGGTTAACAAATTGGCAAACAGACTCTCCTGCAATACAGGGTCAATGGCTGATGTGTGGTGGAGAGACTCGGCTTGGAGGAGGGAAACTTCATTTCAATACCAGCCTGTACACTTTTGACTTTGCCACACAGTCATGGGAAATAGGTGAGATGGCTGGTGAGGCCCTGCAGCCACGCATGGAGTACATGGCTACCTGCCACCAGGGGTCCTTGGTCCTCATGGGAGGTAAGGCACTCCTCTTGAGCGCCCCATCACATGCTGTTCTGCAGTACAAATTGACTGACAGCAGCCCAAGTGTTGCAGTCTAGTGTGCTTTGTGGGCCAGGCTTTGTAATAGTCTGAGCTGCTGAGTGATGAAGCCCACAATTTGTGTACTTTGCGCGCAGTACCTCCTGCGTATGTTTGAGGTCTGTGAGTTCTGTGCAGCTTGTCTGTGAAGGTGTGCACAGGTCCAAATCGGCACAAGTGGCTGCACATATCACTTATGGTGTTTGCCTGTATGATTACCATCATGCTGGGACTCAGACCAGGGTCGCCTTGCAGGTGTGCAGCCTGACTACACTGACCCAGAAAAGACACATCTGAAGGCAGCTGACACTGTGCAGCAGATCCGGCTGCGACCAATTGAGCCAGCCCTGAAGGAGCCAGATCTGACTCTGAGGCGCTACAACACCCAGAGGGACATGCGGTCCATGCGCAAGATGCAGTGCCTGACGGACACAAGAGTGATGGTGGAGGGATATGGGCAGGAGTGGCAAGTGCACGCCCTCATGCTGGCTAGCGCAAGCACCGTCTTCAGGCACATTCTGGAAGATGTGCAGCCAACTGGTAAGCCATGCTCACTGCTTGACAGAGACAATCTCTGCATACCCACTGACGACCAAATAAGCACTTTACTGATTTGGAACACAGCTTTGTGCTCAACAGTGTTTCTGGGTCATGATGCGCAACATCCTTTTTCACGCTCTTGATATCAAGCACTCATGTTGATCAGTTGGAAGCAGTTTTAAGCACCTAATTTGACTTGCTGAGATTGGAGCCAGATCTCTTGCATCTGGCATGTGGTTCCCTTGGTCACTGAGGCATTTGCAGTTGCTGCAGGTGGCAAGCGCGAGTTGCTGCTGACAGATATGAAACCCAGCACAGTGGAGCTGCTGATCGACTGGATCTACGATACTTTGGAGGGCTGCCTCAATTTCACACAGGCAGTGGACCTGTTCAAGGCTGGCCACAAGCTGGACATCGTGGACCTCTGGCAGCACTGTGAGCGCATCCTGAAGGCCTACATCAGCCATGAGACCTGTCTCCAGGTGGCCAACTTGGCCATGGGTTGCCAGTCCAGCCTGTTGACAGAGGTGAGCTATTCACCCCATGACAATAGTCTCTGCCTCTGGTTCCTAAATGTGGAACCTGCTCATACCGTCTGACTTCACATCTTGTCTGTCTGTCTGCATGTGTCCTTCCTCAGGCATCTAGTTGCATTATAACAAACTGCTGCTACTCTGGTTTGCTTGCTTTACTATGTGCCTACAACTTGGTCACATCAGTGCTTAGCTGAATGCAGGCATCTTTCTGCTGTGAACACACTTGCGATGCTGCTCCTCACAGCAAATGTCTTTTCAAAGCAAAACTAAAAGCCTGTGAGCTGCAAAGAATTTGTCAAAAGCTGATTGGGACCTGCATGTTGATTCAGGCATGTGTAGCGTTTCTGGAGAGTTTGGAGATGGAGGAAGATGGCCATGCTCTTGCTCAGGTACCAGTGGGATGATGCATCATGCATTCCTGCACCTCAGTGTGATGGTTCTTCATGATGTTATGCAATGTCAGTAAACAAACATGCAGGAAAGAGTCACCTGCAATTTTCGTCATTCACGTGTGGAAAGTGTCAGTACTGAGTGCGCATGTCATCAATGGTATCATGCACCATCTGCTGTAGCTGAACCTTACTTTGTCTTATCTGTCCTTTGTTGCTGGCTAGCTCTTTTGTTAATGTCTGTCCTGTAGTGAGGTTGACACTTTTTGGGACACCTGCTGACTTCTGAGCTTGGTTTGTAGGAGCTGCATGCCGTGCTGTCCCCCCCCCGAACTACCCCCACCCTCAGTGGAGGAGTGCGCCAGTCTCCCCCGGGACCAGTGCAGCTCAGAGGAGGAAGAGGTTCCATTCACAGAGGCTGAGCGTGGTAGATATCAACCTGCCCCCATAGGTATGCTGCATCTGCCATCTGCACTGCTGTGGCTCTTTCTTGACCCTTTGCACTTGCCCTTCCATGAGGACTTGCCTTCCTAGATTGCTTTCCCCTTTGGCTTTGCCCTTTGCGGTCTGCCCTTCCCCTTTGTTCGTCCACTTTACCTGACCTTTTCCAAAAGGATGTGTTTCTGTCCAAGGTCCTGTCTGAAACAGGCAGATGATACATATTGCTGGCACATCTGCCGCCTTGTTGCACCATCTCAACAGGCATCACGTGCATCACAGCATGTCACTCCAGAATTCAAGACTGCATGCCTGACCACTATCCAGCAGACATGCTGAAATGACAGCAGTCAATCACAACTACTGAAGCAGGTCTTGCCAAATTGTCCATGGCAGCTACTTATCTGTACTCCTACTGGTCTCTCCTCATGGTTGCAGACACCGAGGCAGATGCTGAAGCGGATGCTGATGTCGAGGCACTCACGCTCAGTGCAAGTGGAGGAACAGGCGCTCACCAGGGTGCAGAGGGGGGTGAAGGGGGGGTACAGGCCTGTGGTGACTCGGAGCCTCAGAGCCGCACCACAGCGCAGCAGGTACGCAGCGTCATCAGAGCTCATCATCATCTTTGACACAGTCACACCATGACACGCATCTTCAAAAATTTGCTGTCTTGACATAGTCAGAGTCTGATGTGGTCATGCATGTGTATCACACCAACTCCTGCAGGTCTGTCATGCAATGCCTGCAACAAATGCATGTCTCAGTCAGTAATGGTAGTAGGTTTAGTCAGGATCACTTCACTGCAGTCGACATGAACAGTAGACACGCCATCACCTTTTTACTGATGTGCTGCAGGATGGCAGTGACCATGCAGCACAACTCCCTGAGCATGCCACCCAAGTGCTTGCGCCAATAGGTAGGCTGCATCTGTACACTGCGTCGCTGCGGCCTTGGTCTCTTCTGCGAGCTTTTCTCCTTTTGCCTTTCCTCTTTGTCTGTCCTTGGGGTCTTTGCCTCATGCCCTTAGCTTTGCATTTGCCTTGTTCATCGTGACTAAATACTTCCTGTTTATGGGGTCCTTGTAAATGGCAGATCATGCATATTGCCCTTTCTCTGGTATGTCTGCATTTGCTGCTCAGTTTGTTGGATAGTCTCGCTAGGCATGCATCACAGCGTGTTACAGCTTGGCATGATCATGATCAGGCAAATGCCAAAAGGACAGCATCATGCAAATGCTGCACAATATGATGTAGTGCAGTGCATTACACAGTGCAGGCTGTATGCACTGCGCCCATTGCTGCCACAGGTCTTGCCAGAATGTCCCTGACATGCAGACATCTGAGTATTCACCAGCCTTTCCTTGTCATGCAGATGTTGCAGAGGGTGCTGATGCATATGCTGCTGTTGAGGCAGCCACAAGCAGTGCCATTGAGCCCAATGTGGAGGCAGGAGCCCACAGGGGTGTAGAGGGGGATGCAATGGGTGTACAGGGGCATGCAATGGGTGTAGAGGGGGATGCAATGGGTGTAGAGGGAGATGAAGTGGGTGTAGAGGGGGATGAAGTGGAGGCAGGAACCCACAGGGGTGTAGTGGGCGCAGACAGCCCCAGTGACTCAGGAACTCAGAGTGGCACAACACGGCAGCAGGTATGCAGCATTCTGGACTCACTGCCTCTTTCACAGGATGAAGTGTACAAGCAACTGTGTCAGCAGACGGACTGCTTGAGCTGTTGCGGTGTTGCATCTTTGCCCATGCACTTGACCTTACTTGCACAGTGACTATCTTGCATTTACTGAGCAGTAACCGTCACTGCATGTAAACCTTATCTCCAGCAATCAATGCAGCTGTGGCATGTTGAATGATGCGTTGCAGCAAGTCAATGGGAAATAGGCCATTGACATGTCCGCATAAACTTCCATCAAGTCAGCATGACTGCTGAATGTGGGAATATACTGTTGTTTTTTGCTGCAGGAGCATGAATCTGCAGGAGGCATGAGTGAGCGCATCCAGTCCGGTCCAGGTTTCAGTCTTGGCAGGTTTGGGTGGCGTCTGGCAAGGGGTGCAGCCGCCACTCTGTGCACAGTGGCCATTGCAGCCCTGGCTGACAAGCACACCTGCCATGAAGCACAGCAGCGCCACCAGATCCCCTCTCCCACAGTTGGCTTCTGGAAACCAGGTACACTCTGAAAACCCATCAGCAGGCAGTCAATACTGCCAGACCACAGGTTGAGCTCAGCTGTCATGTGTCTGACCAGCATACATCATGGATGATATTGTGCCCCAATGTCTTAGGTGCAGGTCATGTCAGCCCTTCTGCCGCCAACCTCGCCATCATCACCACAGAATGTACATCGCTGCTGCTCATGCCCTGGCCAGCACTGTATCTGTTACGTGTGGGGTTTATGCTTGATACCTGCAGTATCCGTCGTTGTTTGTTCAGCGCCTGGTCATCATCCCTGCAGGCCCTGCTTTCAGCCTCTGAAGTATCAACAGCAGCTGCCCCTGCACTACAACAGTGTCGGCAGCAGCAGCTGTGGCAGTGAGAGACGGTCAAAAGGCTGCCAGGAGTGCTTTAGTCATATTTTAGCTTCAAGCATCCATAGTCTGGTGCTAGGTTGGCAGCAGTAGTGTTCATGTCCAACACACCGCCAATCGGGTGGCAGCCAAACTCTGTAATTTACTGCCCGGGCTGAGCAAGTGTAACGTGTGCAAGGCAGCGCAGCAGCAGCAGTGCCCCGATAGTTGCACTTCAAGTCAAGGATAGCCAGCCCTCTACCTCACAGAACCACTCTCCCACCTCGCTTACCGTGGTGAGTGATGAGCAAGAAGAAAGGGTAGCATCGCAGCTTCAATAGCCCATGCTGGACCCAGCTGAAACATTTGACAGCAAAAGCTCTTTAGCTTGACTGATACCCCTCCCACTTCAGTTGCCATGCTGACTGAGGAGCAAGAAGCGAAGGGTGGCTGCGCAGCCTCGGCAGCAGCATGACCATTGTGTTGTGCCCTGAGTCCAAAGGTAAAATGATGCAGATCTATAATATTTGGCTAAGCTGTGTTCTTGCTTCGTTTGCTTCAGAACTGTTGGTTTGCCACCTCATGTGCAAAGAGTTTGCGGTGCAAGGTGTACTTTGTGCATCAATTCAACATCAGTGATGAAATGTCAAAAGCAGCATTAATCAATCCTTGTTGTGCTTAGTACCGACTGCTACACAGCAAATACTGCATTTTGCTAGGGGGCGCTGTCATGCATCTGCCTCATCATCTCTGGAAACCCCTGGCATGACAGACATTGCGCACAGTAATGCCTTTTGACTGTCTTACCTCTGCCACAGGTCTTCTGACTTTGCCTCTGATAGGCTTCGTCCACATATGGCATCTGTCTGGCATCTGTAGGTCTGCTGATGTTATGCTGTGTCTGCAGGCTGATGACGGAGCTGCAGGCAAACAGGTCAGCTGGGCACCCACTTGCTGGCAGCTCTGGGAGGGGGCCTGCAGAAGAGTGGCACTCACCCCTGCAGAAGAGTGGCACTCACCCCTGCAGAAGAGTGGCACTCACCCCTGCAGAAGAGAGGCACTCACCCCTGCAGCACCCCCAACCTGGCTTGCAAGCTCCACACATGCAAGCTGAGCCCCAGGTACACAGTCTGCTTGCACCATAGCCACCTTTTGTTCAAGGTTGGAGATGTCTCATGGATTGCTATATAGATATTGCATATATGCCTCCTGATCTTTCTCAGAACAATTGAGAGTGTCTGCAAGTTCATCAAGGCTGCATGATCCAATGCATTGGTCAGGAGCAGTGTGAATGTCTGTCACCCAACTTAAGACAGGTACATCATTAAATCATGTCTAGTCATGATTGGCCCTGTGTGCAAGACATATGCCAACAATCATTGGCCAATCGTCGTTGGCATAAATACACATTTCTGCCAAGGCTAAGGCCCTCCCCTACGGCATCGGCTCTGATACTTCAGGCAGATCATGTGTGTTTCAGACATATGTCTCTGCAACGAGTGCTTTGACATGATGACCTCCATATGGATGCTATGACAGAAGTGTCATTGATACTGCTGCAGGCTGGGGAGAAGCAGAGGAATGAGACTGGTGGCAGCGGTGTCTTCTCCAGCAGCCAAACCAGTTCGGCAACCCCTCCAGTAACCTCTGCACATGAGAGGGAGGCCTGTAGATGAGGCCCAGCCACACCTGCACCGCCCTCAACCTGGCTTGCAAGGCCCCCACAACTGCAAGCACAACCCCAGGTACAAAGTCAAAGCTTTGTACTGCTGTCATCAAGAATTGCTTTTGTGCTCTGTTTGCAAGGTAGCATCTACATTACTATGAGATTTCCTGAACTTTGCCAGCACAAGTAGTTGTTTGTCTTTGCACACTGCATAAGTAAGGTCTGTTCTTCACGTTGGCTGGTTGTGCGTTCCAGCATGTGATGTGTACTTTGCAGGCTGAGCAACAATAGAGCTCTGGGTTTGAGAAGCAGAGCATGGAGGCAGGGGCTGACCGGCAGGCCAGGCAGGCTACTGGCCCTCAAGCCAATGACTCCAGGTCAGCATCACCTTACATACCCATCATACAGCAGGCGCATGTGTGTGTGTGTGCTGGCTTGTATCTGCAAGCAACTGAGTGGGCATTGTGGCGCATCCTGTTGCTTGTTGTCATGACTCTGACAGCAGGTTTACAAAAGTCTGCTGGTACTGTCTCTTTTGTCGCTGCTGTGTGTATCTCCTGTCTGTTGCCGTCATCCTTCATGCAGGATGCAAGTGCAAGTGCACCAGCTGTCCCATATATCCCTTTGGTACCACAATGTGCAGTTGCAACTGTTCCCCCTGGTCAAGACCATGACGCAAAAAATGACTGCCCGATTGAATACACAGCTCCATCATCCTCAGTGATCTTGGTTGCAATGCATGCAGGAACACTGAGGAGTGCACACAAGCACGCTGTGGGCTAGCAACATCACAGCCAGCTTCACAGGGCATGCCAAATGTCCCGGCCAAACCAGAAAGCTGGCAATTGGAGCTGTCTGTTCCCGAGCTTCAGGTGAGACTTGGCAGAGGACTGTGTTTGGCTGTGTGTGCATGGTGCCATGTGTGGAATGTGCACACTACTGCCTTCAGTCGTATGCACAAGACAGGTAATTGGGAAGTGAAAACACCTGAGAGTTCTGTGGCTGCTGTCCGTGCAGTATGCGGTTGCATACCTTTCAGGTAGAGGTGACACATTCCTGACACAGATCTGTGCAACCCATGCTTCCACCTGGTGAACTGCATACAGCATTGTCAATGGATTGTCATGGTCACTGCAACATGCTCAGGAGAATGAGGAATGCAAGCAGTGCTAGCTTTTCTAGCTCAGCATCCCCACCCGCTCAGCCAGACACAGGCAGCCGCCCTAATACCCCCCCGTGACGCCCCCCCTGATGTGCCCAAAGCTGGCCTCGGTGTCTTATTTTGGCTCAGCCGCATGCCTGCCCCCACAAGCCAGGCTTTCGCACATCAGGTGGGTGCTCAGCCACTGTTGAGCCCCAACTTCCACAACATGAAGTTCACAGACATATTGTCTACCTTGGCCTTGTGAGCAGAGTACTGGACAGGCTGGACAGGACAAAGAGCATGATATTGCAGACCATGAGGCATCAAACACAGTGCTGCTTTTGTAAGATGACCCACATGCAGTGTTGTAAAGCCACTGTTACTGACATTGCTACAGGCTGAGGAGAAGCAGAGGAGTGAAAGCAGCGGCAGCGGTTCCCCCTCTAGCAGCCCCACCGGCACAGTCAGACAGAAGCTGTGGGCCCTCCAGCCCTAACACACCCCCCTCACACCCCACCTGATGTGCCCAAAGCTCGCTCTGATGTCTTGTTTCGGCTGGGCTGCATGCCTACTCCTACAAGCCAGGCTGCTACAGATCAGGTGAGTGCTCAGCAAATGTTTGGCCCCAATTACCACAATGTCTGGCCCCAATTGCCGCAGTCTTTGGCCCCAATCGCCACAATGTGAGCCGTACAGAAGCTTATGTCTGCTTGTGCCATGTGTACAACAGATACATTGCTGCTTCCATATAGTGAACTCCATGCAGCTTTGTACGAGAATGTCACTGTCACTGCAACAGGCTGAGGTGAAGCAGAGGAATAAAAGCAGCGGCAGCAGTTTCCCCTATAACAGAGTGGGCCCTCCAGCCCTAAATACCCCCCTGACACCCCCCTGAGATGTGCCCACTGCTCGCCCCAGTGTCTTGACTCAGCCACATGCCTGTCCCCACAAGCCAGGCTTCCACAGAACAGGTGGGTACCCAGTGACTCTTGGCCCCCAATCCCACATTGTGAACCTTCCAAACGTGTTTGTCTACCTTTGCCATGTCAGCAGCGCCCTGGACAGAGCATGACAGATGATGTGGCTACTCAGCAGCTGTTGGGACCCTATTGCCACACTGTGAACCTTTGCCATGTGAGCAGAGTGCTGGAGCATGCTGGATAGAGCAAAGAGCATGACATGACAGATCGTATGTACACCTGACATATTGCTGCTTCCCCATGATGAGTCTTCCCTTCATGCAGCCTTGTGAACCAAGTATCACTGTCACTGCTGCAGGCTGAGGAGAAGCAGAGGGACGACACTGGAGGCAGCAAGGTCCCCTCCAGCAGCCCTCCTGCTGGCCTAGCTGGTGCCCCTAGGGTACCACCTGGTGCTCACACACCCACTGACTCACTCCAAACACAGCAGAGGTGGCCACCGCTGCCACTGCCACTGCAAACAGAGCAGAGGTGGCCATCACTGCCACTGCATTCTCCAGCTCCCTGCCTGGCAATGAGAATGCAGCAGTAAGTGCACACTTGGCATGTGCAACTGACAAACACTTCTGGAACCTTTTGTCTGCTGTTGCAGCATGTCATATGGCCAGTTGTTGGTATTTGCGCTGCTATTTGGTGCTGACCCTTTTCAAGGTGCGGATGCACTGAACAGGAAGCATTGTTGATGCACAAGGGCGTTGACAAGCACTTTACTGGCTGCAGGTTGTACAGTGGAGCAATGAGTTCACAGATGAGTGGGCGTTTGACCAGCAGAGTGGGTCTAGAGGGCCTGCCTCCAGGGGTGACGGGGCCTGGCTGCTGACCAGGCGCTTGCTGAAGAAGCACACCTGGGTCCACCACACCACGCAGCATCCTGATGATGGCAGAGAGTTGCAGGAGTGGCTTCATGACTGGCAGACAGACTACTTTTGCTGCACAGGTGGATACACTATAATAATAGTATGAACAACTATTATTGTCATTATTATCATTTTTACTATTTTTATTGAAACGTTTTCCAGCTCATGATGAGCTAGATACGTGTGGGACAAGTCTTGTCTTTCCAAAGCAGTCTGTCTTGCGCATCTCTATGTAGTCTACCAATTCTCTCTCCTTGTACTTATCAAGATTTGCTACCAAGGAGGCAAGGAAATGCCAGTAGGTGATGTGCATTTGCTGCCAACACAAGTGGCTGATCTGAGCTGCAGTGGTGCAAGCTGCCCAGCAACTTGCAGCTGACAGTTGTTCACCATGTGCAGGGAACACCAAGCTACTGCCAGCAATTAGGTTGAGACAAGAGAGACAGAGACCTGCATGGAAGCGCTATGACTTCCTGCCCCTAGTATGGCACTCTAGACCGTAAGAGACTGCTGAGCGCCAGTCTTGCTGCCCATGCAAGCTCACATACCACTGCAAGGACCGTCCCTAGGGACTGACTGGACTATGCTGGAGAAATGTTTGAAGTACAGCAGCAAAGTTATGACAACTCCAAGATTGTAACTCTAGTCCAAAGAGTTTGGTTGCATATGCAGTCCACATGAGTTTTTGAACATTACAATGTAGCGTTTTGAGCATATGCATCGGACCAATTGTCAGAGGTGTATGGGCACAATTTTGTGAACACTTGCATCACCAGGTGCATACAAGTTTGCAGATATGTCAGCTGTGATGTTCATGCCGCTGCGCATATCAACATAGATTTCGAATTAGAGACTGGGTGGCTTTGGCGTCAATCCTCAAAATCGTGCGTCGCTGAAGTCATAGGCCCCAAGACATCTGCCAAGACATTGTGCACAATACCGTTTGGCTACAATTTTGTCAATGTACCAGCAGCAATCAGTGCATGAAACTACTGATTGTAACATTCAACATCATCAGCTTGAAGGTGCAAGGATGAGTACTTGGCAGAAGCTGGCTGGCAGGCTGATTGCATTGGAGTCATCTGAGAGCCGGGGAGCAGACTCAACTGAAGGCAACTCTGAAGGGCATGGGTGTTAATGACACATTGCCCATTCAGTTGAAGCTGAGCCCATCTGATTTAGACTCTGCATTATGATCACTCATTCATAGGCCATTGTGTCAACAATTTGTGTTGAAAATGCTGAGTCCAACTCAGGCCGAACACATATGAGCTGAGGATGGTGAACATGGTAACAATGTACTACACTGAGCATTCCAGTAATTAACAACAGGCAAATGTGCGGCCTGATGGCTGTTCTGTATGATGATTATAGTGCTAAGTTAACTGCTGCCTAATACGTACTTGACTGGATATCTAGGAAATCTATTGTATTATCACACAGTTCTCTTGATAAGGTTTGTCCTCAGATCACTCAAGTTAGCCAGTCTCTCGCAGACAAAGTGATCTACAGTCCTATATATGTGCAGTTTCATTCATCTGAAGAAAAGTCAGGCACTCACAACCTCTGCATAAAAAGAAAGTGGTAATGTGGTAACTACATCTGGCTCAGCTAGCAAAACTGTTGTACAGCATGCGATGGACGTGCAATGGCTGATGTGCACATTACCACCTAACATACAGATGAAAGTTAAGCAACGGAAAAAAAATATGTACAGAGACTAAACCTGACTGGCATGCATGATCAGCTGCTGAGTGATGATACAGTACCTGCATAAGCACTTATCTAATCTTGAAGCGGCATCCACAGTTGTCAGCAATGCGAAATACTCAACATGCAATCAGGCATAAGATATCAGATGCTGCTCTGCAGCATCATGGCCAAGATGCCTCTGCCAATCCCAACTTGCGCTGTGGTCTGCAGATGATAGACGGTACATCATTGGTACTCATACAGAAGATCAACCTCTCTGTCAACAACAGGGGCAATACTGGCTCGAATGGCAGTGCCTGATGCATTCAGCCACATCCAGGCTTTGACATGCACAGATGTGTACGGATCTGCCCTGAATGTCAGTCTGCTGCTGACACTGAAAGGCGTGGTAGTCTTTATGAAGCCCAGCTGCAAGCAGCACGCTTTGTGAGTGCCTTCTGTAGGCGCACTGTACAGCTGGTAGTGTAGTACATGACCTCACTTGGTGGCAAAATGTCATGTAGCCCTGCAAAGCAAGACTAGTCAGACACCAAGACAAATTGGAACGGCAACATTCGCTGGGGTGATGGCTAGTAGCCATGCAGTGCAGTATCAAAGCGTTTGAAAGCCATTAGTTGAAGGCAGAAAACACCAAACACAACACTTCAACCAGATGACAAAGGGCATCTATGGCGTACTCATGCTCACCTTGTGTGCTGCTGACGCTTGGTGTAGTACAGGGGCGCTGCTGTCATGAGACTGCGCTGCCTTCCTGCTGCTGTCAGCTGACAGGTACACTCCAGTGAGCCTGATACTGACCTCCAGATAACGGCCAAGAATGTGGGCTGTGTTAGGGCGCTGCTGCTGCCAAAGCTGCTCTGCCACCCTGTTGCTTCTTGCTCCTCAGTCACCATGGCAACTGATGTGAGAGGGGAAAGCAGTTGTCAGCTGTTGTCAGAAGCTTTGGTCTACCTTTAGACTCAGAGCACAACACAATGATCATGCTGCTGACCAGGCTGCGCTGCCACCCTTTGCTTCTTGCTCCTCAGCCACCATGGCAACTGAGGTGGGAGGGGTATCAGTCAAGCTAAAGAGCTTTTGCTGTCAAGTGTTTCAGCTGAGCCCATCATTCTGAGCGTTGCTGCTACTGAAGCTGTGCTGTCACCCTTGCTTCTTGCTCATCATTCACCATGGCAAGCGAGGTGGGAGAGAAGTTATGTGAGCTTGAGGGCTATCCATCCCTTGATTTGGAATTCACTATCTAGGCACTGCTTTTGCTCCGCTGCCTAACACACGTCAAAGTTGCTCAGCCTGATCATCAAATCACAGACTGTGGCTGCCACCTGCTGGTGTACTGAAGATGAATTCTGCTGCTGCCTGCCTAACACCAGACTATGTACACTTGGCTCTACGATACGAGTATAAAGCCTAACAGCTTGTTGACTGTCTCTAGCTGCCACACTGCTGCTGCCAATGTCATAGTTCAGGGGCAGCCGCTGTCAATGGTTCAGAGGCTCAGGCAGGGCCTGCATGGATGATGACCAGGCATGATTAACGTTCATGTGCCTATCTGCGGGACCATCTTGCCTGCTCACGCTGAACTAACAACAACAAATTCTGCAGTTATCAAGCATAAACCCCATATGTAACAGACACAGTGCTGGCCAGGGCATGACCAGCAGCGGCGATGTACATTCTGTGGTGATGATGGCGAGGTCGGCGGCAGAAGGGCTCACATGATCAGGCAGATCAGGCACATGACCTGCGCCTGAGACATCAGGGCATGGAGTCACACATGATGTATGTTGGTCAGACATGTTGCAATTGGGCTCATTCTGTGGTCTGGCAGTATTGACAGCCTGCAAATGGGATTTTAGGTTGTACCTGATTTCGAAGAATCGACTGGGGGACCTTGTGGCGCTTCTGTGCTTCATGGCAGGTGTGCTTGTCAGCCAGAGCTGCAATGGCCACTGTGCACAGAGTGGCAGCTGTCACCTTCGCAGCACCCTTTGCCAGGCCCCACCCAAACCTGCCAAGACCGAAACCTGGGCGTGACTGGATGCGCTCACTCACGCCTCTGGCAGGCTCATCTTCCTGCAGCAGAAAAGAAAAACTACAGCGGCACATTAAGTAGTTGTGTTGGCATGATGGAAGAGCATAATGATGCGTTACCGAACTACTCCTCTTTGACTTGATGCAATGTATCATTCAACGTCCCACGATTGCACTGATTGCTGGGGGTAAGACTCCTGGCCACTGCTTGGTAGGTGCAAGGTAGCCACAGAAATTGCATACAACCCAAATGCCTAGGCAAAGATGCAACAGCACAGCAGCTTGACCAGTTTGTCTACTGACACACTTGCTTGTACATGCTGTAAATATACGCTGTGAAAGAGAGCAACGAGTCTAGAAAGCTGCATACCTGCTGCGCTGTGTGGCTCTGGCCCTGCAAGTCATCACAGCCCTCTACACCCCCTTCATGCCCCTCTACACCCACTTCATTCCCGTCTCCTCCCACTTCATCCCCCACTACATCCCTGTGGGCTCCTGCCTCCACACTGGGCTCTATGGCACTGCTTGTGGCTGCCTCAACCTCAGCATCTGCCTGAGCATCTGCCTCAGCATCCTTCTGTATGTCTGCATAACCAGGAAGTGTTCAGATATCTACCTGTTGTGGGCATGCTGGCAAGACCTGATGCAGCAATGTCTGCATCACATATAGACTGCAGCATTTGCAAGATGCTGCTGTCATTTCAGCACCTGTCTGATGGTCCTCATGCCAAGCTGTGACAAGCCGTGATGTATGCCTAGCGACACTATGCCACAAAGCAGCACACAGAGAGGTATTCAAGAAAGGGCAATCTGCATGGTCTGCCCTTGACAGGGACCCCACACGCAGGAAACACATGTTCACAATGGGCAAAGCACATGTTCATGATGGGCAAGGCACAGGCAAAGCTGATAAGGGAATGAGATGAAGACCCCTGGGGCAGATGAAGAGCACGGGCAAAAGGAGAAAAGCAAATGGAAGTGACACAGGCCACAGCAACGCAGTGTACAGATGTGACTTACCTATGGGGGCAAATACTTGGCTGGCATGCGCAGTGGGTCCTGCCGCAGGGTCACTGCCTTCCTGCAGCACACCAATCCAAATGGTGATAACAGGATACTGTGTAGATAGGCTACTGCGCATATAAACTACTACTGTGCATATAGACTACTGTGCATCTAGACTACTTTGCATGTAAACTACTGTGGATACAGACTACTGTGCATATAGACTACTGTGCATATGTGATACTGTGAAGAAGCCCTGAATTGAGCTCTGTCCAGCTTTGCCACCTACATTGCATGACTATGACGTGCATTCAGTGCAGCAATGTATGACTGAATGATAGACCTGCAGGAATAAAAAAAGAGACACATGCACAGGCACCACACCAGGCTCTCTCACCACAGCAAGTTTGAGAACGCATGCACCGGTAAGTTAAGAATGCTAATACCTGCTGTGCTGTGTGGCTCTGGCTCTGCAAGTCACCATAGGCCTCTACACCCACTTGGCCCCTCTCTGCACCCTGGTGAGCGCCTGTCCCTCCATCGACAACCTGGTGAGCAACTGTGTCTTCATTCACACTGATTGGAGGTGCCTTGGCATCGGGACCTGCTGCAGCGTTTGCCTGAGTGTCTGCATCATGAGGAAAGACCAGTGGGTGCGCAGACATGTAGCTGTCATGAACACCATGAAGAAGACCTATTTCAGCAGTCATGATGGACTGCTGTCATGTCAGTACCTGCTTGACTGTGGTCAAATACAAGTACAGGCATGCAGACACAGAATCTACAGAGGCAGGCCGTGATGCATGTGATCCCTGTTGAGACAGTGTATCAAGGCAGCAAATGTGCCAGTAAAGAGTACAATCTGCCTACTTCAGACTGGGCTTTGGGCAGGGACAGACACTTTTGGGAAAGGAACAGCCGTGCACATAAGCAAACAGGAACAGCAGCATGAAAAGGACAGAGACAACAGGGAGAAGCTATCAAGTCCTCATGGAAGCGCAAGTCCTCATGGGGGGGCATGTGCAAAGGGGAAAGGTAGCGGCCACCGCAGTGCAGATTACAGATGCAGCGTACCTATGGGGGCAGGTTGATGTCTGCCATTTGATGTCTCACCAACCTCTGTCATTGAGTGGCTGGGACATTGGTCCAGGTTGGGGTTGGTGCGCTCCATCACCGAGTGTGGGGGTGGCATTTGGGGAAACAGCACAGCATGCAGCTCCTACAAACCAAGATCAGAAGTCAGCATGTGTCTTGACATGCATCAGCCATCACTACAATAGAAGAAACTGTCAGCCATCAGAACAGGACAGATACAACACAGCAAGATTCAGTCACAGCAGACAGTGCATGATGCTGACCACTGATCACAAGTTACTCAGAAATGACTATATTTGCATGTGACTGACCAATATTGCATGTGACTCTTTGCTGCAAGTGTTTGCTTACTCGTATTGCATACCATCATGGTGACATTGCACATTGAGGTGCAGGAGTGCATGACATATTATCTCATTTGTACCTGAGCAAGAGCATGGCTATCTTCCTGCCTCTTCAACCACTCCATGAATGCTGCAAACGCCTGACGCAACAAGCAAGGTGCAATCAGATTTGACGAATAATCTACAGCTCATAACCTGAAATTATAACCTGAAATTGTCCATTTGAAAGGACATCTGCTGGGAAGAGCAGCATCACAAGTGTATTCAACAGCAAGCAAATGCCTGCAACTAGCTATGCACCAATTCGGCCAAGTGTTAGGCATACAGTGAAGCAGGTCAATTCAGCTTGCAGCAGTTCGTCATGACCCAGCAAGACGTGTGAGGGGAAAGTTTTAGCGGGAAGTACACATGACCCAGCATGAAGGACGAACTTCATGACTAAGACATTCACTGCAGCAATGTGACAAACGTGCATTCACTGCAGCGACGTGACAGACTTGCAGGCATCAAATTGATACACAAGCATATGCATGGTCACGCCAAACTCTGACTGTATCACCACAGCAACTTTAAACAAGTGCATGGCATGGTATGACTGTGCCACAGACATTAATGTGTTCAGAGCGCTGCCTACCTGCTGCGCTGTTGTGCAGCTCTGGAGTCCCCTGTCACCACAGGCCCCTACACCCACTCTAGCCCCCTCTGCACCCTGATGGGCGCCTGTTCCTCCATTTGCACTGAGAGTGAGGCCCTTGACATCAGCATCTGCATCAGCAAGCACTTGA
>JAABUK010002542.1_pt1 | contig 32580 bp, 47 predicted proteins | sample 5559141 | NCBI WGS metagenome assembly JAABUK01 (sample SAMN10711869, study PRJNA513367) | rock metagenome | isolation source: Antarctica rocks | place: Antarctica: Victoria Land, Pudding Butte nord | collected 2016-01-03 | reverse complement strand
TCCGGCTCGTACGCCGAGCGACGGAGCCCGAGGATCTCCCCGTAGAAGCGCACCGCGGCCGCGAGGTCCCGCGTGGGCAGCGCGACGAAGTCGACGCCGGTGACGATGTCCTTCTCGGCGGCCACGCTCAGACCAGCTCGATGAAGGCCATCTCGGTCGCGTCGGAGTGGCGCGGGCCGAGCTTGAGGATCCGGGTGTAGCCGCCGGAGCGGGCCACGTAGCGCGGGGCGACCTCGTCGAAGAGCTTGTAGACGATCGACTTGTCGTGCCCGAGGGTCGACAGCGCCTGGCGGCGGGCGTGGAGGTCGCCCCGCTTGGCCAGCGTGATGAGCTGCTCGATCTCCGGCCGCACGGCCTTCGCCTTCACGTGGGTCGTCTTGATCCGCTCGTGCTCGATGATCTCCCGGCACAGGTTGGCCAGGAGCGCCTTGCGGTGCGAGGACGACCGGGAGAGCTGGTGGCGGTTGCGCTGGTGGCGCATCAGTCCTCGCGGAGGTCCAGACCGCGGGTGTGGAGCGTCTCCACGACCTCGTCGATCGACTTCTTGCCGAAGTTCGGGATGGCGTTGAGCTCGGCCTCGGACTTCGCGACGAGGTCGCCGACCGTCTGGATCCCGGCCCGCTTGAGGCAGTTGTAGGACCGCACGCCGAGCTCGAGCTCCTCGATGAGGATGTCATCCATCGCGTTGGGCGAGCGGCCCTGAGCGGCGCCCGCGGCGGCGCCGCCACCGAAGCCGCCGCCGTCGAGCACACCGGCCGTGTTGATGTCGCGCAGCTCGGCGATCCGGTCGGCGTCGGAGAAGATCGCGAGCTGGCCGATGAGCAGCTCGGCCGCCTCGCGCAGCGCGCCCTGGGGATCGATCGCGCCGTTCGTCTCGATGTCGAGCACGAGCTTGTCGTAGTCCGTGCGCTGCCCCACGCGCGCGGGCTCGACGTTGTAGGCCACGCGCCGCACGGGCGAGAAGATCGAGTCGATGGGGATGACGCCGATGGGCTGGTCGGGCGTCTTGTTGTCCTCGGCGGGCACGTAGCCGCGGCCCTTGCCGATCGTCAGGTAGACCTCGAGCCGCGTGCCCTGCTCGAGGGTCGCGATGTGGATGTCGGGGTTGAGGACCTCCACCCCCGAGGGCAGGTCGATGTCGCGCGCGGTGACCTCGCCGGGCCCCGAGGCCACCAGCGGGGCCTCCACCTCACCGGCGTCGGAGTGCATCCGGCACACCACGCCCTTGAGGTTCAGGATGATGTCGGTGACGTCCTCCTTGATCCCCTCGATCGTGGAGAACTCGTGCGCGACGCCCTCGATCCGCACCGAGGTCACCGCGGCGCCCTCGAGGAAGGACAGGAGCACGCGCCGCAGCGAGTTGCCGTAGGTGTAGCCGAAGCCACGCTCGAGGGGCTCGATCGTCACCGCGTCGCGGTTCACACCGAGGCTCTCGATCTGCATCTGGGGGGTCTGGAGGTCGAGCATGGACGTCCTTGATCAGCGGGGGGCGTGTCGGGCACGCGCTCCGGACGAGCCGGGCGCGCGGGGAAGCGGGGACTACTTGGAGTAGAGCTCGACGATGAGCTGCTCCACCACGGGCGCGGCGACCTCGCGGCGCTCCGGGGCGCGGAGCACCTTCGCCGTCAGCCCGTCGTGGTCGGCCTGCAGCCAGGCGGGCACCTGGCCCGTGAGCTCGGTCGCGTCGGCGATGAGCTGCTTGGCGGTCGACTCCGCCTTGACGGAGATCACGTCGCCCTCGCGCACCTGATAGGAGGGGATGTCGACACGACGACCGTTGACCATCCAGTGCCCGTGGCGGATGAGCTGACGGGCCTGACGGCGCGAGGCGGCGAAGCCAAGGCGCACGAGCACGTTGTCGAACCGGACCTCGAGCATCCGCAGGAGGTTCTCCCCCGTGATCCCGGGCTGGCGCGACGCCTTCTCGTAGTAGGCGCGGAACTGCTTCTCGAGCACCCCGTAGTACCGCCGCGCCTTTTGCTTCTCGCGCAACTGGACCCGGTACTCGGACTGCTTCTGGCGCCCGCGGCCGTGATCGCCCGGCGGGTAGCCCCGGCGCTCGACGCCGCACTTGTCGGTGAGGCAGCGCTCGCCCTTGAGGAAGAGCTTCTGCCCTTCCCGGCGGCACTGCTTGCACTGGGGAGACGTATCGCGTGCCATGGAGCTACACCCTCCGCCGCTTGCGGGGGCGGCAACCGTTGTGCGCCTGGGGCGTGACGTCGCGCACGCCCGTGACCTCGAGGCCGGCGGCCTGCAGGGAGCGGATCGCGGTCTCGCGACCCGAGCCCGGGCCCTTCACGTAGCACTCGACCTTCTGCAGGCCGTGCTCGAGGCCCTTGCGGGCCGCCGCGTCGGCGGTGACCTGCGCCGCGAAGGGAGTGGACTTGCGCGAGCCCTTGAAGCCCGCGCCGCCCGCCGACTCCCACGCGATGACGTTGCCCTCGCGGTCGGTGAGGGAGACGATCGTGTTGTTGAACGAGGTCTTGATGTGCGCCTGGCCGACGGGGATGTTCTTGCGGACGCGGCGACGGCCGCGCTGGGGGCGCTTGGGAGCGGGCACGGGCTACTTCTTCCCCGCCTTCTTCTTGCCGGCCACGGACATGCGCTTCGGCCCCTTGCGCGTGCGGGCGTTGGTCTTCGTGTTCTGCCCGCGGACGGGGAGCCCGCGGCGGTGGCGCACGCCGCGGTAGCAGCCGATCTCCATGAGGCGCTTGACCGCCTGGGAGCGCTCGCGGCGCAGGTCGCCCTCGACGATGATCCCATCGTCGATGCGGTCGCGCAGGCGCGAGATCTCATCCTCGGTGAGATCCCGGACGTACGTGTCCGGCGAGATGCTCAGGTCGGAGAGCATCTTGTGCGAGGTGGGCTGGCCGATGCCGTAGATGTAGGTCAGCCCGATCTCGACGCGCTTGTTCAGGGGGATGTTGATGCCGGCGATACGCGCCATGGGGCTACCCCTGCCGCTGCTTGTGGCGCGGGTTCGGGCAGATTACGAGAACCGCCCCGTGGCGGCGGATGATCTTGCACTTCTCGCACATCGGCTTGACCGAAGGCCGTACCTTCATGTTCCCTTTCGGGTCGAGGATCTCTCGCGCAACATGGGGAGCAGAGCGCCCCGAGCGCGACCGCCCATGGTAGCAACGGCTCAGAGCCCGAGATGGGGTCTCAGGCCGCCGCACGGTTGCGCCCCGCCTCGTGCCACGGGGTGAGGATCCGGGGGCCCTCCGCGGTGACGGCGACCGTGAACTCGAAGTGGGCGGCCAGGGAGCCGTCCTGGGCGTAGATGGCCCAGTGGTCGTCGCCCATCCGCACGGCGTGACGGCCGGCGTTGACCATGGGCTCGAGCGCGAGGACCATCCCCTCCTCGAGCACCGGGTTGGGCTGGGGGGTCCCGTAGTTCGGGATCTGCGGGTCCTCGTGCATCGAGCGCCCGATCCCGTGGCCCACGAGGGAGCGCACCACGGAGAAGCCCGCCTCCTCCACCACGGCCTGCACGGCCTGGCAGTAGTCCGAGAGGCGGCTGCCCAACCGGACCTGCCTCACGCCCGCGTGTAACGATGCCTCCGTGACCGAGAGCAGCTTGCGGGCCACCGGCGAGATCGTCCCCACCGAGAAGGTGCGGGCGGCGTCGGCCACCCAGCCGTCGAGGATCACCCCGATGTCCACGGAGAGGATGTCGCCCCGGTCCAGCGCGTAGGAGCCCGGGATCCCGTGGACGACCATGGAGTTCGGCGAGGCGCAGATGGAGCCGGGGAAGCCGCGGTAGCCCTTGAAGGCGGGCTCGCCGCCCTGGGAGCGGATGAACTTCTCCGCCGCGCGGTCGAGGTCACCCGTGGTGACCCCGGGCCGGATCTTGTTCTCCAGAAGCTGCATGCAGCGCACGAGGACATCGCCCGCGGCGGCCATGCGCTCGATCTCCTCGGGGCTCTTGCGGACGATCACAGCGCCTCCTCGAAGCGCAGCGTGGCGATGGTCGCCCGGATGCGGTCGCCGACGTCGGCGGGGGTGCGCGTGCCGTCGAAGCGCCGCAGCAGCCCGCGTTGCTCGTAGTAGTCGACGAGCGGCTCGGTCTGCTCGTGGTAGGTCTCCAGGCGGGCGCGCACCGTCTCGGGCTTGTCGTCGTCGCGCTGGACGAGGCGCGAGCCGTCCTGGTCGCACATGCCCTCGTGCTTGGGCGGATCGGTGTCCACGTGGTACGTGTGGTCGTTCTTCACGCACACGCGCCGGCCCGAGATGCGGCGGACGAGCACGTCGTCGGGGGCCTCGATGAGCAGGACGGCGGCGAGGCGGCGCTCCGACCGGTCCACCGTTTCGCCGAGCGCGTCGGCCTGGGCCGGGTTGCGCGGGAAGCCGTCGAGGATGAAGCCGTGGGCCGTCTCCTCGGCCTCGAGGCGCTCCGCGATCATCGCCAGGATGAGCTCGTCGGGAACGAGGCGCCCGGCATCCATGTGCTCCCTGGCGGCCCGGCCGAGCTCCGAGCCCTCCTTCACGGCGGCGCGGAGCATGTCGCCTGTGGCGATGTAGGGCAGGCTGAAGTCCTTGGCCAGGCGGGTGGCCTGGGTGCCCTTGCCGGCGCCGGGAGGTCCGAGGAAGATCACGTTCAGTTCTCCCAAGCGCGCAACGCTATCGCGCCCCCCGCCGCACGCCGCGGGCGATGAAGCGCGCCTGGGCGGCCGCCCCCGTGAAGGTCAGGTGAAGCCCGTCCGAGGCGAACCAGCCCGGATGGCCGCGCGAGTAGCGCGCCCAGTCCAGGAGGACGATGCGGCCCGGTCGCCGGCGCGCCTCCCGGCGCTCGTGGGCGGCGTCGGAGGACTCGACCCCGCCGGTCTCGAGCGGGGTCACGAGCACGAGCTTGCGCCGGGGCCCGACGAGGTGCCACGCCCAGCCGAGGTCGCGCCCCGGGACGGTCCCGTTCGCGCCCAGCGTCATAACCACGACCCGCGGCAGCGTCCCGGCGCGCTTGCGGGCGCGGAGGAGGAGCATGCCCTGGCCGAACTGCCGGCAGCCCTGCGCGTCGGCGTCGAGGCCGAGCCGGGCCAGGCGCGGGGTGGCGTAGATCAGCGTGGAGTCGCCGAGGACGAGCGGGGGGCGCGGGTGGCGCTTCTTGGCGTACGCGCGCACGGGACCGCCGCAGCCCGCACGCGCGGGCGCGGCCGCGAGCAGCGCGACCAGCAACCCCACCGCGATGGCGAGCGCTCCTCTCACGGCGCGCAACCCTAGCGGGCCGAGCGGGCGGGCAGACCGGGTCTACTTCCTCGCCTTCTCCCCAGTCCGGGGTGGTATCCGACCCCTCGGGGGATTACTCTCGCGGAAGGATGCCGATCACGTACATCGGTCCCCGGTGCGCACGGCGCGGGTGCATGAAGCCAGCCGCGAGGGACGGACTCTGCGCCTACTGCTTCCGCCTCGCGCGCTTCTTCGGGAAGGACCCCCAGCTCTTCGCCTTCGAGCCGACCGACGCGTACAAGGACGAGCGCGACGCCGTCGAGCTGCCCTGGGACCAGTGGGACGAGGACGCCCGCACCCGCGGGATCGGTGTCGCCGACATGTTCGCGCGGAGGCCGCCCACCAGGCCCCGGCAAGAGCCCGAGCGCCCGGGCTGAGCCCGGCTCAGCCCGGCAGCCGCCCCTCGATCTCCACTTCCACGCTGTCGCGGACCTTGAGGGCGCCCATCAGCCCCGAGTAGGGCTTGATCCCCCACTCGCTCTGGGTCAGCTCGGTCTTGCCGGTGACCCGGCCGTCGGCGCCGACCGCGAGCGGGAAGCTCGCCGGCCGCGTCGCCTCCGCGAGCTCGAGGTCACCGTGCACGACGAGCGAGCCATCGCCCCCGGCCGCCTCCACGCTCGTGGAGCGGAAGGCGATCGGCTTGCCCCGCAGCACCTTGTCGTTCATGTTCTTGCCGATGTCCGCGCGGTCCTTGTCGGTGAGCGGCTTCATGCCCCCGGTGCCCTCACGGATCTCGAAGGATCCGGGATCGACCGTGAGCACCACCGTCGATTGGGTCGGATCCTCGCCGACCTCGAGGGTCGCCTCCCAGCTCGTCACCTCGATGACGAGGTCGTGGCCCACCTTGGCGGCAACCCCCTGCCGGTAGGTCTTGACCCGGAGCACGGCGTCCCCGGGGCCCAGCTTATGGACGCCTGTAGCGATTGGCACGGGCCGGATACTAAGCGCCTCAGCCGCTCAGGGGCCGCTCAGCGTTTGAGGTACCCCTCGTAGTTGCGCATCATGAGCTGGGCCTCGAGCTGCTTCATGGTGTCCAGCGCCACGCCGATCACGATGAGGATCGACGTCCCCCCGAAGAAGAAGTTCGCCGAGGTCTGGTTGATGAGGATCGTCGGGAAGGCCGCCACCGCCGCGAGGAAGATGGCGCCCGGGAAGGTCAGCCGGGCCAGGATGCGGTCGAGGAACTCGGCGGTCGGCCGCCCCGGTCTCACCCCCGGGACGAAGCCGCCGTACTTCTTCAGGTTGTCCGCCTGGTCGACGGGGTTGAACGTCACCGCCGTGTAGAAGTACGTGAAGACGATGATGAAGATCGTCTCCCCCGCGACGTACTTCCATCCCTGCGGGTTGAAGAAGTTCGAGATGCTCCGGGCCCAGGGCTGGTTGACGAGCTGGCCGACCGTGGGCGGGAAGGCCATGATCGACGCGGCGAAGATGACCGGGATGACCCCGGCCATGTTCACGCGCAGCGGCAGGTAGGTCTGGCCGCCCTGGCTCATCCGGCGGCCGATCACCCGCTTGGCGTACTGCACGGGGATCCGGCGCTGGCCCTCCTGGACGAAGACGATCGAGGCGATCACCGCCAGGGCGAGGAACGGCATCATCACCTTGAAGACCTGGTCGGAGTTCGTCGCCCACGCCTGCACGCCGTTGGGCAGTCGCTGGACGATCGAGGCGAAGATGAGCAGGGAGATCCCGTTGCCGATCCCGCGCTGGGTGATGAGCTCGCCGATCCACATGAGCAGGATCGTCCCCGCGGTCAGCGAGACGACGATGAGGAACACCCGCGGCAGCGTGAAGTGCGTGATGATCTGCTGGCCGGCGGCGCTCGAGAGCGACTTGAACAGGAAGACGTAGCCGATGGACTGCGCGAAGGCGAGGCCCACCGTCAGGTAGCGCGTGTACTGCGTGATCTTGGCGGTCCCGACCTCGCCCTCCTTCTGGAGCTTCTCCAGCGAGGGCACGACCACCGTGAGGAGCTGCAGGATGATCGAGGCCGTGATGTAGGGCATGATCCCGAGCGCGAAGAGCGCCACGCGGGAGAGGCCGCCGCCCGAGAACAGGTTCAGGAACCCGAGGATGTTGTTGCCGCTCAGGTTCTGCTGGAGCGACTTCGCGGCCTGCTCGTTGATGCCGGGCGCGGGGATCCGCGAGCCCAGCGAGTAGATCGCCAGGAGCCCGAAGGTGACCATGAGCTTCTTCCGGATCTCCGGAATCGTGAAGGCCTTGAAGATCGTCGCGGCCATGCGAAGGCTCTCCTAGAGGTCCTGGCAGGTCCCGCCGGCCGCTTCGATCGCGCGCCGCGCAGACGCGGAGAAGCCGTGGGCGTGGACGGTGAGCGCCTTGGAGATCCCGCCGCGCCCCAGCACCTTGACGGGCACCTCCTTCTTCACCGCGAGGCCCTTGCCCCGCAGCGTCTCGGGGGTGACCTCGGCGCCGGCGTCGAAGCGCGCCTCGAGGTCGTCGAGGTTCACGGGCTGCGTGTGCGTCCGGAACGGCTCGAACGGCATCGACATCTTCTTGTTCGGGCCGCGCAGCTTGCGCATCCGCATGTGGATCGGGTTCTGGCCGCCCTCGAAGCGGGCGCGATCCTTGGCGCCCGAGCGCGAGCCGTAGCCCTTCTGCCCGCGGCCCGCCGTCTTGCCGAGCCCCGAGCCCTCGCCGCGACCCACGCGCTTGCGCGCCTTGCGCGAGCCCTTGGCGGGCCTGAGGTTGTGGAGGCCCTTGAGCTCCTCGGTGTGCGGGAGCTCAGCCATCGGTCTTCACCAGATGCCGGACGGCATGGACCATCCCGCGGAGCTGCGGGGAGTCCTCGTGCTCGGCGGACTTGCCGATCCCGCGCAGCCCGAGGGAGCGCAGGGTGTCGAGCTGGCGCTGGTCGGAGCCGATCGAGGACTTCACCTGCGTGATCCTCATGCCGGCGCGGGCTCCTCTGCGGGCGCGGCGCCGTTCGTCGCGGCGGCGGGGACGGACTCGGCGGCCTGCTCCTCCGCGCCGTGCTCGGCGAGCCCGAGCACGTGGTTGATCGACAGCCCGCGCAGCTCGGCGACCTCGCGGGGGGTGCGCAGGCCCTGGAGCCCGGCGACCGTCGCCTTGACGAGGTTGATCGGGTTCTGCGACCCGAGCGACTTCGAGAGGATGTCGTGGATCCCCGCGAGCTCGAGCACCGCCCGCACCCCGCCGCCGGCGATGACGCCGGTACCGGGCGAGGCGGGCTTCATGAACACGCGGCCCGAGCCGAATATCCCCTCGGTCTGGTGGGTGATGGTCGAGTTGTGCTTCGGCACCCGGAAGAGGTTCTTCTTCGCGTGCTCGACGCCCTTCTGGATCGCCACCGGGACCTCGTTGGCCTTCCCGTAGCCGACCCCGACGACGTCGCGCTCGTCCCCCACCACCACGAGGGCGGTGAAGGAGAAGCGACGGCCGCCCTTGACGACCTTCGCGACGCGGTTGATCTCGACGACGCGCTCCTGGAGGTCGAGCCCGGCGGGCGAGACCGAGCGGTCCCGGGTGGGGTTGGAAGCGGCCATGACGAACCCCTGACTCTAGAAGGCGAGCCCGCCCTCGCGGGCGGCCTCGGCGAAGGCCTTGACGTGGCCGTGGTAGCGGTAGCCCCCGCGGTCGAAGACGGCGCGCTCGATGCCCGCGGCCTGCGCGCGCTCGGCGAGCACGGCCCCGGCGCGCGTGGAGCGCTCCATCCCCGACAGCTCGGCCAGGTCGGGCTCGTACCAGTTGACGGCCGCCAGCGTGCGCCGCCCCTCGTCGTCGACGAGCTGCGCGGCGATGCCCTTGTTCGAGCGGAAGATGGAGATGCGCGGGCGGACGGCGGTGCCGGAGATCTTCGCGCGCACGCGGCGGCGGCGCCTGAGGCGGCGCTGCTCGGCGGTCTTCACGGTCATCGCAGGTACACGCCCTTCGATCGCTCGACTTCGTCTCGCACCATCGAAGGTCCACTCATGCCCGCTTTCCGACCTTCCGGGCCACGTACTCGCCCTCGTAGCGGATGCCCTTGCCCTTGTAGGGCTCCGGCGGGCGCTTCTTGCGAATGACCGCGGCGACCTCGCCGACGGCCTGCTTGGAGTTCCCGCGGATGATCACGCGCGTGGGCTGGGGCACCTCGAACTCCACGCCCGCGGGCGCGGGGACGTGCACGGCGTGCGAGTAGCCCAGCGCCAGCTCGAGGTCCTTGCCGCGCAGCTGGGCGCGGTAGCCCACGCCCTGGATCTCCAGGCGCTTCTCGAAGCCCTGCGTGACCCCCTCGACCATGTTCGCCACGAGCGACCGGGTGAGGCCGTGCAACGCACGATGCTCGGAGCGGTCGGTGGGGCGGGTGACGCGCAGCTCACCGTCGGCCTGCTCGACCCCGATCGCTCGGTTCACGCGCTCGGAGAGCTCGCCGCGGGGGCCCGTCACGCGGACGCGCTCGGGCTCGACCGTCACGGAGACGCCGTCGGGAAGCGGGATGGGCTTGCGGCCGATACGACTCATGAGCGAGCTACCAGACTAGGGCGACGATTTCCCCGCCCACGCCCTGCTGACGGGCCTCATGGCCGGTCATGACGCCCTTCGAGGTCGACACGATCGCCGTCCCCATGCCGCCCTGCACCCGCGGGAGACCGGTGGCCGGAGCGTAGACCCGGCGCCCGGGCCGCGACAGGCGCTTCAGGCCCGTGATGACGGCCTTGCGGTCCTCGGTGTACTTCAGGGTCACGCGCAGGACGTCGCCGGGATGCTCGTCGTTGGCGGGCTCGACGTCCCAGCCGTCGATGTAGCCCTGCTCGCGGAGGATCCGCGCCATCTCGGTCTTGAGCTTGGAGCTCGGGATCATCACGTGCTCCTTGTTGGCGTGCGCGCCGTTGCGCAGCCGCGTGAGGAAGTCCGCGATGGGATCGGTCATCGACATGGCCGGGCTACCAGCTCGACTTCGTCATGCCCGGGATGTAGCCGTCGTGCGCGAGCTCGCGCAGGCAGATGCGGCAGATGAGGAACTTGCGGTACACGGAGCGCGCGCGGCCGCAGCGGCGGCAGCGCGTGTACTCCCGCGTCCGGTACTTCGCCGGGCGCTGCTGGCGCACCCTTTGCGATGTCTTTGCCAACTCGTTCTTCTCCTATGCGGCCGCCGCCGACACCGTGGGGCGGGTCTCGCCCGCGAAGGGCATGCCCAGCGCTCCGAGCAGCGCGAACCCCTCCGCGTCGGTCGCGGCCGTCGTCGTGATGGTGATGTCGAGACCGCGGACCTGGTCGACCGCGTCGTAGTCGATCTCGGGGAAGATGACCTGCTCGCGGACCCCGACGGAGTAGTTGCCGCGCCCGTCGAACGAGCGGGGGCTCAGCCCCCGGAAGTCGCGGATCCGGGGGATCGCGACCGACATGAGCCGGTCGAGGAACTCATACGCGCGCTCGCCGCGCAGCGTCGTCGCCACCCCCACGGGCATCCCCTCGCGCAGCTTGAAGGCGGCGATGGACTTCCGCGCGCGGCGGACGCTCGGCTTCTGGCCCGTGATGATCCCGAGCTGCTCGGAGGCGGCCTCGAGCATGTTCGTGTCCTGCTTGGCGTCACCCACACCCATGTTCACCGTCACCTTGAGGATGCGGGGCGCCTCCATGACCGAGCGGTAGGAGAACCGCTCCATGAGCTGGGGGCGGATCTCGGCCTCGTAACGCTCCCTGAGGCGCGCGGCCATCAGTCGATCCTCCGGCCCGAGCGCTTGGCTACGCGGAAGCGCCTGCCGTCCTCGCGCTCGATGCGCACGCGGGTGGGCCTGCCGTCGGCGGGGTCGAGCAGGGAGACGTTGGACACGTGGATCGGCCCCTCCTTCTCGATGACGCCGGCCGGGGCGTTCGGCGCCGCCGGATTGGGGCGCTGGTGGCGCTTGATGATGTTCAGGCCCTCGACGTAGACGCGCTCCTTGGCGGGGTCCACGCGGAGCACCTTGCCGGCCTTGCCCCGGTCCTTGCCCGAGGTGACCATCACCTCGTCGTCCCGCCGGATCTTCAGGTTCGAGCCCATCTACAGGACCTCGGGGGCGAGGGAGACGATCCGCATGAAGTTCTTGTCACGCAGCTCGCGGGCCACGGGGCCGAAGATGCGCGTGCCGCGCGGGGCGCCCTGGGCGTCGATGATCACCGCGGCGTTCTCGTCGAAGCCGATGTACGTGCCGTCGTCGCGCCCGTAGGGCTTCTTGGTACGCACCACGACGGCGGTCACGACCTCACCCTTCTTGACCGTGCCCTGGGGGGTGGCCTGCTTGACGGTGGCGACGATGGTGTCCCCCACCCCGGCGTAGCGCTGGCGCGAGCCGCCGCGGACGCGGATGCAGAGGATCTCGCGGGCGCCGGTGTTGTCGGCCACCCGCAGGCGTGTCTCGTTCTGGATCACGGTGGGTTACTCCGCCCTCTCCAGGACCTCGAGCAGCCGCCAGCGCTTGAGCGCCGAGAGCGGCCGGGACTCCACCACGCGGACGATGTCGCCCTCGTTCGCGTCGTTGCGCTCGTCGTGGGCGTGCAGCGTGGAGGACGAGCGGATGATCTTCTCGTAGCGCAGGTGGCGGCGGGCCACGTCGATCCGCACGGTGATCGTCTTGTCCGGCTTGGCGCTCGTCACGATCCCCTGGCGCACCTTGGGGCGGCCGGGACCGTGCTCGTGGACCTGGGGCTGGTGCGGGTTGGCCACACGCCGGGCCTTCGCCCGCGCACGCTCCTTCGGCCGGCGGCGGCGGCGTGCGGCGGCCTTCCGGCGCCGCTCGGCGTCGCGCTCGGCCTGGCGCTCCTCGGGGGTGCGGACGGGACGGGTGGAGTCTGCGGTCTGCCGCTTGGCGGCGCGCCGCTCTCCGCGGGCGGGCTTGCCGGCCGCGGACCCCGGGCCGGTGGCCGCGGGGGCCGCCTCGGCCGCGGCGGGCTCCGTCGTCGCCTCGGTCGTCTCGTTCTCTTCGGGGGTCTCAAGCATTGGTTTCCAGCCCGCGCTCGCGGGCGATCGTGATCGTACGGGCGATCTCCTTCTTCGCCTGGCCGAGGGCCGCCGTGTTCTCCAGCTCACCCGTGGCGTGCTGGAAGCGGAGGCCGAACAGCTCGCGCCGCCGCGTCTTCAGGTGGTCGACCAGCTCGTCGTCCTGGAGGTCGCGCAGCGCCTTCGCTCGGGAGGCCATGGTACCTAGCCCTCCTCTCGGTGCACGAACTTCGTGCGGACGGGAAGCTTGTGGCCGGCCAGGCGCAGGGCCTCGCGGGCCAGATCCTCGGGGACGCCGGCGAGCTCGAACATCACCCGGCCGGGCTTGACCACCGCGACCCAGCCCTCGGGCGAGCCCTTCCCCGAGCCCATGCGGGTCTCGGCGGGCTTCTTCGTGAAGGGCTTGTCGGGATAGACGTTGATCCACACCTTGCCGCCGCGCTTGATCTTGCGCGTCATGGCGACACGGGCGGCCTCGATCTGGCGGTTGGTGAGCCAGCCCTCGTCCAGGGCCTTGATCCCGTAGTCGCCGAACTGGACCCGCGTCTGCCCGCGCGACAGCCCGGCCCTGCGGCCGCGGTGCTGCTTGCGGAACTTCACGCGCTTGGGGGACAGCATCAGCGGCCACCGCCGCGGTAGCCACCGCCGCCGCCGGCGCCGCCGCCGCGGCCACCGGGACCTCCGGGGCCACCGCCGCGCCCGCCCGGCCCACCGCCACGGCCACCCGGCCCGCCCGGCCCGCCGCCACGGCCACCCGGGCCGCCCGGCCCGCCGCCACGGCCACCTGGGCCGCCGCGTCCGCGCCCGCGGCCGTCACGGCCGCCGTCGCGGTTGCGGTTGTCGCGCCGGTCGCCGCCCGGAGGGGGCGGGGGCTCGTCCATTGACGTGAGGTCGGCGCCCGTGTAGCCCGCGGGCATGATCTCGCCCTTGTTGATCCAGCACTTCACCCCGATGCGCCCGAACGTCGTCCGGGCCTCGTGGAAGCCGTAGTCGATGTCGGCGCGGAGGGTGTGGAGCGGCACGCGGCCGTCCGAGTAGCCCTCGGTCCGCGCCATCTCCGCCCCGCCGAGGCGGCCGGAGACCTGGAGCTTCACGCCCTTGGCCCCGGAGCGCATCGCGCTCGTGAGCGCCCGCTTCATCGCCCGGCGGAACGCCACACGGTTCTGCAGCTGCTCGGCGATGGACTGCGCGACGAGCTTGGCGTCGAGCTCCGGTCGCTTGATCTCCAGGATGTTGACCTTGACCGCCTTGTTGGTGAGGCGGTGCAGGTCTCGTCGCAGCGCGTCGACCTCCGAGCCGGACTTGCCGATGACGATCCCCGGGCGAGCGGTGTGGATGTTGATCTCCACCTCGCCGGCGGACTTGCGGATCGTGATGTCCGACAGCCCGGCGTGCGAGAGCTTGTTGAGGATGTGGTTCCGGATCGCGACGTCCTCGATGAGGTAGTCCGAGAAGTTGCGCTCGTTGAACCAGTTCGACTTCCAGTCGTGGATGTAGCCGACGCGGAGCGACTCGGGATGGACTTTCTGACCCATGAGTCGATTACTCCTTCGGCGTGAGCAGGACGGTGAGGTGGGCGGTGCGCTTGCGGATCGGCGTCGCGCGGCCCATGGCGCGCGGGCGGAATCGCTTGAGGGTCGGGCCCTCGTCGGCGTGGACGGCGTGGATCTTCAGCTCGTCGGAATCGAGGTCGTGGTTGTTCTCGGCGTTGGCGACGGCGGACTCGAGCACCTTCGTCCAGGCGCGGGCGACGTCGCGGGTGGAGTGGGCGAGCACCGCGCGGGCGTGCTCCACGTCCTGGCCGCGGATGAGGTCGCAGACGAGGCGCGCCTTGCGCGCGGAGGAGCGGACGTACTTCGCCTGGGCGCGGACGACGACACGCGTACCGGGCTGACGGCGCGCGGCGGGGGCCGGGGTGGGGACCGGCTCGGGGACGACGACGGTGGGCGTCTCGGCCTCGGACCCGGGCGCGCGCGAGCGCCGCGCGCGGGAGAGGCGCCGCCTACGCGTCTCCTCGGCGGCGGGCTCCTCCCCCTCGGGGGCGACATCCTCGGGAGCGGCCGCGGCGGTGCCCGTGGGCTCCTCCTCGCGCTCCTCGGGGTTCTCCGGCGTCTCCGTCACCGGCGCTTCCCGGACTGCGTGTGGCCGCGATAGGTCCGCGTGGGGGCGAACTCGCCGAGCTTGTGCCCGACCATGGACTCCGAGACGAACACGGGGATGTGGCGCCGGCCGTCGTGGACGGCGATCGTGTGCCCGACCATCTCGGGGAAGATCGTCGACGCGCGCGACCAGGTCCGCACCATCGTGCGGTCCCCGGAGGTGTTCATCGCCTCGATGCGGCCCATGAGCCGGTCCTCGACCCACGGCCCCTTCTTGCTGGATCGACTCAACGCTCTACCTCTTCTTCCCGCGGCGACGGCCGCGGACGATGTACCGGTCAGAGGACTTGTTCTTGGGGCGCGTGCGGTACCCGAGGGTGGGCACGCCCCACGGCGTCACGGGATGGCGGCCCGCCGTCGTCGAGCCCTCGCCGCCGCCGTGCGGGTGGTCGACGGGGTTCATCGCCGTGCCGCGGGTCTGCGGGCGGACGCCCATGTGGCGCTTGCGGCCGGCCTTCCCGATCTTCACGTTCTGATGATCGGCGTTGCCGATCGTGCCCACCGTCGCGCGGCACTCGCCGCGGACCATGCGCATCTCGCCCGAGGGCAGGCGCAGGGTGACCATCGGGCCCTCCTTGGCGAGCACCTGCACGCCGGTGCCGGCCGAGCGGGCGAGCTGACCGCCGCGCCCGGGGGTGAGCTCGACGTTGTGGACCACGGTGCCGGCGGGGATCGCGATGAGCGGCAGCGCGTTGCCGACCTGGATGTCGGCGCTCGCGCCGGACTCCACCGTCATCCCCACGCCCAGGCGCGCCGGGGCGAGGATGTAGCGCTTCTCGCCGTCGGCGTAGTGCAGCAGCGCGATGTAGGCCGAGCGGTTCGGGTCGTACTCGATCTCCGCGACCCGCGCCGGGACGAAGTCCTTGCGCCGCTTGAAGTCGATCTTCCGGTACAGGCGCTTGGCGCCCCCACCGCGATGGCGGGAGGTCTTGCGCCCGCGGACGTTGCGCCCACCGGACTTCGTGAGCCCCTCGACGAGGGACTTCTCCGGCCGGTCGCGCGTGATCTCCGCGAAGTCCGGATAGGAGACAAAGCGCTGGCCGGGCGAGGTGGGGCGTGGCTTGCGGATCGCCATGGCTCAGCCCTCGAGCCCTTCGAGGCCCTGGAAGATCGGGATCGTCTCCCCCGAGCGCACCTGCACGATCGCCTTCTTCCACGAGCGGGTCCGCCCCGACGTGTAGCCGCGGCGCTTGGGCTTGGACTTCACCGACTGGGTGCGCACGTCGACGACGTGGACGTCGAAGAGCGACTCGATCGCCTGGCGGATCTGCGTCTTGTGCGCCCGGTCGTGCACGCGGAAGGTGTACTTGCCCAGCTCGGAGAGCACGAAGGACTTCTCCGAGACGACGGGGCGGATGATGACCTGATCGGGCTGCATCGCGCTACTCCCGCCCCTCCCGGGCTGCCCGGGCGGTGAGCTCGGAGAGCGCGCGCTCGGACACGAGCACGCCGGCGGCGCCCACGAGGTCGGCGACGCCGACCTCACCCGCGGTGAGCACCCCGAGGCGCTCGATGTTGCGAAACGAGCGCCCCGCATGGCCCTCCTCGTCGTGCAGAACGACGAGCGCGCGGCCGCGCGGGCGGTCCCAGTCGTGCAGCAACCCCGCGGCGCGCTTGGTCGCAGGCGCGTCGAACGCGCCGGCGTCGAAGACCCCGAGCGACCCGCGCCCGGCGTGGAGCGACAGCGCCGAGCGCAGGGCGGCACGGCGGGCCTTGCGGTTGACCTTGAAGGTGTAGTGGCGCGGGGAGGGACCGAACACCGTGCCGCCGCCCGTCCAGATCGGCGAGCGCGAGGAGCCGGCGCGGGCGCGGCCCGTGCCCTTCTGGCGCCAGGGCTTGGCCCCGCCGCCGCGGACCTCGCCGCGGGTCTTGGTCGCCGCCGTGCCCTGGCGGCGGGCGTTGAGCTCCGCGCGCACGCACTCGTGCACGAGCGGCTCGTTCCACTTCGCCGCGAAGGCGGCCTCGTCGAGGGTCACCGCGTCGCCCTCGCCCACGCGGGTGGCGCTAGCGGGCATCGGTGCGCACCTCCACGGTCGAGCCCCTGGGCCCGGGTACCGCGCCCCGGAGCAGCAGGAGGTTCTGCTCTGAGTCGATCCGCACGATGGTCAAGCCGCGCTGCGTCGCGCGCCGGTTGCCCATCTGGCCCGGGCCGCGGATGCCCTTGAACACGCGCGAGGGCGTCGCCGAGGCGCCGATGGAGCCGGGGGCGCGCACGTTGTGCGAGCCGTGCGACGCGGGCCCGCGCGAGAAGTTGTGGCGCTTGATCGTGCCCTGGAAGCCCTTGCCCTTGGTGACGCCCGAGACCTTCACCGTCTGGCCGGACTCGAACGAAGCCACGGTCACTGTGTCGCCCACGGACAGATCGCCGCCCTCGTCGCGGAACTCGCAGAGGTCGCGCAGGGGCGAGGCGCCCGCCTTGCGCAGGTGACCGAGCTCGGGCCGGGTCAGCGCCTTCTCGCGCACGGCGTGGAAGCCGAGCTGCACCGCGTCGTAGCCGTCGCGCGCGGCGGTGCGCTTCGCGGTCACCGGGCAGGGGCCGGCCTCGAGGACGGTCACGCGCTCCACGCGGCCGTCCTCGCAGAACACCTGGGTCATCCCCAGCTTCGTGGCGAGGATCGCGGGCACGTGCTCAACCCGTCAGCTTGATCTCGATGTCCACGCCGGCGGGAAGGTCGACCCGCTGGAGGGAGTCCACCGTCTTCGGCGTGGGTGAGTGGATGTCGATCAGCCGCTTGTGCGTGCGGATCTCGAAGGCCTCACGTGAGTCCTTGTCCTTGAACGGCGAGCGGATGACGGTGTAGACGTTCTTCTCGGTCGGGAGCGGCACCGGGCCGGCGACGGTCGAGCCGTTGCGCAGCGCGGTCTCCTGGATCTCCTTGGCCGCGGCGTCGAGCGCCGAGACGTCGTAGGACTTCAGGCGGATCCGGATCTTGTTCTGGGCGAGGGCGGACATCAGTTACCCGAGCACTACTGCACTACCTCGGTGACCACGCCCGAGCCGACCGTGCGGCCGCCCTCGCGGATGGCGAAGCGCAGGCCGGCGTCCATGGCGATCGGCTGGATGAGCTCGATGTCCATCTGGACGTTGTCGCCCGGCATGACCATCTCGGTGCCCTCGGGGAGGTTCGCCGCGCCGGTCACGTCGGTCGTGCGGAAGTAGAACTGCGGGCGGTAGCCCGTGAAGAACGGCGTGTGGCGGCCGCCCTCCTCCTTCTTGAGCACGTAGACCTCGGCCTTGAAGCGCGTATGCGGGTTGATCGAGCCCGGCTTGCACAGCACCTGGCCGCGCTCGATGTCCTCGCGCTTCGTGCCGCGGAGCAGGCAGCCGACGTTGTCGCCCGCGCGCCCCTCGTCGAGGATCTTGCGGAACATCTCGACGCCCGTCACGACCGTGGAGGCCTTGTCCTTGATGCCGACGATCTCGACGGTCTCGCCCGTCTTGACGATGCCCTGCTCCACGCGCCCGGTGGCCACCGTCCCGCGGCCGGTGATCGAGAAGACGTCCTCTACCGGCATCAGGAAGGGCTTCTCGAGCTCGCGCACGGGCTCGGGGATGTAGGAGTCGAGCTGCTCGGCGAGCTCGATGATCTTCTGCGTGTACTCCGCGTCGCCTTCGAGCGCCTTGAGCGCCGAGCCGGTGATGAACGGGACGTCGTCGCCCGGGAAGTCGTACTCCGAGAGCAGCTCGCGGACCTCGACCTCGACGAGCTCGAGCAGCTCGTCGTCGTCGACCATGTCCGCCTTGTTGAGGAAGACGACGATGTAGGGGACGCCGACCTGGCGGGCGAGCAGGATGTGCTCACGCGTCTGGGGCATCGGGCCGTCGGCCGCGGAGACCACGAGGATCGCGCCGTCCATCTGCGCGGCGCCCGTGATCATGTTCTTCACGTAGTCCGCGTGGCCCGGGCAGTCGACGTGGGCGTAGTGCCGGTTGGGCGTCTCGTACTCCACGTGGGACGTGGCGATGGTGATCCCGCGCTCCTTCTCCTCCGGAGCGTTGTCGATGTCCGCGAACGAGCGGGCCTGGCCGCCGTACGCCTCGGCCAGGACCTTGGTGATCGCCGCGGTCAGCGTCGTCTTGCCGTGGTCGATGTGACCGATGGTGCCGACGTTGACGTGCGGCTTGTCGCGCTCGAACTTCTCCTTTGCCACGTGAACTACCTCTCTACGAATTCGGAACCGGGGAAATCTACTAAGCGGGGACGGGCGTGCCTTCGCGCTCGCCGACGACCTTCTCGGCGATGTGGGACGGCACTTCCTCGTAGCCCTCGAACTGCATGGTGTAGGTCGCGCGGCCCTGGGTCATCGACCGCACGTCGGTCGCGTAGCCGAACATCTCCGACAGCGGCACGCGGGCGTTGACGACCTGCGCGTTGCCGCGCATCTCCTGGCCCAGGACGTGCCCGCGCCGGCGGCTGAGGTCACCGATGACGTCACCGAGGAAGTCCTCGGGCGTCACGACCTCGACCGCGAAGACGGGCTCGAGCAGGACGGGCTTGGCCCGGCGCACGGCCTCCTTGAGCGCGAGCGAGCCCGCGACCTTGAAGGCGATCTCCGAGGAGTCCGTGTCGTGGTACTTGCCGTCGGTCAGGGTCACGCGCACGTCGACCATCGGGTAGCCGGCCTTGACGCCGTTGCCCAGGGCCTCCTCGACCCCCTTCTCGACCGCGGGGATGAACTCGCTGGGCACGGAGCCGCCGCGCACCTTGTTGACGAAGTCGAAGCCCTCGCCGGGGATCGGCTCGACGTTGATGTAGACGATGCCGTACTGGCCCGAGCCGCCGGTCTGGCGGACGAAGCGCCCCTCGACCTTGGTCGCGGTGCCACGGATGGTCTCCCGGTAGGAGACCTGCGGGCGCCCCACGTTCGCGTCGACCTTGTACTCGCGCAGCATGCGATCCACGAGGACCTCGAGGTGCAGCTCGCCCATCCCGGAGATCTCGGTCTGGCCGGTCTCGTCGTTCGTGGCGACCTGGAAGGTGGGGTCCTCCTCGGCCAGGCGCCCGAGCGCGACCGACATCTTCTCCTGGTCGACCTTCGTCTTGGGCTCGATGGCGACCTTGATGACCGGCTCGGGGAAGACGATCGTCTCCAGGCGGATGGGACGGTCGGGCGCGGCGAGGGTGTCGCCGGTCATGACCTGCTTGATGCCCACGCCCGCGGCGATGTCGCCCGCGGAAACCCCCTCGCGCTCGACGCGCTCGTTGGCGTGCATCTCGAGGATGCGTCCGATGCGCTCCGTGCGGCCCGTGCGGACGTTGAGCACCCGCGAGCCGGCGGCGAGCGTGCCGGAGTAGACGCGGAAGTAGGTGAGCTTGCCGACATAGGGGTCGGCCATGATCTTGTGCACCAGCGCGGCGAAGGGCTCGGAGTCGTCGGCCTTGCGGACCGCGGGGCGGTCCTCCTCGCCCCGGACGGGCTCCAGGCCCGCGACGGGCGGCACGTCGAGCGGCGAGGGCAGGTAGTCGATGACCGCGTCGAGCAGGGGCTGGACGCCCTTGTTCTTGAACGACGAGCCGCACAGGACGGGCGTGAGCGCGTTGGCCAGCGTGGCCTTGCGCAGGGCGGCCTTGAGCTGGGCGACGGGGATCTCCTGCTCGTCGAGGATGAGCTCGGTGAGCGCGTCGTCGAAGTGCGAGATCTCGTCGAGCAGGCGCTCGCGCGCGGCGGCGGCCGCGTCGACGAGCTCGGCGGGGATGTCCGAGACCTCCTGCTCGCGGCCGAGGTCGTCCTTGTAGAGGACGGCCTTCTGCTCGACGAGGTCGACGAGCCCGCGGAAGTCCGACTCGGCGCCGATCGGGAGCTGGATGGGCACGGCGTTCGCGCCCAGGCGCTCGACCATGGTCTGCACGCCGCGGTCGAAGTCGGCGCCGATGCGGTCCATCTTGTTGATGTAGGCGATGCGCGGGACGTGGTACTTGTCGGCCTGGCGCCAGACGGTCTCGGACTGGGGCTCGACCCCCGCGACGGAGTCGAACAGGGCGACGGCACCGTCGAGCACGCGCAGCGATCGCTCCACCTCGACGGTGAAGTCGACGTGACCCGGCGTGTCGATGATGTTGATGCGGTGGTCGTGCCACTCGCACGTCGTCGCCGCGGAGGTGATCGTGATGCCCCGCTCCTGCTCCTGGGCCATCCAGTCCATGACCGCGGCGCCCTCGTGGACCTCGCCGATCTTGTACGTGCGGCCCGTGTAGAAGAGGATGCGCTCGGTCGTCGTCGTCTTGCCGGCGTCGATGTGCGCCATGATCCCGATGTTCCGGGTCTTCTCGAGTGTGAATTTGCGGGCCATGGGGGTCTTCGTCTCCGGGCAAAGAAAAGGGCCCTAGGGGCCCTGGAGCCTTCGCGGCGGTGAGCGGGGTGGTGGACAGGCCCGGCTCGCCGACGGACGGCCAGTCTAGCACCGGGAAATCGGCCCCGCCCGCCCCTGATTCGCGCCCTCGTGCTGGTGTTGGCGGGGGTCGCGGCGGAGGTCCTGATCGCCGCCGAGCTCGCGCCGCTGGCGGGCCTCGCGGTTCGCTACTTCAGGCCGCCACGCGGCTGAGAAGACGCCGAGCGAGCGACACCTGCGGAAGCGGATCGCCGCTCATCGTTCGCAGCTCCGACAGGAGGCGCTCGGCACCAGCCTTCACATGTTCATCGCGCTCATCGAGATCCTGAGCGCGAGCGATCGCCGTGAGTGCGATATCAGGCTCGGCCGCGTCCACCGCGACCTCGGCCAGCGCCAGCAGCGCGTCGGCCCCCGCCCACTCGGGATCGTCTGCCTCTTCAGCGAGATGAATCGCGCGAGCTACGAACCCGAGAGCCAAGTCGTTGATCCCGAGGCGGTTGAGCGTCGAGCCGAGGTTCCACGGATACGCCGGCTCAGCGGGATCGAGTCGCATCGCGCGTACGTACAGCGCGAGGACTCGCTCGAGGCGATCGTCAGCGAGAAAGCGCTTCACCGTCCGTGCCTGTGGCCACTGGCCCGGCTTGAGGATCTCGACGATCAACGCGTCGGCCTCCGCAATCAGAGCCCCTGCGTGCTCGCGGGCATCAAGTGGCTCGTCGCGCGCGCTTGCCGCGGGCTCGTCGATAGAGGCTGCGTTGCTCATACGTGAGTTCCGACCACCATCCGCGCCAGCGCGCGGCTCGCTCGTCATTGTGCCCTACCCCGAGGATCTCCTCTCCAGCGCGAACAAGGTCGCACACCCGCAGGCGTGCGCCGGTGCGAGGGTCGTCTCCATCCTCCTCCAGCCAGTTGCGCGGACGCCGAGGCAATCAGCGCAGTCTGTCACCGGGGACGGCGCCGACGCCACGGCGACGGAGTTTGGTAGCGGGTTCGAGCGTCGTACGGAGCAAACGCGCGCGACCGACGCCGGGATCCAGACGCCCTGGTGTTCATGGGGCCCGCGGCTCAGAGGCCAGCGGAGCACAAACGTGACTCGGCGGGCGGAGAGGGACTGCGCGGCGGGCCCGGCCCCCGGCGTGGGGTTCAGGAGCCTTCTGGTTCGGTGACGGGGAACGGGTCCCAGTCGATCCGCTGGGCCAGCTCGGCCGGCCCGAGGTCGATCACGCCCGAGCGCCGCACGGGCTCATACGCGCCCTCGCGCAGCGCAAGCCAGTCGACCCGTCGCTGCTCGGGGTCGACGATCACCAGCTCGTCGATCTGGTGGGCGGCGTAGAACTCAAGCTTCTTGGCGGCGGGCTCACGCCAGGACAGGACTTCGACGGCGAGCGCCGCGGTCGGCTGCCATTGGGGCTCGACCGGGGGGCGCAGCAGCGCCAGGTCAGGTACGCGGTGATCGTCCCTGACGCCGATGCCGGCGGCGCCGAGCACCGCCATGCCCTGTGTCATGGCGAGCGGCCGCAGCGCCTCGCGCACCTCGTCCACGACCAGCTCATGACGGGAGGATGGCGGCGGGCTCATGTGCAGCACACCCTCCCAGACCTCGTCGTGGCGGTCAGCGCCCCACTCGCGGCGGCGCTCAAGCAGCGCCTCGACCTCGGTCGGGAGGGGGTCGGGGATCAGCGTCGGCATCAGCACGACAGCGTAACCGCCACGGGCCACCACTCACCAGCGCCGGCAGGACGACCCATCCCTCGCTCGCGCGCCCGGCTGAGGCCGTTCCTACGTCGCTACGTCGGCCTCGATGTCGTCGAAGACGTCTGGCGGCGCAGCGACCTCAGCGAGGACCAAGCGCTCGCGCTCGCCGACACAGAGAAGCACGCCGCGCGCGAGTAGTGGCGCGCGGCGTTCTCAACCCCAACGTCCTGGTCTCCGCGCGCGGGCTCTCGTCTGACCCTACGGCCAGTCGAGCTGCTCGGCCAGCTGGGCCGGGCCGAGGTCGATCAGGCCGCTGCGCTCGACGGCCTGGTAGTCGCCGTGCTCATCGAGTGCGAGCCAGTGCACGGCGTGCTCGGCGGGGTCGATGATCAACAGCTCGTCGACGTGGTGGGCGGCGTAGAACGGCAGCTTGTCCCAGGTCTCATCGCCGGGGGAGACGATCTCTGCCGCGAGCGCGACGGTCAGATGCCACGCTCCACGCGGACGGCTGCGGTGCAAGCCGACGTCCGGCACGCGGAAATCGAGTTCGTCGGCTCCCAGGTTAAACGGACCGCCAATCGTCAGGCCGGCTTGACGGGCCAGTGGACCGACGATCGCGTGCAACTGACCTTCGACGTCTGCGTGCTCGCCCGATGGTGCTGGCGCCATGTGCAGGACACCATCCCACACCTCGTCGTGACGGTCGGCTCGGGCCAGGCGGCGGCGTTGCAGCAGCTCCTCGAACTCGGCCGGGGGTGGGTCGGGGACCAGTGTGCGCATCGCCTCAAAGCGTACCCGCCACCGGTCGCGCCTGAAAGGCCGTCCGATCACGTTTGCGCTCAACCCCCTCCGACCTTCACGCGCAAATGGCATTCGCTCGACTGGGCGCCCGGAGCCTGTCAAGTCGAGTGAGACGCTCGTCGGTTGAATTTAGTGAGCAGCCTCCTTGCTCTCGGGCCTGTTGATCCAGGCGGCGGTCGGCAGCGCTGGGGGCCGCGGCGGCCGGCCGACGAACCGCTCGGGCGTCGCCGCGTAGGCGGCGTCGAGGACGCGGGCGCGCTCGGCGTGGAGAGCTTCCGCCTGTCCGTGGTGGACGGCGGCCGGTGCCATGAGGCCGATCCCGGAGTGGCGGTGCTCGTGGTTATACCAGGGGAAGAACTCGCGGCTGAAGGCGCGCGCGTGCTCGATCGAGTCGAACCGGTCGGGGAACTCGGGGCGGTACTTGAGCGTCTTGAACTGCGCCTCGCTGTAGGGGTTGTCGGTCGACGTGTAGGGCCGGCTGTGCGTCTTGAGCACGCCGAGGTCGGCGAGCGGGAACGCGACCGGCTTGCCGCGCATCGAGGTCCCGCGGTCGGCGTGGACGGTCAGCTGCCCGCGAGTGATCTGCTGCTGCTCGACGGCCTGGCCGATCAGCGCCTTGGCGAGCTCGGCGCTCTCGCGGTGCTGGACGGTCCAGCCGACGGCGTAGCGGCTGAAGACGTCGAGGATCACGTAGAGGTAGAAGCACGTCCACTTCGCCGGGCCCTTGAGCTTGGAGATGTCCCACGACCAGACCTCGTTGGGTCTCTCGGCGAGCAGCTCGGGCGCCGCGTAGGGCGGGTGCGTGACCTGGTCGCGACGCTCCCGCACGCCGCCGTGCCGGGCGGCCAACAGCCGATACATCGTCCGCTGCGACGCCAGATAGCGGCCTTCGTCGAGGAGCGTCGCCCAGACCTGTGCGGGCGAGCTGTCGACGAACCGCTCGGAGTGCAGCTCGCCCAGCACGGCCTCGCGCTCGACGTCGCTCAGCGCTCTCGCCGATGCCGCGCGCGGTCGGTGAGGCGTGGGCTCGGGCGGGCGACGACGCCGGTAGATCGTCGCCGGCGCCGCCCCGAGCGCCCGGCACGCCGGACGCGTGCCGACGAGCGGCGTGAGCTCGTTGACGGTCTGCTCGATCATCGCTCGGTGCTCCCCGGCGCGCCCTTCGGCTCGAGCAACTCGCCCAAGAGCGCAGAGACGTTTCCCTGGACCTCGATCACCCGACGCGCCTTCGCGAGCTCCGCCTCGGCGCGCTCCGCGCGGCGCTCGAGCGCCGTGATCCGGGCGTCGCGCCGGTCAGCCGGCTTGCGCCCCCGCGGACGCCCGAGCGCCGCCAGCGACCCGGCGTCGCGCTGCTTGCGCCACTCGCTCAACAGCGACGAGTACAAGCCCTCACGGCGCAGCAGCGCCCCGATCTCACCCGGCCGCGAGCACGCCTCGACCTCGCGCAGAACCCGCAGCTTGTACTCAGCCGAGAATCGCCGCCGCTTCGCCTGCTCGACCAGCTCGGGATCGAGAACCCCCGCCGGCGCGGCGCGCCCGGCGGTCGCTCCGCTCCGCTCGCCTACGGCTCGCTGCGCTCCGCGACCCCCGGCTCCGTTGTGCTCCATGTCCAACATCACGTGCTCCGTTCTCGCCCCCAACACCCAGTAGTTCTGCGGTCATGAACGTCTCACGTGACATTGGCAGAGAGGGAGGGAGCCCCCTCCTTGGTCTTGCGGTTGGCCTGCAGGCTGAAGCCAAGGGAGTGCAGCAGCCGCGCGACGGTGCGATAGCTGACCTCGTGCCCAAGCCCGCGCAGGCCCTTGGCCAGCTCGCGGACGCTCTTAGACGTCCACAGCAGCGGACGCTCGGGATCGCCGCGGGTCTCGCCATCAACCAGGCGCTTGAGATCTGAAAGCAACGTCTCGTCGGTATCGACGCGGCGCTTGCGGCCGGCACCCGCCTTGCGCACCCGGCCCACCGGGAGCTGCTGGGGAGCGTCAAGCTCGGCCAGCCCCTTACGGACCGTGTTCTCGGCCATGCCGCTGGCCCGCGCGACCGCCGCGATCCCCCCGCGCCCATGCGAACGCGCCTCAGCCGCCGCCCAGACCCGTCGCTGACGCTCATCCAGCGTCCCCGCCACCGCCCGGAACCGCTCACCGATCGCGCGCTCATCGATCACCGCACCCGTGATTCCACACCACGAGCACCATCCCTTCACCTTATTGCGTCACGAGCGCTTACCATTGGCGAGGTGATCGAGGTTCCCGCCGAGCTCCCCGGCCACGAGTTGGTGCGCGCCGGGCTCGCCGATCTCGCCGCGGGGCGTGAGACCGAGGCCGTGCGCTCGCACACCGGCTCGGCCGCACCCGGTTCCTCCTGTCGCATCGTTGGCGCCTGGGTGCTCACGCCCCGCCCCCGTTCCGCTGCTACAGTCGTAGCATATGGATGAGGTGCGGACGATCGCGCAGCGAGAGCTGCGCAACAACGTCGCGGAGGTGCTCCGCCAGGTCGAGGCCGGCGCGCATCTCCGGGTCACGGTCAGTGGACGCCCGGTCGCTGATCTGGTGCCCATCCATAGGCGCCGACAGTTCGTGTCCCGCGAGGTCGTCGACGAACTGCGCGCGTTGCCCGTCGACGAGGACCTGTGGGACGAGATCAAGCAGATGCGCGCCGGCGACCCTGACGAGGATTCCTGGAAGTAATGGGGCCGGTAGCGGGGGTGCTTGACACATCGGCGATCGTCGCGCGCCACCAAGAGGACGCCTCGATCGTGCTGCCTGACCAGGCGGCGATCTCCACCGTGACGCTTGTGGAGCTCCACGCTGGGGTGCGCGGCGCCGCCAACGAGCACGCGCGCCGCGTCCGTCAGCGCCAGCTCTCGTTCGTAGAGGCGCGATTCGAGCCGCTGCCCGTCGATGAGGACGTCGCGCGTCATGCCGGCCGGATCAGGGCCGACGCCCGCCGCGCGGGCCACAAGGCCGCGCTCGCCGACGTGCTCATCGCGGCCACCGCTGTCGCCCGAGGAGTAGCCGTCTACACCCGCGATCGCGACTTCGAGCGCCTGTCCGGCGTCGACGTCGTGATCGTCTGACGCATCACTCGCCCCACCCGGCGGAGGGGTCGCCCAGGGAGAGGCTCGGTGATCTCGGCCAGGAGGGCGCGTAGCGGCTGCTCGTCGCCGCGCATCGCGCTGATCGAGGCGCTGATGTTGGGAGCGCGGTCGACGGGCGCCCAGTCGAGGCGGTAGCCGGCGTTCTGGGCGAGCTGCCCGAAGAACGCGCGCTGGGGGCGGCCGTTGCCGTCTTGAACGGGTGCAGGGCGCTGAGTGCGCAGCGCGGCGCCAAAGGCCCCACGCCGGGACCGCAGCCGAGGTCCGACGCGCGTGGCGCGGATCTCACCACTCGCCCGCGAGTAGGCGTTCGCGAGCGTCAGTGCCGCGCTGGCCGCGGCCGGCGCCCGTCAAGCCTCGCCAGCGGAGCGGGCGCGGCGTGCGTCGCCGCGCCGCGTCCGGATCGGCGGCCGCCGGCGCGCGCCGGCGCTGCTCGCGGTCGCGGGGGAGGTATCAGTCCGTCGGCGTAGATCCCGCGCCGAGCGCGGCCGCCGCCCGCGTGGCCCCGGTCCGCGCGGTCCTGAGCCGGCGCAGCGCGACGAGGACCGGCGCCCTGCGACCACCGGTGAGCGCGCTGCCCAGGCCGTCGTAGGCGACCGCGACGCGGCGGAGGGCGAGGGCAAGGGTGGTGCCCCGGCTGCGAAGCTGCGGTGCGACCGGCGCGGTACGGACCTCGGCGCTCGCGCGCGAGTAGGCAGTCCCGAGCGACGACGCCGCGCTCGCCGCAGCCGCGCCGCGCCGGCGCGAGAGCCGGCTCGCGGGTGCGGCGACCCCGCGCGCGAGCCGGCGCAGCGGCGCCACGAGCGCCGCACGATGATCGTCGGGGCGGGCCGGAGCGCGCGCCGCCCGGGGGGCGCTCGCGACCGGGCCCGGGTCACCGACGCGCGCCCCGAGTAGAGCCGCGGCCACGGTCAGCACGAGGGCTGCGACGACGAGCGGGACGGCGCGGCGGCGTCGTGACGCCGCACGTGTGCGGGGGCGTCCTGCGCGGCCCTCGGCGGCAACCCCGTCGGCCGCGGCCGGCGCCGAGTCCTCCTCGGGACCCTGCCGGCCGGCTCCCGCTTGGGCGTCGGTCTCATCGGGCGCAGCGGGCGGCGCGTCCGTCGAGCTCTGAGCCCCCACCCAGGCGCTCCGCGTGTCGCTCGGGATGACGTCGGGCGCCGGCTGCTCCCTCGCCGGGGAGGTCCATGCCGCCGCCACCCATGAACTCTCCGCGTCGGCCGGCGTGACGTCGGGCGCCGGCGGCGCGCTCGCGTCGGGGAAGCTCTCTCCGGCCGCCCAGGGATTGGCCGTATCGGCCGCCTTGCTCTCTGCGGCCTCCGCCCGGCCGGACGCAGCGACGCCCCACTCGCCCGCGCGATCGGGCTCCGGCGTTGACGTCGGTGTCGACCAATCCGACCAGGGCGAGGCGTCGGATCGCTGCGGCCCTTGCTCGGGCTCGGAGGCGGGAGGCTCGGGCGCAGAGGAGGTCGGATCCCACGGCGAGTCCGGCTCGGGAGCGAGCGGAGCGTCGGGCGTCTCGCGGTCGGCGACCGGGGCCTCGACGGCAGGCGCCACAGAGCCGGAAGGGGCGTTCTCGGGCTCCGCGTGCGGTTCCTCGACAGGTTGCCACGGAGCCCTCGGAGGCGGCGTGGACGGAGGCGAGCCCCGCCGCTCCAGCGCCTCGCGCGCCCCCGCGCCAGCGCTCGTGAGCGCGCCCGCCAGTCCGCCGACGCGCCGACGGCGGCGGGGACCCAGCGCGAGGTGGAATCCGCGGCCAAGCCCGGGCACCGCCACGAGCCCCCACAGCAAGCTCATCCCGAGTCCACGAACCCCGGCGGGGCCGGCTTCGGGGCGGGCGGGCTCGGCCGCGGGGCGACCGCAGGGGGCGGCGGCGGCGGCGCCACGCTGGGGGCCGGGCTCGGTGCCGGAGTCGGGGCGACGGCCGGCGCTGGGCTCTTCACGGGAGCGGGAGCTGCCGACGAGGCGACCGGAGCAGGGCTCCTGCGAACTCGCCGCGCACTCGCCAAGCTGCGCGAACCGCGCCGGACCCGCCGCTTCCCCGACGGCACGGCCACCCGCACGCCGGGCAGCGGCAGCGGGGGGAGCGCGACCGGCACCGGAGTCGGCGCGGCCGCGACCGGTCGCCGCGAGGGGGAGCGTCCTCCATCTCCTCCCCGCGCGATCGCCCAGGCGATCCCGAACGCCGCCACGGGGACGAGCACGGCCACGATCGCCAGCGGTCGACGGATCATCCTCCGCACGCGACCGGCCGCGTGCTGCCCGGCACCAGGCAGGCGTCCTTGCGGACGTACCCCCGCGAGCCCCCGACGACCCGGAAGGAGACGAACTTCCCGAGGCGTCGCGCCCCCGTCACGCGCAGCTCGAGGACGACGCCGACCCTCAGCTCGCGTTCGAAGCGGCGCAGTCGCAGCGTGCGCCCGGTGCCCGCCGTGCGCTGTGTCCCACAGGAGGGCGTGCAGCGCACGTTGATCGTCGCCGACCGAGGAGCCATGACCGACAGCCGCTGGAGCCGGATCCCGCCGGCCAGAAGCTGTCCACGCGCCCGCACCACCGGGAACGGGTTCAGTGGCAACGGCCGGGCGGGAGTGACGAGCACGGTCGCCCGCGCCACGGCGACCGCCCCCGATCGGTCGACCACCCGCAGGGCGATCGTCCTGCGCCCCGCCGCGGTGAAGGTCCGCCTGGCCACGGGCCCTTTCGCGTCGCCGAAGACACCGTCGCCGTTGAGGTCCCAGGACTCCGAAGCGAGGCCATTGTCGGGGTCGCGCGCGAGCGAGACGAACGTGACCCGAGCGCCGACGCCGGCCGTCCGGGGCGCGAGGATGGCGGCCACGGGCGGCCGATCCACCACGCGCACAGTGACCTCGTAGGCCTTGGTTCCGAGCACGGGCCTGCTGTCGGCGAGCAGGCGCACGACGTGGGGTCCAGGCGACGCGAACACGTGGGCCACACGTGGCGACGCCGGCTCGTCCGCGTTGTTGCCGAACCCGTCCCCGTCCAGATCCCAGCGGCAGACGACGCCGCCCGTTCCGCACGCCGAGCTGCCGTCGAAGGTCACCGTGTCTCCGGTGCGCGGCGCGGCAGGAACGTAGAAGATCCCCGCATCGGCCCGGGCGGTGGAGGTGCCGACGAGCGCGACCGCGAGCGACGTCAAGGTGGCAAGCAGCGCGAGGCGGCCGGTGTTGATCACGGTGTTCATCATGTCGTCTCCTCGAGGGGGGACCGACCCTCGGGCCGGATCGCGACGTGGAGGATCGCAGCCCCGCCGGTCAGGAACAAGCTGGTACGGGCGGTCCCCCCCCCCACGAACTCGCCGAGGGCAACCAGGAGCCATAGCATCGGGCGGTGCTCTCGCGCCCAGATCTGATGGGCCGGCGGCTGCGGGAGGCGGGCAAGCGCGCCCTGCACAAGGGCTTCATCGCTGGTCAGCGGCTCGGCGTGGACGTCCTGCCGCGCCACTACTACTCGCAGATACCGGACATCGCCGAGCTGCGCCGCGAGCACGCCTGGCGGCGGCCCTATGACATGCACGCGATCCGCGGTTCCGACCTCGAGGGACAGATCGCGCGCGCGCGCGCAGCGTGTCCGCCGGAGCTGTCGGCGCGCCTCCCGGAGCTTGACGTCCATGCGACCGCGTGCGCGGCGAACGGGGCGGTGGGATACGGTCGCGCCGAAGCGGACTTCCTGTTCTGCTGGATCGCCACCCATCGCCCCGCCCGCGTCGTACAGGTGGGCGGCGGCGTTTCCACGCACGTCATCCTCCGCGCCGCCGCCGAGGTCGACTACGCGGTCGAGATCCGCTGCGTGGAGCCCTATCCCACGCAGACGCTGATCAATCTCGCGCACGCGGGTCGCATCGAACTCATCCAGCGTCCCGCCCAGGGGCTGCCACCGTCCGAGTTGGCCGATGTGGAGGCCGGCGATCTGCTCTTCATCGACTCGACACACGCGGTCAGACCCGGCGGAGAAGTCCCCAGGCTGGTGCTCGAGGTGCTTCCGCAGCTCGCCCCCGAGGTCAACGTGCACGTCCACGACATCGTGTTCCCCTATGACCACGGACCGGATGTCCTCGAGGAGGACCTCTTCTTCTGGAGTGAGAGCCTCCTTCTCCAAGCCTTCCTGACCGGCAACGCGCACTGCCAACTGGAGGTCTCGCTGTCCATGCTCCACCATCGGGCTCCGGACGTCCTGCAGGAGCTCCTCCCCGGATATCGACCGTTGTCGATGTCGGGGGGGCTACGCGCGAACAACGCAGTCGGCGACTTCCCGTCGGCGACCTTCCTTCGTATCTCCGTCTAGCAGGCCGCGCCCCTCTCGCCCCGCCAGTACGATCGCTGTCGCATGCCGGACGAACGGATCGTGGTAGCCGGAGCCGGAGGCTTCATCGGCGGGCATCTCGTCCGCTCACTGCTGGAGGAGCACGCTTCCGTCGTGGGCGTCGACATGAAGCCCCTCGACGAGTGGCATCAGCTCGACCCGCGCGCCGAGAACCGGCGCTTGGAGCTCAGCGATCTCGACGCCTGCCGCGAAGCTGTCGCCGGGACAACGCGGGTGTTCAACCTCGCTGCCGACATGGGCGGCATGGGGTTCATCGAGAACAACAAGGCGTTGTGCATGCTCTCAGTGCTCATCAATACGCATCTGCTCATGGCGGCGCGGGAGCACCAGGTCGAGCGCTACTTCTTCGCCTCGTCCGCATGCGTATATCCCGACTATCGCCAGGACACCCCCGATAACCCGGGTCTTCGCGAGGCGGACGCGTACCCGGCGATGCCCGAGGACGGCTACGGGTGGGAGAAGCTCTTCTCCGAGCGCATGTGCCGTCACTTCGGCGAGGACTTCGGGCTCGCGACCCGCGTCGCGCGCTATCACAACGTTTACGGGCCACACGGGACCTGGAGCGGGGGGCGTGAGAAGGCGCCCGCCGCGATCTGCCGCAAGGTGGCCGAGGCCAAACGAAGCGGCGCGCGGGAGATCGAGATCTGGGGCGACGGCGAGCAGACCCGCTCGTTCATGTACGTTGACGACTGCGTGCTGGGCACCCGCCTGCTCACCGCCAGCGAGGTGACCGAGCCGCTGAACCTGGGCTCGAGCGAGATGGTGACCATCAACCAACTCGTCGACATCGTCGAGGACATCGCCGGAGTGCGGTTCCGCCGTGCCTACGACCTCGATGCGCCGAAGGGGGTGCGCGGCCGCTCGAGCGACAACGCGCTAATCGCCGACCGCCTGGGGTGGGAGCCGTCCATCACGCTCCGCGACGGCCTCGAGCGTACTTACGCCTGGATCCACGACGAGGTCGCGGCACTCCGACCCGCGGCCGCAGCCTGAGCTTCTCACCCGGCCAGCGCCCCGCACGTGGTTATCAGGCCCGCCTTGCTCCTGGCCAACAGCGGGTAGATGGGCGAGATGGATCTTCGCCGGTACTGGTTCCGCCGCACCGACACGCTCGGGTTCTCACCGCTTGCGCCCTTCGAAGGCGTCGCGCCCGGGCACGTCGAGCGGCTGCGACGCTCGACGCTGCGCCGCGCGCTCGTCCGACTCCGCCATCTCGACATCAAACCGGCCGATGTGGCCCTCGCCTCCTACCCGCGATCGGGCAACACCTGGGCCAAGCAGATGCTCGGTGACCTGCTCGCCGAGAGGGAGCTCGATCGAGTGGAGGCCGAGCGGCTGATCCCCAGCGTCGGATTTCACCATCGAGCGCCCGCCGTGGCGGCTGGTGGCGGCCGGCTGGTCAAGACCCACGAGCCCTACCGCGGCGAGTTCACCCGAGCGATCTACCTCGTACGCGACGTCCGTGACGTCGCGCTCTCCTTGTTCGCGGTCGAGGAGGCGCGCTCGCGACCCAGGGAGAGCTTCGCAGCGTTCACCGAGGATCTCGCCGCGGGGAAGACGCTGGGATACGGCTCGTGGCAGACGCACGTTGACTCGTGGCTGGGCGCGGCCGGCCTGGATCTGCTCGTCCTCCGCTACGAGGACCTGCTCGCGGACCCCGCCCGCGGGGTCGCTCGGATGGCCTCGTTCCTTGGCCTCGACCCCGACCCCGCAGCGGTGCAGAGTGTCGTGCGGCGGCATCAGGCGGGTGTCGTACGCGTCGCGGCCCACGAGCGCGAGCTCGCCAACCCCGCGTTCCGCGGCCGCCGCATCGCGGGAGCCGCCCTCGAGCGACCGCCCGAGCTCCGCCCCGCACTGGAGGCCCTCGCCGCGGCGAGTCCGGCTCTGCGGCGCTTCGATTACTGAGCGAACCGCAGACCCGCTTGGGCTGGCGACAGCTCGCCGATGACCGCTTCAAAGCGCTCGGCGAAGGCGCCGACGTCGAAGTGGCGGT
>JAABUK010002541.1_pt1 | contig 32582 bp, 36 predicted proteins | sample 5559141 | NCBI WGS metagenome assembly JAABUK01 (sample SAMN10711869, study PRJNA513367) | rock metagenome | isolation source: Antarctica rocks | place: Antarctica: Victoria Land, Pudding Butte nord | collected 2016-01-03 | reverse complement strand
CAAAGCGGCCTGTTTGGGTTGATAGGGGCTGTGCCTCTTTTTCCAAAGCCTAACATAGCAAGCAAGCTGATATTTAACGACAGCAAGTGTTGCTAAATGCTGAAGCGAAGTTCATAACAGGCTCTAGGGGGCCTCCTCTCCGGCGGCTGAAAATAAATGCAGGAAAACCCGCGTCCTCTCCCGAACTAGGCTTTTGTGACACTACTAGGAGCTATTTTTGATTGCGACGGCCTGCTGGCCGATACCGAAACCCCCGATTACGACGCCTGGCGCGAAATCTACGAGGAACAGGGGCTGCGCTTTCCTGTAGAACTTTGGGCGCACAGTATCGGCGCGGCGCAGGGACAGACCCTGAACGACTGGCACGGGCCGCTGGCCGAACACCTCGGGCCGAGTTACGACCGCGCCGCTATCCAGGCCCGCCGCGCTGCGTTTTATCAGAATGCCATCGGCAAGCTGACCCCGCTGCCCGGCGTGCTGGCCCTCTTGGATGCGTTAGACGAAGCTGGTATCCCCTGCGCCGTCGCCTCCAATGCCCAGCGCGAGTGGGTGGACCGCGTGCTGGAAATCACCGGCCTGACCGGGCGCTTCCGCACGATTGCTACGGTGGATGAGGTGGAACACCCGAAGCCCGCTCCCGACGTCTACCTGCTCGCCGCCTCCCGCCTCGGCGTTCCACCCGAGCACTGCGCGGCCTTTGAGGACTCCCCACGCGGCCTTGCCGCCGCCCACGCCGCCGGGATGTTCACCGTTGCCGTCCCCACCGCCCTGACCAAGCACTTCGCCTGGGAACAGGCTCACCACATCGTTGAGTCGCTGGAACATCTGGTGCTCGACGACGTGCGGGAGCGCCATGCAAGCCGCTAGAGGCGCCGCCGTAGCCGCCCTTCTTTGTTCATTCTTTCTTTGCGCCGCGCCATCGTACTGTCAGATTGGTGAGTCTCGCCCGGCGCTCTACACACGAACGCCCAGGCACGGGCCGCGCCTGATGATAGACGCCCACCGGGGCTGGGCCGTCAACACCGGAACAGTAGGTTCCGTCATTCAGAGAACCTCTGATGGGGGCAAGACATGGCAGGACCGAACGCCGCCCGGCTTTGCCGACATCGCCCCGGACCTGGGCGGAGAAGATATTGACGTCCCCGAAAGAACCTTTGGCCTGAGCGCCTTAGATGCCCGGCAATGCTGGGTCTCGTTTGGTGGTACGGTCCACGGGCGAGAAGTTCTTGTCGTGGAGCGGACACAGGACGGCGGCCAGCACTGGCGGCGGGCGGTATTTTCGGGCGCGGCGAATTCTACGGTGCTGCAATTTCTGGATACGCGGCATGGCTTCCTGCTGGCATTGGGCGGTCCAATGACAGGGGAAATGCAGAAAGATTTTTATTCGACTGCCGATGGTGGCAAAACGTGGACCAAAGGCGGTTCGCCGGATATGGTACTCGGAAATTACTATCCTACAGGCATGGCCTTTCGCAGTGTCCGCGAGGGCTGGATTACCGGCACGAACCACGGTGACCCGTCCGTTCCACTGATCCGTACCCGCGACGGCGGGCGAACCTGGCAGGTGCAGACGGTCGATCTACCCAACTCTTACGAAGCCGCAAATACTTACTCCCCACGGTTTCACGGGGAGGGGCGACGACAGGGTGCATTCACTGCTCAGTTGTACGGCCCTCATCGCCTGACCGTAAATTATATCACTCACGATGGCGGCGGGCACTGGGCTATCGCCCCGCCTGCCCGGAGGAAATATCCATGACACCACAGGAAACCGTGCTGGCGATGACGCGGCATATTCGAGATACCGTTAGGCCTCATCTGGGAGCGTGGCACGGGCGGGAGATTTTAGGCACGGCGGCCTCGGGCGATGCGACGTTCGGCATTGACGACATCGCGGAAGAGGCGATTGTGTCGTTTATCGAGCGCGAAAAGCTCTCTATCGCCTACTATTCGGAAGACAAGGGGCTGATTGAGTTTGGCGCGTCCCCCGAAGGCGTTTTGATTATTGACCCTATCGACGGCACGCGGCCTGCGGTGGCGGGCTTTGAGCAGTGCGTCGTCTCGGTGGCGTGGGCGGACTACGCGCCGGACGTGACGCTCGGCGACGTGCGGGTCGGGTGCATCGGGGAAATCAAGAACGACGACTTGTTCTGGGCGGAGCGCGGCGGCGGGGCGCACTGGCTGGGGGCGGACGGAATGGAAAAAGCGCCTCGCCTGTTGCCGATTGACGAAATTGCCCGTGCGCCATTGTCGTTTGAGGTGGTTGCCCGGCCCCTGGACTGGCTCGGCGTCGCGCTCGGCGAGATTGTAGACGCCGCTTCGGTCAAAGGCGGGGCGTTCGTGTTCAGCTCCACGGCCTTTTCGCTGACCCGGCTGGTCACGGGGCAGCTTGCGGCGAGCATTGACATTGGCAACCGAATTTACCGCGATTACCCGGCCTCGCAGGCGCGGTTTGCGGCCCTCGGCGGCGGCAAGCCGCTGGGGCTGTTCGGCTACGACATCGCTGCTGCCGCGCTGATTGCCGAGGAAGCGGGTGCGATTGTGACGGATGCCTACGGCAGCTCGCTGAATACAACCCCCCTGCTGGACACGTCCGCGCCGAGCTTGCAGTCCATTTTGGCGACTTCCAACCCGGCCCTGCACGCAAAGCTGCTGACGGCGCTGGACGCGGGCGTGGCGCGGCTGGAAATTAGAGAGTGAGCAGCATATGAGCAAGAACAACACCTGGAAAATCGTCGGCGTCAGCGTCGGCACACTGGCCCTCGGCGCGTGGGCGTGGAGCAATCGCCGCCTGTTTACGGTCAGCGACATTACGACCGGCGAAAGCGCGGCCTACCCCACCCTGCGCTCGCGGGTCTACTATGCCGAAATCCCCAAAACGCTGAACGCGGCGGCGGCGTGTTTAACCAATCTGCCGGGCTTTGCCCTGACACAGCGGGACACGGCCAACGACGCGCTGGAAGGAACCGCGAACGGGGCGTTTGGACTGACCGACGACCTCACGGTCTATTGTTTTGACATTGGCCGGGGGCAGACACGGGTGACAATTCGCGCCCGCGCCCGTGGTGGGATTGGGGATTTGGGACGCAATGCCGCGCACCTTCGCGCCTTGCAGGGGGCAATGGATGCGCGGCTCAACACAGGCGCGGCGTTCTAGCCAGTCTGCCCGGACAGAGCGGTCAGCGATTGGCTGGCAGCGTACTGCACATGAGGGTCGGCGCTTTGGGCGAGGCGATGCAGGGTGTCCAGAACCGACGGCTTGCGGCTGCCGAGCGTCCCTAGCGTGACGGCGGCCCAGGTCTGCGTGGAGGCATCGCCCGTGCTAGCCGCTTTTGTCAGGGCGGGGACAATGTCTGACTCAGTTAAAAAGCCCATACGCCCCAAAGTCTGGCTGACATTGAAAGGGACCGGGGAAGGCTGACTAAGCGCGGCGACGAGCGCGGGAATGGCGGGCTTGGCGAGCGAGGGCGTAATCAGGCCGTCCTGGGCGGCGCTGATAATTTTGCCGTCCGGGTCCCCCAGCGCCCGCACCAGCAGGGGGATGACGCTGGGGTTGCCGCTGCGGCTCAGGCCAATCACAGCCCCTTCGCGGACGGCGGGCGGGGTCGTCGTGTTCGAAAACACCCCGCCGAGGGCAGCGACGGCAGCGGGTGTGCCGATGCCGCCGAGCGCCTGCGCGGCGTAGGCTCCCGTTGCCGGATTTTGCAGAGCGGCGGCAAGTGGCCCGACAGCGGGCGGGCCGACCGCCTGCACCCCGGCGAGAGCCGCATCGCGGACACGGGCGTCAAAGTCGCCCAGGGCCGTCACCAGGGTGGGAACCGCGCTGGGACCGGGGAAGCTGCCGAGGGCCAGCGCGGCCTGAGCGCGGGATTCGCCGTCGGCGCGGGTGTCCTGAAGCAGAGCGATGAGAGTGGCCTCTGCCGGACCGAACAGCGGCAGAGTGCCATCCGTTTTCGCCTGAGCTGCCCGAGCATCGGTGAGAGCTTTCAGCGCGTCAGTCCGCGCCGCAGGCGTCTTGGCCGCGCCCACCGCCGTCTGCGCTGTGGTGATGGCGTCGCGGTCTTTTTGTGCATCGGTGTAGGCTTTCAGGACTGTGTCCGCCAGGGCCACCTGCGCGAGACGCTGCACCGAAGGCTGCGCCGGGGTGTTTGCCAGAGCGATGAGCGTAGAGACGCTGGACGGGGAATTGATCTGGTCCAGCAGGCCCACCATTTTCTGCCGAAACTCGATGTCTTTGGCTTTGGCGGGATCGTTTAAATGAGCTAAAATCAGCGGCACGGACGGCTCGCCGATTTTTTGCAGGGCGCTGACAGCGGCATCAGCGGCGGCGGGCACAAAAAGCTGGCCGTCGGCAGATTGCGCGGCTTTCGTGCCACCGACCTGTGCCAGAACGTCCACAGCGGCCCCGCGAATATCCGGGTCGCCGTTGGACAGCCGGGCCGTGATTTCTTTTAAATTCCCGTCGCTTTTGCCGGCCAGCGCGGCTAGCCCCGTTTCCGCCGTTACCTTCAAATCCCCGTCTTTGCATAGCCCGAACAATGTGTCGAAGGACTGCGCGGGGGTTAGCTTGCCTGCCGCGACCAGTCGGTTGACGGACTCGGCAGCGTTTTTGCGGATCAGGAGGCTGCGGACATTTTCGGGGCTTTCTTTGTCCGTGTCGTCCGGGTTCTGCGTCGCGGTCAGCACATCGACCAGCCGCCCGCGCTGTGCGAGTTCCAGCACAGTCTGATCGCGGGCGGCGGCGGACGGCCCGGCCAGCACGGCCTCGGTTTTGGCCTGTACGCCCCGGTTGTAGGACACCAGCAGGACAATCCCGCCCACCAGCACGGCAAAAATCAGAATGGCCCGCAGGCGGGTCTTAAGAAACGTGGCGACAGTGCTTAACATACGCTCACTTTAAACGAAACGCGCTCGTTTGTCAAGGGGGTTTGGGAGGAAAACGGCGCAAGGGCGGCGAACTCTGCCCGCATGATACGGATTGCTATTATGCTTTCAGGCCGCCACGGGCGCGGCTCCAACCTTCAGGCTATCGCGGCGGCGTGCGCGAACAGGCAGATCGACGGCCAGATTGTCAGCGTCATCGGCAACTTTGCCGATTCCCCCGCCCTCGCCCGCGCCGCCGAGGGGGGGCTGCTGACGCTTGCCGTGCGCTCACGCGGCGACGACGCCGCGTACAGCGAGGCTTTGCTGTCGCATCTGACGGAATGCCGCCCGGATTTGATCTGCCTCGCGGGCTATATGCGAAAGCTGCCCGACGCCGTGGTGTCCGCCTATGCGGGCCGCATTCTGAACATCCACGCCGCCCTGCTCCCGGCATTCGGCGGGCAGGGGATGTACGGGCACCATATTCATCAGGCGGTTTTAGACTACGGCGCGAAGGTCTCCGGCTGCACGGTGCATTTCGTGGACGGCGGCTACGACACCGGCCCGATTGTGCTTCAAGCGTGCGTGCCGGTGGAAGAAGGCGACACCGCCGAAACGCTAGCTGCCCGTGTTTTGGTCGCCGAGCATAGCGCCTACCCCCGCGCCGTCGCGCTGTTTGCGGCGGGGCGGCTGACTTTGGACGGGCGGAAGGTGCGGGTTGGTGGGGAGTAGGAGGAGAAACTAATGCTGGCAAAAAAACTCGTTGCGCTTGGACTTGTGCTGATTTTCGTCAACGTCGTGATGAAACTAATTTGGGATTATCCTTCTTGGCATACTGTTTGGGACCATTCTCTTTATGAGGCTATAGCGTTATTGGGGGCCTGGACAAATCTCCGGGGCGAATTTATCTTTCGACCCGGTGCAGGGGGTGCAAAACCCCCGGCAAGGAAGCACCCTTCGGGTGTGGATTAAGGGGGCCATATTCGGCTGGCTTCTCCTTGCCCGAAGGACATTTCCCTGCCGGGGGTTTCTACACCCCCGGCACGCTCAGCCCCGGCTTCACCACCGCGTCAATCGCCTTTGCCGTCTCTAACAGCCCGCGCAGCTTGTCCAAGGGCAGCATCGTGGCGGCATCGGACAGGGCATGGGCAGGGTCGGGGTGGACTTCCAAGAACAGCGCGTCTACACCTGCGGCGACGGCAGCACGCAGGAGCGGCGGGATGAACTCGCGCTGACCGCCGCTCGTCGTCCCTTGCCCGCCCGGCTGCTGCACCGAATGGGTGGCATCAAAGACAACGGGGCAGCCTAGCGCCCGCAGGATTGGCAGGGAGCGCATATCGACAACCAGCGTGTTGTAGCCGAAGCTCGCGCCCCGCTCGCACAGCAGCAGGTTTTTGTTGCCCGTGCCGTAGATTTTCTCCACCACATTTTTCATATCCCACGGGGCCAGAAACTGGCCTTTTTTGACATTGATCACCCGCCCGCTTTCGCCCGCCGCCAACAATAAATCCGTCTGCCGGGATAGGAATGCCGGGATTTGCAGGATGTCTGCCACTTCCGCGACCGGCGCGACCTGCCAGGTTTCGTGAATGTCGGTGACAACAGGGATGCCGAACTCGGCTTTGATGGCGGCCAGCACTTCCAGACCCTTGTCTAGCCCCTCGCCCCGGAACGACCCTGACGACGTCCGGTTTGCTTTGTCAAACGAGGCTTTGAAGACATACGGCAGGCCGAGCGCATCGCAGTCGGCTTTGGCCTTTGCAGCGACTTCGCGGCACAGGTCCAGCGATTCAATGACGCACGGTCCGGCAAAGACGGCGAGCGGATGGCCTTCGCCAATGGTAAAATTGCTGACGGTGACGTTGTTCATAAAGCTCCTTTGAAAGACACGAGGCCAGCCCGTGCTGTTGATAATTCCTCGACTGACAATTCCTCGACTGACAATTCCTCGACTGACAATTCCTCGACTGACAATTCCTCGACTGACAATTTCTAAGCCGCACGCGGCGTCAGGAGGACCCGCAGCACGTCGCGCCCATCCTGCCGCCACCTGAGCGGGGGGGCCTGAAGCTGTCCCGGCGGGCACAGACGCGACACACCGGGCAGGCGGTCGGCTATCCCCTCCCCCGCCGCCGCGCAGCCCTGCAAAACCGGGGCCACGGCGGCCACGGCTTCGGGCAGGTCGGACAAAGAGGCCAGCGGCTGCACGGAGACGACGCCAAAGGTCGGCGAGGGCGTGAACTCTAGAACGGGCCGGGCGATCACGGTCCAGCGCCCTTCTTCCCCAGCCCACACGCGGCAGTCCGGCTCCATGAACGCCAGGGCGCGGGCCTCGCGGACAGCGGGCGCAGCGTGGGCAGAGCGCACGGACAGCGGGTAGTCTATGGCCGCATGACGCAGCGCGGCGGCAAGCTGTTCCGCAGCGTGGAGTGTTTCCGGCCAGCCCCCTTCGACAAATACCGTCTGCGGGGAGAGGCAGCCGCCCTGATCGTAGAGCAGCACGTCGCGGGCCAGCCCCAGAAGCGCCTCGGGCGTGGCGGTTCCGCGAGGAAGCACGGCCAGCGAGACCCGATGCCCGTAGCCAACAAGCGGCGTTTCGGGCGGGCACAGGCCGCGCAAGGCGTGCATGGTGTCATCGCTCCCGTGCGCCATGACTACGTCTGCCGAGCGGCACAGGGCGGCGTCTAACTCGGCAGTCCCACCGGGCCATTGGTACAGAGTGACGCCGTCGGCCAGCCCAGGCGATACGTCTGTCAGCGAGCGCAGAAACAAGCGGCCCCATTCCGCCGCCGGTCCCGAAGGCAGCTTGACCAGCGAGGCGCTGCGAACGAGCAGGGCGCGAATGATGCTCACCCAGGCCAGCAGGGGCGTGTTGGCGGCAATCACATGGCCGACAACGGGGAACCCCTGCGCGGCCCGACAGTCCTCGGCGTCTATCAAGGCCCAAAGTTCGGCGGGCCGCAGGGAGTCTAAGATGGCCTTTAAGCTCACCCAGACCATCGCAAACGGGAACGGGTCATCGAACGCCTCGGCTTCCTGACGCAACGGATAATTGGGGTCGCGCCAGCGGTCGGCCAGCGCGGCCAGCGCGGCTACAATCTCGGCCTGAGACGGCAGCGCGGCTTGAGATTGGCGCAGGCGGGCGGCGTCTGCGGCGATTAATGCTGCCGTGATGTCCATAGCTCTTCCACTGTCAGCGAGCAGCCGCGCACCTCGGCGTTGGGGGCGCGGCCCGCCAGCAGGAAGCCGCCAGGCGTCAGCATCCCGACATCCTGCGTCTGCAACGCAAGCACCGAGTTGAAGTTTGCCAGGTCATAATGCCGCAGCAGGCCCGCCGCGCCGTCCTCGGTGTCGCCCCCCGTTTCTGGGTCAATCGTGCGTGTGCGGACCCAGTGCGGACCGCACTTTTCGGGGTTCAGGCCGTGTCCGTAAAACTGCGAGGCCATCTCGCACATCCCGTATTCGCTGTAGCACTGGTCTAACCCCACACCGAGCCGCGAGCCGAACAGGCCGTACAGCTCCGGGCGGGGCACTTCGCGGGTGCGGCCCTTAAAGCCGCCGGTTTCCACCACGACGTTGCCCGGCGGCAAGCCAACGTTCGAGTTCGTTTCGTCAAAAAGCGACACAAACGCAAACGCTGTGCCAAACAGCGTCACCGGGAGGTCTCTTTGGGACAGGGCCAAAGCCAGCGCCGCGTCGTCGTCCCAGAAGAACCGCTCGGCCCCCAGCGCCCCCAGCATATGCGACAGCGACGAATGCGGGGCGGCCTCGGGCGCGGGCATCATGGCCCAGAGCGGTGCGGGACGGGTCGGCAGGGCGGCATCAAACCCGGCTCGCAGGCTGGTTTCATAGAGCGTCAGCCCGGCGCGGTCGAAGTAGTGCCGACTGGTCTGTGCCCCGGTGGTGCCCGACGAGTGAAACACAGCGGCGGCTTCTTCCGTAGGAACAGCAGACAGGTCGAAGCGTTTGAACGCGGCGGCAGGCACGGCGGGAATGTCCTGCCAGCGTGTGACGGTCTCCGGCGATAGGGTTTGAGCATCGCACAGCCGCCGGTACGGCGCGACGAGCGCGTACTGCCGCGCAAACAGCGCGAGGGCAAGTGTCTCAAACGCCGTGTCGCTGCTCTCTCTGGGCGGGGGCGACTGGATAAAGTCCGTGATTTCCTGGGCGAGTGCGTCCATAGGGGTATTGTACCCGGAACCTACCACCTTGCTTCGCTCATTCTTCGCTTCGCAGGGTCCTTCCTAAAGGAAGGATTAAGTCAACGGGTCACGCGAGGCTTTGCCCGCTTTGCCTGATGCCCGCGAAGGCGGGGAATTGCCCTTTTAAAGCATGGGGGTTCAGCCCCGTGCAACTTTGCTTTTATGAAACACCACCAAAACCGAAAACTCGAAGCCCTGCTGCTTGCCGCCGTACAGATTGTCCTGCTGTGCGGGCTGGCACTGGTCTACTTCGGCAAGCAGGCTACGACGCCCTTCCCGGCGGGGGCGTTCAATGTCAACACGGCGACGGCGCGGCAGTTGTCGGCGGCGCTGGCCGTGGACGCCCAAACGGGGCAGGCACTCCTCGCAAAACGCGGGCACGGCTGGGCATCGGTCTATGCGCTGCGCCATGCGAAAGCGCTGAAAGACGTCAGCACGGCGGCGATTGGCGACGGCTTTGTGGTGCGCTCACCAAAAGACGTGGCGCGGGCGTTCTGGGGCGGTGTGCTGGCGCTGCTAATCGCAGGCTGGGTGGCTCACGGCGTACTGCGGACGGCGGCCTTCCGCGCCGACCCGTTCCTGCTGCCGCTCGTGATGCTTTTAGCGGGGCTGGGGCTGATGCTGGTCTACAGCGTTAAGGACCCCTACCGGGACACATTTGCCTTTGGGGCGCAGGCGTGGGGCGTCGCGCTGTACGGCACGCTGGCCCTGCTTCTGCCGCTGACGAAGCCGTTTGGGCGGCTGCCTTTGCGGCGCTACGGCTATGCGTATGCGGGCGCGGCGGTGGCGCTGATGCTGGGTCTGCTGCTGTTTGGACACGGGCCGGGCGGGGTGCATATTCAGCTTTTCGGCGTGGAGCCGGTGGAGTTCATCAAGCTGCTCCTGGTGCTGTTTGTGGCGTCGTATCTGGCCGAACGGGGCGGCAGCGTGTCGCGGCCAATCAAAGATTTGGCCCCGCTGGCCGGTGTGTATGCGTTCGGTCTGAGTTTGTTTTTGCTGGTCAAAGACTTAGGCCCTGCCGTGCTGCTGTTCGGCGTCTTTCTGGCGCTGCTGTATTTGACGACGCGCCGGGCGGTGTATCCGCTGCTGGGAATCGCATTGTTGGGCGCGGCGGCGTATGTCGGCAATCATCTTCACTTTGGCTTTTTTGCGACCCGTGTGACGATGTGGCTGCATCCCTGGGACAATAGCGACCGCAACGGCGCACAGCTGGCGCAGGGCTTGTGGGGCATGGCGACAGGCGGGACCTGGGGGAGCGGGCTGGGATTAGGCCACCCGGAGTTTGTGCCCCGGTCGGGGTCGGACTCGGTGTTTGCGACGCTCGGCGAGCAATTAGGATTGGTTGGCGGGCTGGTCGTGCTGGCGATGTACGCGCTGCTGATTGCACGGGGGCTACGGATTGCCCGGAACGCTGGAACGGAGTTTGACCGCCTGCTGGCCTCGGGGCTGACTTTGCTGCTCGGCTTTCAGGCTATGCTGATTTTAGGGGGCGTCTCGGGGCTAATTCCGCTCACGGGCGTGACGCTGCCGTTTGTGTCGTTCGGGGCGTCGTCGCTTGTGTGCAGCTTTTTCGCCGTGGGCCTGCTCCTGCAAATCTCCGGGAAAACTCTGCCCGCTGAGGCGCGGGACATCGCGCTGCCGGAATGGACCCGCGCCGCACGGGGGCTGGCGCTGGGGTGTGCCGCGTATTTATTAGTCGGCGTCGGAATCGTGAAGCTGATGGATGTGCAGGGCGTTCGGGACACGTTCTTTGCCACGCGCCCGCTGTACACGCCCGACCGGGACACCCTGCCGGGACAAGCCCCGCCGCCGCACATCAACCCGCGCCTGCTGGGCTTTGCGCTGGCCCTGCCGCGTGGGGCGATTACCGACCGCGCCGGGCGGGTGCTGGCCCGTGACGCCGCCCCGACCGAGGATGCCGCCGGGGTATCGTTCCTGACGCCCGATGGACGCGAACGAATCTATCCCGGAGGCCCGGCGTTCGGACAGATTGTCGCCACCGTGGAGCGGCCCTATGCCGCTGGCAACCCGCTCGGTCAGAATGGTCGCCTGCGCGGCTTTCAAATCTACGCCGACCTTTTGACGCCCTACCGGACGCGCTTTCTGCCCTTCCACCGCACGCCGCAGGGGCAGGCGGTCGTGCTGACTCTAGACAGCACGCTGCAAACCGCCGCGTCGGACGCTCTGCACGAGTACGCCACGCGGGTGCTGACCAAGAACTCCCGCCGCCCCGAAGACCGGGGGGCCGCCGTGCTGCTGGACTCGCGCACCGGGGACGTGCTGGCGCTGGCCTCGGAGCCGACCTTTGACCCGGCGAAGCTCACGGCGGCGCAGTGGGCCGCACTGGCCGCGAAGCCCGACGGCCCGGCCCTGAACCGCGCCGTCAACGGTGTCTACCCGCCCGGCTCGGTGTTCAAGATTGTCACCGCCGCCTCCGCTCTGTCGCACGGCCTCGGCAGCACCATCGTTGTCTGCCACCACACGGACGACAACGTTTCGTGGCGCTTTGACGGCAAACGCTATTCCCGGCGGCGCATTACCGACGAGGACGGCTTCGCCCCGCACGGCGTCACCAACCTGGCAAGAGCTTTGCAAGTCTCCTGCAATGTCTACTTTGCCAACCTCGGCATTGACCTCGGCGCACGCGATTTGGACCAAACCGCCCGGCAGAGCTTCGCGCTGGCCCATTTGCCGCCGGTCGCCAAGATTGGCGAGGACCTCCCCGACTGCGCCTACGGGCAGGGCAAAATCGTGGTCACCCCGCTGGAAATGGCCGCCGTCGCGCAGGCTGTCGCCAACAGCGGTCAGCGCATTGCTCCCATATTCTTCAAATCCGCCCCCGTCCCAACGCCGACAATGGCCCTGACGCCTGAAAACGCCGCTGCCCTGCATCCGATGCTGGCCGCTGTCACACAGCCCGGCGGGACCGCGCAGGGCGTCTTCGACGGCCTCCCCGTGTCCGTCGCGGGCAAGACCGGGAGCGCCCAGAACAGTCAGGGCGCGGGCCGGACGCACTCCTGGTTTGCCGGGTACGCCCCCGCCGACAATCCTAACTACGCTTTCGCCTGCGTCATCGAAAACGCCGGTTCCGGGCGCGGCTCCGCCGCCCCCGTCTGCCGCGAAATGCTCCGTAAAGCTTTTGATACTCACGCTTTTGACGCACCGGGGGCAGGTGTGGTAAGATAATAGCGAAGGCAGGAGAGGTGAATGTCGCAGGCACAACTAAGCTGGTATGTATTCCTCGCCGGTGCCGTTCTTTTCGTCGGCTCTATATTGGTGGCAGGCGGCATCATGGCTTGTCTGGGCAAAGAGTGTGACAGCTTTCAGCGGCCTGCCCCCGAAGGCGAAATGTGGTTTTGCAGGCCATTCGCGGAACGCATCCCAATGGCTTTATTCAGCCTGGCATTTTTTGGGGGCGCTGTTTTTATCACAGGAGTCTGTTTTGATCCAATAGCTATCGGCGGCGGTATTTGGAGCGACATTTTGCCTGTGTCGGTATGTATGACTGTTGCCGTCTGGGTTCTCAGACGTGCTGGTCCTGATGAAATTTATTTGGATTTGAAGGCGCGTACATTCCGCCGGGTCACAGGATGGCCGCTGTTCCCGGTGGTTTTGACAGGAACGTGGAAGCAGATATTTGGTATTTATGTGCGAAAAGTGGGTGGAAGCAGTTCTAACAAGCCTTATTATTTAGTAGAGCTTTATTGGACAGGTGACAAAGGAGGGTCGGTCGTCGGGAGTTATAATGCGAAAGAGGATGCTGAGGCTGAGGCCGAAAGGCTTCAAGCAGTTTTAGGTATGAGGCGGGTTATAGCGCCAAAACCAATATAAGTACAAACGGAACAGTATGGCACCCTACGCCGTCGGCGATAAAGTAAGAATGATCCGAGTAACGCCGTCTCTGTACCGCGATGACCCGATATGCCGGGAAACCGCCGCGTTCTTTGAGTTGTGCCTCGGCAAAGTGTTCCGCGTGGAAGGCTTTGATGAGTACGGTCAACTGGAATTATGGACGACGGCGAAGGGCAATGCGCGAAAGCGGTACGATAAAGAAAGCCATGTTATCTGGGTAGAGCCGGACGATGTCGAGCCGTATCCGAAGCCACGCCGTCAGAAGGCAACAAAATGAACACCTATGAAACTGCCAGATTTCGAGCGGCGACAGGGCCGAAGGAAGCCTTTGGGGAGACGCCGCAGGAAGCGGTGACAGCACTCATGCAGTAGCTTCCAAGCGATGCCTTCTCGCCTATTACCATTTGGCCTTACAATCTGGGAGATGCCTATTTCAGTGAGGCACAGCAGAGCCGTCTTCAAGAGTTGAAAAGCCGCCGGGCAACACTAACGCCGGAAGAATATGCAGAACTCGAAGGGCTGGTGGAAGCCGCGCTCAAGGCGACAATTAGCCGCACACAGGCAATCAAGACCACGGGGTGAAACCCGAGGCTCTGAGATGCACACGCAATCACGTATTATCAGCAAGGACCAATGACGGATGCCTTTTTTCGGTAACAAACTTGGAATCACACTCACAAGTGTAGCCCTCGTCTGTCTGCTCGGCACGGCGGCGCGGGCGGACGATGTGCGGGCGACCTATGACAAACAAATCGGCTTTGCCCTGCATCTGCTGGAAGCGGGGCGGTACGGGGAGGCGACGGATGCCGCGCAGGCATTAGTCACCGCACAGCCGGACGCCGCCCTGCCCTATGCCCTGCGAGGGACTGCGGCGCTGTATGTCGGGAGCATGGGCCGGGCACAGGCGGATTTTGACCATGCGGCAGGCATCGGCGGCGAGCCGGTCGCGCTCTACGGGCAGGCACTGACCCTGCTGACACAGCACAAGTCTGTGGCGGCGCGGGCGGCGCTGACAGCGGCGGCGAAGGGCAAAGGGCTATCGCCGGACGAGGCCGCCGATGTGGAGACGCTGCGGGCGTATGTGCAGCTTCTCGACGGCGACGCGGTCGGCGCGGCGGCGATTGCGGGCAAAGGCGCGGCGGACGGCTCGGCGCGGGCGGAGATTGCGGCGATTGCGGCGTACCGGGCAGACCCGAAGGCGGGGACGGGGCCGCTCAGGGCGTTTCTGGAAACCAAAAGCGGCGTGCCGCGTGTCAACGAAGACGACGGCGTGCGGCTGCGGTTTGAGCTGGACCGGCCCCTGGAAGCGGCGGTGACGGAGCTGGAGCTGCAAACGATGTATGCCGACCGCATCAACGGGGCGCTCAACGACGCGGCCAAGAATGCGGGCATCGTCCGGGCGTGTGCTGGAAGGACGCTGCTGGCCCCCACCGAGACGCTTCCGGCAGGCACGGCTTTGGTGGCCTATGCCGTAGACGGGCAGATGGCGGCGATGGTGGGAGCGCCATTTACGTTTCAATGGGACAGCCGCAAAGTGGCGAACGGGACGCACACTGTCCGCGTAGACGCCGCCGATGCCAGTGGAAACGCTTTGCTGTCGCAGACGCAGACGGTACGGGTCGCCAATTTTGGCGGCTTGGCGGCGGACACCGGCGCAGACGACCCGCTGGCGGCGGTGCTGGAAGCGCGACTCTGGAACCTGCTGCGGCCTCGTCCAGCCTACAAAGTGGCGGAATGGACGCTGGCGCAGGCAATGCTCGCTTCGGGAGATAAAGTCGGGGCCGACGCGCACCTCGCCAACGCGGCGGCGCTGGACCCGGCCTACAAGGACGGGCGGCGGTTCGCCCGCGCTCTGTTCAGTTCTAGTGCTGTGACCATTGCGGGCCGTGTCGCGTCCTCGCAGCCAGTGGTGCTGTGGACCGGCAGCGGGGCGTCGCGGCAGGTGGCGCTGACCTTTGACGACGGCCCGAACGGGGCCAAAACACCAGCGCTTCTGGATGCTTTGGAGAAAGCCAATGCTCCGGCGACGTTCTTTGTGGTCGGCTCCCGCGCCGAGCTGTTTCCCGATCTGGTGCGCCGTATGGCAAAACTTGGCGATGAGGTGGAAAACCACTCGTTTACGCACCCGAATATGAACCTGATTATCCCGTCGGCTGCCGAAAGCGAGCTGCTGCGAAACAACGTGATGATCCGGTCACTGACAGGCCGCAGTCCGCGCTTTTTCCGCCCGCCCGGCGGCAATGCCGACCCTGCCGTACAGCGCCTCGCCCATTCCTACGGCCTGACGCTGGCGTACTGGACCATCGACGCTATTCACGCCGAAGACTTAGGATCGCCGTCGGGCCTGGTGCGCTACGTCATGGCGCACGTTCACCCCGGCTCGATTATCCTGCTCCATAACGCCCCGGATGTCACCACCGCCGCCGTGCCGGGCCTCGTCGCCGCCCTGCGCGGGCAGGGCTATACGCTGGTCACATTGTCGCATCTGACCCCATCCGCGCCGAATGCAAAGCCGGGCGGGGCGAAGATGCCGAAGATGAAAGAGTAGGAGGCCCCCTAGCCCCCAATTCTGGGGGAACCGGAAATTAAGAGTTGGCCCCTCTGCTCCTAATCTGGCTCCCCAGAATTGGGGCGGGGGGGGCCTCCTAAAGAGCCGCGCCATTGACCCGAATGGCCTGCCCGGTGACGAAGCCGGACAAGTCGGAGCAAAGGAACAGCACCACGCCCGCGACGTCGTCGGGGACACCCTGACGGCGAAGGGCGTTGCTTTCTTTCGTGCCACGCGGGGCCGTCGGCGACGGGGCATTCTGCTGATAAGATGTGTCCGTGGAGCCAGGCGAGACGACATTGGCGCGGATGCCTTCCGGGCCGACCTCCTGCGCGAGGTCCGCGACAAAGATATTCAGCGCGGCTTTGCTGGCCCCATAGAATGCCAAACCAGGGATCGGGTCATGCCCGGAGCCGCTGCCGATTGCCACGAGGCTGCCGCCCCGGCGCATCACCGGGACCAGCCCGCGTGACAGCAGAAACGCTGAGCCGAGGTTGACATCCAGCATTCGCCGCCACTGCTGAGGCTCAATCTCCGTCACTTTGCCGCCTAGACCGATGCCTGCGTTGAGGATTAAGAAGTCCAGGCCGTCGGCATAAGTTGTATTGACTTCGGCGATCAGCGCGTCAATCTGCGCTTCGTCCCCGATGTCCGCCTGCACGTTCGCGTGCGTTCCCCGCCCGAATGCCTGCCGCTCTTTAAGTGAGGCTTCGGCAGTCTCGGCATCGCCGCGCCAGACGGCCAGCGTATTTGCCCCCGCTTCGGCAAGGCGGCGGCTGATGGCCCGGCCAATCCCCCGCGTGCCGCCGGTAATCAGGGCATTTTTGCCCGATAAATTAATGGTAATCATAAGTTATTTCTCAGAAGCGCAGTCACGGCAGAGGGGGTGAGCGCCATTGCTGACGCGCCCAGCGTTGTCGTCGCCAGCGCCCCACAGGCATTGGCAAAGCGCAGAGCGTCCCGCAGATGCGGGCCAACCGCGTCTAACGCCGCGCTCAGGTCCGACCCCTGCCGGGACAGAAACGTCAGCAGGCCCGCCGTGAACGCATCCCCCGCCCCGGTTCCATCTACAAAGTCTACCGCGAAGCCCGGCGCGTCGGCGAACTCGCCTGCCGGGGTGTACCCCCGGCTTCCCGCCGCGCCGTCCGTAATCACGGCCAGCCGCAGGTTCGTAAAGTCGGCCCAGAGCGCCCGGACAGCCTCGGCTTCATCGGCGGCGGCGGGGTACAAAAAGACAAGCTCCTCGGCGCTGATTTTCGCCATGTCCGCCGTCGTAAAGCCGAGCAAAGCCCCCTGCCGCATGGCATCGGCACTCGGCCAGAGCCAGGGGCGCAGGTTGGGGTCGTAGGAGCAAATCGCGCCCGCGCTGCCACGCACACACTCGGCGGCGGCCAGCGTCGCACTGCGGGCCGGTTCGGCAATCAGCGAAATAGAGCCGTAGTGCAGGGCGCGGGCTGTGCGGAGCCAGTCCCGGTCAAGCTTGTCCGCCCGCAGGGGCAGGTCGCGGGCGGGGTCAAAGTAAAATAAAAAGTCCCGGTCGCCGTCCGGCAGCACCGAAACAAAGGCAAGGCCGGTTCGGGCCGCCGCGTCTTTGATGACGTGCGACACGTCTACGCCCTGTGCCCTGAACGTCTCAATAATCGCCTCGCCAAACGGGTCGTCCCCCACCCGGCTCAGAAACGCCGCGCTCAGACCGAGCCGCACCGCTGCCGCCGCGACATTGGCCGTCGCCCCGGCGGGGACTTTGGCGAACGTGCGGGCGTCAGTCAGTGAGACACCGGACTGCCCGGCGGGCAGGTCAATCAGGGCTTCGCCCAAGCTGATGAGGTCAAGAGGCATGGCGTTGGAGAGAAGACGAGGGATTGAAAATCCCTCGCTAGGTAAGGCGTCCTGCGGACGGAAGAGAGGAGCCTGTGTTTGCTGACCTATTCCTTCACCCGAAGGGTGCTTCTCCTAGCGAGGGGTTTTCAACCCCTCGCCTATTCGTCGTCTTACTTATTAAACGTCGTCAGGAACTCGTCATACAGCGCGGGCGAAACCAGCTTCCACTGCTTGACGGCGTCCTGAATGGGCACGGCCACGATGTTTGTGCCCTGCTGGGCGACCATCACGCCGAACTGGCCTTCATGGACAAGCTCGGCGGCTTTGATGCCGACTCGGGTTCCGAGGATGCGGTCAAAGAGCGTGGGCGAACCGCCGCGCACGACATGGCCGAGGACCACATCACGGGTCGGGATGCCGGTGCGCTTTTCAATCTCTTTGGCAATCGCCGGGCCAATGCCGACTTCGCCAAGCTGATGGTGGCCGAAGGCGTCTAAAGCGGCGTCATCGGACTTCTGTACGCCTGCGATTTCGACACCTTCGCTGACCGACACAATGCCCCAGGTCTTGCCGCGCTTGTAGTTGGCTTCCAGATGGGCACACAGGGCGTCCATATCCAGCGGCACTTCGGGAATAGCGATATAATCCGCCCCGCCGCCGACCCCCGCCCACAGCGCGGTCCACCCAGCATGACGGCCCATGATTTCGACGACAATCACGCGGTCATGCGATTTCGCCGTGTCGCGCAGGCGGTCAATGGACTCCAGAGCCACCGACGCCGCCGAATCAAAGCCGAACGTGTAGTCCGTGAGGTCTAAATCGTTGTCCATCGTCTTGGGCACACCGACGGTCTTGACGCCGTGCTGCGTGTAAAGCTTGGAGGCGACCCCCAGCGTATCCTCGCCGCCGAGGCAAATCAGGGCATCCAGCTCAAACTTTTTGAGGTTCGCCAGCACCGCTTCCAGTTGGTCTTCCTTGCCTTTGGCGAACGGGTTGGTGCGCGATGAGCGCAGGATGGTCCCGCCCTCGCTGATAATCCCTTCCACCCGCTCCAAAGTTAGTGCCTCGGTGTTGCCTTCCACGAGGCCCTTCCAGCCCTGCGTGAAGCCGATCACCTCATCGCCGTAGTCTAAGAGGCGCAGCACCGCGCCCCGAATGGCCGGGTTCAATCCGGGGCAATCCCCGCCGCCGGTCAGCATACCAATTTTCATAACGTCTGTGTTTCTCCTTGAATTGTTTAATTTACTGCTCAGTTGTGCTATCCGGGACAGGACAAAGCTTTACATGGCCGTCATAATAAGCGATGTTATACTGACCGCGATGAGAGTATTTCCCATTAGAAGCAGGAAATCTTCCCCAACCCGCTTCTCTCAGTATCACCGCACCCGGATATTCACTCATTGAATACGGAATAATATCTTGAGCGGATGCGCCAAATTGGAAGCCTGCAAACTCATAACTCGATAAGTAGAACCCAATGTCAGCCTGCGGGTCGGAGGGGCAGTACCATATTTTGAGAGAATGCGCGTAAGGGTTCACGCTTTCGATACATTGCTTTGTTTGATCACTCCACGCGACAGTCTGGGCTTTAAAATTCAGCCCAATGTGGCTACCGGGAAGGCCAAAGGCCATATAAGGCGGCACAAAACCATTGTTGTCAGCCGCATACTGGCTGAATGCCAAATGCAACTGTTGCAGATTGCTGGCACAAGCGGTCGCTTTAGCTCGCTCCCGCGCAGTCAGAAACACAGGCAGCAGTATAGCAGCCAGCAGAGCGAGGATACCAAGAACGACCAGTAGCTCAATGAGTGTAAAGCCATGCCGCCCGCTCGGCGGCAGGTTTTGCTTCTTCAAGCGTGATGTCCAGCCAGCTCACGCTTCGATACTTCCACGAAACGCTCGGTAGGCTCCTGCTCCTCTACCACATCCAGCAGCAGAAACAGCGTGTCTATGTAGCCTCTCTCTATTTCCTCGGAGGGGGCTTCCAGCCAATCGCTCAAGGCGCAGCGAGCGGCACTGATTTCCGGCACTGTCCGCGCCCCCATCACCAGATATTCTAGCTTCTGCCACTCTGTCCAGGAAGGTGATTGGCCGGGCGGCGAGTCGTCTTCCATGAGCGCATCTTCCATCAGTGACAACTGTTCGCCTCCGTCAACTATGCCCGAATCGTTAGGATAACGCTGACGCCATTGGCGGAGGGCTGTGAGTGCGGCATGAACTTCAGGGAGCGTATCTGCTCGCAAAATCTGACGGATAAGAGGCTCACGCGCAGGATCGTCTAAATAATTCATAGCCTTGCTTTCAGTGTCGCATTGGCGGACGAGAAAATGCCAAACAAGACTGTGCCTCAGACACCTGCCTCAGCCCTGCTTCCGCGCAGCCTCTTTTGCATAAAGACCGGGAACCCCCTCATGGTCTTGGGCATACCGGCAAAACTTGGTCCATGTATTTAAATTTTTGCGTGTTTTGGCTGGCAAAGATTTCCAATATTTCGACCCGAGAAGATAAGATGTTTGAAGCGTGTGTCCCCGCCCAAGAATGCCGACTTTGATCGGGACTTTCGCCGGATAATAAGCCGGGTAAGCCGAACTGGATTTTTGAGGCGGACAGGCGTGGGCGACTGGCAAAAAGACCATAACAGCTGAAGCGAAAACCACCCAATTTATTTTCAGGCTCATTCACTTTCCTCCTAAAATTTCTTGCCGATGCGTGGTCAATAAACTCCTAGAACAACTTGCGAAACAAGGCAATGGGAGTGACGCGGATAGCTTCAGGCGGAAAGAGCATATCGCTGAGGGCCTGTGCCATGAGCTGCCCTGCGCCGATCAGTTGGGTATCAGGCAAAGCAAATGAAGGAGAAGACACCTCTTTGATGCCAATCATGAAAACATCAGCCAAACCTGCCGTGCCATGCTTGAAGTAGTAATTCGAAATGTTTTCTTCCATGCCAGCTTCTTTGATTGTGCCAACGACCTGGACCTCATCAGCGGTTTGCAGAATAAATGCCGAAGGTATAGGTATTTTCTGCAAAACCTCCTTCAAAGCCTTGAGACCTTGTAACGTGGCTTTCTCCTCGGCGGTCTTAGGCTTGGTGTTTTGTGAGCTAGACATACCGTCGAAGGCGAGCATAGCAACTTCGGCAATTAATCGATCTACAAAAACAACTGTCCCTTTCAGGATGACAAGAGAGCCATGTGACGCCTTCGCAACATCGTCAACTGCATGACCGTTTGCGACAAGAAATGACAATACATCAGTCACAATTAAATCATGCGGGTCAATCGTGCGCTTGTCACTGTCTGATATTTCTTCTGTGACTTTGCGGTCGCCTGAGACAAGATGCAAATCGAGTTTGCCGCCAACATCTACGCTCTTGCGCTCTGTGGCTGTCTTTTCCAAACTTGACAGCCTACCGTTGAAAATTTGAGCGTAGTAAGAAGCGATTCTATTGACATCTTTATAAAGAAAATCATACAATTCGGCCTGTTGTTCGATTTGCTCCACGTTTTATTCTCTCCTTGATTTCTAATTGCTCCTTGTGAAAAGCAGCCAATCCTTCGTTTATGCGTTTGTTGTGGTCTGCAAACGCATGGAAGGCTTGCTTGATTGTCTCGGCGGCTTCCTCTCGCAACTCATCAGGAATGTCAAGAGGCTTATTTTTTGGTATGTTACTCATTTGACTTTCTCCCCTGAACAGTATAGCAGGAAGCAGGTTTTTTAGGAACCTGCTTCCACCGATTCTATATCTTGGGCACAACTAACCCATAGTTGCCGTCGCGGCGGCGGTAGACCACCTGGGTCATGTGGGTGTCCATGTCGAGGTAAACGAACCATTCGTGGTCGGTCAGCTCCAGCATCTGCACCGCGTCGTCGATGCCCATGGGCTTCATGGTGACGGCTTTGGTGCGGACGATGCGCGGTCCGGGGTCGTCGTCCAGCGCGGTCTCGACGGGCAGGACGCCGGAGATGCCCATGCTGTCGACGGCGGCGATGTTGGTGCGAAGGCTTTGCTGATGGTTCCGCAGGTGGGTGTGCTTGGCCTTGAACTTTTTGAGGCGCTGCTCTAGTTTGTCCACCACGCGGTCCAGCGAGGCGTACATATCGCTCGTGCGCTCTTCGCCGCGCAGGAGGAGGCCATCGCCTTCCAGAGTGATTTCGACGCGGTGCATAGCTCCTTCGACGCTCTCGACAACGACAGCTTCGCGGATGTTCTGGAAGTAGACTTCCAGTTTTTGCAGGCGCTTTTCGGCGTGTTCGCGCAGGCCCTCGGTGACTTGCAGATGCTTGCCTTTGACGCTAACGGCTATGCTCATGGTGTGATCCCCTTTCGTTCGGTCGAAACTTTATAGTGTCAGGCTCAGAGACGCGACGGCGTGGGCGGCCATGCCCTCGCCCCGGCCCAGCGACCCCAGGCCCTCGTTGGTGGTGGCTTTGATGCCTACGCGGGACGGGTCAATGGCTAACGCTTCGGCGATGGCCTGACGCATTTGAGCCACGTAAGGCGCGATTTTGGGCGCTTCGGCAATCAGAGTCATGTCGACATTGACGACTATGCCGCCCATTTCAGCCACTCGGGCAGAGACATGGCGCAGCAGCACGAGGCTGGAAATGTTTTTGTAGGCCGGGTCGGTGTTGGGAAACAGGTGGCCGATGTCCGGCAGGGCCGCCGCACCGAGCAGGGCATCGCAGAGGGCGTGGAGCAGAACGTCCGCGTCAGAGTGGCCGTCCAGACCGCGCTCGCTCGGGACGGAGACGCCGCCGAGCATTAGCGGACGGCCTTCCACAAGCGGGTGAATGTCGTAGCCGAAGCCGATCCGGGTTTGCGGAGCCATAGGCATAGAGGAAGTGAGCATTGGGGTACTCGCACGGGCGGACAGCACGGCTTCAGCCAGCGCCAAATCTTCGGGGCGGGTGATTTTAAAGTTCGCGGGGTCGCCAGGGACCAGATGCACGGGGGCGTCGCCAAACATCTCCACCAGCGAGGCTTCATCGGTTCCCAGCCCGCCCGCGTCTCGCGCCTGCGTATGCGCGGCATAGAGCGCGGACACCGTGAACACCTGCGGCGTCTGCACGGCCCACAGGCCCTCGCGGTCTACGGTGCGCTGCACGGTCTGCGCGTCGTCTACGGCTTTGAGCGTATCGGCGACGGGCAGGGCGGCGACGGCGTTTCCCTTCTGCCGGGCGGCTTCGAGGCAGCGGCTGATGACGGCGGCGGTCACGAGAGGCCGTGCGCCGTCGTGGACTAAGATCAAGTCATCAGAAGCGCCGCCGAGCGAAAACAGGCCCATTGCCACGGACGCCTGCCGGGTCGCGCCGCCGGGGACGACAGCCAGCACGTTCGGCAGGCCAGCCAGTGCCTCGCGGCAGGCAACCACTTCGTCCGGGGCGGCCACGACAACCACGCCGTCTATGGCCGGATGCGTGGCAAATGCTTCCACGGTCCAGCGTAGAACGGGCTGCCCGAGCAGAGGCGCGAAGAGCTTGTTGCCAGCACTTCCATTCTCACTGAACCTTGCGGCGCGGCCCGCTGCGGGGATAAGCGCGTAAACCCCGGTCATAACCGTCTTCTTCCTCGTCGCCCTCGCTGCCGCGAATGTTGGCGAAAATCATCTTGCCCGCCACTGTCTGAAGCACGGTGCTTGTCACGACCGGCAGGGTCTCGCCAATGCGCCGCCGCGCACCCTCAACCACAATCATCGTGCCGTCGTCGAGATACGCAACGCCCTGGTTCTGCTCTTTACCCTCTTTGATGATGGTCACAAGCATTTCTTCGCCGGGAAGAACCACGGGCTTGACGGCGTTCGCCAGCTCGTTGATGTTTAAAACAGGCACGCCCTGAAGCTCTGCGACTTTATTGAGATTATAGTCATTGGTGACGATCTTGCCGCCCAGTTTTTTTGCAAGCTTAACGAGTTTGGCATCGACCTCGTCCCGGTCGGTCGGGTCGGTGTTGTCGTAGGTGCGGATCATCATTTTCAGCTCGGTCCGCATCTGGTTCAGAATATCCAGGCCCCGGCGGCCCCGCGCCCGCTTCAGGCTGTCAGCGGAGTCCGCGATATGCTGCAGCTCATCCAGCACAAAGCCGGGCACATAGATTGGCCCTTCAATGAAGCCCGTCCGGCAGATGTCGGCGACGCGGCCATCAATGATGACATTGGTATCTAAAATCTTGCACTGTTCAGGGATAGTCTCTGCGGCATCTGCGGGGAGCGGCATAGAGCCGGGCAGGAAAAACCGCAACTCGTCCTTCATGCTCCATGTCGCCACAATGCCGAGATAAATCAGGACGCCGCCCACCACGGCGGTTAGAAAATAGCCCCATGGGCCGGTGATACGGAACGCTGTGACCAGCATGATAGTCAGCAGCAGACCAATTAGAACGCCAGAAAACGTCGCCACTTTCTCATTGGCCTTCATTTCCTTGAGCCGGTCACCGGTGTGCATCAGCCACCGAAAGGCAGGTGTAGAAATCAGCCGGGCGAACAGCACGCCGAGAAGTGTGAAAGCCGCTGGGAAGGCCCATCGTCCGTTTCCCGTCGTGAAGCTGTCCCGTGCGGCGACGGCAAACTGGTTGGTGCTGGTGGAGTTCCCAATCAGTGTGCCGATTTGCTGTCCGGCCTGATAGCCGAGGATGCCGCCCAAAATCAGCAGGCCACCGACAAAAAGAAAGCGCCAGACTTTCAGCGCCGTCGTGTTTGTATTCAAATTGTTTGTATTCTGGGCTGCCAACGATGTTGTTCCCCTCCTGAAAGACGCGCCGGGCTACGATGGGCCGCCGCCCCGCGAGGCACGCAGGCGGGTTTCGGCAAACGCGGCGGCCTGACGGGCCTGCGCTTCTTTGTCAATGTCACCGCCCGCGTCGGCCAGCATCTGCCGGGCGGCGGCGAGGTCTGCTTCGGCCCGCGTCACATCAATCTCGTCTGACCGCTCGGCGCTGTCGGCTAAAATGGTGGTGCGTCCGCCGTCGGGAGCGATTTCCAGAAAGCCGCCAGAGATGATAATATGCACTGTTGTGCGCCCGTCCGCAAGGTCCGCCCGCACTTCGCCAGCGATCAGATCGCTCATCAGCGGGGAATGGTTGGCAAGGATGCCAAGCTGGCCCTCCGCGCCGGGGGCGATGGTCTGTGTGACGGTCTCGGAGAGCAGGATGCGCTCCGGGGTCACGACATCTAACGTATAGGTTGCTGCCATAGTTTGTTTGGTAAGTTTGTTTGCTCGGTGTGCCGTGCCGGGGGTGTAAAACCCCCCGGCAGGGAATGTGTCCTTCGGACAAAGACGCAGAAAGACCAAGCGGCTTCGGCTCTTCTCCTCACCCGGAGGGTGCTTCTTTGCCGGGGGTTTTTACACCCCCGGCACGCCCGGAGACAGGAAACCTACGCCCCCATCGCCTTCGCCTTCTCCACTGCCTGCTCAATCGGGCCACAGTTCAGGAACGACTGCTCGGGCAGGTCGTCATGCTCACCGTTTAAGATGGCCTTGAACGAGCGCACGGTGTCTTCGCGGCGCACATACTGGCCGGGCAGGCCGGTGAACTGCTCGGCCACCGCGAAGGGCTGACCGAGGAAGTTGCGGATTTTGCGGGCACGGCCCACAATCAGCTTGTCGTCATCGGACAGCTCATCAATGCCGAGAATGGCGATGATGTCCTGAAGCTCTTTGTACCGCTGCAAAATCTGCTGGACGCCCCGCGCCACATCGTAATGCTCCTGCCCGACAATGTTCGGGTCCAGAATGCGCGACGTAGACACCAGCGGGTCGACGGCGGGGAAGATACCGATAGCGGCGAGGCTGCGCTCCAGATACGTGGTCGCGTCAAGGAATGCAAACGTCGTCGCCGGGGCGGGGTCAGTCGGGTCGTCGGCGGGGACATACACCGCCTGCACCGAGGTGACCGAGCCGGTCTTGGTGCTGGTGATGCGCTCCTGCAATGCGCCCATTTCCGACGACAGCGTGGGCTGATAGCCGACGGCGGAAGGCATCCGCCCGAGCAGTGCGGAGACTTCGGAACCGGCCTGCACGAAGCGGAAAATGTTGTCCACAAACAGCAGCACATCCTGGTTCTGCTCGTCGCGGAAGTACTCGGCCATCGTCAGCCCCGACAGCGCAACCCGCAGGCGTGCGCCGGGCGGCTCATTCATCTGGCCGAACACCATCGCGGTCTTGTCGATGACATGGGCGGTGTTGCCTTCGGCGTCCTTGAACTCAGTCTCGGACATTTCCAGCCACAGGTCATTGCCCTCGCGGGTGCGCTCGCCGACCCCGGCAAACACCGAGACGCCGCCGAACTCGACGGCGATATTACGAATGAGTTCCTGAATGGTGACGGTCTTGCCGACGCCTGCGCCGCCGAACAGTCCGATTTTGCCGCCCTTCGGGTACGGGCACAGCAGGTCAATGACTTTAATGCCGGTTTCCAGAATCTCAATGGTCGCCGCCTGATCTTCCAGCGACGGGGCCTGGCGATGGATCGGGTAACGCTTCTGGTCGGGGGCCATGTCCCCTTTTTCGTCGATAGGCTTGCCGAGCAGGTTGAACACGCGCCCCAGTGTCTCGATGCCGACCGGGACCGAAATGGCTCCGCCGGTGTCGGTGACATCAAGGCCCCGTGTCAGGCCGTCTGTAGACGACATCGCAATGCAGCGCACCACGTCATTGCCCAGGTGCTGCGCGACTTCCACAGTCAGCTCCGTTTTCGTCTGGGCATTGTCAATCAGCAGCGCGTTGAGGATGTTAGGCAGCTCGCCCGGCGCAAACTTTGCGTCCACCACGGGTCCCTGCACCTGCACAATTTTACCGACAGCCATGTTGATTTCTCTCTCCTTTGGGGGAAACTTGCGTGTAAATAAGTTCTGAATAAGTTCTGTTAGATTCTCATACGGTTTAAATCTAGTCACCGTTTGTTAATCTGTGAAAAAATCCGCTAATGGACTTTAAGTATAGCCGAAAAGCCGGAAGGGTGTCAAGCAAACGGGGCAGGCCAACCGGCCTGCCCCGCGCTTCGCGGCTTCGTTTAGCGTCCTGACAGGACCAGCGTTTTTGCAGGCGCTAACGACGCGGCCAAACTCTCCTGCCACTGAGCGCACCGCTCCGGCGACAGGCGCATCGCGGTAATGGGCAGCGCAGGCGATCCGGCATCCTGCCAGAACAAAAGACCGTCTGAACCCGACTGTGCAACATACAGAGTATGATGCGCCTCCGAGAGAGTCAGGAGACAGGCGACAGGGTAGCCGTTAATGCGGCTGTCATAAGCGCGGCCTGACACGTCACCAGTGCGGAGATAACTCAGAAGCCTCGGCCCGATCACCTGCCAGGTGTCCGCCCCGAGGTAGATACGCTCTGGACCTGTCAGCGTCAGTTCGGCCCAGCCGTTTTCGTCGATGGCGATAGAAAGAAAATTATCTTGTGCTTGCAGTTTTAAGGTATTGACCACAAAGGATTTCTCACTGATGTCACGCAGCCTTACGCCCGGATTAAAATCCGGGGCTGCGAAAGGCGATTGTCCACCTTTGTGGACATAGGAACCTATTAATGACGCCTCTCTTATGTCCGCGAAGACGGACAATCGCTCTCGTCAGCCCCAGAATTCATTCTGGGGGCAGGGGCCATTTCACAGAGGCAGCAAAGACCGGTCATGGGCTTCTTCGGGAATATCGAGCAAGTTCAGCCAGTGACGTACTTCTGGCGAGATAAGATGCTGCACTGAACTTCCAAACTTCAGCGCATAGACAGGGAAGACTTTCGGCTCTCCATGCTGATGCCACAGCCAGCGCACTCGGCGGTAATGCTGCAAGTCCCATGTCACGCCACTGGTAGATGTCTCAACTTTGCCAAAAAGCTCACTAAACCCGTAATCGCCGACAATCTCACCGACACCGTAAGCTTTTTGTGTGCCTATACGGAGGACAACAAGATCGCCAGGCTTTAAGTCCTCAGCGAAGCGTTTGATAATGCCCGCTTTGGTTGTGGTCCACCGGTTCTCTATGTCAGCAAGCATCGGCATTTTGCAATCCGGCCAGGGACCGTGCCGCCCCGGCCCGAAGATGATAACATCTTTCTCTAAACAGAGATTCACAAAATGCGTGTTCTTGCCATTGCCTGCGGCAACTTGCCAGATCGTTTTGCCGTCGATGTTCATAATTGCCTCCCTGCCTCTGCTGCCTGATTACTTCAGTGCCTCTGCGCCGCCGACGATTTCGGCGATCTCTTTGGTGATGGCGGCCTGCCGGGCGCGGTTCAGGATGAGGGTCAGGCTGGAAATCATTTTCCCGGCGTTGTCGGTGGCGGCGGACATGGAAGTCATGCGAGCGCCGTGTTCGGAGGCGACGCTTTCAATAACGGCCTGATAGACCTGCGTGTCCACGTAGCGCGGGAGCAGGCTGCCTAAAATCTGCTCGGGGTTCGGCTCGAAATCGTAGTCGGCGACCGGGCCGCTGGCTGCCGCGTTCGGATCGGCTTCGGGAGGCTGGATCGGCAGAATGGCGAGCGTCTGCGGGCGCTGGCTCATGGCGGACAGGAACTGGGTGTAGATGAGGTACAGGGCATCGATCTCGCCCCCCGCAAACAGCTCGCGGCCCGTCCGGGCGAGGGCCTGCGCCTCGGAAAAGCTGATGCCGGTGGCAGGCACGGGATGCTCGGCCACGATGTCGTAGCCCCGGCGGCGGAAGAACGTGGCGCCCTTTTTGCCGACACACACCATCTTGACCCGCTCGGGGCCGAAGGGGCGCACGAGGTCAGAGGCGCGGCGGATGACGCTGGAATTGTAGGCCCCGCACAGGCCCCGGTCGCCAGTGACCAGAAGAATGCCGATACGGGCTGGCTCGCCTTCGGTGCGGCGCAGGAGCGGATGCTGCACGCTGCTCCCACCGCTCGTGCCGAGGCTTGCCATAACATCGCGCATCTTTTCGGCATAGGGCCGCGCCGCGCCGACCGCTTCCTGAGCGCGTCGCAGGCGGGCGGCGGCGACCATTTTCATCGCTTTGGTGATCTGCTGAATGTTCTTGGCGACGCGGATGCGGCCTCGAACCTGACGGGGAGTTGCCATCGTGGGTCCTTAACGTGCGTTTTTAAACGGGGAGTGTTGAGTTATGATACCGTTTAGGGCCTGTTTTGTCAACGCCGGGCCGCTTGACCTATCCCTTTTCAGCCAGCAGCTTTTTGATCATCTTGGACAGCATTGCTTTCTCATGCAGCGAATAGCCCGCCTGGCTCCAGCGGACGATGCCTTTTTTGTCAATCAAATACTGCGACGGCAAGAGGTCCGCCTTGTAGGCATAAGCGGCTTTCTGGTTGGCATCAGGCGAGGTGGTGATGGTGTAGGTGGCATGGAAGGCTTTCATAAAAGGCTTCACCCGAGAGACCGAGCGAGCATCGTCCACGCTCATGCCGACTACGGCCAGTCCTTTGCGGCCAAACCGCTTGTGCAGGGATTGCAGGGTCGGGGTCGCCATGCGGCAGGGGCCGCACCAGGTAGCCCAGTAGTCCATCAGAACCACTTTGCCGCGCAGGGACTTCAGGGTGAGCGTTTTGCCGGTGGTGGTCTTTACGGAGAACGCCGGGGCGTGCGTGCCGGCAGCCAGCGGCGGGGGCGGACTCTGCATGAGGACGGGCCGGGCGGCGGCTGGCAGAACAGCGGCGGGCAGCAGGGCCAGGCAGGCGGCGGCGAGGGTCAGAGGGGCTGAGAAACGAGACATGATAACTTAACTCCTACGGAGAATAGAGGGAGGGCTTGACAGCGCCCCCCTAAAAAGGATACCATGACAGAGACTAGTTTCGTTCCTGCCGGGGAGACACGAAGGCCATGACACCCGAAATGACCGCCATGCTGAACGCCAAGACCTATGCCGTCGTCGGCGCATCCCGAGACCCGGCCAAGTATGGCTTTCTCGTCTACAAAGCCGTCAAAGCGGCGGGCAAGATGGTATGGCCGGTCAACCCGAGCGCGGCGGAAGTGGACGGCGACCCGTGTTTCCCCACGCTCGACACCCTGCCCGGCGTCCCCGAGGTCGCCGTGCTGATTGTGCCGCCCGCCGTCAGCAAGTCGGTGGTGGAAGAGTGCGCCCGCCTCGGGATCAAAAATATCTGGATGCAGCCCGGCGCGGAATCCGAGGCCGCTGTGGCCGCCTGCCGGGACAATAACATCGCGGTCGTGTCCGGCGGCCCGTGCCTGATGGTCCTGCTGCGAACGGCCCGTTATGAAGACTAATTGTAAACAACTTTAGGAGCTTATGGAAAAGAAAAGCCTGTATCACTGCATTGATGGCCGCGAATACAATGTCACGATGGCGTGGGACGAGAACTTCAAGGACAAAGACCACATCTTCAAGATCACGTTTAAAGCCATCGACACCGCCACCGACCGGGCGTATGTCCTGCCCCGCGAAATCGGGACCTACCAGATCGGCGACCCCGATGAAAATTTAGGCGAGCGCGTCAAATGGTATTACGAAAACAGCCGCGAGCTGCTGATGACCGACTACTTGACGACGGCTTACCGCCGCGCCTGCGACTATATTGAGCGCGGCAAGTAATCGAGCGCGACAAATAGCCCCGGCGGCTACTTGGAGTCCGGGTACGCTTCCAGGCTCAGGCTGCCGTCGCTCGGGTCCCCTATCGCCACCAATGTGTACGACTGGCCCGGCTCCAGGCGCAGGGACACCGGCCCGGCCAGCACATCCGCCGTGCCGTAAGCCACGACCTGCAAGTCATATGCGCCGCCGTCCAGGGCAAGCGCCGTGCTGCCCCCGCCGAACGTGACGCCTTTGGCCGCTACGATGCTGTTGACCACCAGGTCCAGCGGGATGCCGTTCGTTGAAGCATTGATTAAGCGCAGCACCGCCCGGCCCGCCGGCGGCGGTTCTGTTCCGTCTTCAAAGACTTCAAGTCTCGGCCCCGAACCTCTGATGTTCCGCCCCAGCGCCAGCACCGTGTAGGCGTGCCCTTTCTCAAAGGACAGCGAACGGGCCGGGACCGCGCCGAGCTTCGCGGCGTCCATGCGAACGGGATACGTTCCAGCGGCAATCGTCTGATAGCCTGAGCTGCTTCGGTAGGCCGCGTTCTTCCAAGCCCGTTCCCCGTTTACCGAAACCGTCAGCCCGTCCGCATTCGGCGCGGCATTGATGAGCCGCACCCGCGCCCCATCCCCGCCATCGGATTTCGTCTTGCACCCCGCCCCCAGCAGGGCGCTCCCCAGTCCAACCCCCACCGCCGCCGCCAGCCAGATTTGCCTGCTCCGTATATTCATGTCCTACTGTTTCGCGCCCGCCCCCACCTTTTCCTGCTTTTGCCCCGGCACAGCCCGGTCATACGGTTCCAGCAGAATGCGCCCGCGTCCATAATCAATCGTAATTCGGTAGCGTTCCATGAGCGTCAAGCCAATCATTGCCGAACCTTCCGGGGGACCGCCTGCTAACGTTGGTGTCACCGCCGCGTCTACCTTCAGGGCAATCGGCTTTGCGTGCGGCGGCCAAAAACAGGGGATAGTCAAGTGGAGATCGTGAAGCCGATTTATCTCCGCCGAGCTGTTGGCAGCATTGAGAGGCATTCGGTCACGCCGCGCCCGGCTGATGGCAGGGTGCTTATCTACGAAGTTTCGTGTCAGCCCCATTTCCGGGCCACCCCAGCCTGTATCGAGCGTACACCAAAGCGGTGCGCCATTGACCGCGACTTGAATTGCCGGTGTGCCATAAAAACTGTTTTGCCACTCTTTATCGGAGTAGTTGCTCTGCCAGCCCATTTCCAGAACATAATCCCCTGCCTTTCGGCTCTGATGTGTAAAGTCATACGCGGGATTTTGGATTGTCAGCATTGCATTTTTGTAATCCACAGTCAGCACTGTGCGCGTAAACGCAGGGTTACCCAGCAGCGGCTCCGAGTCCTCCTGTGCGGGGGGACAAAACAATCCGTTGGTTGTATCGCTCATTTCGGTCGGCAAATTTACCACTCTATAGTTGCCAATTTGAAGCTGCGGCAGCACAATGGTTCGACCCTTGACGCAGGCTCCCAGGACATCACAATTCTCACTGTATGTACCCAGCGGTTTTCCAGTGAGACATAGATTTCGGGGCCAGGAAACAGAAGTCGACCCTGTATCTAATTGGAACAGGGCCTCGTCGTCGGTGTGGTTATTCACTTTTACAAGAAGTTTGGCCCCCTGTTTCAGCAGTGGAACCCGGATTGGATGGTCCAGCGGACAGGTAGCTGAAAAGACAAACTCTTTGGTCAGCGGATATTTCCGGTTATACGTCCCCAGCCCTACTAATGCCAGGAACACCAGAAGAAGCGCGGGCAGCAACCGACGCCGACGCCGAGGCGGACCAAACATGGGGGCGACAGCGGGGCGGGAAAAATACTTCTGCCGGACGAAGCGAAACAGGGAGATAGAGCCGCAAGAAATGGCCCAGCAGAGGAAGATAACGAGCGGCAAAGGCCAAAAAGGATTGAAGAGATTAGGGAGCGTGTGGTTGAGAGCTTTGCCTGTAACAATCCAGAGCACCAGCAGGCAAATGGGCAGAAGACCCCAAAGGGCATAGAAACGCCGGGCAAGGCACGTCAGGATGGCCGGGAAAACGAAGCCGCCCAAGCCCAGACCGAGCGCCAGCAGAAAGTCACCTGTGTAGTAGCCGAACGCGGTGTAGGGAAAGGCAGTTTCCAGGAACCGGCGCGTAATGGGGTTTCCACTGAGCAGAAGCAGAAGGCCCGCACCATTGCCCAGCAGCAAACCGAGCAGCCAGAGGCGTTTGTTCCAGAAAAGCATAGGTGCTGTTTAACGAAAAACAGCCGCCGCCCTGAAATCAGAGCGGCGGCTGTGTGACGGGAGTTGCAAGATTCGAACTCGCGACCTTTCACTTTGGAGGCGAACGCACTACCAACTGTGCTAAACTCCCAGTATTTAATTGTAGTGTCCAGTTAGGGACGGGATTAGTATACCCGCCCCCGGACAGAAATGTCTACTTCGCTTCGCGGTGCAGACGGTGAACCCGGCAGCGCGGGCAGTATTTGTTCAGCTCCAGGCGCTCCGGGTGCTGACGCTTGTTTTTGGTGGTTGCATACGTGCGCTCTTTGCACTCGCTGCACGCCAGCGTGATGATAACACGCGCTTCGTTTGCCATGATACTCCCAACTCTGAGTGGCCGGGGCGGTTAAGCCGCCCTGGCCCAATAAACTAAACGATGACTAAGCGATAATTTTGGTAACGACGCCCGCACCGACCGTGTGGCCGCCCTCGCGGATCGCAAACCGCAACCCCTCTTCCATCGCAATCGGAGAGATCAACTCCCCACCAATCGTCACGTTGTCCC